>Ga0210402_10002518_pt1 | contig 17788 bp, 12 predicted proteins | sample IncBWC7MmetaG_FD_161055 | JGI IMG/M metagenome (GOLD analysis project Ga0210402, IMG submission 161055) | Forest soil microbial communities from Barre Woods Harvard Forest LTER site, Petersham, Massachusetts, United States - Inc-BW-C-7-M | ecosystem: Environmental > Terrestrial > Soil >... | reverse complement strand
CGACACGAGCGGCAAGTCCATCCCGAACGCGAAGGTCACCGCGGTGGAGGCTGGAACGCAGGACACTCATAACACACTGACGACGGAACAAGGCTACTACGCCATCGAGTTCGTCCGGGTTGGGACGTACAACATCACGGTGGAATGTCCCGGCTTTCAGAAAGTCACGAAGACGGGCATCCCGGTTGATATCAACCAGACGGTCCGGACCGACATGACGTTGGCGGTGGGCGCCATCTCGCAGTCGGTCACGGTTGAGGCCGCCACCACGGCGATCAAAACCGACGATGCCGCCGTTTCGGAGATCATCAGCACGCGCAATGTCGCGGAGCTGCCGCTGAGTGGCCGCGACCCGATGCAACTGGCCGTTACCACGCCGGGCGTGCTCCAGGGGAGTAAGACGTCCTTCACCGGCGTGCCGCCGGGCGAGGATTTTGTGGGCGCGGGGACGCGCGAGATCTCCAACAGCCTGTCGCTGGACGGCATCAGCATCATGAACAATCTCATCACCGTTACCAATACCCGGCCGATGGTCGAAACGGTGCAGGAGGTGGAAGTACAGACCGGCACCTACTCGGCTCAATATGGCGCTTATATGGGCGTTCATATCAACGTGGTCACCAAGTCCGGCACCAACCAGATCCATGGCGCCCTGGTGGAATTCCTGCGCAACCAGGTGCTGGATGCCCGGGGCTTCTTCACACTGCCCACCCCTGCCAACCCCACAGCGGCCAAGCCGCCGTTGCGCCAGAACCAGTTCGGCGTCGAATTTGACGGACCAGTGTACATTCCGAAAATCTACAACGGCAAGGACAAGACCTTCTTCATGGCATCCTACGAAGGCTTTCGTCTGGTGCAGCAGTCGACGTCGCTATCGACCGAAATGCCGGCTGCTTTTTTCGCGGGCAACTTCTCTTCGGTGCCTGTCGGAAGCATAACCGGCGGCGCCATCACGGATCCGCTGAACGGCAAGACGCCATTCCCCGGCAACATCATCCCGACAAACCGGCTCTCGCCGGTTATCGCCAAGCTGCAGCAATATTATCCGGCCACAAACCTGCCCGGCCTGGCCAGCAATTTCTCGGTACCGGTGCCGACCACCCAAAGCTACAACCAAACTAACGACCGCATCGATCAGAACATAGGCGACAAAATCCGGCTGTACGCACGTGCTCACGAGCAGAGTTGGAACGTGTTCGGCGGGAGTGCGATCCCCGTCAACGGTTCGACAACGCCTACGACAGTGACCAACTACACCGTCGGCTACACCCATACCCTGACGCCAAGCCTGGTGAACGATTTCCGGTTGGGCCGGAATTTCTTAAACACCGCGACCGTCAATCCGTTCTCCAGCAATAACCAGAAAACCGTCGGCACCGACTTGGGTATCCCGGGATTCACCGGCGACTCGGGGTACAATAACCCCGGCATTCCCGACTTCAGTATCACCGGTTTCAACGGATTCGGTAATGGAGGGACCAACTGGTACCAGAATGACAGCACCACTCAACTCTCCGAACAGATGAGTTGGAGCCATGGCGCGCACAACATCATGGCCGGAATGGAATTCCGCCGACTGGCAACCGGCCGGGCAGCCGTCAACAGCGCGCGCGGCTCGTTTACGTTTAACGGTCTGCTGACCGGCTATGCGCCTGCCGATTTTGTGCTTGGATTGCCGCAGTCCTTCAGCACGCCGGGGCCGGAGGTCCGCGGACGGACTGCCGAATGGCGCGATGGCTTCTTCGTGATGGACAAATGGCAGGTGTCGCGCAAACTCACGCTCAATTACGGGATCCGGTATGAGCTACCCACGGTGCCGTATACCATCAACGGGGTGGCCACCGAACTGAATCCGAACCAGACCGCCCTGGTTGGGGGAACGCCCGGCTACGGCTTTATCGCCCCCAACCACAACGATTGGGCGCCCCGCCTCGGCTTCGCCTATCGCTTCAACGACAAGACTGTGTTCCGGGCCGGTGGTGGCATCTATTACAACCCCAACCAGACCAATAGCTATACGTTCCTGAACACCAACCCGCCCTACACCACGATCCTTAACTGCACCTGGTCTGCCGGACTCACGCCGCCCACTTTGGCCAACCCGTTTGGCTCGGCGGGGGTCTGCCCGACGGCGCCCACTGCCGGCCTGATCGTGACCGATCCCTTTCATCAGCCCACGGCTCGCATGAATCAATGGAGCGCCGGTCTGGAGCGCCAGTTGTGGCGGGGCGGCGGTTTCGAGGTGCAGTATCTGGGCTCGCATTCCTATCACCTGGACCGCAGCTTTTACAACAACACCCCGCTTCCCGGGCCGGGTTCCGTGAACGCGCGCCGGCCGAATCCGTTGTTTGGCCCCATCCGCACCATCAACACCGACGAGATCGCCAACTACGAGAGCATGAGCGCTATTTTCCACCAGCGAATGACGCGAGGCTTGCAGGTGCTGGCCAGCTACACCTGGTCGCATACGCTGGATGTCACCACCGATTCCAACGGCGGAGGCACACCCATGAATCCCTATTGGTGGAAGGCCGATTACGGCAACTCCAACTGGGACGTTCGTCACCGTTTTGTCGCCACCTTCGTTTACGACATCCCATTCTTCGCGGTGTCCAATCCGCTGTTGAGAGGCGCGTTCGCCAAGTGGCAGGCCAACGGCATCGTCACGCTGCAGAGCGGCTTTCCGTTCAACGTCTCCACCTCAACCGACACTGCCAACACCGCTTCCAGCGGCACCTACCGGCCGGACCTGGTTCACGCGGCGAGCGACAACTGTGGACGTGGGCATCTGGTGGGATGCATCGACGCGACGGCTTTCACGGTGGCGGACTTGTATCCCATCGCGCCGACCAACTTCGCGTACGGGAATGCCGGCCGCAACCTGCTCCACGGCCCGGGCTCCCAGACGGTCAATTTCTCGGTGTTCAAGAACTTCCCAATCAGGGAGCGGCTGAAGTTCCAGATTCGCTTCGAGACCTTCGCCCTGTTCAACCATACGAATTTCGGCAACCCATCGGCGACCATCAACACGTCGTCCTTCGGCAACATCACCGGCGCCTCCGGCAACCGGAACATTCAGTTGGGAGCGAAACTGCAGTTCTGAGGTAGCACAGCCATTCCTGCCCGTGTTTCGTCGGGCAGGCCCGTCCGGTTCATAGGCATTACGAATAAGGGCCGTTGCCAAACTGGCCACCGCCCGCGCCAACGAGTCAGCTTCCCAGAGAGGACTTCTGGACCGTGCCGACTCGGTTAAATCAGCTCGTGCATTCGTCGATCCGCGCCAAATCGGCGTTGACTTCTTGACCCCAGTTCGCCCCCTGATCGGCACAAACGAAGCCCGGGTCCGCCAAAACCCGCCAACGAAGTCCGCAAACGGCCACCACTTGTTGGAGGGGACTACTGGGAAGTTTTCTTTCCACCAACCGGCCCCAAAAAAACAGTAAGATTTATGATACGGTTCGCGCGGTATTCTTGTTATCTGGAATGAGCGGTCGCAAAGCAGCGCTTCGGCGCCGGGATCTGGACCGATAAAGAGGAGCAGAACATGACTACAACAAAGATTGCACTTTTTGCAGGTGCCGCAGCGATCGTCGCGGGCGGCCTGGTGTTGGGAATCAGAATGAATCCGTCAACTTCAACCAACGATGGACACGGCACCATCGCCGCCCCTGCGGGGGTTGCGGCAGTAAAGCAAGGCGGTCAACCGGACCAGGTTAACCCTTTCACCAACGTAGCATCAATCCCTGCAACCGTGGATCCGTCGACCATCCGATTTGAAAAGCTCAGGATGGTCGAACTGGCTTCCAAGACGAAAACCACTACCGACGCTCAGGATTGCAAGGAGCGGCAGTTCCGCGATCCGGACGGCTCGAATTGCCAGACTACCAACGTCGTAGAACGCGTCAAAGCCCTCGCGGCAACGTATTCCTTCAACGGGCCCGCGGTTTCCTCAGGCGAGGCCACTCCCGGCCGCGATACTTTCTCTGTATATTTCCGCCCGGAAGAGGTGGGTGTCGATGGCCCGGTCCAGAAACTGAAGCGCGATCAAGCCGCGTCATACTTCCAAATCAGCACTCACCGTGCAATGGTCCAGCAAGAGGTCATCGACAAAGCGCATTCGAACTTCTGTGAAGGCAGCTATGTCGATGGCAGTTGGGTGCACAAAGATGCAAAGTGCCAGGATCAGGTGCAGTATACCAACCAATCCGTGCCCTCGCCGTATCTGACGGTGCAAGTCGATTTGCGGCCGCCGGTCGCTACCAAGTAAGACTAACGTAGCTAGCGTTCGAATACGTGACCGTCGGGCCGAAAATTAGCTGGGACAATTGATTCGAGGGGCCCTTCCAATAAGGGCGGGCCCATCGCTTCATGCCCAGGCTGGAGCTATTTCGGGAAGCACTCCCTAACGGTCGCGGCTCGGATCGGAGCCGCGCGCGTCAGCAAGCGGTGTCTACGCTGTACTAAGCTTTTTGCGGCCCGCCAACCCCTCCAAGCACATCGCACACCTCCCGCGCTGACGGCCTGCCCCCCGGGCGCCGGTCCAGCATCCGCAAGATCAGCCGATCTACTTCCTGGGGAACACCGTTCCGCAATGAACCGATCGCCTCCACCGGCCGGCATTCAATCGCCTCAAACACATCCAGCAGTGTTTCCCCTGCAAACGGATGTTGCCCTGCGGTCAACTCATATAAGAAAGCCCCCAGCGAAAACACGTCAGACGCACTGGTGGCGGTCTCCCCCCGGAGGATCTCTGGCGGCATGTACAGCAGGGTTCCGGAAAGCGTGCCCGATATGGTTCCTGACGCGCCCATCGAGCTCGGCTCAGGCCCCACTGCTCCGCCATCCCGCGCCAGACCGAAATCCAGGATCTTCACTACCCCGTCTTTGCGTAGCATGATGTTCTCCGGCTTCATATCGCGATGCAGGATTCCCGCCGTGTGCGCGGCGGACAAAGCTCGCGCGGCTTGCCCACCCCAATCCATCGCCTGCGCGATCTCCACCCGGCCCGCGTTCATGATGGCTCGAAATGTAGCACCGTCGACCCACTCCATCGCGATGAACAATCCCGTCGGAGATTCTCCGGATTCGTACACAGTGACGATATTGGGGTGGCATAACGCCGAGGCAGCCCGCGCTTCTGTCTCGAAGCGGTCCACCGCCTGCGCGCTAACGGTCAGGTGGCGGCGCAGGATCTTCAGTGCGACTGGCCTGCCCTCGCGGTCATGAGCCAGATAGACTTCGCCCATCCCGCCAATGCTGATCAGCGACTCGACCTCGTAATCCGCTACGCGTTGACCCGGTGCGAGCTCACTAGGTTGACCATCCAGCAGGTCGGCCACGACGTGCGTGGGCGGCGCCGCCAGCAGCCCATCCTTGGAATCCGCTTCCAATAGGGATTCGACTTCCTCTCGCAGTGCTGGGCTGGCATGAGCGAGCAACGTGCCGCGCTCACCCACCGGCAACTCCAGCGCTTCGTGATATAAGCGCTCGATCTCCTCCCACGGGGCCGGCGGGTTCATGACGATTCGCGATTCATCTGGCGTATCAACCAGCTCCGCGCCAGCCGCCAGTCGCGATTCACCGTAGCGACGGAAACCCCCATCGCCTCGGCTGTCTCCTCGACGCTGAGGCCCCCGAAGTAGCGCGCCTCCACCACCATGCTTTTGCGCGAGTCGATGGCGTGGAGAGCTTCGAGCGCCTCATGCAGCGCCACAATCTCAGCGGCCTCCTGATGGACTGCCGGTTGGATATCATCAAGCGAGATATTGGCCAGCCCGAGGCCGCGCTTACCAGAAAGGCGGCTCTTGGCGTGGTTGACCAAAATCTGACGCATAGCCTTACAGGCCACCGCGTAGAAATGACACCGGTCATGGAACGAGGCGTTTTCAGCATTGGCTAGCTTCAGGTACGCCTCGTTGATCAGCGCCGTGGGTTGGAGGGTGTTATTATGCGGGTTCTGGCTCCAGGCGCGGCGCGCGATACGGTGCAGTTCGGCGTAAACCAGAGGCATCATTTTGTTGAGCGCGCTCTGGTCGCCGCTGCTCCACTCGGCCAGCAGCCTGGTCACTTCGCCCTGGGGATTCGTCTCCGGCACTTTCCATGGAGTATACAGCCCGCCGATTACAAATCAATGTCGATTACAAATCAATGACGTTAGCGGCTAAGATGGTGCATCTCCCACAGATCGCGTCGAGTTTGCGAGAGGATCGGCCGGACTGCCAGCATTCCGGTGGGTCCGATGCTCTTCTCCAGATACTTCAGCTCCTTGAAGTGACTCTCCAAAGCGGGGTCCGGAGCGACTTCCAGGCCGGCTTCGCGGCGCATGAGATCGCCTTTGGCGCGCGCGCTGAGCTCTAACGTCAGGTGCAGGTAGGTGAGCATGTCGCCGCGCACCTCCGGAGGGAAGGCATCGTTCAAGGACGTCAGATAGGCGCCCTGCGGCGTCTGCTTGAATTCACCGCTGGCGATCATGGCGATCAAGTCGATATCCTGGTCGAGCTTGCCACCCAACCACCGGTGCAGGCTCCGCTCACTGAAGTAGAATACGACCATGAAAATCAGCGTAAGCCCTGCTACCGTGGCCGCCGTTGAGCCGGCCGGCGATAGCACGCCTTGGTTGAATAAGGAATGCAGCATCATCGCCGCCACCAGCCCCGGTGCGAACTGACGCGCACCGCGCCAGTGCCGGCTCTCCGACAGATATACCGAAATGAACGCTCCAATCGCGGCCACACCCCCGTGCATCACGGCTGTGCCGAAACCGCGCATTAACCAAACGCCGACGCCTCGCCCCTTGAGCACTTCCAGATAAGAAACGTTTTCCACCAGCGCGAAGCCGGCGCCTATGGCGAATCCGCAGATGGCCGAGTCGACCATGAAGGCAACCCGCGCCGTTGCAATCAGAAAAACCCAGAAAGCCCCTTTGGCCAGTTCCTCCACCACGGGCGCCCCAAAATGGATGTACCGATCCTGATTTTCGTGGAGTTGTCGAAAAATAACGGTGTTGATTCCGTAGCAAATGGCGGCCGCCATCGCGCCCGCCGCGAGCGCAGTCCCGACCGTTCGCAGCGATACCAGTTTATAGCTGTCCAGCACACGCAGCGCGGCCAGAAACATCAGCACCGGCAGCAACGCCAGGGCTACCCGCAGCGCTTCGTCTATCCACATCGCACTGCCATCAGGAGCCCGCCGATATGCCGAACGTCAGACGGTTCCAATCGCGATCCCGGCGGTATGATATGAACGGAGCCAGCGTCTTCACCAGAAAGATGCCCAAGCCTCCGATTGGCCGGCTTTCCAAATTCAAGGTTAAGTCCGGCGGCGCGGCCGTCAGGGGATTGAACTCCGCCCCCTGGTCGGCGACCTCTACGCTCAACTCACCCGGCGCGGGAACCGAGTATGTAAGGGCCACAACCCCCTGCGTGCCGTCCGGATAACCATGAGAGCACACATTCATAAAAATCTCCTCGATCACGAGATCCAACACGCCGATGCGCGCCTCCGGCAGGCTCGCCTCCAGCGCTCCCGTCCGAACGAACTCCACGGCGGCGTGGAGACATGCGGTGTTAGCCGCCAGCCTCAAAGATCGAGTTGCGGTAGGCACGCTCTCCCCTTAGCCTCCCATGAGCGCCGCCTCGACCGATTCGTAAACGCGGAACAATTGCAAGAGGCCCGTGATTTCGAAGACCTGTTTGACCAAACCCTTGAGGCGGCAGATCCGTAGTGGTCCCCCTTTGTCCTGCAACATTTTGGTTACCGTGATGAAACTCCGGAGCCCCATGCTGCTGACGTATGCCAGCTCTCCCAAGTCGACGACCAGACCAGTCACTCCTTCGGCAATGCAGGCTCTACACTTCTCTTCGAAATCAGGCGCGCTCTCGGCGTCCATGCGGCCGGAGACGAGAAATACCACTTGACCCGCTACCTGCTTTTGCTCGATGGTCACAATGGTAATATTCTCGCACTAAACCGTCGCAAATGCGGTGGCTAGGAGGGGGCCGTCATGGCCGCACTCTTACAAAGTGTTCAGATAGGCGATCAAGTCGGTCATTTCGGGCGCCGTGAACCGGGGCCACGCCAGCTTCTTCTGGTTGATCATGTCGAGCATTCCCGGCCCGTGCTGCCAGAGCGCGGCGACCATTGTAATGTCGGAATACGCGCCTTTTCCCTTCCCCAGTTTGGGCGCGCCGCTCGACGGGTCATTGTGGCACTTTTCGCAGTTCTTTTCGGCAAAGACTTTCTTGCCGCGGTCGGCGCTGCCGGCGGCCAGGAAGTACTGCCGCGCCCACACGTAGGAAATGATCTGCCGCATCTCCTCCTGCGAGAACGTTGGTGATGGCTTCTGCATGCTGGGCTGGTGGTTCCACATATCTACCGCGATCTCGGTCAGCGTGGCATTGTGCAGCCGCGATTCCAGGGCCAGTTTGCCGGCATGGCACCCCGTGCAACCCTTGGACTGGAAGAGCGTCTCTCCGGAGTCGGACGGTGGAAACGAGAAGTTCGTGGCCAGGCCGCGGGTTTCCGGCAGGTTCTGCAGATACACCAGCATGTCGGTGAGTTCCTGCGCCGTGATCTGCGACCACTTCAGCTTCCGCGTGGCGAACTCCTCGCGCATACGGGCGCCGTGGTTCCACATCTGCTGGGCCAGAGCCAGGGGGTCGGCCAGTGATTCCCATTTCGCGACGGGAGGAGCGCCCGACGCGTTCGCCGTGGTGATGTGGTGGCAATCCGCGCAGTGCTTGGCCGTAAATGCCTGTTTGCCCCGCGCCGCATCGCCCGGCCGCTCGAAATAGCGGGCCGAGACGAAATAGGCAAACAGATCGGAAGCGCGTTCGGGGTTGATCTCGGGCTTGGTGATGCCGGTTTTCTTCATCGCCGCCCACATATCGGGGGCGTGATTCCACATCAGGCTGGCCATCACGGCCGGCGTGTAATCGCGGCCGGTCTGCCGGGCCAGGTCGGGCGCCAGACTCCCGCCTTTCCCCCGGATGCTATGGCACGAAACACACTGCTCGCTTTGAAAGAGTTGCTCGCCGCGGCGGGCATCGCCGGGAACGATGTTGGCCGCCAGCGCACTCCAGCCGGTGAGCGCGCTCCATGCAATCACTCGAAGCATGAACATTGCTGGTCTCCTGTTTCGTAAACCCATTTCGTGGCCTATTTCGTCAACTTATTTCGTCAACCGGAGCCCGGTCATGAAAACGTGCGCCCGGAAACCCTCAAACAGGTACAACTGCTCTCCGAAACCGTACCACCGCCATTCGGTATTCCACGATACGTGCTTCTGCAAGGGCAGAGAAAGCCGGCCCAGGGGTTGGTAGTACCGCGAGGAACGCGTGCCGTTAGAGATCATCAGCGAACCGCCCATGGAAATCTTGGGCGCCATACCGGCGATGGTGGGAAGCGCCAGGTCGACCGTCGAACTGGCAGTGTGGGCGTTGTCCAGGTACGACGAAACACCGGGGGCGAAGAACAACCCGAGATAGTCGACATTCGACCGCATGCTGGAGCGGTCGTATTCGGCTACAACACTGATCCGCTTGCCGCCGCCAGGCGTCCAATAGAGTGACACGGAATTGTCGCGGCTTTGAAAATCGTTCTGGATTCCCGGCGTCGGGTTCTGATTGTTCAGTAAGGTGAAATTGGCCTGCACCGACAGCGCGGCGTTCAACTGATACCGCGCCCGCGCCCGCACCCTTTGGTAGTTATACAGGCTGGTACGGAAATAGGTGCGATCGGTGGCGGCGCCTTCGTAATCCAGGTTGAACGAGAACCGCTGCGAAGGCCGGAACGTCAAGCCCGCCAGGCCAACGTTGCGGCTCAATTCGCCGCCGATTTGCGGGCCCAACGGGTCGATCAACCCGGCGCGAACCGAAGCGTCGCCCCAGACGTGGCGGAAACCACCGCGCAGGGTCAATTTGGAGGTGACGTCCAGCAGCACATCCACCTGTTCCTGGTTATTATTCACCACCTCAAGGGCGTTCATTGCCGACGTCAGGGTTTGGCCCGGTATGGTTCCCGTTCTTTCTCCCGGCAGGGTTCCCGTGAACAGAATCTGTTCGGCCACCAATGAAAAGGCGGCATCGTGGTAATGGTCCGTAATCCAGGATTCGACGATGCGAAGCCGCCGGAAGGGCCGCAATTCGAAGCCCGCGTTGCCCGATACGTGCGGCGCGTTGGCCGCACCCGTCCCCAAATCCCGTTGGCCGCTATAGAACAGCAGGGAACTGAGCAGCGCAAAATTGCCCACGGCGCCATCGGTGTACTGGATGTTCGTTTTCGGTTCGCTGTAGAGGAACTGGCCGCTCAGGTCGATCCAGGACGACGGGCTGACAGTTACCAGGAGCTTGCTGTACTTGCTGGTGCCGCGAATCCCGTATGCCTGCTGCAGGGTGTTCAGAACCAGGGTCTGACCCGACAACAGTGTCGTGCGGTCGCCCGGATTGACGCCGCTGGCAGAGGCCTGATCGTCATTCTTGAAGGTAGTTCCGCCCTCTTCCAGCGTCAGGTGATACCGGTTGAACTCCAGGCGGACGCCGCCGCGGTAGTTGTTGCTGCTGTCGCGCTGCAAGGTCGGGACGGCGAATTCATCGTTGGCGTCCTGCACCCAGGTGGTGACCCCGTGGCCGTACCCGGAGTTCCGGTCGAACGAAAGGTACGGGATCACGTGCCTCCCTGGAAATAACGTCAGGTCGATTTTGGCCATCCGGCGGTGCGTGTCGAAGGACTGCTCATTGAAGCCGGCCGGCGCCAATGGATTGGCGAAGGTGGGCAGCGCGTTGAAGTAGGCGATGTCGCGGTAATCCGCGCTGAAGTCGTAGATGGCGCGCTTGCTCACGTCCAGGTGGGCGGTATTATAAGGATCTCCACCCCAACCGTTGGCGCGCGCGCTCAGCCGGTCAAACCCGCGCTTCTTGGGATTCAGAATCGTGAACTCCAGGCCGATGAGCTTGGGCCCTTCGCCCAGGTTGACCACGCTGCGGTACGACTGGGGGCTGCCGCCCAGGGCGACCCAGCGATATCCGAAATCGAAGCTCCCGTTGATCCACGGCTCCTCGGTCGACGGAGCCGGGGAAGCGGCGGCCTGGGTGTCTGTCTTCGCCGCGGCCGGGGTGTCTGTCTTCGCCGCGGCCGGGGTGTCTGTCTTCGCCGCGGCGGCCGATGGCTTTTCATCCGGCTTCGACTGCGGCTCCGGCGGTTTGGCCTGTGGCTCCGGCGGCTGAGCCAAGGCGCAGCCGGACACAACGATTAGGGCCAGTGTGAGTCTCACCAGTGTCGATTTCATTTGAGGAACGCCCGATTCGCGTAAGAACCATGCACCTTCTGATGGCATAGTGTGCAGTTTTGAAAGCGCGGGCTGAGCAGGTCGTGAAATGCCGGAGGCGCCGTGCCCAATGTGTGGTTAGCAGGCGCGGTTGGCGCCGGCAGATTCGAATGGCACTCCATGCAGACAAATCGCACGTCCGGCCGGGTCAGCATTCGCGGGTTCGACGATCCGTGCGGCTGATGGCACGCGGTGCAGCCTTCGAGGCGAACCGGCGCATGCTCGAAAGCGAAGGGCCCCGCCTTGTCGCCGTGGCACTTGAAGCACCCCGGTTCGTTAGCTTTGGTGGTCTGGAAGGCGCGCGCCAGGATGCTGCCGCCGTGCGGATTGTGGCAATCCACGCAGGACATGGCGCCTTCCGGCAGCCGGTGTTTGAAAGGCCGTTGGAAGCTGGCCCAAACTTCGGCGTGGCATCCCGCGCAGAGCGCATTGACCTCGGTCAGCTTGCGCGGCACCAATCCGTGTGGTCCATTGCTATGAACCGCGTGGCACGCCACACAACTTACCTGGTCTTTGGCATGACTGCTGTTAATACGGCCAACATGGGTAGACTGATTCTGATGACAGGTGAGGCAAATACGGTCGGTCTGCCCGGCCTTGAGCTTGGCCGGTTGGCGGATCTCCGCGGCATCGGCCGAATCCGCGTGTTTACTTCCAGGCCCGTGGCAGGATTCGCAAGCCTTATTTGCCCAACCGCGTTTCTTGTCGGTTTCCACCACTTCATGAGCATTCTTCTGAAAGGCATTGAAGGTGTCCTCATGGCAGGTCTGGCAGACTGCGGAGCCGACGAATTCCGCCGGCTTGTTGTCCTTGACGGGTGAAGCAGGGGCGGGGGCGGGGGTGACGGCGCGGTCCCGGTCTTGAGCGCCCCCCAAAGTAGCCGAAATCAGTGCGGCCGCCCCCACAAGAACCGCCAGGCGCGTCCGTGACGGACGCGCTGGAGGAGTCACCTGGCGGATCGGGAGACAAAGCAGTAGCTTTGACAAGTCGGTCTCTCCTTACTTACCGGCGTGAACCTGGTCGACGTCGAAGGCGGCGCCGGCAGCGTGGCAAACATCGCAGCTCTCGCCAAACTTCGGATCGGTTTGCGACAAGGCATGGGCAAGAGTTGACTTGTCCTGGTGGCAAGCCGTGCAAGCCGAGGTGGTGGCCGCCACCGGGCTCAGAAGACCCTGCGTGTCCAGAACGGCATTCTTACCGATCGGAAACACCGTTTCCGAGCTGTTGACGTGGCACATATCGCACTTGGCGGTGTCGCCGGTGGTACCGTTGGGGCTCATCACGGGGTAGGCGACGTCGCTGAAGTCGTTGTGGCTGCCGCCGAATCCGACAATGGTGAAGCCGTTGCCGTTGTCGCCCGTGTGGATCTCATGGATCATCCTGGCGAAGTTGATGCTTTGTGGAGGCAGCGCTTTGTCGGCCGCAACCACGGCGTTGGGCCGCACCGAGCTGTCGTTCTCGCTCGGGTTGTGGCACATCACACACTGCTGGATCTGGTTCCGATTCTCGCCGTGCACAGAGAGACGCACGTGACAACTGTTGCACTTGGCGATATCGACCACCGTGCGCCGCGGCGCCACTTTGGAGCCATCCACCGGGAAGTAAGTCACCACATTGTTGCCGCCGGCCTCGGACGTGGCTGACAGCGTGGTATTCGGCAGAATCGTGAAGCCCAGGCGGCCCTCGACGCCGATCGAGTAAGTGCCCGTGGCGGTCGCTGGGATGGCGTGAGTAAAGGTATAGGTACAGGTGCCTGAGCCATCGCACTTAGCGGTGGGAACCGGGTTCTCGGAAACATAACCCGGGGTGATCACGTCCGAACCGAAGCTGGTGTATCCGTAGTCCGAAGCCGGGCCGGCCATTACCAGCGCCAGGCGGTTGGAGCCGCCAGTCAGTTGGGCCATCGTTACCGGATTGCCCTTGGCATCCTTGGCGGTAAACGTCACGGTCGGGGTTTTGCCCGCCACGCCGTTCTCAACCTTGACGATGGTGAAGACCAGCCCGATGAACGCGGATGACTCCGTCATGATGGTATGAGCGCCCTTGATAGAAGCGTCAAACTCCAGTTCGCCCTGCGGAATGTGGCAGCCCGAACACTGACCGTCATTCACCTGCGGAAGGTTCTGGTGGTTGGCGCCGGTCGCGAAGTTCACATTGTCATGGCAGGAACCGCAAGCCGCCCGGTTGGGATTTGTCATCCAGTTGTCGGCCTGCACCGCGCCCGATATCGCTTGCGCGTCGTGGCAGGCGTTGCAGCGCGGCATGTTCACGGGGGTTTTCTCGTTCGCCATGGTTTGGCTTGCGCTGGACGGAAAAACGACCAACGATGCATCCACCGACCCGATCACGTAAGGCGTACCGGCGACGACACTGGGAAGGGTGCTGCCTTCATGGATCTTGTGAATCATCACTTTGAAATCGGCGCTGTTCCCGTTCGGATCGCTGTTTTGCGGCTGGTGGCACATGATGCAGAGTTCCACGCTGCGGCGCGAACCGCCATGCGCGGCCAGTTGATCGTGGCACTTATTGCAGGAGGTAGTCCGTATGACGTCCCGTGGCGCCGGAGTTCCTCCCGCCGGCACCCAGGTTAGCGTGTTATCGGCATAGTCGGTACCCAGGTCAAACTCGGTCAGGTTCCGGCTCCCATACACTCCCAGCCGGTGCGTCAGAGTCTTGTCCCAGTTGGCCGGCGCTTTGCCGGCGAAGGTGTAGACGTATTCGCCGTCAGCGATGTTCTTGAGGGTGCCGCCGGAGTCGCCAGTGGGCTGAGTGGCCGTGTTCTTGGTGGTGGCATCGGTTGAAATTCGCGTGAAATAGGTGACGAACTGCGTCTGCCCACTCGGCATATAGGCAATGACGTAGCGGGGCGAAATCGCTCCCGGCGTAGTAATACCGTTGATGTCCAGACCCAATCCTTGCGGATCGGTCACCTTATAATCGACGCTGATGGTGCCGTCTGTCGCGATATTGGCCGATACGATCTTGATCACCAGTCCTGGACGGACGAAGTTCACCGTGTTGGCATCCGCGAAATACGCCTTGTCATGGACGGTGAATCCGGTCTTCTTTGGCGCGCTCATCAGGACCAGGGACCCGGCGGCCACCGCGAGTACCAAAGCATAACGGCCAACCGTCGACACCGAAGAAGAAATCCGCATACTAATCTCCAATTTGAACCCCGAAGTATACCTTGTTGGTGGGAGACAACCCGCCGGACGACTAATGCTCAACCATCGAACATCTGTCTTATAGCACTCACTTGGCCAAACCGCGGCGGTGGATTTCAGAGAATCAAACCTTTTATTATCTTAGTGGCGGAGAAGCGGGGACAGTTGGATCGGGGAGATTCCGTACAATGTCAGATGCGTGAAAACGCTGGCGGGCATGCGTGATATGCCCCTAAAGGCAAAGACTGCCGGGAGCGGATGTGGGGTATTTATCGCATGCTTCGACTAACTCGTAATCGTGCGACGGGTCCGATTCGCCGGTGCAGCACCGGAAGCAAGTGTTCCCGGCTTCGGCAGAGCCGATGACCCAAATGGGCGAACCACAATGGCACCGGGCCCCTTCCTTGTAGCGTTGGAGCGCCGATTGGAGCCGCGCGGTTACCGCAGCCTCTTTCTCGCCCGGATTGCTCTTCAAGAAGCCGCGGACGTAGTCCTTGAGTCGAATTGGTGTGAATCCCATGACTTGGAACCCATAAAACGGAACTATACGGCCGCCTTGACCAGTTCCGTCGGACTCAAAGCGGCAAAAGAGCTTCGGAGCCCCACGAAGAGCAGTGCAACGACTGCGAAGGACACCGTTCTGAAACTGAAAAAGATATCGTGGCGCACTCTCCGAGAGTATCAGGATTATCGCCCGAATGTTCTCTTGCGGAATCTCCCGGTTTGCGCGACCGAGCGATCTGGAACTGAGTAGCCCACGAGTACAGCAGCCCAATCGAGCGCAGATCGTTGGTGAGGGTCGAGGCATCGAGCGCCAGCGCCGGACCACCCAGCGCGTCGCAACTCGCACTGGTATCCAACTGGAGGCGTCGACCAAGGCCGGCAGGATCTCGCCGCTGTCGAGGGCCAATGGGAGAACCCGAAATCGACCGTGGGGAACCATCGGCCAACCGGCAAGACCGTGCCGGGCGTTTCCGTGTAACTCCTTGCTTTCCAATCCGGGTATGCGCCGAAACCGGAACGACACTTCCGGATTTTTCTAAAACGGAACGTCGTCGTCCGTGATTCCCTGGTTGAACTCCTCAGCGGGCGCAGCCGGGGCCTCCGACGGCGGGCGTGCGGAGCGGGGCATCGATACCGGCCGTTCATAGTCGCCGGAGCCCTCCGGGGGACCGTCGCCGCGCCCGGCGCCGCCGCCCAGCAAGACCAGGCTTTGAGCTTCGCAGACCACTTCGGTGAAGTACTTTTTCTGTCGTTCCTTGTCTTCGTAACTGCGAGTTTCGAGACGCCCTTCCAGGAAGATTTGCTTACCCTTGAGCAGGAAATTGGCGACGTGCTCGGTACGCCACATGACGATATTGTGCCAGTCCGTGATGTCTTTCCATTCGCCGGACTGCTGGTCTTTGGTGCGGCGATTCGTCGCGAGAGTGAACTTGGAAACCGAAATTCCGCTGGGGGTGAACTTGGTCTCGGCATCTTTGCCAAGATGCCCGATCAAAATGACTTTATTGACGCTTCGAGATGCCATCCTATCCTGAACTGTAGCACACCCCGCGGCCAGCGACCGCGCCTCCTCGATGGGAAAATACGGCGAAACGGCCGCCAGCGAGCGTTCCAGGTATTGCCGGGCCGTAGCACAGGCGCCGCCGGCGACCGCCGCAAGCTGTCGCCACGCCACCGCGTCGGGCCGCAAATCCGAGGGTATTTCGAAATTCAGGGCGCTGGCGAATTCGTTTTCCGCCCGCGGAAAATCGCGGCGGCGGTACAGTACGATGCCACGGTAAAGGTGCGCCTCTCCGGAGGCCTGGTCTTTGGCGTTGGCGAAAGCGGTCCGGCTGGCCAGGTTGTAGTCGGCCAGCGCGTCATCCATCTGCCCGGCCAACTCGTAGGCGCGCCCCCGCAGGAACAACGGACGCGCTTGGGCCGGTCCGGTCTTGACGGCAGCCTCCGTCTTGATCGCGGCAAACAAGGTCGCGATGGCGGATTTGGTGTCGCCAGTCAGCAGCTCCGCGCCGCCCAGATCTGTCAATGCCGAAGCCAGATCCGGCCGCGGCCCCAGCCCGGGCAGGAACGCCGTGCCTCCCGTGGCTTGCCAGCGCGATTTCCATATCGTAATCGCTTCCGTGTAATCGGCGGCCGCGGCCCGGTAATTCCGGCTGTCGAAGGCCTTTCGCCCTGCCACCCAGGCTGGCCAGCCGGTAGCCGGGGAACCGGCAAAGCAGGTGCCGGCTTCCTCCAGGTTGTTCGCGCGCAGCGACATCCAGCCCAACCACAGCCGCCCGGTTTCGAGCACCTGCCGGCACACGTCCGTCTGCATGACGTTCGAACTGCACCGGGCGGTTTGGACCGCCGACGCGATCTCCGCGATCTCAACCGGCGCCAACTCACCGCTGCCCGTGTGGATACGGCTGATTGCGGCCAACACTTCCAAGCCGGAGGAGACCGGCTCGGGAGGGATTTTCTTGCCGGCTTTCGCCAGCCGCAGCGGCCAACTCGCGATGGCTTTCTGGAACTCGTCGGCCGCCGCCCGGTACCCGGCGTTATTTTGGGTGAGCGCCGCGCTTGCCAGCGTGCAGTAGCCCTTGCGGTAATGGACTAGGGCCAGTTCTTCCGGCGGCGTCACCGGAACCAGCCCCGCCTGCGACTGAACGCAAGCCTCGGCGTCCCGCAGCGTTGGGCTAGCCGGCAATTCTACACGGTCGAACTCGGTTTGCGCCTTCAGAGCCAGCGCAAGTTGTGCATCGTCTGCGGCAGGAAGTGCAGAAAGGCCAAAAAGAGCCAGCGCGCACAATTTCATCAATTGTCGTGGAGCAGCCGCAGGGCCGTTGTGATGAATCTCACCTGACCGCTCCCTAACGGTCACGGCTCGGATGCGATGTCTTTTATTGTGAATGAGGCCGTCGGAACCTTACTTGGTGAAGATGGTCGCGTCCACGTTCATGCCTGGCCGCAACACCAAACCCTCGGTGCGGTCCACCAGAATCTTCACCGGGATCCGCTGAACCACTTTGACGAAGTTTCCGGTGGCGTTCTCCGCCGGCAACAGGCTCAACCGCGAACCGGTGGCGCCCGAAATCGAGTCCACATGGCCGTGTACCTTCCGGCCCCCATACATATCCACCGAAATCTCCGCCGCTTGGCCGGGACCCACTTTGGCCAGTTGCGTCTCCTTGAAATTGGCCGTCACCCAGACGTCCTGCAGAGGAATGATGGTCATGAGACCTTGGCCCGGCTGCACGACCTGGCCCGGCTCCACGCTCTTGCGGGTAACCACACCATCGGTGGGCGCAACGATGGT
>Ga0210402_10002517_pt1 | contig 17788 bp, 10 predicted proteins | sample IncBWC7MmetaG_FD_161055 | JGI IMG/M metagenome (GOLD analysis project Ga0210402, IMG submission 161055) | Forest soil microbial communities from Barre Woods Harvard Forest LTER site, Petersham, Massachusetts, United States - Inc-BW-C-7-M | ecosystem: Environmental > Terrestrial > Soil >... | reverse complement strand
CGCCAACCCGAAGTTCCACTGCATCGAATAAGGGTTCTTGGCGTAAGGATCCATATACCATTGGACCTGCTGGAAAGGTGTGGGAGCCGGAAATGCCCCACCGCCGGCGGCAAATGGACTCTGCGCCTTGATGGTGGGCGTCAACTGCGTTGGCACCGGAACGTTCAGGTTGTTGGCGAGTTGTTGCCCGATGTCGGGCCACGTGCCCTCGTAGTTCTGCGAAGTCTGCGTAACCGCCGCCCAGTTGTCGTAGTAGATGCCAAACCCGGCGCGCACCGCGGTGGTCTCGCTCAGGCGGTAAGCAATGCCCAGGCGCGGTCCCCAGTTGGTGGTGGTGTCGTGATAAATCTTGCCGTTCGGCGAAACCACCACGTGGGCGGGCAATGTGCCGTCTCCCGGAATACAGGGGGCATGCCCTCTATCGGTGCAGGAAGGCGGCAGTTTCTGAACCACGTAGGTTCCGTCGTTGAAGTTGATCGAACCAGCCTCAATGCCGCCATTCTGACCCACCGTACTCGGTAGGCCGTAGGGCGGAATGAATGTGCGGTCATAGCGCAGGCCAAGGTTGACCGTCAGTTTGGGAATTACCTTCCAGGAATCTTGCGCGTAAAAGCCCATCACCCCGCCCCATCGCGTGGTTTCATGCACGTTTCGCCGGCCCGCGCTGTCGGGGACGTTCAGGAGGAAGGAGGCAATGGCATTGCCCGGGCTGGCGGCGGCCGGCGATAGATCAGCCGTCTGTTGCAGCGCAAACGCCACGTTGGCATTGTTGTACAGCGACTCAAATGTGCTGCTATTCAACTCTCCGCCGAAGCGCAGCGTGTGAGAACCGATGATTTTCGAAACGTTCGCCTTCCACTGGTGAACGTTCGTTTCATTGGGATTGAGCGACTTACTGATGCCTGGGATAGGGTTGCTGAACCCGGCGATTCCGGTGGTTGGCAGCAGGCTGAAGCCGCCGATGAAGTTGCCGGAGAAGTTCGGGTCGTAGCCCAGCCCCTGGATCGCGCTTGCGCCCAGGTTCGAGTAGACAGTGGAGCTATTGGTTTCCTGATGGGATCGCCCATACTGTGCCTGTAACACGAGACTCGGGTTGAACGTGTGGACCCAACTGGCGCCGTAGTTCTGTCCGGGATTGTCGGTTACGGACTGGGTCAGGCCCGGCAGTCCGCCAGAACCTGCCGTGTCGTAGTAGATGGCGCTGTAGCGGAACCAGGCGAAGTCCTTGTTACCCAGGGTTTGATCGATGCGGGCTGTGAACTCTTTCTGATGTTGCCGGAACGGCGTGTTGTCGATCGCATTGTTGTTGGCAACGCCCGTATTGAACAGTGGGGGCCGGAGTTGCTTGACCAGGCCCACTAATCGCTGATCGATCAAGCTGGCCGGAATCTGGTTTCCCGGGAACGGGTCACGGATGAATCCGGGCTTCGTCGGGTCTGGCGAGTTCGGGTTGATCCGCGTACTAAAGGGATTGAAAGCCTGAGCCTCGCCCGTCAGATTGCCGCTCAGTTCCTGATCGGTCGGCAGGTGCAGAAAGGAGTTTGCCGCCCGGACATACTCGAAGCCCTCATAGGCTCCGAAGAAGAAGGTCTTGTTCTTCCCGTTGTACAGCTTCGGAATCCAGATAGGGCCGCCCGCGGAAACGCCGAACTGGTTTTGCCGGAAGACCGTGACGCTCGGTTGGAACGTGTTGCGGGCGTTGAAAAAGTCGTTGCGCAGATACTCCCAGGCTGTGCCGTGGAATTCGTTGGTGCCCGATTTGGTGGCGACGTTGATCATGCCGCCCAGTGCCCCGCCAAACTCGGCCAGGTCGTTATGGGAGTTCACCTTGAACTCGCCGATCGAATCGATGATCGGCGGCACCGCGTACGTGCTCGAAAACGCGCCCTGGTTATTCAAACCGTCGGTCATGAAGAAATTGCTGCGATTCGTCTGACCGTTGATAGAGGGAAAGAAGAACGCCGTTCCGGAAGCCACATTGCCAAACCCGCCGGAGTTTTGCGATACGCTGATCGGCGAAACGCCGGGCGACAGCGACAGCAGTTGGGTGAAGTTCCGTCCATTCAACGGCAGATCGGTCACTTGCTTCTCGGCGATCACCGCGCCCAATTCAGCGGTGGATTGCTGCAACAACTCGCCGGCAGCTTCCACCGTGAGCGTCTGCTGCACCGCGCCCACTTGCAGCGAAACGTCGAGCGTCGCCGTCTGGTTCACTGCCAGGGTGAGTTTCGGAATTTGCGTGGTTTGGAAACCAGGCGCGGTCGCCTCCAGCGAGTAGTTGCCGGGGGTGATGTTCAGGAACACGTAGTTCCCTACGCTGTTGGACTCCGCGCTGTGCTTCACCGTGGTGTCCAGGTTCGTTAACGAAAGTTTTACGCCCGCGACGACGCTACCGCTGGAGTCGCGGACCATACCCGTTACCGATGCGGAGGATAGTTGTGCGCTGCCGATACTCGGGAACAACCCGACGGCGGCAATGGTTAGTGCGACGAAGCGCTTTGCCCAGGAAAAGAGCGGGGACGGACTGGAAACTCGTAAACAGTTCATGACCACTTGGTCCCTCCTGTCAACTTCTGCCGAATAGTATTAAAGTATTACGTGAACGCTAACGTGTCAAGGGAAATGCGAATCGTGTGGGGCAGATTGGTAATCTGCGGCGGATTGTTAATCCGCCGGCGCGATGCGGCAGCGAGCCCGCCCGCGGGCATTCGTTTCAGCCCCGGCAGGCGGATTGCCAATCCGCCGCAGGTTCACAACCTGCCCCACAGATTCGTCCTGGTGCTGTTTCTGATCGGAACCGCTGCCGCCGCGCCGCTGGTGTTCCGCAATACGGGTCCCGACATTGCCTACGTTGGCTCCAAAGCCTGTGCGGGCTGTCACAGTTCGATTTATCAGAAATACCAGCGCACGGCAATGGGACGCTCCATTACCCGGGCGGAAACCGTGCCGCTCACCGCCGCGGTGCGCGTTCGATCGGACACGCTGCAGCGGGACTTCCGGGTGTTCCGCCAGAACGGGCAGCTCTACCAGTCCGAGCGGGAGCAACGGCAGGGGCAGACGATCTTCGAAACCACCCAGAAGTTGGAGTACGCCATCGGTTCCGGCGAGAACGGCATTAGCTTCGCGGTGCGGCGGGGAAATTACCTCCTCCAGGCGCCTCTCTCCTACTTCGCCAAGGCCGGGGCTTCTAAGGATGGAAGCTGGGCCATGTCCCCCGGCTTTGATGAGTCGGGCGAAGGCTTCAACAGGCCCATCCACGAAGCCTGTATTATCTGCCACGCCGGCCGTCCCCTAGCGGTCCCCGGTCGCGACGGACTCTATGGCGATCCGCCTTTTGCCGAGATGGCCATCGGCTGTGAGAATTGCCACGGACCGGGCCAACTGCATGTCAAGGAGCGTGGGAGTGGCGCCGGGAAACTGCCGGACACATCCATCGTGAATCCGGCGCGGTTGCCCGCCCGCGTCGCGGAGGACGTCTGCATGCAGTGTCATCAGGCGGGCGACGCCCGTGTGCTGCTTCCCAAGAAGGACTACAGCGCGTTTCGCCCCGCTGTGCCGCTGGTCCGAACGGTTGCCATCGTCGGACTGCCGGGCGCCGCCAAAGACGTTGACCTGCTGGAACATCATAGCTCCATGAAGGTGAGCCGCTGCTACCAGGCAACCAACGGCAAGCTGAGCTGCCTGACGTGCCACGACCCCCACGAGCAGCCCGAGAAAACCAACGCCGCGACGTATTTCCGCGCCAAATGCCTCGGCTGCCACACCGGGTCGAGTTGCGGGCTGAGCCTGCAGGCGCGCCGCCAGACCACGCCGCCCGATGCCTGCGCCGGCTGCCACATGCCGAAGCGCGGCGTCGTTCAGATCTCCCACTCCGCCCTGACCAATCACCGCATTCCAGCGCGGCCGGGAGCGAGCGCTTCCATCCCTGAGCCATCTCCCGATTTGCCGGGCCTGCTGCTGCTGAATTCGCAGCCGGGGGAACCGGCCTTGCCGCTGGTGACTCGTCTGGCGGCCTACGGAGAATTGATGACGCGCGCACCGGAGCTGCAACCGATATACCTGGAACTGCTGGAGCAGGCACGGCATTCCTTACCGGAGGATCCACTGGTGCTGGCCGCGTTGGGTCGGCAGGCGCTCGGCGAGAATCGTCCGGAAGCGCTGGAGTGGCTTTTAAAGGCCGAGGAAAAGGGCTTCGTCGGAGTTCTGACCTACATTGACCTCAACGAGGCATTGTCGCGTGCGGGCCGCCCCGAGGACGCGGTGGCCGCGCTGGAACGCGGCGAGGCGGTTTTTCCCTACTCGCAGGTGATTCGAAAACATCTCATTCTCGCGTATATCCGCCAGAAGCAATATCCAAAGGCAAGACAAGCGTTGGACCGCTATGTTCAGGACTTTCCGGAAGACGGGTTCATGCGCGGCCTGCTTAGCCAGGTTGCCCGGACACCGGTCAGGTAGAGGCTGCGAATGCGAGCGCACTGGAAAGCATTGCTGCTTGTGGTTGCCCCGAGCTTATGGGCTCAGGAGATCGACACGGGTCAATTCGAAAGTTCGCGGATCGAAAGTTCGCGTAACCACGGTTCGCTGGTGGACCGCGCCGAAAGCGAAGCCGAACACCGGGCTTATGTGGAGTTGCAGAAGACGGCGGACCCGGAAAAACGCCGTACGCTGGCGGACGCCTTTTTGGCGCGCTTTCCCCAATCGTGGCTGCTGGCCGGCGTGTACCAGTTCGGTGCCGGCGCCAGCCTGGAGTTGAAGGATTATGCGCGCGCGCTGGCGGATGGACGGGCCTCGCTGCGGCTGCTGCCCGAGAACGCCGCGTTGCTGGTGACGCTGGCGCAAATCGAAGCCGCTCAAGGAAAGCTGCCGCAGGCCAAACGCGACGCCCAGGATGCGCTGCTCTGGCTTTCCCTGTTCGCGGTTCCCTCGGGAGTGAAACCATCGGAGTGGGGGAAGACCCGCGAGAAACTGGAGGAGTACGCCAGGGGGGTGATCGGACCCGTGGTTGGGCCGGTGGTTGTACCTGGGGCCCAACTCCAAACGGAGGCCCCCGCCAAACCGCACCGGAAAGAGCCCCACCCGAAAGAAAGGGCCGAACGGTTCGCCGGCTCCGAGTCCTGCAAGCCTTGTCACAGCGCGATCTATGAATCGTGGAGCGCAACCGGCATGGCGAAGATGCTCCGGCCCCTGCCCGACGCCAATGTCCTGGCGGACTTTTCAGTGACCAACGAATTCCGCGACAGCGCCGGAATCGTCAAGATCCGCACCGGCGGCGGCGAGCGGCCCTACTTTGAATTCCTGGCGTCCGGCGCCTGGAAGCGCTTCCGTGTCGATTACACGATCGGGTCCAAGTGGCAACAGGCTTACGCCACGCGCCTTCCCGATGAGCGGCTGTTCGTTTTTCCGATCCAGTACAGTGCCATTCAGAAGCGGTGGCTGAACTACTGGTCGCTGATCGACCCGCCAGGCAGCGAGCGGGCCCGGTTGGATCAATTTCCGATGCTGACGAACGCCACCAGCTACCAGCGAAACTGCGCGGCGTGCCATACCAGCCAGTTGCGGTTAATGCGGCTCGACGACGAGACGATGCAAAAGGCGGCCTTCCGCGAGCCGGGTGTCAATTGCGAGATGTGCCACGGACCTTCGGCGTCGCACGTCCAAGCCATGCACTCCGGGGAGCCGCGAGTAACCGACGCCAACGGTCCCCCATTCCGCTTCTCGCGTCTCGACCATCTGGAGGCCACGCTGATCTGCGGCCAATGTCATCGCCAATCGGCGCAGCGGAATCTCGGCTCGAATGGCGAGATGAACTTCACTGCCGTTTCGCCTTACTATCTGCGCCTGAAAGACCAGCCGTACGCCGAGTTGGGCAATCGTGCTTTCTATAAGGATGGCCGCTTTCGGGAGACCACGTTCATCGGGGAAGCCTTCATGCGCTCGGCATGCTTCCGGCGCGGAAGCGCGCAGTGTGCGAGTTGCCACAATCCGCATCCAACCGATCCGAAAGCCAACCGTACGTCGCTAAAGTTCACGGCCAACCCCGACGAAATGTGCACGCAATGCCATTCCGCCATCGGCGCCCGCGCCGGTGCTCACACCCATCATGCCGGCGGTTCCCCAGGGAGCCGTTGTGCCGCCTGCCACATGCCGCCAATCATGAACAGCCTGATGTTTCCGGCTGCCTCGCACCAGATCGACGACATTCCGCGAGCCGACCTCACCGCGCGATTCGGACAGAAAGAGAGTCCGAGCGCCTGCCTGCTGTGCCATGGCGAAAAGGACGCCCAGTGGATGGCCGCACAGTTGCGGTCCTGGTAGGTCGATCTGGTAGGTCGATCTGGTAGGTCGCATCTGGTAAGACCTATACTGGGGATTCCATGTCTCGCCGCCGATTCCTCTCGCAAATTCTGGGCCTCGCCGCTAGTCCCTTCAGTCCTCTGGTTGCCCCCCTCTTTGCCCAAGGTGTCGCCTCCCGGAACGTGAAGCCTCGTCCTCGCGGCAAACCATCGGGACTGCCGTTCCATGCCCGGTTTGTGGATATCGCCGGCCAGGCGGGTCTCACCCACCCGGTAATTTACGGCGGTTTAGACAACAACAACTACATCCTGGAAACCGTGGGATGTGGATGCGCGTTCATCGACTACGACAACGATGGCTGGCTCGATCTCTTCGTCATGAGCGGCACGCGCCTGGAGAATCCACCGCCGGGCACCTCCAACCGGCTTTACAAAAACAATCGCGACGGCACTTTTACGGACGTGACGGAAAAGGCGGGCCTGTTCAAGACTGGGTGGGGATCTGCGGTCTGCGTCGGCGATTTCAACAACGATGGCCTGGACGATCTGTTCATCACCTACTGGGGAGGATTCACCCTTTACCGCAACAACGGCGATGGCACATTCACCGAAATCACCCGGGAAGCGGGCCTGGTTCCCGATCCCGCCAAGTGGTACTCGGGCTGCACTTTCATCGACTACAATCGGGACGGTCATCTGGATCTTTTCGTCGCCACCTATCTCGAGTTCGATTTGAAGACCGTTCCCAAGCCCGGCCAAAGCTCGAATTGCACCTGGAAGGGCGTCCCGGTAAGCTGCGGGCCGCGCGGGCTCACGCCCGGTACGTTCTCGCTTTTCCGCAATAACGGCAAAGGCGTCTTCTCCGATGTCAGCCAGGCGGCCGGCATCAAGAAATCCATCACAGGTTATGGCATGACCGCCGTCGCGGCCGATTTCGACAACGACGGGTGGCCGGATCTCTACGTCGCCTGCGACTCCATGCCCAGCCTGCTTCTCATGAATCAACGCGACGGGACATTCCGTGAAGAAGGCCTGGTGCGCGGCGCAGCCTTGAACGAAGACGGCATGGAGCAGGCAGGCATGGGAGTCGGCATCGGCGATTTCGACCTGAATGGCACTCTCGACATCTTCAAGACCCACTTCGCCGACGATACCAACATCATCTACGGCAACGACGGGAAGGGGAACTTTGAAGACTTGACGGCTCGCGCCGGACTCGGCGTGGAGACCCAGTTTATCGGCTGGGGAGCCGGCATCGTCGACCTCGATAACGATGGCCATCCGGACCTTTTTGTCGTCACTGGCAATGTGTATCCCGGCATTGAGAAAAAACTGCCGAACTACCCGTGGAAGACCCCTCGGCTGGTCTTCCGCAATCTTGGGAATGGCAAGTTCGAGGAACTGATCGACGAGGCAGGCCCGGGCATTGCGGCGCCCCACGCCAGCCGCGGTTGCGCCTTCGGCGATTTCGACAACGATGGCGACATCGACGTACTGATCGTCAACCTCAACGAACCACCGTCGCTATTGCGGAACGACACCAGCGGCGGCAACCACTGGCTGAAAGTGAAGTTGGTGGGGACGAAGTCGAACCGCGGCGCCATCGGGGCGCGGGTGATCTGCCGTTATGGCGGAAAGCAGCAGGCTCAGGAGGTCTTGAGCCAGTCGAGTTTCTATTCCTCCAACGACAGCCGTCTGCATTTCGGGTTGGGCGCCGAGACAACAGCCGCTTTGGACGTGCGTTGGCCCTCCGGTTTGACGCAGACGTTTCCGAAGGTCACCGTGGACCGGATCGTTACCATAACCGAGGGAAAACCGCTTTCGTGACCGAGGTTGGAACATGAAGCTGGTATGTGGGGCAGGTTGTTAACCTGCGGCGGATTGGCAATCCGCCGGCCGCGAGCTTTGACGAGCCCCTTCAGGCAAGGCGCAAACGCTCGCTGCCGCATCGCGCAGGCGGATTAACAATCCGCCGCAGGTTACCAACCTGCCCCACAAGCGACGGTCTGGTATCATGTCTACCGTCTCCGTGGTGAAGAACACTTTCGGTCTGAGGCAGAGCCTCGCTAGTTCTTTGTAATGCCTAAACCGGTGACGATGACTTCCGTGTTGTGAGCAAAGCGGAGCCCGTAGACGCCATCGGTGGAAGTGAGTTTTCCATCGGTCACCACCGCGCTCTTGTCGTATCCCGCGACGACGGTGCCGTTGATCGCGCATTCGACGCGGTCGCCTTTAACAGAAACCGCGATTTCCTGAGTGACAGGTTCTCCCGGACCTGCGGCCTTGTTCACCGCCGCGTTTGACCCGCCTCGGGCGCCGTTCATCTGAAACGGGCCGGGGCCGAATCCGCGCACGATGAAGTTACCATTGCCATACGCAGCGCAATATAGGTAGCTCTGCTGGGCAGTTCCCAGATTGTTCCCCCCGATGACAATGCCGTACGGGTGAGGGTGACTGTTCAGGCTCATGTACTTCGGCTCTTTGAACGTCGCTTTCACCGTGTAGTTGCCGGTCGCTTTGTTGGCCGGGTTCCAATAGGTCACCGCTGGACCGGTCGTGACACGCAAGGAACCGCCCTCCTGCGCCAGTTTGGCGTTCTTCAGTGCTTGCCCGGCCCTCTCCTCACTGGCATCGATCTTTCCAGTCCATCCTGGGACGGAGATACCGCCATTTTCAACAATGCGGGAGGATTCCGTTTGGCCCTGGGCGTTGTTCACCACAGCCGTGAGCATGACGAAAACGATTGTCGGGGCTGAACCGTAGATTAAGCGCATGGGTTCCTTTCGTTCAATTCCAAGCCACAGTATACAACCGGTCGAGCCCGGCGTTCACCATTGCTGTTGAGAACAGATGACGAAACCTGTTTGCGTTTCAGAGCTGGCCGAAGTTGCGGTTTGTGGTGGGGTCGCTCTCCGCGGCGCGGGCGCGGAGCGGTTCGAAGCCGGCACGAAGGAAGCGGACGAACACGTTGGTGGCGGTCGCACCGGCGGGGGGCTTGCCCTGCATCCCGGATTGCAGCCAGACTGTGGCCGCTTGTTCGGCAGCGGCATCCAGCGGCGCCGGATTCCAGAGAGATCCGAACCAGGCGAACATCGCGCCCAGGCGGGGGCGCATGGTGGGGCCGCCGTGGTCGGCGCCGCGGACCAGGTGGTATTCGTGCGAGAGATCGAGATCCCACAGCACGCGATGCAGGAATTCAGCGCCATCGTGGGCGTTAAGGAAGTCCTTGTCACCGGCCTCAAGGTAAATGGCGAGGCCGGAATCGCGCAGATGCTGCGCATTCGAGCGCGCCCGGTTGGCGGGATTGTTTGACTCCCAGATCGCAGGATCGCGCGCGGGACCGATCAACTGCGGCGGACCGCCGGCCGAGTGATGGAGACGGTTGCGTGGGCCGACATCAGATTCGCGGAGGCCCGGCTCCAGCATGGGTTGCATGGCGGCGACGGCCGCGAAAAGGTTGGGGCGCGCGAAGGCCGCCTTGAGCGCACCATAACCGCCGCCGGAGATGCCGGCAATCACGGTGGAGTCGCTGACGTTGCAGGTGGAGCGGAGGTGGGGAACAAAGTCGCCGGCAAGGAAGGAGTCCCAGCGAATAGGTCCGGCGGGCTCCTCCATGTAGTAGTCCAGGCCGGCGGTGGGCGCGGCAATGATCATGGGGGAGACGGTGCTCTCGGCCCACCAGGCTTCGAACAGCGGCTGGAGGTCGAACATGGAATCGCGCGTGCCGCCCGCGCCTAAAAGGAGAATACAGAGCGGCAGCGGCTCCTCCCGGCTGGGCGCGAGGAGGGCGTAGGGTACGGGCATGGGGAGGTGTGGTGAGGAGATGTCGTGGAGCGTGACAGTAGAAAGCATCGGCGGAGCTCTCTGGAAATGATAGCGCGGGGCCGGATCGACTCGGCTCCGGCGTGGTGCGAGAAACGCCTTATGCAGACTACGGTTTACGCCGCGAGGGGTCCGGCAGTCGGCCGCTCCAGTCCATCCAGGCCCAGGCAACGGCCGTCAGCGATCCGAACGCGCCGGCCACCAACCCGATCGTTCTGGGGCTGGCAAATTGCGATGCGATGCCCGCCGCCGCCATCGAGACAATCATCACCGACCAGCGCAGCGATTCCAGCGTGGAGAAGACGCGTCCGCGAAACTGGTCGGGTGTGTGGCGCAGCAACTGGCTGTTGTTGAGCACGCTGGTTACGGCCATGCCGACGCGCGAGAACATCATGCAGACCAGCGCGGCGGTGTAGGATTCCACCTGGCTGAAGAGCATGTAAGTTACGCCGTGGACCACATAGGAAATGGTGACGGCGCGCTTGTAGCCGGCGAAGTCCGCATGGCGCCCAACCAGGTGGCCGGTGGCGCCGCCCAACATCAGGCCGATGCCGGCGAATCCCCAAATGGCGCCGATGCCGGCCGCGCCGCGATGAAAGACCTGCTCGCCGAAGAGCGCGAAGAGAATCTGCGCCGCGCCGCCGCCCATCGCCCAGCCCACGGAGATCATGGCGATTCCGATCATGAGCGGCACCGACCACATATAAGCCAACCCTTCGCGGAAATCGTGCATGGCCGTTCCGTGCATGGCCGTTCCTGACGCGGCCGTTCCTGGCGCGGCGTTGGCGCCGGCGTCCGTGACCAGACGGCGGGCGCGAAACCCTTCGGGCACGGCTATCTGCCAGATGGCCCACGCGGAAAAAACGAATGACAGCGAGTTGATGATGAATGCCCACTGGTATCCCAGGCGCGCGGTGCTGTACCCGGCCAGCAGGGTGCCCACTGTGACCGTGGCCGATTGCGTGGTCTGGGTGAGCGAGTTGGCCGTATGCAACTCCTCGTCCGTGGCGATGGTGGGCAGAATGGCGGCGCGGCCGGCGCTGAAGAAGGGCGAGGCGAACATCAGGCCGGCGCTGAGCACGTAGAGCAGCCAGGGCCGCGGCTGGTGGATGGTGAGAACGAAGGCCAGCGCGACCACGGCGCGGACCAGGTCGCTGGCAATCATGATGCGCTTGCGGTCCATGCGGTCCAGAAGCACGCCCGCCACCGGTCCGGCCAGCACCGCCGGAATGGCGCGGGACAGCATCACCCCGGAGACGACCAGCCCGGAACTGGATTTTTCCATGACCAGCGCGAAGACCGCGATGTTGTTGAAGTAGTCGCCGATTTCGCTGACCACCTGCCCCATCCAGGTGCAGCGGTAGTTGCGGTTCCGCCGCAGCAGGGCGAACACGCCGGTCATCAGGCCTGGGCGCTCTCGGTCATGCGGATATCTGGTCTGCGGGGCTCCTCGATCTGCTCCGGCATATGCAGGCTATGGTAACCCAAGTGGCCGCGACCCTCTGGGTCGCGGCCGGAAACTTCAATGGAAATTATGCGAACTCGCCGGCGCGCAGCGTGCGCAAGCTATTGCATACAGCCAGACACGATGGCCAGTAGCCTCGGGAGACAGTGGAATGAATTGCGAGCCTCGACGACTATCAAAGCTAACGACCGCCGGCGCGCCGGTCTCTTCCAACTCCTCCAGCAGCGGGCCCACCGGCAGAATGGCGCGCTGTCGAGGCGTTTGGCTCGTCGGACCCGGTTATTAGCTCGCTGGGAACCAGGCCCTCAGTATCGCTACGAAGCGGGCAAACGTCTCGCTGCGGCACCAACTTGTCACATCGGCGGAGGAACCAAGCGCGGCAAAATCTTCCGGAAGAGGCTTGCGCCGCTTTTTATCGTAAAGAACCGCCTCGAACAGCTCTTTTGGACTCTCGCCGTAACATCGATCCCGGGTCCGGCCCAATCGGGTCGCCGCGCGAGCCGTCACGATCTCAAATTCCGCCGCATTCGACCCGAGGTAACCGGCGACAGACGCCGGACAATGCCAAAGCCATTCTTCCATTTCAGGCACGACCACAACAGCAGCCGAACGGTTAGTCCACGTCACTCCATCGAGCCGTTCTTGAATCTTGACTACCGCCTGCGCTGCTTTCAGTTTGTGCCAGCCGCTTCCGTGGTGGTCCCACACCAGGATCAGACGCGAGTATTCTCCTTTTTGCACCATGGCCCGAGCAATCTCCGGTCCCTCTTTCACCATTCCCGAGTCGCGGCCTGGGAACCTCCGCACCTCAAAAGAAATCGGGCTGATTTGGAGAGCTTGATGACGACGCAGCACTGCTTGAATGAGCGCTTGTGCGTCGGAGTCGGCTGTCAGGACGAAAAGATCTTTCATCCAAGCACACGAGAAGCGAAGATCGATGCCAGATCTGGACTTCCATCCCACTTCCTCAGGGCCGGGTGGTTCTCCCCATGAATGATTTGCACCCCTTTCTCTTCATCCCGCGTGAAGCATAACAGTGGTTTTACGCCGGCCTGCTGCACAACCATAGGAGAATGCGTTGCAACGAAGACCTGTGCGCCAGGTATGGCGGCCAGAGCCTTAAGGATGATCTCAAGCGCATTGGGATGAACACCGTTTTCCGGCTCTTCCACCATATACAGGCTGGGTGGAGCCGACAGAAATGCAGGCAAGGTCAAAGCCAGCATCCGCAAGGTGCCGTCGCTTAACAACCAACTTGGGCACTCGAGCCCTCCTGCAAATCTCAATATGAGGTACTCGGCATTATCCGATTGGCGAGCGGCCCATCCAATCGACTCCAGGTCCTCCAGCGCGTAGCGGAGGTGTTCCGTCCAACGCGCGACAGCGGAGTGGCCCTCAGAGTTGGACCGGCCGCTCGATCCGTTCCTGAGAAGGCTTCCGACGACCCGTGCCAGGTTGGCGCCATCCAGTTCCAGTTCGCTTGGACGCGTCGCGGGCACTGGTTGGCGCATAGCCGCACTATTGAGTTGAACGTATCGAACCCCTTGTGCCAGGAAGTTCTTGACAAGGTTCCCCGTCGGGTACTTCTGGATGTCCGGTTGAGTGAAGGATAGAGCCAGCTTGCCAGGTCCGAACTGAAACGAGTCCACGTAGGTTCCCGATTCACGGCGGTAAAAGTCATTGCCGGAATGCGTCTTTCCCAGGAGACGCGTTCCAGCGCCAGGTTTGATCCCAGGCTGGAGCCGCTCCAACAACTCTTCGCTGATGCGGATACCGAGCTTTTCGTCGGACATCAGGCCCAAGCGATAATGCAGTGTTTCCGGAGTATCGCCTGACGCACTAAAGAAGCGGAGACGGAGATCGAATTCTATCGGGCCGCCTTGGCGCAGGAATGTCAGATCGCGATAATCCGGGGCGCGCTGCTCAACGGCTGTAAGCGGTCCGTTCACCAGGCACGACTTGACGAATTCGATGGCATCGAGGAAGGTGCTCTTGCCGCTTCCGTTCGGTCCGACAAGAACCTGGAACGGGTCAAGCTCGATCCAGGTGGTTCTCTTGATGCCTTTATAGTTCCGAATCTTGATGGCGGCGATCACTGGCTCTCGCCCCGCACTTTACCACGAAGTACGCTGGTTCGGCTTGAGCGAGTCCTTCGCCAAAACCCAGCGGGATTTGCGGTTTAGCGTGCCTGGCGGTCGTCTAATAGGCTAAGGATCTCCGATGCTTCGACCCCATAGAGAGCCAGCCGCTTCCAGGCGAGAGCTACAGCGATCAGCCAACTGTCGTACGATGGCCACGGTCGGGCCTTCGCCGGATCTGCGTTGTCGATTAGATCCATTTTCTCGCGCTGAGTGACCTTGTAGCGTGCCAACGGGCCGTACCCATCGGGGTCGGACTTGTGACTCTTCCAAAGGTCGTGGGATTTGCGGTCTAACAGGCGGCGGATGTCCGATGTTTCGACCCCGTGCGACACCAATTCCCTCCAGGCATCCGCGACGTCGTCAATCAGGCGTCCATCGTTCGGTCCTCAGAGTCGGGCCTTCTCTGGGTTTGCCTCGGCCATAAGAGTACTTACCTGGCGCTTAGTGACCTTGTAGCGCGTCAATATCTGAAAAGCAGCCTCCAAATCTTCCTGGCGTTTGACTGCTTAGCCGATTGTACCTCTTCGATGTCTGCCAATGCTGGGGAAAGTTCAGTGAAAGTTGTGCGAACTCGCCGCCGCGCCGGCGCGCAGCGCTTCGATGTGCTCGGCCTTCACCGAAACCACCCCGTCCTGATTTTGCAGCGCGCCGTCGATAATCAGGAACCTCTCGCCCAGCACTTCGAACTTGTAGCGGTCGAATGTATCGGGCGTGACAATCGCGTTCATGATGCCGGTTTCATCCTCCATGCTCAGAAAGACGAAACCCTTGGCCGTGCCCGGGCGCTGCCGTACAATCACCGCCCCGGCAATTCGTACCAGGCGGCCATTCGGAATGCGCGCCAGGTGCATGGCGGGTACCACCCCTAACCCCTGCATTTCCGCGCGGCGGTAGGCCATCGGGTGCTTGCCCACGGTGAGGCCCGTGCCGCGGTAATCGGCCCACAGGCGCTCCTCCGTGTTCATGGGGCTGAGCGGCGAAGGCGCGCCGGTCTCTTCCAACTCCTCCAGCAGCGGGCCCACCGGCAGAATGGCGCGCTGCGCCTGCCACAGCGCGTCGCGGCGATGTTTCTGGGGGGCGCCCCGCTCCAGTGAATTCAGCGCGCCGATTTCCGCCAGCCGGTTGATCTCATCCTTGCGCAATGCCGGGACGCGGACCGCCAGGTCGTCGATGCTGCTGAATGGCCGCGCCGCCCGAGCGCGTAAAATGGCGCGTGCCGACTGCTCCCGCAGTCCCCGGGCATATCGCAGTCCGAGACGCAGAGCCGCACCCCCCGGCCCCCGGCCCCTGGCCCCCGGCCCCTGTTCTTCTACCCGGCACTCCCACTCCGAGCACACCACATCCACCGGCAACACTCGCAACCCGTGCCGCTGCGCGTCTTTGACCAGAACCGCCGGCGCATAAAAACCCATCGGCTGGTTGTTCAACATGGCGCAGGTGAAGGCCGCCAGATAATGGCACTTCAGATACGCGCTGGCATACGCGATCAACGCGAAACTGGCGGCGTGCGATTCCGGAAACCCGTACAGCGCGAACGACGTGATGGAGTGCACGATGGTATCCTGCGGCGTACCCGTGATGCCGTTCCGCTCCATGCCGGCGCGCAGCCGCACTTCGATATCGGACATGCGTTTCTCCGACCGTTTGAAGCCCATGGCGCGCCGCAACTCCTCCGCCTCGCCGCCCGTGAACCCGGCCGCGATCATCGCCATCTTCAGCAACTGCTCCTGGAACAGCGGCACCCCCAGCGTGCGCTGCAACACCGGCTCCAGCGACGGGTGCAGGCAATCCGGCCGCTCCCTGCCCTGCCGCCGGTTCAGATACGGGTGCACCATTTTGCCGACGATCGGCCCTGGCCGGATCAGCGCCACCTGCACCACAATGTCGTAAAACCGCATCGGCTTCATGCGCGGCAGCGACGACATCTGCGCGCGGCTTTCCACCTGGAACATGCCGATGGTGTCGGCCTTTTGCAGCGCCTCGAACACCGCGGGGTCGTCCGGCGGCAAGTGCGCCAGGTCAACCTGCTCGCCGTACACTTCGGGAATCAGTTTGATAGTTTCTTCCAGCACCGCCATCATGCCCAGGCCCAGCAGGTCCACCTTGATGATCCCCATGTCGGCGCAGTCTTCTTTGTCCCACTGCACCACCACGCGGCCGGGCATGGTGGCCGGCTCCAGCGGCACCACGGAATCCAGTTGTTCCTGGCAGATCACCATGCCGCCGGAATGCTGGCCCAGGTGGCGCGGCAGGTCCTGCGCCATGCGGTAGAGTTCGAAAAACTTGCGCACGCGCGGATGCTCCAGGTCGAAGCCCGCTTCGCGAAACTGGCGCGCGGTGGTGTCTTTGGGGTCCTTCCATTCCCAGGTGCGCACCAGCCCGGAGAGCCGTTCCACCGAGGTGATTTCGAACCCCAGCGCCTTGCCCACTTCGCGCGCGGCCGAGCGCCCGCGATAGGTGATGACGTTCGCCGTCATAGCGGCTCCCAGCTTGCCGAAGCGCTGGTAGACGTACTGGATGGCCTGCTCGCGCTTGTCGCCGCTGGGCAGGTCGATATCGATGTCGGGCCACTCGCCGCGCTCCTCGGATAGAAAGCGTTCGAACAGCAGGTCCATGCCCACGGGGTCGACGGCGGTGATCTCCAGCGCATAGCAGACCGCGCTGTTGGCCGCGGAGCCGCGCCCCTGCGCCAGAATATCGTGCTCCTGGCAGAAGCGCACGATGTCCCACACGATCAGAAAGTATCCCGGAAGCTTGAGCTTTTCGATGAGCGCCAGCTCGCGCTCAATCTGCCGCCGCGCGCGGTCGTGATAGGGCTGATAGCGGCGGTGCGCCCCCTCATCCACGCGCTTGCGCAGAAAGCTCATCATGGTTTCGCCTTCCGGCACGGGGTAGCGCGGAAATTCGTAGCCCAGATCGGCCAGCGTGAACTGCAGGCGCGCGGAAATCTCCAGGGTGTTGGCGAGGGCCTCCGGCAGGTCGGCGAACAGGCGCGCCATCTCCACGGGCCTTTTGACGTGCCGCTCGGAATTGCGCTCCAGCAGCTTGCCGGCGGTGGCCAGCGTTACTTTGTTGCGCACGCAGGTGAAGACGTCCAGCAGTTCGCGCTGTTCCTGTCTCGCGTAGGCTACGCCATTGGTGGCCGCCAGCGGAATGCCGAGCCCCCGCGCCCGCTCCACAATCGCCTGATTGCGTGCTTCTTCTTCGCGATGATAATGGCGCTGCAATTCGGCATAGACATTATGCCGGCCGAAGATATTGAGCAGCCGCTCATCGGGATGGCGCGTGAGGCAGAGGAGGCCCTTGGAAAATTCCGCCAGTTCGTCCAGGGTGGCCGCGCCCTCGCCCTTCTTAGCGCGCAGCTTCATGCGAGTCACCAGGCGGCACAGGTTCCGGTAGCCTTCGCGCGTTTCCACCAGCAGCGGATAGCAGACGCCGTTGGTGCAGGTGATTTCGGAGCCAATGTGCGCCCGCACCCCGGCCTTCTTCGCCGCCATGTGAAACCGCGGCGCGCCGTAGACACCGTTGCGGTCCATGATGGCCATGGCTGGCATACCGAATTCCGCGCAGGCTCCCGCCAGTTCCTCGGGGACGCAGGCGCCTTCCAGGAAGCTGAAGCCCGACCGCGCGTGCAGTTCGACGTAAGTGGTCACACCTCACCTCAGAGCCTTTTGTGGGGCAGATTGGCAATCTGCGGCGGATTGGCAATCCGCCTGCCGACGTCCAGAGCGCGCCCCGAGGTGCTCGTGGGGGCTAGCGGCAGGCGGATTAGCAATCCGCTCCAGGTTAAACAACCTGCCCCACAAGCCGCATCCCCGTCCCTTCAGTCATAACTGCCCTCCACGAACCAGCCGTGCTTCTCGCAAAAAATCCGGTAGAGCGCGCCGTCGGAAAGCGCGATGTCCCACTCGTCGCGCGACCAGGAATCGGCGGTCCACCAGTCGCCCGAACTGCGCCACGGACCGGCATACTCCAGCACCTTGCCGCGAATGCCCTCGGCCGCCAGGAAGCTCGGCTGCCCGGAAGCCAGCGCCACTCGCGCCACCCGCGGCGGACGAAATATGCGC
>Ga0210402_10002515_pt1 | contig 17796 bp, 12 predicted proteins | sample IncBWC7MmetaG_FD_161055 | JGI IMG/M metagenome (GOLD analysis project Ga0210402, IMG submission 161055) | Forest soil microbial communities from Barre Woods Harvard Forest LTER site, Petersham, Massachusetts, United States - Inc-BW-C-7-M | ecosystem: Environmental > Terrestrial > Soil >... | reverse complement strand
CCCTTTAGAGCGTTCCCAAACGCGGAAAGCGCGATCGGGGCCACGACATTCTTGGTGTGGTCGACGCTTGCGAACGCAGTGATGTTCACCGACTCAGTATTACCGAGCATGGCCGGCGGGGGAGTGTACGTTACAGCCTGACCACTTTGCGAATGCTGCCCGCTGAGCGAACCGCAACCGCCCTTGTTATTGCAGGTTAATGACCAATCCACACCGTAGTTACTCGGGTCGTTATCCACAACAGCTGTGATCTCCGTGCTTGCGTTGATAAATAGGCCGCTGACAGGTGTCGGGTTAAATGCCACAGACACATTCGACCCTGGCGGCGGTGGCGGATTATGTACATTGCTTGTCCCACCGCATGCGACAAGTCCACAACTTATCGATACTGAAAGAAGAAAGAGAATTGAGTCCCTCATCACTAAGTTTCTCCTTCTTCGTCTGGTCCGCCGAAGCTGGAAGATGCTAGATCCACCATCTAGTCCGTTAACTTCTTGCACCCGCCTACTCCTCATTGCCCCGTGCCCCGCAGATAGATTGTCTGGACCAAGCCGCTGTTATAGGCGATCGTAACTGACCCCGGAATGAACCAGGCGCTCTTGGGCTTGAATGCAACCGTAACTGTGCAACTGCTGCCGGGTGTCAAACTGAATGGACAATCGTCGCTCTCGGAGTAATCTCCCATGACCGTGAACTTGCCGACAAAGTTCATAGCTCCTGCATTTGGATCATTCGGATCGTTGAACAATGTGATCGTTTGCTTGGCGCTACTGGTACCGACCTGCTGGGAACCGAAATCCAAACCCGCTGCTGGAGACATTCGCAATGGACTCGGCGGATTAGCCCTTACCTCCACGGGGAAGCGTCCGCCATCCCACTCGCAATTGGACTCCACAGTGCCCGCAATACACTGCACTGTGTTTAACTCGAGAAAGTAGTCCAGACCGTTTAGAAGAGACGGGTAGAGTGTTTGCGGTACCAGTGCAATCTGTAGGCTGCACGTTGCCTGGGAAGCAAGCAAGGTCCCCGAGCAAGTGTCGGCCGAAATCTGGAAATTCGGCGAGTTGGGCGGCGTGGGATCGCTGTCACAACTGTAGTCGATCGTGGAATTCACAGCGTCTTGTCTAAGATCGCTAACCACTTGCAAGCCCGCGACCGGACTTCCCAAAATCAGCGGATGCGGAAGCGTAAAAAACTGTCCGGCGACAGAATTTACGCATGGTTCTCGTTGCAGGATCTGTACCGGCCCACCACTCTCATTGGTGAACGTGAGCACTTGGGGAAGGCTTGCCTCGCCCACTGCGCTCGCTCCGAAATCGAGTTCCCCTGTCGACGGAGTTAGCGCGCTGAGCCCTGTTCCAGTGATCGGAATACGAAATGCGAGATCGTTGTCGGGACTGGTTGGACTTACGACCTTCAAGACTGCCGTGAGCGGAAGTGGACACTGCGCCGGCGGAGTTCCGCCCTGGTTGGGCAGCCATGTACAACTCTGCTGAGGAGCAAATGTGACCGTCAGTGTGCAAGACTGTCCCGGGCCGAGCGAGAACGTTGAACCGATCGGAACGTTGCATGGATCCCCTGGCACCGCGTCCGCCAGATTGAAATTGGGCTGGCCGTTGAAGGACGTCTGCCCCGTTTCAGAACCCAACCCGGACTCGGCTGCCCAATCCAATGTCAGCCCTGTCAGCGGAGCGCCGGACGGATCGTTATATGCGACCATAACGGTCTGTGTCGTCGGAACTGATCCCAGTAATTGAGGAGGAAAGTTGAGGAATCCTGGTGTCAACGTGACAGGCGCCTGACAGGCCTTGGACGTTCCCAGTGCCAGACAGATGTTTCCAGAGTCTGCCAAGTTCACGCTACTGCTTGAGGGACACGCTTTGGTGTTGACCAGATATCCCGTTCCAGTCGAATGCAAAACGTAACCCGATGACGTGGAATCAAAGGTGACCGGATAAAATCCACTTCCCCCCTGGTTCACCTGACTCGGCTGAATGCCAATTTGACCGGCATTGAGTCCATCGATTCCAATGATCTGGAGAACAACTGTATTACCACTGATTTGGCCGTTCAACGAAGCGGTAGCTAAACAGGGATATTCACTTAACTGACTGACGGGATCGATGAAACTTAACGTGCCCGTCACAGTCGCAGTGCTCGCGCCGATATTCTCTCCCTGGGTCAGAGATCCAGTTACCGCGAAGGCTTGATCTGCAAGAGTTACTGCCGTGCTGTGAAACACTCCTTGAATGGAACCGGTAAGCAGTGGTACTAACGTCGCCGTCCAGTTCAGACCTGTCTGGGCAGTCCCGCATGGAGAGGAACCAGATAATGTGTCTGGGGATAACGTATAGGTACCGGTCATAGTTGACGCATCTGCACTGAGCGCACCGGTGAGAACATAGGTCTGGGACCCGGCGAGCGCAGTGAGCGTCACATTCTGACCGTCCATTTTTCCCGTTATTGGAGCGGATCCACCGTTGCATACAACCGGGGTCCCGCCGGATTGTGGTAGCTGGGAGAGCGCGTATACCGCGGAACCTGAAATCGAGCCACTCTTCTGCAGCAGGAATCCGCCCTGTAAGCCTCCTACAAATGACTGGTCCGTGGGGCTCTGCAAGGTGAACTGCCAATTGCCAGACAAAGTAGCAATACTGTTCGCGCCCCCGTGCGACGACCCATTTGCGCACCCGGCAGCCGTCAATGTTGCGGCCACAACCAACAGCGAAAACAGCTGAAGTTTTATCTTCGAAATCACCATAAGACTACCTTGCTGGCAATAGCCCATCTATTGCTCTCAACCAAGGCCTTCTGACGGCGCGCTTCATTTAATAGAGAACAACTCCCCGGGACACATGCAACTTGCGCAATGTCATTGCAGCTTAAATTGGCTGTCGCACTTGCTGTACCTGAGATAGGCACGGCAAACACTTTGTCAGTGTCGACGCTGGCTGGGCTTGTGACGCTAAGGATTCCGCTGCCTGCGGCACCTGCCGAGGAAGTGAACGACACTGGAAACGCGCATGTCTGTCCGGCCAGCAAATCAAACGGTTCTTCTGGTTGTGGAAGAGGGGTCGGCACGGCCACAGGATCTCCCGGCATATCACAGGTAGCTCCAACGATGGCAAGACTACTTCCCGCTGTCGACGTGTTCGCAAGCGTCACCGTTATGCCGCTGAGCGTTGACAGCGTATTGCTCTGCACATATATGGGCAAAGCGGAGGTGGCGCCCGGCGCTTGAGGCGGGAAGATAAGTGCCGCGGGAGACAAAGAAATTGGTTGCGAGCAAGCACTGGATGTGGCAATTCCAAGGCAGATATTCCCAAAGTCCCCCGCCTGCACGAGGCTTGCCCCGGGGCATGTTTGAGTGTTGAACGCATATCCCATTCCGGCCATGTCATGCAAAACATTGCCGCCGTGAAAACGGTCGAATGTAACCGGCTGACTCGGCAGAATTCCCCCGATCTGCCCCACCGTTGCACCATCGCTCCCCATCAGCTGTAGCGTTACTGTATTGCCGGTGATGCGTCCGTTTACTGTGACCGTGTCTATACACGGATACACACTCACCAACGAGACCGGATCCACGAAAGTCAGCGTACCTGTAACCACCGCGCTGCTTTCTCCGCTGTTCTCTGCCTGGCTGATTAATCCAGTCACAGGAAACTGCTGATTCATGAGCCCGGAATTTCCGCCTGTGCTGTGAAAGCTCCCTTGGATTGCTCCGACGAGAGGCGGTACGAAGTTCGCAGTCCAGGCCAAGTTCGTCTGAGCGGTTCCGCAGGCTGTGCCGTTGGTTGTTCCTGCAGTCGAGCTGTAGGTTCCTACTATCGTCGAGTTATCTGTACTTACGGACCCGGTAAAAGTGAAAGTTTGCGTGCCTGCAGCAGCAGTGAAAGTAACGTTCTGTCCGCTGATCGTTCCCGTAATGGGGGCGGAACCGCTGTTGCAAACCGACGCCGATGAACCGGAGATCGAAAAGGCAACGCTGCCGAACAAAGAGTTGTTGTTTTGAACCAGAAATCCTCCTTGCAGACCGCCCACAAACGACTGGTCGGGAGGATTGGCCACCGTGAACTGCCAGTTACCTGAGAGCTGCGGACCAAACTGTGGTACATCCGGAACGTGATTCGAACAGCCGCACACCATCAATATCGCCACAAGGGAAAGGATCCAAAGGCACCGGCCGCCTCCGTGCCCCTTGTGCTTCATCTGGGATGATTTCTTATTGCTTTGTCTCAGCATGGTCATCTAGTCCTAAAAAGCCAGCTTGAGGCCAAATTGGATTGTGCGGGGTCGATGCGCATTGAGCGGATGCAAGAAGGAAGCCCCAGTGGCACAGTCGACTCCCGTTCCGCGGAACCCCGCCGAGTACTCTGGACCTGCATAACAACTGACAATGTTGTTGCCGCTGCTGCCAGGGTTATCCGGATCGTAGATTCGGAATTGCGTGTGATTAAACACATTGAACGCTTCCGCCCGAAACTCAAGTGCACTGCCTTCGCGAATCGCAAAGCGCTTCAAGAGTGCGACGTCGAAATTGAGTCGCGAAGGATTGTTGAGAAAGTTCCGGCCGGCGTTACCGAAAGTGAGTCCTCGCGGAGCCACGAATTGCGATGGATTGACCATGAGCGGGCCGAAACTTCGAGCATTGGATCCCGGCGACGGTAGTCCTTGAACTACGTCCGGGTACGACGCAGCAATGCCCAAGCCGCTCGACACCCCGGCATTGTCGGTGAGTGAAATGCCCGTATTCCCTGCGCTGTTGATTACCGTGAACGGCGACCCAGACTGAAACGTTGTTACTCCGGAAAGCTCCCAGCCGTCGAGAGCTTGACTCGCGATTGAGGACCGGGGCGCCGGCACCGCGGCTTTGTCTTGCCCGTCCCGCTCATTGATCCAATCGTTAAACCGCCGCAATGGCAATTGATATACATAGCTAAGATTCAACAGGTGCCGCTGGTCAAAATTAGAACTCGCGCGATTTGCTCGCAAGTTGTACGAATCTACTAATACAGGATCGCTACGATCGGAAGCCTCGTCCAGCGAGTGACTGTAAGAGTAGGAAATTCCTGTCGTCAATGATCCGGTAGTCTGCCGGAGTGTCGCCTGGAGAGCGTGATAAGTCGAGTTAGCTACGTTCTGCAGCGACAGAACCCGTCCCAGGCCTGGATACGGCCTGCCAGGCAGCGAATTGACATTAGGCAGGTTTGGGTTCGTGCATGCCGCTTGCAAATGTACGTATGCAGGACTCTGATCCGTGACCACCGTTCCATTCTGTAAGAAGAATGGAGTGCCGGCGGACCCGGGAGCGCTGTTTCCTACAGGATTGACGGTGCAGTCCGCGATGGTCAGAGGCTCATTCGGCCCGAAGGGATTTTCGCTCGCAGGAAGCGATTGAAGTTGATTCAGTTGACGCTCGACCGTCAAATGCGTTCCTTGACTTCCCACGTACGCGATATTCGCTACCAGACCACTCCGCAACTCCCGCTGGACGCCAAAACTCCACTGCTGCGCGTACGGCCACACTGCTTTCGTCGGAATAGCCGTTAGGTCAAGTGGAAGAAGCGATCCGCTGGGAGGTACGGGACGCGTAGGATCTACGACGCTGGCACATGCACCATTACTCGGGTCAAAGGAAGATCCGTATCCCACATTGCCGATACACTCGTAGTTCACCGGAAGCTGCTGCGTCATGCTAAGGACTAGCGGTGCGCTCGCTTCCAGAGAGCCTGTATTCGCTTCGTTCCCCGTGCCGTGCTCGAAAAAGATCCCGTACCCTCCCCGGATAGAAGTCTTACCGTCTCCGACCGGATCCCACGCAAAGCCTACTCGCGGTGCGGGATTAAAAAGATGTCCCTTCATACAGCCGTCAGGAGTGCCATTGACCCCGCATCGCACCAGCCCCAAATCCGTCACTACGCCCGGATCTAGCTGGAACGTCACGGGATCGAACGCTATCGGTGACAACGAAGCATTGTTGTCAAGAACCTCGCCGTACAAGGGATTCACGCTGAATCTTGATGGATTAAAACGGTTGGGCTCCCAATTCCACGCGTTATGGTTTCTCTCGTGGTAGGTTCCGAACAGGCTCACTCTAAACCCAATGTTCACTACAAGTCGCGGAGAGATTCGCCAGTCATCCTGGAAATATGGCTCAGCGATCAGGTAGCGCTGATAGTAGCGGCGCTGGGCGGAGTCTTGTGTGAAGTTTTGAATAAATCCTGTGGTGAGATTCGATCCATTCTGTGTCTGCTCTTGAAGCAGGAAATCAGCAAAGGCGTTGCCGGTACTGTGAGCCAGATTGCTGAAGGTTAGTAAGCCTTGAAGATCGCCAGACGCTGCGCCGATCGCATTGTTGGTCTGATTGCGTTGCGCGAGGACAACTTGGGCGCCGAACGTCAACGTATGTTTGCTGAACGCTTTGCCAAGGTCGTCCCGTACTGCATAGGTAGGATTCGTATGCTCCCACGGCATGTAAGCTGAATCGAAGGCGAATCCTCTCCCTCCGTAAGCGGCGTTCGTACCCAACAACGCCACTCCCGGCGTCTTCCCGCCAAAGCCATTGTTGAAGATATGACCCATCGCACATTGGGGCAAAAGAGTTGCAGGATCCACGCTGAGGTTCGGATTACACTGACCCGGAGCGCTCGGGTCTACAACAAGAGGTTGGTCCAGCGCGGGATTTCGCTGGAACTGGGTACTGCTGGTCCCGTTCTGATCCACCAGCGTTATGGTTGAGTTTGTATAACTGAGCACGAGATCGTTCAATAGGGTCGGTGTTATCGTGTACGTCAGCCGACCCACAAGGCTGACCCCGGGGCCTATGAAACGGTTCTGTATAGTCGGAAATGTATTGCGAACAACCCCCCACTGCGGAGTTAGAACCGTGGTGTCCCACTCGTCGTGGATGTAGCGAAACGACGCTCTAAGTTTCGCTGTAATTGTCTGATCTATACGACCCAGTTCCTCGCGCCAGTACGTCGATGGAGACACGGTCGTGTCATAGCAACGGTACGGATCTGTGGGGTCGAGATCAGCGATATTCCCAGTAAATCCAGGTAGCGCGAAGTTGCAGCCGAAGGGAGCGTTCGGTAGTGGAATCAATCCGGAGTTCAGGATCAGTGCGGCATTCTTATCCACGCCTTGAGTAGGAACGCCATTGATTGCGGGCTGATTCAAATGAACTGCAGGATTGAGCAGCCCGCCGCCAGCAGGCCTGAACGACGGACAGTCTGGGTACTGGGCCCGAGCGAAGGCTGCACCGAGCGGGGCGCACACGTCGCTGAAGTCGAAATCCTGGTAAATCGCACCCGTGTTTGGGCTGACCTGGAAATTTGGTTGAATACTTCCCTGCGGCGTCAAAATCAGGCCGCGCTCTTTCAGTCCCGGAACCGCCTGGTTGTACTCAGTCGGCGATTTTTCCAGCCGAAACTCCTCCGAGAAAAAGAAGAACGTTTTGTCTCGTTTCTTGTTGTACACACCCGGAATGACAAGGGGTCCGCCAATCGTCCCGCCGAAATCCTGACGTCGATAGAGCGGCGCTTTCTTGATGACGTGCGTCTGGTCAAATTTGTCGACCACGAAAGTTCCCACATCGAAGTAATTGCGAGCGTTGAATGCTTCATTGCGGACGAAATCGTAAAGGTTTCCATGCAGTGCCGTGGTGCCTGACTTTGTCGTAACTTGCACCGTTCCTGAGGCCGTGCGCCCGAACTGCGCTCCATAGTTGGACGTCAACACTTTCACTTCTTGAATTGCATCCAGGCTGGGATAAACCATCAGGGTGCTCGCGGCTCCGTTCAGGCCGGTGTTGAGCACATCGCTGCCGTCCACCTCGAAGGTGTTGTACTCGACTCGCCCCCCGTTCACGCTGTACTTGACACTGCCAACCACGCCGACTTTTGCTTCGTCCTGTCCCGTTTGATTGCTGACTCCCGGCGCGAGTGCAATCAGTTGAGTAAAATTGCGCCCATTCAGACCGATTTTCACAACTTCTTTCTCAGTAATCGTGCCTGAGACCGTTGCGCTCTCCACCTCCACTTTTCCCAGCCCAGACGATTCCACATTGACTTCCGTCTTTTCTTTGGCAGGCTCAAGCCCAGTATCCAATGTCAGCGGTTGACCCACGCTCAACGGAATATTGTCGAGTATCTTGTCTGCAAAGTTGGGAGCGGTGACCGTCAACGTAAACGTTCCAGGCTCGAGGTCGGTAAACGAGTACGCGCCCTCTGCGCTGGTCTGGGTCTCCCGGCGCAAACCTGTGGTGTTTGTCAGAACTACTTTTGCTCCAACCACCACCGCGGAAGTCTGATCTGTGACAGTGCCGCTGATGGCTGCCTTGCTGTCCGTCTTCGCGACCTCTTGAGCAGAGCCCAGCAGAGGAGTCGCGAGAGCGATCACAAGCAACCAACTCAGGCGAGCGACCACAGACCCCGGGATACAACTCACAATGGCTTCTCTCTCTACTGGCTATGTCGGATTGAAAAGTGAGACGCGATTGTAGAGGTCAAACCGCAGACGGCAGATTAAAAGAATATTAAAAATGTCGCGAGGGCTGTGGAACGATGCTGGTTCCGTAACAAATTTTTATCCGAATGTTCACATAGTTGTGATGCAACTGAAACTACTAAAACGCTATTCTCCCCCTGCAAATCCCAAGTCTCAGGCCAAACCTTACCGTTGTTCGCAAGTTTAAGACGCAAATTCTCTGCGTGTGGCACAGACGCCTCACGTGCGCTCGACGGCCGTTCCAACCAACCGAAAGGAATATCGCATGAACCGAATTAAATGTGTCTTCGCGGCGCTGTGTTTGGCCGCGGTGGTGGGCATCGTGCCTCAATCGCAGGCGCAGACCGTGAAAGTAATGATCGCGGGCTCGTCGGCGATGTGGCAGACTCTGGCTCTGGGTGCCTATAACAACGGAACCAGCATCGTCAGCGGCGGTGGTACAACCTTCCACTACACAGGCAGCGCTAACTTCAACCTGACGGATAGCAGGTCCACCGTGGCTACCGTTGACACGGGTGCGATCTGGATCGTCTGGGACAGCGCGAGCCCGGCTAACGTATGGGCTTATATCAAGGTCGACTCGGTCGTGGGGAACCGGTGCTACTTTGCCCGGCCTGCATGCACCGTGTCGGTAGCCAGCTTTCCGGCGGTAGGAAATACAATCAAGGTCTGGCCCGATACCAGTACCGATACCCTGCCACCGTCGGCCATTCAGAATCTTTTTACCGTTGCATCGCAGTCGGTCAGTGTCGCTGCGAGCGACATTCGTCCAGAAGATGCAGCTTTCGCGCAATGCCGCGTAAACTCTGCCCTAGGTTCGAGCGCTGCCGGCGGCGCCAACAGCGATGGGCTTGACGGCCTCGGCTACAACACCAATAACGCGGCCGGTGTATGCCCGGTCTTCGCTACCGGTACCGCCCAGTCGAAGGGAGTAGGAAACGCGATTCTTAGCGGTTACCCTGCTTCCACTGGTAAGGCAAACGTCTTAGCATTCAACATCACCGGCAAGGACCCCATTACAAACACCACGGTCCCTGCGTACACGGTGACCCCTGTCGGTGCGGCTCCGATCGTGTTCATCACAGCTAAGATCGGAGCACTGAAGAACCTCAACAATGCTACCGAGCAACAACTGCAGCAGGCCTTCTCCGGTACCAACTGTGATGCCAGTGCGTTTGGCTTACCCGCTGGAAACATCAATGTTTTCCTGCGCGAACCGCTTTCGGGTACGTATAACACGACCGAAGCAACGGTAATGCGCTACCCGACGCTTTACGCGGAGGGCACCCTCGCTGGAAGCCCCGTCGCTGGCCTTAGTATGGAAAAGAACGTAGGCGGTAACAATCCCCTAGCCGGACAGGCTGGCACTTGCAGTGGTGGCGGTCAACGCTTCCGCGCCATCGGCACAGGTGAAGAAGTCAAGTCTGTACAAAATTCCAACGCGGCAGCTACATTCCCCACGGCTCAGGACGGTATCGGTTTTACCTTCTTCAGCTATGGCAACGTAAGCTCGATCGCCAATAGCAGCAGCTACGGCTATATCGCACTTGATGGCGTCGACCCGGTCTTCCAGTCCTACGGCGCCGGACAGTCCATCGATCCCGGCCAACCCTCCGGCAGCGGCGTGATCCCGGCACAGGCGAACCTGCCTGCCGTTTGCGCCACCGGATTCCCTTGCTCGGAGGACGCCATCTGGGGTAACGGCTTCTCTTTCCCCAACCTTCGCAATGGAACTTACCGCTCATGGTCTTTGCTGAGACTCGTGGCCACCGGCACCCCCAATACAAACGCAATTGCGCTCGTCAATGCCTCGCAGAAGTATGTCGTCATCAATACTCCCGACTACGTACCCTTCAAGGCAGTGAGTGCGGTTGGAAGCCTCGGCAAAACCGTGGCGGATTTGGGTCTCAAACTCGTTCGCTCGCACTATCAACAATACGACGGAGCCAACGTTAAGCTAGGAACTTTCGCTACTGTTGCAGACACCTGCAACGTGCCCGAAAAAGGCGGCGATATGGGCGGATTGATCATCCCGACCACGATCGGCGTCACGACCGAAAAACGCTGCTCGATAGTCCAGAGCAGCTTGCCAGATGGAAGCTTGGGCCCCGTTGTTCGGCCAGGGGCGGTCGTCCAGTAGCTCGACAAACTAGCTGGATGGAAACAAAATGGCGGGCCGATACCGGCCCGCCATTTACCGTAGAACATCCCGAACAAATTTCCAATCTTGGGGAAAGAAATGTTGCGCTTGTTTCGGTCGCTTCTGAAGATATCCATTAGAATCTTTCCGCTGGCAATCGTACTAACATCCATTCTGCTGCGGTCTACTGCACAGTTACCAGCCAGCGCACCGATCGCCGACCCGCGTGACACTCGTTTCCAGAACGTCAAGGAAGACTGGAACACGCCCTCACTGAGCAGCAGTAACTTGAGCCCGATTTCGCCGGTCGCCCTGGTTGATGATTCCCATCCCGAATACACTGTGGAAATCGTGCAGGTGCAATGGCGCTGGGGCGATTCCATCGATCTCTATGTAATAAAACCTAAAGGAGTCAAGCGGCCGGGCGTCATCCTGAATCTCTATGGCTACCCCGTGGACACGGATCCGTACAAGAACGAAATCTTCCAGAAGGCTTTGGTCGAAGGAGGTTTCGCGGCGGTGGGGTTTGTATCGGCACTTACCGGGCATCGCTATCATGATCGGCCCATGAAGGAGTGGTTCCTGAGCGAACTACAGGAATGCTTGGCGAAATCGGCACACGATGTGCAGATGGTTTTGAACTATTTGACATCACGCGGGGATTTAGACATGAACCGTGTGGGAATGTTTGGCCAAGGATCGGGCGCCAGCATCGCTATTCTGGCTTCTGCCGCCGACCCGCGCATCAAGGTGCTCGATGTCCTGGACCCGTGGGGTGATTGGCCCGTTTGGATGACTACTTCTCCCTTCGTTCCGGAAGAGGAGCGCGCTGATTTCGTGAAACCTGAATTCTTGAAGAAAGTTGCACCTCTTGATCCGCTCGACTGGTTGCCTAAGATTCAGTCAAAAACATTTCGCTTTCGGCAGAACACGTTCGAGTTGGATACGCCCACGGCGGCAAAACTGAAGTTGCGCTCGGCCGTGCCCGCAGGCACTTCCATAGTGCAGTACAAAGACGTCCCGGAGTTTGTGAAGGACTTTCCCAACAGCACGAACCTCATGTGGATCGAGGCTGGCCTTAAGTCACTTTCGGCAACTGGAGCCCACTAGCTCACCAGTCCACACAAAGAAATCGGAACATATTAAGTTTGGCCGTGAGCATGAGCACTACTGGCAGTCGTCTTGAGCGATAGAAGTGCGTCTTAAGAATACTCGTCATATCTCAGGTGGTTTCGCGTTTGTGGACTTGCCGCAATTCATGGCTCGCTAGCCATGTGGAAGATTGTCATCGAGTATTCATCTCAACGTAGCAAAACTGTAACAAACGCTGTCTATCATAGGCGGTCTTTCACAAGCTCTTCTCTTACCAGGCCCACAGTTGCGACCGTTCGCCAATAGTCCGCCTGCTTTACCCGACAAAACCGGCTTCGATCCCGATTTCTTTAGAATTCGGCGCTTGATCAACGGTCTTCGTCGGAAGTTGTGGATCTTAGCTATTGCATGTGGTTCTGATTACTACCGCTAGGTGTTTCAACTACGAAGGAGAATTTGCAAATGAGGCAAACAAGAATTGCAGGAATCATGTGCCTTGCGATCGTGCTGCTCACGACTCATGCGCGAGGGCAGTCCCCTACGGGGAGCGGTGGATCCACTAAGAGTAGCTCGGGCAAGACCAACTCTTCTGCAAGATTGGAGACAATGGAAAAGGCCTTGGAGGTTCAACAAAAGCAGATTCTAAACTTGGAAAACGAATTGAAGGGCCGGGACGCGCAGCTGCAACAGCTGCTGCAGCAAATTTCGCAAACCCAACAGCAGGTTTCGCAAACCCAGGCGACCGTCAAGCAGGCCGTCCAGGAGTCCCAGTCGGTCGCCGCTAAAAGCGCGCCCGTCGAGCAACTGGATCAAGTCAAGAGAGATGTGGACGATCTGAAGGGCAACGCTACATCAATGGCGTTCAACCTTCAAGAGGCGCAAAAAACGGTGCGAGAACAGGCTGAGAGTCCCCTGGCTCTTCACTTCAAGGGAGTCACGATCACTCCAGGAGGCTTTATGGCCTTCGAGACCGTTTACCGCAACCGCGCACTGGGGGCGGATATCAATACTCCTTTCAATGCCATCCTGTTTCCCGGCAGTGGCCAAAATGCGCTTTCGGAGTTTTATGCCTCCGGCCGCCAATCCCGAGTCTCCATGCTGGCCGAAGGCAAGCTCAGTGACATCACCCTCTCAGGCTATGTAGAGGCTGATTTTCTCTCGGCTGGTGTCACCTCGAATAACAATGAGAGCAACAGCTACACTCTGCGCCAACGGCAAGTGTGGGGACAAGCCTCGTATCACAACTGGACGATTACGGGTGGCCAGATGTGGAGTCTCGTCACCGAAAGCAAGAAGGGCCTCGACAATCGTTCGGAAGCATTGCCGATGACGATTGACCCGCAGTACACGACAGGCTTCAGCTGGGGGCGGCAGCCCGGGATCCGCATCGTGCGGAAGTTCAATGATCATTTCTGGGTGGGAGCCTCGGTGGAAAATCCTTCCACCACTTTCTCAGCCCGCGGCAATGCCGCAAACTTCGCCCTCGGAGGACCAGGAAATAGCGGTGGCCTCTACAACTCCACGGCCAACTACTCCTTCAATGCGACTCCAGATGTGATCGTCAAGTTCGCCTTCGAGCCAGGTTTCGGACACTACGAGCTTTTTGCGATCGGGAGCCGATTCCGCGATCGAGTTTACCCGTGCGCCGAGCCGCCACTCGGGGGGTGCAACGGAAATCCGCCTTCGGCTCAATCCTCTTATATCAGTTCCAGGAATGGAGCAGGTTTTGGCGCTAATGCCCGTGTCACTTTGTTGAAGCAGTTGGATTTGGGGGTTCACGCTCTCGTGGGCAACGGAGTTGGACGCTACGGTACGGCGGGATTGCCAGATGCCACTGTAAACGCCGACGGAACTCTCGCGCTACTGCGTAGTTATCAGGCCCTCGGAACATTGGAATGGCATACTCCGAGATTCGACTGGTATATGAATGCCGGCGAGGAATACATCGGCAAGAGATGGGAGATTGACCCGGTCTCCCTGAAGCCGGTGGGCTATGGCTCGCCGTTGTTCGTCACATCAGGCTGCTTCACCGAAACCTTGCCGGCTTCGGGGAACGGCTTCTCGTTCGGACCTCTTCTGAACTGTAACGCCGACACTCAGCGGGTCATCGAAGGGACGGTGGGATTTTGGTTAAGGCTGCACAGCGGTCCCAAGGGACGCCTTCAGTTCGGCCCTCAGTATTCATACGTGAGTCGCAATGCATGGGCGGGCACTGGCGGAACTCCGAAAGGCGTTGAGAACATGGTGATGACCTCTTTCCGCTACTACTTGCCGTAGTGTCGCGACCTGCACCTGTCAGGCATCAAGAGCGTGAGGCGTATTCTTACCCTCCTTTAGCTTTTGGCGCTGATAGTCAGGGACAAACGGGCGAGATAGTAGCCCTCGTCGCTTTCTGGATTCGCCGCGACCTGCGCACGGTCGCGACGGAGATTCCGACAAGCCCTGTCCCGAACATGTAGAACGTGGAAGGCTCAGGACTATTGGTGGAAGGCGAGCCCGCCGTAGTGTCGAAAATACCGATTCCGTTCGCATCGCCGCTGGAGCCGAGCGATTTGGCCGTGCCCCAGAACGAGAGCCCTGCTGTTGACCAGTTGCAGTAAGTTGGGAAATGAATACAGGACCGGTTATTGGGCGAGAGTGCCATCGTCGCTAATACCATCGCGATGCCATTCGCTTCGCCCCAGCCTGCTTCCTTCTGGGAAAACCCCACTGTGTAATAGAAATGGATCCCCGGCGTGAGTGCGCTGCTGGCGTTCATCGAACTGGTCACTGTCGCACCTGTTAACCGGTTCACAAGAATCAAGGGTGCGCCTGTAGGGCTAGGCACAAATGTGCCGCTACCGCCCTTGTATACAGAACTGAGTCCATAGAAATTCGATGAGAATGTTGTCCCGTAGTTTGGAGGAATGGGCAGCCCCCTTCCGTTGTAAAAGTTTCCAACCCATCGCAAATCGCCGAGTTCTTGAAAGGTATGAAATTCTCCTGAGGTAGCCATCGCCGCTGTTGAACAGAGCCAAAGAAGCGCAAGCCCAGCCAAAAGCACTATGAGGATGGAGCGCAACATCGAAGTCCCCCTTTACTGTGGCGTTTCTGGTAGCAGTTGCTAGCAATCTTGTTCGCAAGCGATTACATGCAGATGACGCCAGTGTGAAGGGCCTATGAATTCTTCGAACTCCGGGGAACGCGGGCCTACATGTGACGAAATGGAGAGAAGAGCAATTTGCGAACTGTTTAATCCTTGTTGATTTTGGCGTAACGAACGCCGGAAAACTCGCTTGCGCATTGCGTTACGGCCGCCGTTTCCTCCACGGACCTTCGGTGGATGTGGAATCTCGCTATGGAGGCGCCACTCGCAATCCCCTCGTTGCCTCTCAGTTGTGCGCTACGCAGCTCGACCATTTCTCCCACCACTCCTTTCAAACATCGGCGGAGCCGAGAAGTTCAATGCGATTTCCAATTACTTACTGCCGGAATGAAGCCATGCTGCAGGAAAGGCCATACAACATCAAACGCGGGCAGCAGCGAATGCCAAGTCCTCGCAGCTCGACGCTGTGTCTCGCTGCCAAAGTCACAACGGATGGAATTGTGATTAGTAGCGTAGCGCCCTCGGCGATGGAAAACACTGATCCACTTACAAGCAAGCCTCCTCTTCTCGAGGAATTTGAGCGATTTCTCGATTGGGTGAACAACAGCAGACTTGAAGAGAAGACAAGGAAGTTCTACAGCAATGGCTGGCGGTTGCTCAAAGCAACATTTGCCCGCAGCTACTTGTGGATTGGTGTGTCTGCGGTTCTAGCGCTCATCTATGTTGTTGTGCTGGGACATGGGGTGACGCTGCGCCGTTAGATCTCAGCCACTGGTTGCCGCATTCGCACTGGTATCTTCATTCGTGAGAACAGGAGGCGGTCAGGTGAAAGTTGTTCTCTTCGGAGCGACAGGAATGGTCGGTCAGTGTGTGCTTCGTGAATCCGCTCGACCCGATGTCGAAGCCGTCCTCGCAATTGTCCGCAAGACCACCCTGCCGCAGCACGTCAAACTTCGCGAAATCGTACATCAAGATGTGTCTGATGTCTCGGCGATTGAGGACAGGCTCGCAGGCTTCGACGCATGCGTTTTCTGTTTCGGTGTCTCGGCAGTGGTGCTGAAGGAGGAGGAGTATCGTCGATTGACATTCGACCTGCCGGTGTCAGTGACTCGAACCTTAGCAAAGCTCAACCCGACGATGACCTTCATCTATGTGTCTGGGGCGGGAACCGACAGCACGGAGCGCGGGAGACTGATGTGGGCAGGGGTAACGGCAGAACGGAAGACACGTTGTTGGAGATGCCGTTCAAAGCTGTTTACCTGTTTCGCCCATTTTACATTCAACCTCTTTACGGCGCTCGCACGAAGACGGCGTGGTATGGCGCATTCTACGCTGTTGTGAGACCTTTCTATCCGCTACTCAAAACGCTTTACCGAACTACGTGACAACGACCGAATGCGTCGGTCGTGCCATGCTGAACGTAACGAAGCGGGGCTTCCCGCACCCTGTCCTTGAGAATCGCGACATCAACGCTATGTGCGCCAAGGACTCGAAAAGAAATATCGCATCGTCCACACGATTCAGAAATACGTGTTGAACCCGCCGATCAGCTCGCGCCCGCAGTTGGTCTGCGCTTGCCCGGATATGCGTTCCTCGAAACGAAAGGACGGATCCGCAATCCACATTATGGTTCGACCTTGGTTTTTCGTTGGTGCCAGCACGCAAAGATACCCTCGGTCGCGCTGCCGAGCGGCACACTCCCAACAATGTTTCAGTAACCATTACTGAGCGAGCAATACGTTGGAATTCGTAAACGGGAGCAGTCCTTCCTGTACATCTTCGTTGCCGATGTCACATTGGGGACAACCGGCGTACGCTTGGAATTCATCTTTTTAGTTGACGGCTCAGTGATCAAGCGAGACATTCCGTCGCTGTAGCACTACGCTTCCATTTTTGGAGAGCCATAACTCGCGAGGGGTACTGACCAAAACCTAGCGTTGCATGCCGGTCGCGACCTCTCAAAGTCATGGTTGTTCCGGAAATCAGGAATTGCATCCAAGGATCGATGTGCCGGGACGCATCAAGCAAGCATTGACTGAAACCTACGAAGATGTGCTCCGAAACCACACTTTGCAGATGGCTGCGGCACTTTCGTATTACTTCGTTCTCTCGCTTTTTCCATCTCTCATCTTTCTATCGGCCATTGTGGCCTACCTGCCAGTTCCCAATCTCTTCGACCAAGGTTTGAGCGTGATGGCTCGGTTCTTACCTCCGGACAGCATGGGGCTGGTTCGCAGAGTCTTATCGGATGTGATCACGCCGAACCGAGGAGCGTTCCTTTCTTTCGGTATTCTGGGCACGCTCTGGACGGCATCAGGCGGATTCGCGGCGGCTATCGAAGCCTTGAATATTGCGTATGACGTGCAAGACGATCGACCGTTCTGGAAAACCCGGCCTTTGGCGGTGGGCTTAGCGCTTGTGACTGGGGCCTTGATGTTGGTAGGCCTGTCCGTGATGATGGTCGGGCCCAGATTTGGAGAATGGCTCACCGGTCGAGTCGGTCTTTCCTATTTATTTGTTTTGCTGTGGCCCTACATTCATTGGTCTATTGCCATAGGGTTCGCCATACTCGCGGTGGAAGCTTTGTACTTCCTTGCTCCGAATGTTAAGCAACGTTTCTTGGCCACACTACCGGGGGCGATTCTTGCCGTGGGCTGCTGGCTTGCGCTCTCGTATCTCCTCGGTCTCTATTTTCGGCACTTCGCAAACTTTAACAAAACTTACGGAACACTAGGCGCAGGCATTGCATTGATGACCTGGCTCTACTGGACGGGCTTTGCCATGCTGGTTGGCGCGGAACTAAACTGCGAACTGGCGAAGATCAGCACCGAGGGCAAGATCGAAGAAAAGCATGAACCTTCCCCGATCACAAGAATTGATTTCTCCGCCTGAGGCGTGGATTCAGAATCCGGGACATCAGGCACGAGCTTGCCTCGAATTTTGGCGGTTTCTTGCGGGAAGTAGGATG
>Ga0210402_10002513_pt1 | contig 17809 bp, 12 predicted proteins | sample IncBWC7MmetaG_FD_161055 | JGI IMG/M metagenome (GOLD analysis project Ga0210402, IMG submission 161055) | Forest soil microbial communities from Barre Woods Harvard Forest LTER site, Petersham, Massachusetts, United States - Inc-BW-C-7-M | ecosystem: Environmental > Terrestrial > Soil >... | reverse complement strand
CGGTTGGTCGGACGGTGAGTGCTAGGCGTGGCCATTGTGGAGCGGCTGGGATCATTCAGAACGTTCGTCGCCCCTCCCACCGTCATGGTCGGCGAAGGCCGGCCATCCACGCCTTCTTTGCGCACCGATCACGAGACGTGGAAGCCGGAGTCAAGCACTGACTTTTCGATTGGGCCGAAGCGGCAACAATAGAACACGCTACCTTCCGTTCGCACTTTGCGTCGCGAACGGCATCCAGCACTGAAACCGACGGATCGCGCGTTCTCCAGGGGCTTGTTCTTCCCCCCTCAGCTCGATCAGCCCCGGGTGCGCGACGCGTTCAGCGTCACGGCCGCGCGAATCAAAGCCTTCAATGCCTCCTCGTCGATCTTCCCGCCCTCGTGGAAGTCGATGGCTCGCCTGGTGTTGCCATCGAGACTGGAATTGAAGAGGCGTGACGGGTCGTCAAGCGCGGCCCCCTTGGCGAAGGTCATCTTTACGACGTTCTTGTAGGTCTCGCCGGTGCAGATCATTCCGTCGTGATACCACACCGGAACGCCTCTCCACTTCCACTCCTCGATCACCTCGGGGTCGGCTTGCTTGATCAAAGCGCGGAGCTGGGAGAGCAACTTTCCCCGCCAGTCGCCCAGCTTCCTGATCCTCTCGTCTATCATCTGAGATGGAGTTTGTTCATGAGACGCGTTCTTGCCCATTATGTTTCTTTCGTTCCGTTCCTCTAGTGCCTCGACACAGTGATTATGACCTCTTGGCGGCGCCTGGATAAGCGCCTGCCAGCAGGTTGAGTGTTCAGCGCTTCTGTCCCGCTGGCGGTCGGGGATCGCGCGGAGCATCACGGCTTTAGTCTATCGTTCCTACTTGCCGTTGTTAAACGCAGGCCGTGCTCAACCAGTCCAAATCACTGTGCGGATGCACTAGTCAACACCTCTGCAGCCTTTCGTTGCCAGCATCGCAAAGCAAGGTTTTAAACGCAGATGCAAGAAGATTCACGCGGATACACGCAGATGGCATCAGGTTGAACGATCTGTCGGGATATATGATTGGCTGCGCGTTTACTGTAATCAGTATGCTTGGGAAGGGCTCCTTGGAAAAGGTCTATGAGAGTGTGCTGGCAATTGAAATGCGTGCTGCCGGGCTCGCGGTCGCGCAGCAATGCAGCGCCAAGGGTGCAGTGCGATGATGTGGTGGTCAGCGAGTAATTCGCGGGACCATCTGCATAGCTAACCCTAAAAATCCCCGCGGCGCGCGAGGATTTTTGTCATGCCGCCAATCTCGTAAGCTGCTGGGTGTTGGCATTGCGTGCGCTAATCAGCGCGGTGACGTACCCAATCGCAGCCTCTTCCGGTCGTGGTTTGAACAAGCTCCATCGGTCAGAATCACTATGTGCAAGTGCTAGACCGTCATGGCCGTCCTCGCGGCTTGACCCGGCCATGACGATGAGAGACCGGCTTGATTCCCCTCCGCCTGCCTCACGCGCCCAGCTGCGTCGCCAGATCCTCGATATCCTTCGCCACCACATCCCAATCCTGTTCGGCGGCGTAGTCGCGCTTCTGGTGCGGGCCGTATTCGTTGGGTCGCGGGAAGAACGCCGTCATCAGCCCGCACTTCCGCGCATTGCCCAGGTCGCCGTTATGCGCCGCCGCCATCATCACCTGCCCCGGCTCGACGTTCAGCAGCTTCGCGACGCCCAGATACGTCTCCGGGTCCGGCTTGAAGTGGCCGAACAGATCGGAGCCGAAGATCATGTCCCACGGAATTCCGGCATGCTTCGCCATGTTGAGCAGCAGCGACACGTTGCCGTTGGACAGCGGGCCGATGATGAACTTCCGCTTCAGACGCGTCAGTCCGGGTACCGAATCCGGCCACGGGTGCAACCGGTGCCAGCCGAGGTTGATGTGCGTCAGGTCCGCCTCGGTGAGCCCCGCAATGCCGAACTCCGCGACCAGCTTGTCCAGCGACGCGCGGTGCAGGTTGTCGAGCGTGGTCCACGGCTGCTCGCCCTTGCGCACGCGGTCCATCGACGGGTGGTAGGCCGCGCGCCAGGCATCCACCAGCGCCGTCCAGTCTGCGTTGATGCCGCGTTCCTTGCCGAACGCCGTCAGCTCGGCGATCAGGCTGCCGCGCCAGTTCACCACGGTGCCGAACGTGTCGAACACGATCGCGACCGGTTGCTTGCCTGCCATGGCGTCCTCCCACTGATTATCCCCCGCCAGCCAAGCGGTGCGCGCGCCCGCGGTCAAGCTCGGGGGAGGGGGTGATAGCCGGGATTGCGATGGGCGTGCACGAGGTGCACTACGCGCTGGTGATCATCCTGGCGATGGGCATCGGACTGTTTGCGCCGCCGTCCGGCGTTGCTGTTCTACGGCGCGTGCGCGATCGCGCGCGTGTCGCCGGACGACGCGCTGTGGCGGATGTGGCCTTGGCTGGGTTGGCGTTTTCGACGTTCACCGATGTGTTCATCGCATCGGCCGGCTTGATCTGCGTGCGCCCGGCCTGGCCGCCTGTGGGGTTGTGGACATCGCAAGGGCGATGCCCACAACCCCACAGGCGCAGCATCAACATCAGGTCGAAAATGCGCTCTGAACCAAAGCGGAACGGTGTCACCCATGTCTCCGAACAGTTGTCACCCTTGACTCCGGTCCAAACACCGCAATGGGAGGGGGAAGACTTTGTTTCTCCTCAGTCAGCTTTGCTCACTGTCACCCCAACGCCTGTGCCGCCGCCAGCACCTCGGCGGCATGGCCGGTGACGCTGACCTTGCGCCAGGCCTTGGCGACCCTGCCGTTGCTGTCGATCAGGAACGTGCTGCGCTCAATGCCCATATACTTGCGTCCATACATCGATTTCTCGACCCAGGTGCCGTACTGCTCCGCCACCGCATGCGTCTCATCGGAGGCAAGCGGAAATGTCAGCTTGAACTTCTCGGCGAACCGCTCGATCGGCTTCATCTTGTCGGGCGAGACGCCGATCACGTCGATGCCGATCTTGCCGAGCTGCGGCAGCGCTTCCTGGAACGTGCACGCCTCCTTGGTGCAGCCCGGCGTGTCGGCCTTGGGATAGAAATACAGCACGTACGGCCTGCCGTGCAGCGCCTTGCTGCTGACCGTGCGGCCGCCGCTCGCCGGCAGCTCGAAGTCGGGCGCGGCGGCGCCTTCATCAACACTCATGGAACCATCTCCCCTACATGTCGAACAAATAGGGCGCGGACCTGTCGCGCCAGATCCTCCAGCGTGACGCGCAATCCGGCCAGGTCAATCGGGCCATTCCCGTCGAGCGCGTGGGCAACGGCGCGCAGCAGGGCGTGCGCAGAGGCATCCGGCAGATCGTCGGGCGCGCCGCGGCCCACGGTGATGCGCAGCAGGCCCTGCACCGTGCGCCAGACATGGTCCGCGCGGATCAAAAGTGCCGCATCCTTCGCCGGTAGCCTTTTCGCCTTTGCCAGCCGGTCGAGCGCGATGCGTGTCGTGGGCGAGCACAGCTCTGGCGCCTCCCGCGCGTGGATCAGCTGCAGGACCTGGGCGATGAACTCCACCTCGATCTGGCCGCCGGCGCGCAGCTTCACGTCCCAGGGACCGTCGGGCGGCAGGTCGCGGATCATCCGCGCGCGCATCGATGCCGCATCGGCCCGGATGCGCTCCGGCTCGCCCGCCGCTGCCAGTGCCTCGGCGATGGCCTCCTCGATGCGCGCGCGGAGTGCGGGGGGTCCGGCGACCACGCGCGCACGCGTCAGTGCCATCCGCTCCCAGGTCCAGGCCGATTCAGCATGGTAGCGCTGGAAGGACGGCAGCGACACCGCGAACGGCCCTTTGTTGCCCGACGGCCGGAGCCGCATATCGACCTCGTAGAGCCGGCCGTCCACGCCCGGGGCAGTCACTGCCGCGACATAGGCATGGGCGGCGCGCACGAACCACTGGCTTGCCGGCATTTGCCGGCCGCCGCGGCTTTCGGTGACCATCTCGGGATGGTGGTAGATCAGCATCAGGTCGAGGTCGGAGCCGGCCATCATCTCGCGCCCGCCGGCCTTGCCCAGCGCCACCACTGCCATCGAACCGCCGCGCACCCGCCCGAAGCGGGTGGAAAAATCTGCCAGCACCGGGGGCAGCAACGCGCTCAATGCGGCATCCGCGATGGCAGTCCGCCGCAGCCCGGCGGCGTCGGCGTCCAGCCGTCCCTCCATCGTGGCGACCGACACGGTAAAGTCTTCCTCGCGCACCGTGCGGCGGATGATCTCGATGGCGTCCTCCAGCAGGCGCGCGTCCTTGAGGCGTGCGCGCAGCAGGTGGGCAGGATCCGGGTCCTCCTCCGGCGACAGAAGTCCGTCGAGCGAGGCCGGATGATTGGACAGATGATCGGCCAGCGACGGCGCCGCCCCAAGCACCGCGGCAATCCGGTCCAGCAGCGCCGGATTGCGCTGGAACAGCGACAGGAGCTGCACGCCGGCCGGCTGACGGGTCAGGAAGGCGTCGAACCGGTTGAACACCGCGTCGGGCTGCGGTTGGCGGGCGAGTGCCGCGAGAATGCGGGGCAGCATCTGGGCCGCCAGATCGCGGGCGCGCGCCGAACGCAGGGCGCGGACATGCCCGGCCTGCCAGCCGCGCACCGCGGTCACGATCCGCTCCGGATTTCCGAAGCCGAGCGCACGCAGTGCCGCGACAGTGGCGGAAGGCGCCGCGTCGACGCCACTGAAGTCCAGCTCCGGACCGTCATCGCCCGCGTCCAGCAGCTCCGGCACCAGGTCGAAGACCTCCGAATAGTGCGCGCGGACCTGATCGAGATGGCGCAGCAACTCGGCCGCGAAGCTGGCGGCGTCAGGATAGCCCATGAAGGTGGCGAAACGGGCGAGATCCGCCGGCCGTTGCGGCAGTTCATGGATCTGACGGTCGGCCACCATCTGCAAACGATGCTCGACGCGGCGGAGAAAGCGATAGGCTGAGGCCAGCTCACCCGCGGCACGACGAGGCACGTGACCCGCGCGGGATAGCAGTCGCAGCGCGCCGAGCGTCGTTGGGACCCGCAGTCCCGGGTCCCGGCCGCCCCAGACAAGCTGGAGCGTCTGCGCCAGGAACTCGATCTCGCGGATGCCGCCCTCGCCCAGCTTCACGTTGTGTCCGGCGATGCGCGCGACCGGATCAGCAGCGGCGACAAGCGCGCCACCCTTGTGCTCATCGATGCGGCGCTTCATCGCGTGGATGTCGGCGACGGCGGCGAAGTCCAGGCCGCGCCGCCAGACGAATGGGCGGATCGCCTCAAGGAAGCCCGAGCCCAACGCCAGATCGCCGGCCACCGGACGCGCCTTGATCATCGCGGCGCGCTCCCAGTTCTGGCCCATGCTCTCGTAGTAGGTGATCGCGGCAGTCAGGGCGACGGCAGGCGGCGTCACGGCCGGGTCGGGTCGCAGGCGCAGATCGGTGCGAAAGACATAGCCGTCGGCGTCGCGCGCCTCCATCAGTGACACCAGGCCGCGGGCGATGCGCGATGCGAAGGCTGCCATCGCGTGGCCCTCGCTGCGTTCCGTGTATATTGGCGCCGCCGAATCGTAGAGCAGCACGAGGTCCACATCGGAGGAATAGTTCAGCTCGCGGGCGCCGAGCTTGCCCATGCCGAGCACCGTGAACCCCCCGCCGCGTGTCGGATCCTCCGGATCGGGCAGGCGCAGTTCCCCTGCGTCGTGCGCGGTGCGCAGCAGATGCGCCATCGCCAGCGTGAGTGTGGCCTCGGCCAGATCGCTCAGGGCGGCGGTGACGCGCTCCAGCGACCAGATGCCGCCGATGTCGGCAATGGCGATTGCCAGCGCGACAACTCGCTTGGTGCGCCGCATCGCAGCGGCCACACGGTCGCGGCGGGACTGCGCTGCAAGCGCCCCCAACTCCCTGAGCGCCGTCGTCACCACCTCATCGGGCCCGTTCGAGACGATATCGCGCAGGCTGGCGGCCTCGCGAACCGCGAGATCGGCCAGATAGGGGCTGTTGCCGCCGAGCGATCCGAGCAGTGCGGCGACCTCCGGCCGAGACGCAAGCCGTGCCTCGGCACGACCGAGTTCACTGAAACGTTCGATCAATCGTTCCGCCGCGCCGGCGTCGTGCGGGGTCGGCCAGTTTTCGGGCAGGCGGAATGGTCGCTCGCTCATTCGTCCGAAGGCTGGCCGTGAGGCGCCTCTCCGGTCAAGTCGCTCTCGGCTGCGCCAAGGTGGTGCACTGGCTGGTCACGCTCGCGATCACCCTCGCTTTGCTGGGCGGCGCCGGCGTCGCCGCCCTGGCCTGGCGCCTGTCGGAGGGGCCGGTCGATCTGCCCTGGCTCGCCACGCGCCTGGAAGCGGCAGCCAACGCGAATGGCGGTCCCACCAAGCTTGCCATCGGCTCCGTCGCACTGACCTGGGAGGGATTCCGGCTGGGCGTTGACCGCCCGCTCGACCTGCGCGTGACCAACGTGACGGTGAGCGACCAGACCGGCCGCCAACGGATGGACATCCCGCGTGCCGAAGTATCGTTGTCGCTGCGCGCGTTGCTGCACGGCGGGATCGAGCCGCGGGGCGTGGAGATGGATGGCCCGCGGCTGACCCTGCTGCGTGCCGCGGACGGCAAACTCAGCCTCGACCTCGGCAGCCTGACGGAAGCGTCCGACAGCGGCATCGCCCCCACAGCCGAACCGCCGAATGACGCGCAGGCTCCGATCAACGCTTTGCTTGCCGAACTGGCGCAACCGGCGGCGAACGATCGGGACCGCAGCCGCAACACGCTGTTGAGCCAGCTCCGCGTGCTGCGGATCCGCGATGCGCGGGTCGTCGTGCTGGATCGCCAGCTTGGCATCACGTGGCGGGCACCCAAGGCGGAGATCGACCTCACCCGCAAGCCGCAGGGCGGCGTGGATGGCGCGGCCGAGCTGTCATTGGCGCTTGGCGAGCAGCAGGCACGGCTGACGGTCTCCGCGACGCTGGCGGCGGGCGCCACGGAGACGCATCTGCGGGCCCGGCTCACTCCGGTCAAACCGGCCGCGCTGGCACACGAAGCGCCCACCTTGGCGGCGCTGGCCGCCGTGGACGCCCCGGTGAGCGGCGAGGCAGATCTCGATCTGGATGCCAATCTTGCGCTGCTCATGGTGCGGCTCACCGCGCGGGCCGGCGCCGGGGACGTGAAGATCGGACAGGCGAGCGTGCCGATCGTCGAGGCGGCCCTGGCCGTGTCGGGCACGCCAGACGCCCTGACGCTGCAGATAATGCAGGCGACATTGCGCGGCCACGAGGGTGGGCCGCAAACGCAAATTCAGGCGCGCGGCACGGCCGAGCGCGCGTCCGGGCGGCTGGACTCGGCGTTGACGCTCGATCTTGATCAGGCCGATTTCGCCGATCTGCAACGACTTTGGCCGAAGGGCATCGGCGGCAATGCACGCGACTGGATTGTGGAAAACATCCCGTCCGGCATGGCCCGCAACGGTCATTTCGAGATCGCCCTTGCGGCGCCCGATGACCTTTCGTCGGTCGCGTTGACCAGCGCGACAGGGACGCTGAACGGCGACGGGCTCCAGGTCTGGTGGCTGCGCCCCGTGCCGCCGATCGATAACGGCGTGGCACAGCTGCGCATCCTCGACCCGGACACGATGGAGATCGTCGTCGCGTCGGGCCGGGAGAGGCTGCGTACCCAGAAACCAGACACCAGCACCAGCACCGGCGGACTGCAAATTCGTGGCGGGCGCGTGCGGATCACCGGCATCATGCAGCACGACCAGGTTGCCGCGATCAATGCGGATATCGCCGGGTCTGTGCCCGACACGATCGCCCTGCTGCGCGAGCCACGCCTTGGGTTGCTGGATCGCCATCCGATCGATCTGAAGAACCCCGCCGGCCAGGCGACAGTGAAGCTCACGCTCAGCATCCCGCTGGAGCGGGCGGTGCGAATGGATGACATCTCCGTCCATGTCGTGAGCCATCTGGAGGGTGTGCATCTGGGCGGCGTGGTGGCGGGACGCGATCTTGACCAGGGCGTGCTCGATCTGGATGCGACAGCGAACGGGCTGAAGGTCAATGGCCAGGCGCAGCTCGCCGCGATCCCGGCGCAGCTCGATGCGGCCATGGATTTCCGCGCCGGCCCACCGACGCAGGTGCTGCAGAGCGTCACGGTTTCCGGCCAGCCGGACGCGAGCCAGCTCGCATCGGCTGGACTGGACGCGACATCGGTGCTGACGGGGCCGGTGCAATTGCAGGCGACGCTGACCGAGCACCGCAGCGGTCTGGGCGAGCTTGGCATCGCGGCCGATCTCAAGGCGGCGGAGCTGACCGTTGCGGCGCTCGAGTGGCGCAAGGCGCGGGACGTGCCGGCGAAGGCGGCGGCGCGGCTGACGATGGACCACGACCGGCTGACCGGCATCGACAACGTCCAGCTTGACGGAGACGGCATCACGCTGCGCGGCAGTGCCGATGCCAGGGACGGCAAGCTCGCACTGCTGCGCATTGACCAGATGGTGCTCGGCCGAACCGTCGCGCACGGCACGGTGAAGCTGCCCGACACGCCCGGCGCCGGCCCGATCGTCGTCAACGTCAACGGGCCCACGATCGACATGGCGCCAAGGTTCAGCCGTCGCGCGGTGCCGCGGAAGCCATCGGCGGCGTCGCCCGATGCGCCGCCGGGATCGCCCTGGACCGTCGAGGCCCGCTTCGATCGCGCGCTGATGGCGAACGACGAGGCGCTTGGTCGGCTGACCCTGAGTGCCGAGAACGACGGGCGCGTGTTCCGGCGGCTGCGCTTCGAAGGCCAGACCGGGTCACGCGCGCCGATCCTGATGCAGATAGTGCCGGAGAAGAGCGGCCGGCACCTGACGGCGACGGCCAGCGATCTGGGCCAACTGCTGCGCGGGCTCGACGTGGTGCGGACGCTGCAGGGCGGCCGGCTTTCCGCGCAGGCGAACTTCGACGACGCGCAGCCTGGCCGGCCACTGTCGGGCAGCGCCGATCTCGAGGATTTCCGCGTCCACGGCGCGACGGGGCTGGCGCGGCTGCTCCAGGCGATGACCCTGTATGGGTTGGTCGATGTTATGCAGGGACCCGGCCTCGGCTTTACCCGGCTGGTCGCGCCGTTCCGGCTGACCGACGATGCGCTGGAGCTAGCCGATGCGCGGGCGTTCAGTTCATCGCTCGGGCTGACGGCGAAGGGCCGGATCGACTTCGCCGCGCAGCAGATCGACATGCAGGGGACGATCGTTCCCGCGTATTTCTTCAATTCGCTGCCGGGCAAGATCCCGTTGCTGGGCAAGCTGTTCAGTCCCGAGCGCGGCGGCGGCCTGTTCGCGGCGAGCTACACGCTGCGCGGGCCGCTCGATGACCCGGATGCGTCGGTCAATCCGCTGTCGGCGCTGACGCCGGGGTTCCTGCGGGGGCTGTTCGGGATGTTCTGATGCGGGAAGACACACGCTTTGCCGTCGGAGCTGCGGTGGGAATCCTCTTAGGCTTGGCTGGGCTGGCGGCGTTCGCGGTGGCATACGCAGCCGCCTCCAGCAGGACTGGATGGGTCGCCTCCCTTGCATCCGCGACTGCGGCGTTCTTCGCCTTCTCGGCAGGTGCCCGTCAATTAGGCAGCGATGTTGTTGTTGCGGGCGTGGCCGCTTGGCTCGCCCAGGTGATCGCGATATCGCTGATACAGAGACCCGGGTCTGGAATCGCTCGCGCGGCGCCGCCGGGTGGGATCTCTGGGTTCGCATGCTCGCAGTCGCAGCTCTCACGCTGGCGATCTCCACTGCGGCCACGACGCTCGGACCTGTTCTGAGCGGGGTCATAGGGACGTATCCAGTCGCAATTACGATTGTCATAACGTTTACGCACAGTCAATTTAGCCGCAACGCCGCCTTGACCATGCTTAGGTGCATCGTCGTGTCGTGGATCTCCTTCGCGAGCTGTTTCCTCGCAATCGGTCTTTCGCTTGAGGCGGTACGAACTGTCCTGGCAATCGGTCTGGGAGCGCTCGCCGCTGTGGCGACTTCGGTTTTCGTGCTCTGGATGGACCGATTTGTCCGACGGAAGGAGACGAGTGAGCTGGTGCGGAAATCTTGAGATATGCATCAACGCGGGTCGGATGGGCAAAGAGCACTGGCCGCTTGCCCCGGGTGATCACCCCAGCGGTTCCGATGGCAACGGTGATCTCGTCACCAGCGGCAACCGCGCCTCAGCGGCCATGGGGGCATGCGCGTGCTCTCATACCAAGCGCCCTAAAGATTGACTCCCCGGGCAGGCGCGGCGTCACCGCAAAACCGTCATGGCCGGGCTTGACCCGGCCATCTTTGCAGCCGCAGTGCCGCTACAGATGGCCGGGTCAAGCCCGGCCATGACGTGTGTAGGGCCAGTGCCGTACGTCAACATTTAGGGCGCTCGGTATCAGTCGGCTCCCTGGCATTATGAAATCCAACTCGCTCATTTACGAGCAATTGCTACATTGTTTTCGATCGGAAACGCCAATCCCTGATCGTCGACGTATTGTTGCAGCTTGGCTTTGACATCGATCAGGAATGCAGCACGGGAATCATCATCCACACGGGCGACGAAGCTGGCCAATGCCGATCCTGATACGTAACGGGTCACGAATTCGTCGGACGACGGAAAGCGGAGGGTCTTCAGAGCCGGACGAATCGTGATGTCGCTGAAGCTCGCACCGGCAATCAACGTGCGCAACGCCTCTGAATTGCTCAGACCAAACGGCCCAGAGGTCATCAGTGCGCCAGCCGCGGGACTGATATGATGCGTCAATGCATCGGCCAGCACGGCAAATCCCGGGCTTCGCTCGATTTCGCGCCACACGCTCAGCACAAGGCGACCACTTGGCGCCAAAATTCGCCACATTTCGCGCAGCGCGGTTGGCTGATCGGGAAAAAACTGCAAGCCCTGTTGGCATAACGCGACGTCGAACGTGGCGTCGGTCAGCGGCAACGTCACCGCACTGCCTTCCCGCCACTCGACAGACACCCCCTCGGCTTTCGCGGCCATGCGCGCAGCGGCGAGCATGGGTGCACTGAGGTCCAACCCGACAAGACTCGCGCCGTCGCCGAGAGTTTGGGCCGCGGTTCGGGCCACAATGCCGGTTCCGCAGGCTATATCCAGCACCCGCTCCCCCGGCCGCAGCGCGGCGGCCTCGATGAGATCGTGCGCCCAGGGAGCGAAAATGCTCGGAACCAAGTAGCGCTCGTAGTTCTCGGCCACGTTTCCGACGAACTGCCATTGTGGAGATGCACTCACTCGACGCCTCCTGCTGTGGTCCTTCGTGTCGGTTTGTTGGGCCGGTTATACGATGGGGAGAAGACAGCGGCTGTGTATCAACTCGCCTCACCCGCCGCTAGGCACCGGCCCGCAGGTGCAACTCGCGGTGTCCGAGTGTGCGACGGTAGATATTTGCGTGTTGCAGCAATCTTGATTTAAGCACTTGCCGAAAGTGCTTCGATCAACGGGCATCCCGACACCTCGACAGCATCGCAGCGCCGCACGGCGTCTATGAGCGTCCGCTCCATTGCACGCAGGTCAGCAATTTTTGCCTTCACCTCTGCTAGGTGGCATGCCGCGATTTCCCGCACGTCGGCGCAAGCGGTTTCGCCGCGACTCTCCGACAGCTTCAGCAAGGCCCGCACTTCATCGAGTGTAAAACCCAGTTCACGGGCGCGGCGGATGAATACGAGCCGCCGTACATCGGCTGCGCCATAGCGCCGATATCGTCCGGTGCGCGACGGCACCGGCAGCAAGCCGATGCGCTCATAGTAGCGGATTGTCTCGATGTTCCCACCCGTGCGACGGGAAAATTCGCCAATCGCCATGCCGGTCTGCGCCGCCATATTGGCCGCCTCCGAAAGAGCTTGCGTCTGTAGTGACTACAGACTGTAGGTTTTTGCCGGATGGACGGACAGGGGGCGATCATGACGGATACACCGGCAAGCGGCTCTTCGCGCGCCGTCGGGGCGGGAAGCGTGCTGCTGACGCTCGGCGGCTTGGCTGCTGCCTTTGGCGTGGCGTCGTGCTGCGGGCTGCCATTTCTCTTGGCCACGGCGGGCTTGGGCACGGCTTGGCTGACCGGCTTCGCCCTGCTGGCAGCGCCGCACAGGTCGATTCTGCTGATTGTCGGTGTGGTAGGTCTTGCCGGAGGAGCGGTGTTGTTCTGGCGGCAACAACGGATCGCCGCCTGCGCGCCCGGTGCGTTCTGCACCGGGCCTGCCGTTAGAAATCTCACGCTCGCCGGTTTGCTGGCTGGGCTGGTGCTGCTCTACCTTGGATATGCTTACGCATGACGTTTCAGGTGATCGCGGAATCAACCATCACTTGCCCCCATTGCGGCACGTCCAAGACCGAGACGATGCCAACCGACGCCTGCCAATTCTTTTATGACTGCACCGGCTGCGGAATGCTGCTGCGTCCAAAGCCCGGCGACTGCTGCGTATTTTGCTCCTTCGGAAGCGTTCCATGTCCGCCGATTCAGGCAGCGGGCGATAACAATGCCTGCTGCTCACATAAATCTTGACTAATGCATCGAGCGCCGATCAGTAACCGGAACCCTCCGCCAAATGGAGCCATGGCAGGCGTTCTTCCGGGAATATGTGCCGCGTCGGTTCAAGCCGCGCGGCCTCATCGAATGCGCCGACATGAAAATGCATTTCAGTCGAGCTTTCCCCTTCGCACGTCAAAGTAGACCCACACATTGCACAGAAGCCGCGCCACCTGCCGGGGGACGAATTGAACTTCGTTATCTCCCCTTTGGTTACCGTATAGGCGTCGCGATCAAATGCCACGAACACGGAGACGGGCGCGCCACTGTGCCTGCGACAACTCTGGCAATGGCACCACGCCACCCCTCTCGGTTCACCGGTGGCGACAAATCGCACTGCGCCGCACAGGCACCCGCCCTCAATTGTATCGCTCATCTCTTTGCTAACCCTCCCTTGGAAGAAAATCCTTCGCTTGCCGGTCCAGGTATGCCGGGCCTTTCAGGCCGCCGTTTCAACCGGATGCCGGAGACCTTCCACTCAGGAAAGCCGTCTTCGACCCGCCGCACGTTGAAACCATGAACACGCAAGGCCGCTACTGCTTCGAACGACAGCACGCAATAGGAGCCTCGGCAATAAGCCACGATTTCACAGTTGCGCGGCAGTTCGACAAGCCGCTGCTCCAATTGGCGCACCATGTTCAGTGCCATTACACTGCCCTATTCGAGAAAGGGCCTCCGAGGGCCGCTTGAAATGCGCGAGCCGAATAAGCAGCTGGCCACCTCGTCGCCTGCAATACGGATGGATTGCAAAAGCCTGCCCCGGGCTTGACCCGGAAGCGGAGCCCCGCCCTTGAACCTCGCTCCTGCTCGTGGCATACCAACAACGGCCGCCAACTGGCGTGCCAGCGAGGAAACGACGATTGCTGGAACAAACCGCCGAACCCATCGCGCTCGGCATCGGGCTGCGCAGGCAGGCCTGCGCGGCGATCAAGCGCGCGATCACCGAGATGAACATCTACGGCCATCCGCTCGAGGTGCGGCTGGACGAACGCCAGCTTTCGCAGGACCTCGGCATGTCTCGCACCCCCATCCGCGAGGCGCTGTCGGTGCTGGAGCAGGAGGGCTTCGTCCGCTCGGTGCCGCGCCGCGGCCTGATCGTCGTGCGCAAGTCGAAGCGCGAGGTGGTCGAGATGATCACCGTCTGGGCCGCGATCGAGAGCATGGCGGCCCGCCTCGCCGCACCGCGCGTGACCGAGGCGGAACTCGCCGAACTCCATTCGCTGGTGGACGTGTTCCAGGAGGACCCGTCCGAGCAGATCAGCGAGTACTCGCGCGCCAACATGGAGTTCCACAAGACGATCATCCGCATGGGCGGCGTCGATCTGATGACCAGTCTGACCGAGAACCTGTTCATCCACATGCGTGCGGTGCGCGCGGTGACGATGACGCAGGACAACCGGGCGCAGCGCTCGATCGTCGATCACCGCAACATCATAGCTGCGCTGGAGCGACACGACGCCGATCTCGCCGCGCGGCTGGTTCGCGAGCACACCATGGGCCTGGCCGCGCATGTCGAGACACACGGCGATTTCCTCGACCGGGGCGCCGCATCCGATGACGAACGGCGCCGGCACTACGCATAGGGAGAAGACAATGTCCGCAGCACTTGAGCAGAGTGTCGCCGAATCCGAAGCCGAACTGACGGACGGGTTCCATCTCGTCATCGACGCGCTGAAGCTGAACGGCATCAAGACGATCTATAATGTGCCGGGCATCCCGATCACCGATCTGGGCCGTTTGGCGCAGGCCGAGGGGATGCGGGTGATCTCGTTCCGGCACGAGCAGAACGCGGGCAATGCGGCGGCGATCGCGGGGTGGCTGACAAAGTCGCCGGGCGTATGCCTCACGGTGTCGGCGCCGGGCTTCCTGAACGGCCTGGTCGCGCTCGCCAATGCGACGACGAACTGCTTTCCGATGATCCTGATCAGCGGTTCGTCCGAGCGCGAAGTCGTCGACCTGCAGCAGGGCGACTACGAGGAGATGGACCAGCTCGCCGTCGCCAAGCCGCTGTGCAAAGCCGCGTTCCGCGTGCTGCACGCGGCCGATATCGGCATCGGCGTCGCGCGTGCGATCCGCGCCGCGGTTTCGGGCCGGCCGGGCGGCGTGTATCTCGACCTGCCGGCCAAGCTGTTCGGCCAGATGATGGAGGCCGAGGCCGGCCGCCGTTCGCTGGTCAAGGTGATCGACCCGGCGCCGGCTCAGCTCCCGGCACCTTCCGCCGTCGAACGTGCGCTCGATGTGCTGCGCAGCGCGAAACGTCCGTTGATCATCCTCGGCAAGGGCGCGGCCTATGCGCAGGCCGACAACGACATCCGTGCCTTGGTCGAGAAGAGCGGAATTCCATACATCCCAATGAGCATGGCCAAGGGCCTGCTTCCCGACCTGCATCCGCAATGCGCCGCCGCCGCGCGCTCGACCGTGCTCGCCGACAGCGACGTGGTGCTAATGATCGGCGCGCGGCTCAACTGGCTGCTCAGTCACGGCAAAGGCAGGCAGTGGGGCAAGCCGGGCTCGAAGCGGTTCATCCACATCGACATCGAACCGCGCGAGATGGACAGCAACGTCGAGATCGCCGCGCCACTGGTGGGCGATATCGGCTCCTGCGTCGCGGCGCTGCTGCGTGGCATGGGCGACGACTGGAAGCCGCCGCCGGCGGAGTGGACGGAAGCGATCCGGGACAAGAAAGAAACCAACATCGCCCGGATGGCGACCAGGCTCGGCAAGAACTCGGTCCCGATGGACTACCACTCCGCGCTGCGCGTGTTGCGCGACGTGATCAAGGAGCGGCCGGACGCAATCCTGGTGAACGAGGGTGCCAACACGCTCGACCAGGCCCGCGGCGTGATCGACATGTATCAGCCGCGCAAGCGCCTCGATGTCGGCACGTGGGGTGTGATGGGCATCGGGATGGGATTTGCCATCGCCGCGGCGATCGAGACCGGAAAGCCGGTACTTGCCATAGAGGGCGACAGCGCGTTTGGCTTCTCCGGCATGGAGGTGGAGACGATCTGCCGCTACAACCTGCCGGTCTGCGTCGTCGTGTTCAACAACGACGGCATCTATCGCGGCGACGGCGTCAATCTGGGCGGCGGCACCGACGCAGCCACGACCGCGTTCGTCAAGGGCGCCCGCTACGACAAAATGATCGAGGGGTTCGGCGGCGTCGGCGTCAATGCGACCACGCCCGACGAGCTGAAACGCGCCGTGGACACGGCCATGAATTCCGGAAAGCCCACGCTCATCAACGCGGTGATCGACCCGGCGGCGGGCAGCGAGAGTGGCAACATCGGTAATCTCAACCCGAAAAGCGCCCTGTCGAGGAACGCGGGGACGAAAAAGGCAGGAGCATAAGATGTCAAAAGCACTCGACGGCGTTAAGATCCTTGACTTCACCCATGTGCAGTCGGGACCGACCTGCACGCAGCTGCTCGCCTGGCTCGGCGCCGATGTGATCAAGGTGGAGCGACCAGGCGGCGGCGACATCACGCGCGGCCAGCTTCGCGACATCCCTGATGTGGACAGCCTGTATTTCACGATGCTGAACCACAACAAACGCTCGATCACCATCGATGCACGCAATCCGCAGGGCAAGGCGGTGATCGAGGCCCTGATGAAGACGTGCGACGTGATGGTGGAGAACTTCGCGCCCGGCGCGCTTGATCGCATGGGCTTCACCTGGGAGCGTATCCAGCAGATCAACCCGCGCATCATTCTCGCGTCGGTGAAGGGATTCGGTCCCGGCCCCTACGAAGACTGCAAAGTCTACGAGAACGTCGCACAGTGCGCCGGCGGGTCCGCTTCCACCACCGGCTTCGACGATGGCCCGCCGCTGGTCACCGGCGCGCAGATCGGCGATTCGGGCACCGGGCTGCACCTCGCGCTTGGCATCGTCTCGGCGCTGTTTCAGCGCGTCACGACGGGGCGCGGGCAGAAGGTGCTGTGCGCCATGCAGGATGGCGTGCTGAACCTGTGCCGGGTGAAGCTGCGCGATCAGCAGCGGCTGGCGCATGGGCCGCTGACCGAATTTCCGCAGTATCCAGGCGGAGAATTCGGCGAGGCGGTGCCACGCGCCGGCAATGCCTCGGGTGGCGGCCAGCCCGGCTGGATTCTCAAATGCAAGGGCTGGGAGACCGATCCCAACGCCTATATCTATTTCATCGCGCAGGCGCCGGTGTGGGAAGCGATCTGCGATGTCATCGGCAAGCCGGAATGGAAGACCGATCCTGACTACGCCAAACCACCCGCGCGTCTGCCTCGGCTGAAGGCGATCTTCGACACGATCGAGCAGTGGACCATGACCAAGACGAAGTTCGAGGCCATGGATATCCTGAACAAGTACGACATTCCGTGCGGGCCGATCCTGTCGATGAAGGAGATCGCCGAAGAGCAGTCGCTGCGTGCGACGGGCACGGTTGTGGAAGTGGATCACCCGACGCGCGGCAAGTACCTCACGGTGGGCAATCCGATCAAGATGTCGGACAGCGCCTCGGATGTGCGGCGCTCACCGCTGCTCGGTGAACATACGGACGAGGTCCTGCGCGACGTGCTGCGGTTCGATGAAAAACGGATCGCCGCGATCAAGGCGTCCGGCGCGCTCGGAGGACCGATGCGCGCCGCCGCCGAATAGTCACGCAACCGGCGCCGTGTACTCCGCGTCGCTGACGTGTTCACCCCACGACGTGCCGGCGCCGGTATCGCTGTTCTCCGACATCGCCATGTGCGCGAACAGACGATCCGGCGCCGCTCCGTGCCAGTGCTGCACGTTGGGTGGGATCATCACCGTGTCGCCGGGGTTCAGCGCCTGCGGCTTTTCGCCCTTGAAGCAGATGCGGCCAACGCCGGACAGGCAATAGAGCGTCTGGCCAACCGGATGCGCGTGCCACGCCGTGCGCGCGCCGGGGGTGAATGACACCACGGCGGCCCGCATGCGCGACGGCGTGCTGCCGACAACGATCTCGTCCTGAAACACGGTGCCTGTGAAAGTGCTTGCTGCGCCCTGCTTGGTGGCGCGCGCTGATGCGCGGACGACTGGCATGGCTTGGTCTCCTTCCCGTTGACTGCGCGCCGATGATAGCGCGCTGCCGCGCCGCGCGCACCTTGCCGCCCTCCGGGTGGGCCATTGCCTCGTCGTGCATGACGGGAACGATGGGACCCGAGGCTGACAGCGAAGACCGAAAGGCCGAGGGCATGGAGCACCCCCGGCCTATCGCCACACCACCGGCCGGTTCGGAGAAAACCGGCACCGTCACGAGGGGAGCACACACCCGCGTGCCGGATGTTTCGGTAACGCACCCTTATACCATCTGATC
>Ga0210402_10002512_pt1 | contig 17811 bp, 16 predicted proteins | sample IncBWC7MmetaG_FD_161055 | JGI IMG/M metagenome (GOLD analysis project Ga0210402, IMG submission 161055) | Forest soil microbial communities from Barre Woods Harvard Forest LTER site, Petersham, Massachusetts, United States - Inc-BW-C-7-M | ecosystem: Environmental > Terrestrial > Soil >... | reverse complement strand
GGAAACTGCGCTGCAGCGGGTGCAATTCCTCGCCTTTCGCCATGCCTTCGATGGTTTCGATCCTCTTACCGTCGGCCTCGACCGCAAGCATCAGGCATGAGCAGATCATGGTGTCGTCGACCATGACGGTGCAGGCGCCGCAATCGCCGGTGCCGCATCCCTCCTTGGTGCCAGTGAGCATCAGTTCGTCACGGAGAACGTCGAGTAGCGTCTGCTGCGGCTCGCACAGATATTCGTATTCGTCGCCGTTCACCGTCGTGGCGACGTGGTATTTCCGGCTCATGGGTTTTGCCTCGCCCGTTTCAACGCCAACGAGGCGGCACGCTTCGCCAGTACCCCGGCCACCTTAATGCGATATTCCCTGGTGCCGCGCTTGTCGTCGATCGGCCGACATGCCGCTGCTGCGGCCTGCGCAAGGCGATCAAGCGCCGGTGCGTCGAGGTGCGTGCCGATGAGCACCGCACCGGCCTCCTCGACCAGGAGCACCGTCGGTGCGACCGCGCCGAGCGAAACCCGCGCCACCGAGCATACGCCACCGGCATCAAGCGTGATGTTGACGCCGACGCCGACCACCGCGATATCCATTTCGGTGCGCGGCGTCATGCGCAGATAGGCATCGCCGGAATGCGGCGGGCGCTGCGGAAACAGGAAAGAGATGATGATCTCGCCTTTGCCGAGCGAAGTCTTGCCGGGACCGATCGGAATATTTTCGACCGGCACATCCCTTGTGCCATTCGGGCCGGCGATGCGCGCGGTCGCTCCGGCGGCGATCAAGGCCGGCACGCTGTCGGCCGCGGGCGAGGCATTGCAAAGGTTACCGCCCATGGTGGCGCGGCCTTTGATCTGCATGGATCCGATCAACTTCACGCCATCGATTACGCCCGGCCATGCCTCGCAGAATGCCGGATGATCCATCAACTCCATGCCGGTCACCGCCGCACCGACCCGGAAGCCGCCGTTCTCCTGGGCAATCCCACGGAGTTCTGGAATTTTTTTGATGTCGACCACAAGATCGGGCTCGATCAGGTCCGTTTCCATCTGGACGAGGACGTCGGTGCCCCCGGCCAGAACGCGACTCCTTCCGGACGTCCGCGCCAGCAACGCAATCGCATCATCAAGCGACGACGGAGCCTCGTATTTGAGTGAATTCATTAACCTCCCCGCGGTGCCTTCCGGATTATTTGTGTGCGCTCCACGGCACGTCCGGACGCATTAGCGACCTCAGAGTGCTCTATTTCGGTCGGCGTCGCAAGGACGCCGGATTGCGCGATATGAAGCTAACCGCAAGGTTAGCGTTGCAGTGTGGACAAGGAGAAGCGTGCCCGCCGCACGCTGCGCAAGAGCGCGCCTTTGCGCCCCTACACGGGTAATTCCAGTCGGTCCAAATCCGTTATAAGTGTTCGCACCATTTGGAGTTCAGTGCGCTTGACCGCAACTCATAATAAATCGTCACTTGCGAGCATCGACACGCCTTACGCGTGGGTACGGCTTGCCGCGTCCGTCGCACTCGCAACGGCTGGCGGTGTCAGCATGTGGTCGATGCCTGTCGTGTTGCCCTCGGTTCAAGTGGAATTCGGCGTACTGCGAGCCGATGCGTCGCTGCCGTTCACGCTCAACATGCTCGGCTTTGCGTGTGGCGGCGTCGGCATGGGACGATTGCAAGACCGATTCGGCATATTGGTCCCTGCCCTGTTGGGGATCGGCATGCTCTCGCTCGGTTTTTTCAGCGCCTCGATATCTCCCGGTCTGTGGACCTTTGCGCTGGCCTACCTGGTGATTGGCATCGGCGGCTCCGCGACATTCGGACCGATCATGACTGACGTGTCGTTCTGGTTTACGAAGCACCGCGGCATCGCGGTGGCAATCGCGGCTGCAGGCAACTACATCGCGGGAACGATCTGGCCACCGGCAATCCAACATGCGGTCGCGGCCTCCGGTTGGCGCACGACCCATGCGGGCATCGGCCTCATCTGCCTCGCCACCATGCTACCCTTGCTCGCCTTCCTGTGGCGGCCTGTCCCGCGCAACACTCCGACTCTCGCCGCGGCCGCGCGGCATCGCGCACTCGACCTGCCCGCCGGCGCGCTGCAGGTACTGCTGTGCGTCGCAGGATTTGCCTGCTGCGTCGCAATGGCAATGCCTCAGGTCCATATCGTGGCCTATTGCGGCGACCTCGGATATGGCGTGGCGCGCGGTGCCGAGATGCTGTCGCTGATGCTGGGATTTGGGATTGTCAGCCGCATCGGATCGGGTTTCATAGCCGATCGCATCGGCTCGGTGGCAACCCTCCTTATCGGATCGATTGCTCAAGGCGTTGCGCTGCTGCTCTACGTCATGTTCGACGGGTTGATGTCGCTTTACGTCATCTCGGCCCTGTTCGGCTTGTTCCAGGGCGGCATCGTGCCGAGCTATGCTTTCATCGTGCGCGAATATTTTCCGCCACCCGAGGTCGGGACAAGACTTGGCGTCGTGCTCATGATGACGTTGTTTGGCATGGCTGCGGGCGGGTGGATGTCGGGGGCCATATTCGACTATTCCGGGTCCTATCAGGCGGCGTTTCTCAACGGTTTAGCCTGGAACGCTCTCAATCTGCTTGTCGCCGTCTGGCTTATTGTCCGGATTCGTCAGCGCCCCGCCATTGCGTGATATCGCGCTGACGACGTCACAAGGCGAGCCGGTAAAGGCACATGGGCAAAGGCGTTGCACCACCGAAAAAATTGATGGAAAATAAAGCGGAACGTCAGGGAGGCGGAACAATGAAGGCACTCATCCTATATGTGGGTCTCGTTGTCGTAGGCGCAATCCTCTCGGCTTTGTTTGGCGTCTACCTGGAACGGACCATATCGTCGACTGTCAGTTTGATCGCATTTCTCACATGTTTCTTTGCGAATTTCGCGGTGTCTTGGATAATCGTCATCTACATTATGGACGGAAAACTCAAGGCGGCAAATGCTTGGTGCGGTCTTCGAGTAGGCTGACATACCGGTGTCCTTACCGGCTTGACTGGGCAAATCAGTACCACTGGTCGGAGTTACCGGATCGCCCGGCCCTGCCGGGCAGGACAGCATGACGTACGCTGCCCAATCGAAAAATTCGCCAGACCAGAAGAGTCGCACCGAAAAGCTCACTCACCCTTGATGTTCGATTCCCGGATCGCCTGACCATAGTCGTCGAAGCGCCGCCGCAAGTCGGCCGCGAATTCCGCACCGCATTTGCCGACGCGATAAAGACCCAGCATAACGAGCTTTGGCTTCACGGACGGCGCATCCATCGCGGCGATTAACCATGCAGCGAGTTCCATGACCCGGGGGAGCGGCGTCCTGGCCGGCACGACCGCGCCGAACCATACGTCTGCCTCGAAATCGTCGAAACCAAGCTCGGCGACCGCCGGCACTTGCGGCATGAAATTGATGCGCGTCCGTGACGTCGTTGCGAGCGCACGAAACTTACCTTCCGGCAACTGTTCCGCAACTTCGGAATAGTTCGCCAGAACTGAATCGACGTGTTTTCCGAGAAGCGCGTTGACCGCGGGTCCGTTGCCGTTGAACGGCACGAAGATCATGTTCACCTTGGCGAGATGCTTGAGCATTTCGAACGCTATGTGCTGCGTGCTCGCCGGCCCGACGCTCGCGAGCGTCAACTCGCCAGGCTTCGCGCGGGCCGCATCAAGCATCTCCGCGAGACTGCGATAGGGCGAGGCACCGCCGACCGCGATCACCTGCGGCGAGGACACGAGCTGGCAGACCGGCTCGAAGCTTGTCAGAGGATCGTAGGAAAGCTTGCGCAAGTGTGGAGCGATAACGAAGGCGTTGGCGTTGAGCAGCACGGTGTTCCCATCAGGTGCAGCGCGAGACACCGCCTCGGTCGCGATCACGGTTCCGGCGCCTGGCCGGTTCTCGATCAATGTTGCGACCGCATGAACCTTGCCGATCTCTTCGGCCAACATCCGCCCGACAATATCCGCGGTGCCGCCGGCCGCGAACGGCACCACGAATTTGATCGTCCGGCTCGTTTGCCCGTGCGCGCCAGATCCCAACAGCAAGCAGAACGCGATCGTCACCATCAATCGATCAAGCATTTCAAAATCTCACCTGATGTATTCTTGCATGACGTTACGTCTCAGTTATGTCTCCCGGCTCGCTTGCGCCGGGACCGGACGAGCGTAGACTAATCGAACGATGCCAAACTGTAGGGCCCATGAGAAATTTTTTCGAAGACGCTTTGAGCGGCCGCGTCCAGGACATCACCGACGCGTGCACGCGGTGCGGGAAATGTGTGGAGGTCTGCCCCGTCAAGACGCAGGCTGGTGTCGCGGCACCGGCTCACGAGGTAGTCTCGGGGGTGATCGACATTCTCCGCACCGGAAACGGCCCGGCCGCATCGCGGCGTTGGGCATCGACCTGCATGCTGACCGGGGACTGCATCAAGGCCTGTGACTACGGGATCAATCCGCGGTTCATGCTGGCGATGGCCCGCTTGGCCATGGCCAGGGCAAGCACAGATCCGCACGAGCAGCGGCGGCAGGGCGTCGAGACTTTCCGCAAGCTCAATCTCGAGGTCACGGTGCAGTCGCGCATGCAGTTGGACGACGACGTTCTGGCGCGGCTCGGTCAAAAGATTGCGGCCGGTAGCGGCGGCAAGGGTGCAGGCGAGGGGCCGGCACCGGACTTCGTCTTCTACACAGGCTGCAATTTGCTGAAGACGCCGCACATCGCGCTGCTGGCGCTCGACATCATGGATGCGCTTGGCGTCAGCTACCAAGTCATGGGGGGTCCGACGCATTGCTGCGGCGTTGGTCAATTGCGGACCGGTGACGCCGCGGTTTCCGCCAACATGGCGGAGACCACTCTGAAGAAGCTTGCCCGTTCGGGACAGGTGTTGACATGGTGCGCGAGTTGTCATGTCCAGTTCACCGAAGTGATGCTGCCGGCCTATGAACGGCAGATAGGCAGCCTTCCCTTCGAAATGACACCCTTCATGCGCTACCTCGGCGAGCGGTTCGACGATCTGCAGCCGCTATTGCGGATGCCGGTGCCGATGCGCGTAGCGCTGCACCGTCATCCGGGCATTCCGGGCGTTGTCGAGGCCGCAATTAAGCTCCTCACTGCAGTACCGGGCATCGAACTTATCGACCTGGGCCAACCCGCAATCGGGCTGATGAGCAACGCCTTGCGCACGCTGCCGGACTACAAGATGAAACTCCAGCTTCAGGAACTTGAGGCAGCACGCGAGGCCGGGATCGATGCGCTGGTCGCCGTGTATCACGTAGATCACCGCGAACTATGTGCCCATGAGCGCGACTGGCCATTTCGCATTCTCAATGTCCTCGAAGTGGTCGGCGCCAGCATGGGGCTCGCCCATCCGGACAACTACAAGCGGCTGAAGCTCCTCCAGGACATCGACCTCATCATTACAGAATGCCGCGAACTCCTCGCCGATCACCGCATTCCGGAAGTGGCTGCGCGTGCATCCATCAAGGCGATGCTCGACGAACAGCCGCTGCCGCTTCAGGGCAATCGGAGCGCGCAGCCGGCCGTCTGATCACGGCGCGGCCGTCGTTGGCTGCGGATCGCATTTTCCTTCACAAAGTTGCCATGCTACAGGTGAAATGTGTCTCATCGCACTGAAATACAGCATCATTTCTATAACTTGTAGCGGCGCGGTTTCGCCGATAGGTTCTCGCCATAAGTGGGCTCGGTCGGAGGCCCGGATCGAAGCATCATGCAAATTCGCAATGGAATCGCCGACGCCATCGGCAACACCCCACTCATTAAGCTAAAGCGCGCATCGGAGGAAACCGGCTGCACCATTCTCGGCAAGGCCGAGTTCATGAATCCCGGCCAGTCGATCAAGGACAGGGCAGCATTGTTCATTATTCAGGACGCGGTGAAAAGGGGCAGCCTGCGCCCGGGCGGCGTGATCGTGGAGGGCACCGCCGGCAACACGGGTATCGGCCTTGCCTTGGTCGGCAATGCGCTCGGGTTCCGCAGTGTCATCGTGATTCCCGAAACCCAAAGCCAAGAGAAAAAGGACACATTGCGTCTGTGCGGCGCCGACCTCGTCGAGGTGCCAGCGGTTCCGTTTTCGAACCCCAATAACTACGTGAAGGTTTCCGGCCGCCTCGCCGACCAGTTGGCGAAGACCGAGCCGAATGGCGCAATCTGGGCCAATCAGTTCGACAATGTGGCCAACCGCGACGGCCACGTGCACACGACCGGTCCCGAAATCTGGAACCAGACCGACGGCAAGGTCGACGGTTTCACCTGCTCAGTGGGTACCGGCGGAACGCTCGCCGGCGTCGGCATTGCGCTAAAGGAGCGCAACAGGTCCATCAAGATCGCACTTGCCGATCCGTTCGGCGCCGCGCTCTACAGCTATTACACCACCGGCGTGCTCAAATCCGAAGGCTCCTCGATCACCGAAGGCATCGGCCAAGGCCGCATCACCAAGAACCTGGAAGGAGCGCCGATCGACATCGCCTATCGGGTTCCCGACGAGGAGGCCTTGACCCTCATTTTCGATTTGCTCGAGCACGAGGGCCTGTGCCTCGGCGGGTCGTCGGGAATCAACGTCGCAGGTGCGATCCGGTTGGCGCGCGAGCTTGGGCCGGGGCATACTGTCGTCACCGTGCTCTGCGATTATGGCACGCGCTATCAAACCAAGCTGTTCAACCCGGAATTTTTGCGCGCTAAGGGACTGCCCGTGCCCTCCTGGCCGGAACGCAGGTCGACTCTACAGGTGCCGTTCGAGAAGCCGTGACGGGCGCAATCCATCGGAGCAATATAGTGGTAGTCCCTCCCCCGCATCGAAATTCGAAATGGCTGGTGACGACCGATTGGCTCGCCGCCAATCTCGGCGCACCTGGCGTCATCGTGCTCGATGGCTCGTTTTATCTGCCCGCCATGAAGCGCGACGCGGCGGCGGAATATCTTGCCGGGCATATTCCGGGGGCAATTCGGTTCGATATCGACGACATCGCCGACCATTCGACCGATCTGCCTCACATGTTACCCTCTGCCGAGGACTTCGCGATTGAGGCCGGCAAGCTCGGCGTCGGCGATCGAGACACGATTATCGCATATGACGGCCACGGAATTTTTTCGTCGCCGCGGGTGTGGTTCACGTTCCGCCTGTTCGGCGCCGATAACGTCTTCGTGCTCGAAGGCGGCCTTCCCAAGTGGAAAGCGGAAGGCCGTGCGCTCGAAAGCGGACCGGTTACACATCCGGCCAAGACATTCACGGCGTGTAGGCGCGGTGATGTCGTTGCCTCGTTGGCCCGAGTCCAGCAAGCGCTCGCTTCGCAGAGCGCCCAAATCGTGGATGCGCGGTCCCCCGAGCGCTTTCGCGGGGAAGCGCCGGAACCACGACCGGGCGTCCGCTCCGGCCGCATGCCCGGTTCGCACAACGTGCCGTCAAGCTCGGTCGTGAAAGATGGTTCGCTGCTGCCGCCTGACCAACTCAGGCAAGCCTTTGCGGCCGGCGGCGTCGATCTCGATAAGCCGATCATAACAAGCTGCGGTTCGGGCGTGTCCGCCGCGATTCTGTGGCTCGCCTTGGACGCGATCGGCCGAGAACCGGGGGCGCTCTACGACGGCTCCTGGTCGGAATGGGGTGCACGCGGCGATCTGCCGGTCGCGACCGGACCCACCTTAGGGCTCAATGCAAAATCTGGCTGAGAAACAGCTTGGTGCGCTCATGCTGCGGGCGGGCGAAAAACGGCGCCGGCTCGTTGACTTCGATGATCTGGCCGGCATCCATGAACACGATGCGGTTGGCGACCTGCCGGGCAAATGTCATTTCATGGGTGACGACCAGCATGGTCATACCGTCGAGTGCGAGCGCCACCATCGTATCGAGGACCTCCTTGACCATTTCCGGGTCGAGCGCCGATGTCGGTTCATCGAACATCATGAGCTTCGGGCTCATGCACAGCGCCCTGGCGATCGCAACCCGCTGCTGCTGGCCGCCCGAAAGCTGGTTCGGATATTTTCCTGCTTGCTCGGGAATCTTCACACGCTCGAGAAAGTGCATCGCGCGCTCTTCGGCTTTCCGCTTCGGCATCCCCTGCACCTGGATCGGCGCTAATGTGCAATTCTCAAGCACCGTGAGGTGGGGAAACAGGTTGAAATGCTGGAACACCATTCCGACCTCCCGCCGGATGGCGTCGACGCGACGGACATCGCGGGTGAGCACCATTCCGTCAACGACGATCTCGCCGCGCTGAAAGTCCTCAAGCCGGTTGATGCAGCGCAAAAGGGTGGATTTGCCGGATCCGGACGGCCCGCAGATCACGATGCGCTCGCCACGGCCAACCTTGAGATTGATGTCGGACAGCACGTGGAACTCGCCGTACCATTTGTGCAAACCTGCGATCTCCACGGCCGAAGCGTCGGTTGCAGAGCCAGCGCTCATGCTCATCGCTTTTCTCCTGTAGAGAGCCTCTTCTCGATTCCGGTTGCATATCTCGACATTGCATAACAGCAGACGAAGTAGACGACGGCGGCGAATATGTATCCGGTTGCACTCGTAACAGGCGTCGACCACTTGGGATCCGCGCGCGCAACTTCGATGGTTTTAAGAAAATCAAAGATGCCGACGAAAAATACCAGGGTCGTGTCCTTGAACAGCGCGATGTAGCTGTTGACGATATTGGGAATCGTCACCTTGAGTGCCTGCGGCAAAATGATGAGGCGCTGCGATTGCCAGTACGACAGACCCAACGCGTGGGCGGCCTCATATTGCCCCTTGGGCATCGACTGCAGACCGGCGCGCACCACTTCAGCCATGTAGGCAGCTGAGAACAGCGCGACCCCGACCAGCGCGCGCATCAACTTATCCGGCGACCATGAATCCGGAACGAACAGCGGCAGCATCACGCTCGCCATGAACAGCACCGTGATCAACGGTACGCCCCTGACAAACTCAATGAACAATGTCGATAGCAGCCGCACGGCCGGCAGCTGCGAACGCCGTCCCAATGCCAAAACCACACCGATCGGCAGCGAAACCACGATACCGACGGACGCGACCACGATGGTGACCATCATGCCTCCCCACAGCGCCGTATCGACGACGGGAAGCCCGATGGGTTCGAGACCATGCAACAGCACGAACGACGCAACCGGCAAGAACGCAAAGAAATAAACAGAGCCGATATCGCGGCGCGGCGCTTCGAGCCACAGCAGCCAAGCGCTGCCGAGCGCCAGCATCGCAAAAAAGATGTCGACCCTCCAGCGGCCCGCGATGGGGTAAGAGCCGTAGACGATATAAGCGAAGCGATCGCCGATATAGGCCCAGCACGCTCCGACCACGGGCCGCTCCGCGGTCGGCAGGCAGGCCTCGCGATCCGATCCGGTCCACACCGCGTCGATGATCAGGAAATCGATCAGCGGCAAGGCGATCCAGACGAGCAGCGCGGCGACCAACACCGTGAGCACGCCGCTCCCGACGCTCGGAAACAGACTGGCTCTAATCCAGCCGAGCGGGCCTACCGTGGCCGGAGGAGGACGCATAAATGGAGCTGGGGCCGCTCGAACGTACGCACGGGCGGCAGCCGATTGCGCAGTGGCGGTCGGTGTCTGCGCATCCATCGCGATCACCGCTCAACCAGGGCATATCGCGTATTGTAGACATTCATCACCAACGAGGTGATGAGGCTGAAGCTCAAATAGACAGCCATGGTGATGACCACCACTTCAACGGCTTGTCCGCTGATGTTGAGCACGGTGCCGGCGATCTGGACGAGATCCGGATAACCGATGGCGACAGCAAGCGACGAATTCTTGGTGAGGTTCAGATACTGGTTGGTCAATGGCGGAATGATGACCCGCATTGCCTGGGGAATGACGATGAGGCGCAACGTCTGCATGCGGCGCAGTCCGAGTGCCTGTGCGGCTTCGGTCTGTCCCGGCGAGACTGCCTTGAGGCCGGCGCGGACCACTTCTGCAATAAAGGCACCCGTATAGATCGAAAGACCGAGCAGCAAGGCGGCGAACTCGGGCAGCAACTCGGCGCCACCACGAACGTTGAACCGGCCGATTTCCGGATATTCGAATTCGAGCGGTGCCCCTGCCGCAAGAAAAGCCGCAACTGGGACCCCGATCACGATAATCGCGGTGACGGCAAACCTGACAACCATTGCCCTTTGCAGCCGCTGTAGCCGGCCTGCCACGGCGTTGAAGATTACCGCCAGCACGACGGCACCGGCGAGGACCGCAACAATCTGAGAGCCGTCTGCAAATAGTGGTCGCGGCGTAAAAAGCCCTCGATTGTTGAGGATAAAGCCGCCAGGCACTTGCAAGCTCGCCGCCATTTCCGGCAGTGCTTTTAGAACCGCATTATACCAGAACAGAAGCTGGAGCAGCAGCGGCACGTTACGGATCAATTCGACGTAGACGGTGGCAAGCCGTTCCACCAGGAAATTCTTCGACAGCCGCGCGATCCCGACCGTAAAGCCGATAACGGTGGCAAGCACGATGCCAATTCCGGCCACCAACAATGTATTGAGAAGACCGACCCAAAACGCACGACCATAGGTCGATGTCTGGGAAGAATAATCGATCAGAGTCTGGCCAATGTCGAACCCGGCGGTCACATTCCAAAAGCCGAAGCCAGAGGCGATTTTGGCGCGCGCGAGATTTTCCGCCGCGTTATAAATAGCGCCATAGGCCAGCAGCCCGATCGCCCCACACAGCACCGCCTGCAGCAAAAGCCCCCGAAGCTTCGGATCGCGATAAAATGGGATCGCCCCCACACTACCATCCGCCGCAAGCCGGGGAGGGTAGTGTGGGGGCTTCGCCGGTTCCATCGCCAATCCTCCTGCAGGGAATCAGCGGATCGGCGGTGCGTACTGCACACCCCCCTTGTTCCAAAGCGCGTTGAGGCCGCGGGTGATTTTGAGCGGCGAGCCCTGGCCGACATTGCGTTCGAACGATTCGCCATAATTTCCGACCAGCTTGACGATGCGATAAACCCAATCCTTGGTCAGTCCAAGCTGCTCGCCGAAATTTCCCTCAGTGCCGAGCAGGCGTTTGATTTCGGGATTTTCGGATTTCATCTGTTCTTCGATATTTTTTTGATTGACGTTGAGCTCTTCGGCATTGAGCATCGCGAAGTGCACCCATTTGACGATGTCGAACCATTGGTCGTCGCCGTGGCGCACGAAGGGACCGAGCGGCTCCTTGGAAATGATCTCGGGCAGCACCACGTGATCTTCCGGCTTGGTGAGCTTGAGCCGCGTGCTGTAGAGCTGAGACGCATCGGTCGTGAAGGCGTCGCAGCGACTGGTTTCGTAGGCCTTTAAGGTCTCGTCGAGCGTCGCGAAGATCACCGATTTGAGCCGCATGCGATTGGCGCGAAAATAATCCGCAAGATTGAGTTCCGTGGTGGTGCCCTGCTGCACGCAGATCGCCGCATCGTTGAGTTCAAGGGCCGAGTTGACCTTCAACGACTTGCGGACCATGAAGCCCTGCCCGTCATAATAATTAATGCCAGTGGCGTTGAGGCCAAGTTGGGTATCGCGCGACGAAGTCCACGTCGTGTTGCGCACCAGGACATCGACATCGCCGGTCTGGAGGGCCGTAAAGCGGTCGCGCGCCGTCAGGGCGACCAATTTCACCTTGCTGGCATCATTAAAGATTGCGGCCGCGACGGCGCGGCAGTAATCGACGTCCAACCCTGTCCAATTGCCTTGGGAATCGGGCAGACCGAAGCCCGGCAACTGGCCGTTGGCGCCGCAGTTGAGAACACCGCGTTGCTTGACCGTATCCAGGGTTGCGGCGACGGCCGTATCCGCGGCCGCGAACGCCACGGCGGCTGCGAACAGCGCCTGGGCAAAATGCTTCATCGTGAACCTCCTGATTTGACCTTGATCCCTTACTGATCCAGAAGCTTGGCCCGCCTGAAGAAAGCCATGCTCAGCGAAAACGGCGCTGGCAATACAGCACTCTGCACCCGGCTTTTCACGCCCGCATGCTGCCGCACCTTCCGATTTTGCAATCCCACTGGCTATCTAGAGGCCGGTTGCCCCTTGAGGTCAAGGGCTTGACGAAAGCGCATTCACCCCACCAAAAGAACTTTTGTCTGTGGCAACAGAGGTTTGCCGAAGGCGCAATCCCGCCGCATAAGGATGGAGCAATGACCAGCAAAAGCCGAGGTGAGCGTGATCGCGATCTCAAAATGGCGACGCAGCTTGTAAATGCGGGGCGCGATCCCTTTGCCCACCACGGCTATGTCAATACGCCCGTCTATCATGCGTCGACATTGCTCTATCCGAGTGCGGAGGACTACATCGCGCATCGCGGCCGCTACCAATACGGCCGCCGCGGCACACCGACTTCGGAAGCCTTGGAGACCGCGCTCGCCGACATCGAGGGACCCCAATGCGAGGCGGTCGCGCTGCTACCGTCAGGGCTCGCCGCCATTTCGGCGGCACTGCTATCGGTGGTGCGTACCGGCGACCATATTCTTGTGACCGACAGCGCTTATGGTCCGACGCGCAAATTCTGCGACACCATCCTGCCCCGCTATGGCGTGACAACGACATATTACGATCCGACCATTGGGCCCGGCATCGCGGGGCTCATGCGCCCCAATACCGTCGCGGTTTTCCTCGAAAGCCCTGGTTCGCTCTCATTCGAAGTCCAGGACGTTCCGGCGATCGCAGCCGCCGCACATGCGCATGACGCCGTGGTGCTGATGGACAACACCTGGGCGACCCCGATCCATTTCCGGGCCCTGGAGAAAGGCGTCGACCTTTCGATCCAGTCCGGCACCAAATATATCGGCGGCCATTCAGATGTGATGCTTGGCGCGGTCGCCACGAGAGATTCGACCTGGAAGCGTCTGAAGGAAACGGTATTTGAAATGGGGCTCTGCGTCGGGCCGGACGACATGTTTCTTGGCCTGCGCGGACTGCGCACCATGGGGGTGCGTCTCGCCCAGCATCACGCCTCCGGAATGAAGATCGCGCGCTGGCTGGAAGCACGCCCCGAAATACTGCGCGTGCTGCATCCGGCCATCGAGAGCCATCCGGGGCACGCGATCTGGAAACGGGATTTTACCGGCGCCTGCGGGCTTTTCAGTGTCGTATTCAGACCGACTCCCATCGAGGCGGTGTACGCTTTCCTGAACACGCTGACACTGTTCGGCATCGGGGCTTCCTGGGGCGGCTTCGAAAGCCTCGCAATCCCGTTCGACTGCACGTCGGTTCGCTCCGCAACGCGGTGGGCGCCCGGCGGCCCGACGGTTCGTTTCCACATCGGACTTGAGGATGTTTCCGATCTCATCGCCGATCTTGAGGAAGGTCTTGCGGCCTTCGCGGCGAAGGCGTCCCATTCGGATACCCCGAAAGCATTCGGATTCCCCCGGCAAGATCGCTCGTGAATCGCCACCACCCTACTTTCCCCCGGAAGCAGGGAGGGTAGGGTGGGGGATGCGAGCGAGCCGCCGGGATTACCCGGCGGCCCGCCACCAGGCGCGGATCGGGAGGCAACGCGCCCGACTTTACGCTCAGCGCAGGGGGCGAAACTCGCCACGATCGCCACCATCACCGCCACGCCAGAAGGCGAAGTGGTGGAAACGCGGCCGTTCCATCCGCGACAGAATTCCAAAGCGCCGCTTCTGGTTGTCGTCGAGACTCTGAAAAAGCGGCGCCATGGCGTCAGCATAGCGCTTGAGCGCGGTGCTGCGGGCCGCCAGCGCATCGGCATTGCGCTGAGCGCGTTGGACCGGATCGGAGGGCTGTTCGGCGCGAGGACCGAATGCGCGGTCGCCGCGCGTTGCGGCAAGATCGCGGTAGGCCTGTTCGAATGCGGGCCACGCTTTTTCTTGCTCGGGCGTCAATCGCAATCCGGCATGCAGCGCGGCAACGCGCGCATCCAGAAAGGCGGCGCGGTCTTCAGGCCCGAACTGCCGGCGCGGCCCGAAGTCCGGGCCGGCGGACGACTGCTGTGCATAGGCGGACGCTCCCGCGATGAGCATTAGTGCGGTGGCGCCGGCAGCGACTATCTTGATCATTACAATCTCCTGCTGAAGAACTGAGTGCTCCATTCAGACAACCGCTCGCAGAAGAACACAAGTTACGTTTGAGTTAAATGTTCATTACGGCGAAGCAATATCCGCCGGAATATTGCTTTATTAGAGCACTTTCCGAGTGGACTGACCAAAACCGTCATCACCCGGCTTGACCGGGCGATCCAGTATCCAAGGTCGGTGATTTCTCAAATCGCCCGGTGAAGCCGAGCGATGACAGCGGAGTCGGTGCCAACCCAATCGAAAAAGTCTCTGAAGGTTTTGACTTCTACTCCAGGCGCGCTTGGTCTCGCGACGCCGGATCGCTAAGCCGGTATCCGACCCCGAGTTCGGTCAACAGGATCTTGGGCCGATTTGGATCAACCTCGATTTTCTGGCGAAGCTTACGCACGAAGATTCGCAAGTACTGCGTATTGTTGACGTGCGCCTGTCCCCACACCGACTTGAGCAGGCTCTGATGTGTGATGACTTTTCCCGGGTGCTGGGCGAGCACTTGGAGCAGGCGATATTCTTTGGGGGTGAGATTAAGGCGTTTACCCTCCAGTTCCACGGTTCGAGCCGCAAAGTCGATGACAAGGCGATCCAGCCGCAGAGCACTCTCGCCGTCCTTGCGCTCGCTTTGACGCCGCAGCACGACTTTTGCCCGCGCCAATAATTCCGACATGAAAAACGGCTTCACGACATAATCGTCGGCGCCGAGTTCGAGCAACTTGACCTTTTCGATCTCCCCCGCTCGTACCGATAAAATGATCACCGGCACGCCGGACCACCCGCGAATCCGCTCTAGCAATTCCGATCCGTCGATATCGGGTAATGCGAGGTCTAAAATCACGAGGTCGATCGGATGTAGCGTGATCTCGCGCAAAGCATCGCCGCCGTTTGCCGCCTCGGTTACCCGGTAGCCGCCGAGCTCCATGCCGGCACGCACAAATTGGCGGATTTGCGCCTCGTCGTCGACGACAAGTACGTGTTGATCACCGTCCGTCATGTCACTCCCTATGATTCTCCTTCATCGGCAAGGGCAACCGAACCGTAACTGTCATACCCTTGTTGACCCCTTCGCTGGTTGCCTCGATGGTCCCGTTATTGGCAGCCACGAAGGCGCTGGCGATCCAGAATCCCAATCCCAGGCCCGATGTTACCTGGGAGTGACGATGTCCGCGGAAGAACTTCTGTCCTAGCAGCGTGCGGTCGTCGGCATCAAGGCCAGCCCCCTGGTCGGCCACCGAAACTACGAATTGGCTCGATTCGATATGTCCGCGGACACTGATGGCGGACTCCGGCGGCGAATATTTTGCCGCGTTGTCGAGAATTTGTCCCAGCGCTCGCTCCATCAATACCGAATCTATCTGCAGCAGAACCAGTTCATCTGGAAGCGTCACCTCGACCGCGCGGCTCGTCAGACGGTTGCGACAACGCTGAAGTGCCGCATTGATGAAGTCGGCAGGTTCTGCCCATTCAAGCTTCGCTTGCAAGCCGTTGCTGCTGATTCGCGAAGCGTCGAGAATATTCTGTATTTCGACATTGAGCCGTTCCGACTCCTGATGAATGAGCTCCGCAAGTTTCTTCAGGCGGGCACTCTCGGCAATCTCCGGAGCCAATGCCAACACTGTTGATGCGCCAAGGATCGACGACAACGGCGTCCGCAATTCGTGCGACACCGAACCGATTAGGGCTTCGCGAAACTGCTCGGTCTCGGCGCGAGTACGTGCCTCCGAAATCGTGCGGGCAAGCCCCAGCCGTTCGAGCGACAATCCGGCATCGCCGATCAAGGCGACGACGCGCGCACGCAACTCGTCAAGCACCTCGGAGCGCTGACCGAGATCGACCGCAATGACGCCGAAGTCCGCGGTATTGGTCGAGACTGGTCGCACCAGCCAAGCGCTTCCCCGATGATCGTCGACCACGATATCCCTCAAACCGCCGGTTCCGGCGGCCGGCATCTTACCCACGGCCTCCGTAACTTCCTTGGGAATTTCCACGTCACCAAGTCGCTCCGATTGCGCCTCCAAGGTTCCAAGCGAATCGAACAGAAGAACTTTGCGGCCCACCAGCGTTTCCAAATGCTGCTGCATGGCCTCGAAAATTCCCGCAGGCGAATTAGCCGAAGAAATCCGTTGCGAGAACGTGTAGAGATCGCGAATCTCGTTTTCCCGCTTGAGCGCACGGGCGGCGTCACGGCGCGTCTTTGCCGCCAGGTGGCCGAGCACCAACGCGACGATGAGAAAGACCACGACGCCAAGGACGCGTGATCGCGAATCGGGGCCGGTCGTATAGAACGGGCTGTAGAAAAAGAAGGTCAACGTCACCGCGCCACCGATGCCCGTTATGGCGGCAGACAGCGTGCCCCAGAGGATGGCGGCCACGACGACCGGAATAAGGAACGTCAGTGCAACCGGCGGCAGTTCCTGGATATACCGCATTAATAGAAGAAAAACATCAGTGGCGACGATGAAAACGAGCGCCATGATGACCCCGGTAATGCCGCCAGGGGACATCGCCTTGCGAATCCAGATGCGTCCGGAGTCCAAGTATCTCTTGGCAGAAGACAGCGTCAGATGCCCGCCATCAAGGCGCGATCGGGCTCCATCATCCCCCAGAGGCAACGCTGATCTCTCAATGGTCATATCCGATATGACAATGTATTGCGAACAACAGTCAATTGCGATTTTTCCGCTTGCCCAACAGCCGTAGAGACGCCCCCGCACCGGATCATAGTACCGGCGCAACTTTTCGCTCGCGAAAAACGAAATGGAGGTTACGCAGATAAACAAACAGGCCAAGTCCTTGCCCGATAATGAAAACAGGATCGCGTATGTAAAGCGCATAGACGAGCAACAAGATTCCGCCACCCATTGAAAAAAACCAGAATGCGATCGGCATCACGCTGCGGCCGACGCGCTCGGACGCCACCCACTGGACGATGAAACGCATCGCGAACAGCGACTGCCCCGCATAGCCTAGCAACACCCACCAGTTCAGCCGCAGAAAAAAGACGTTCTGCAAATAGTCGCCGACTGCTTGAGAAAGACTAACCAGCATCGCGAACAACCTCCGAAACGAGCGGCACACGTTTTCTTCGCCGGATCAGCCACCACACCCCCGCGAGATCGAGAATACCGACCCACAGCCGATCCCACAGGCCGTAATTCGAGACGCCATGCAGTCGTGGCCGATCGACCACATCCACATAGGCGACACGGTACCCCTCCCGTCGCACCAGCGCCGGAAGAAACCGGTGTAGGCCGTCGAAATAGGGAAGCGCCAAAAAAACCTCCCGGCGGAACGCCTTGAGCCCGCATCCGGTATCGCGGGTACCGTCACGTAAAATCGCCTTGCGTGCCGCATTGGCGATGCGCGATTGCAGCCGTTTGAAGCCGGTGGCCTTGCGACCGACGCGCTGACCGGCCACAAGCCCCACCGCGGGATCGCGCTCCAGCGCTTCCACCAGGGCGGGCAGAAAGGCCGGATCATTCTGACCGTCTCCGTCAAGCGTCACTACGATAGGGGCCCGGGCCGCCGCAACACCGCTGCGCACCGCGGCTGATTGACCGCACGAGACCTCGTGCCTGATCTGGCGCACGCAGCGGTTGATTTTCATCAGAGATCTCAACTCGGCTTCGGTGCCGTCGCTCGATCCGTCGTTGACATAAACGATTTCGTTCGACGCAAACATCGCAAGTGCCCGCACGATTTCTTCGACCATCGGCGCAACATTGCCGGCTTCGTTGCGCACCGGAACCACGACCGAGATGCGTGGCGTCCCGATACCAGAAGAAG
>Ga0210402_10002511_pt1 | contig 17811 bp, 14 predicted proteins | sample IncBWC7MmetaG_FD_161055 | JGI IMG/M metagenome (GOLD analysis project Ga0210402, IMG submission 161055) | Forest soil microbial communities from Barre Woods Harvard Forest LTER site, Petersham, Massachusetts, United States - Inc-BW-C-7-M | ecosystem: Environmental > Terrestrial > Soil >... | reverse complement strand
TCTTCTCGGTGTCTCCGTTGTGGATTCGAACTATACCTTCTGCAAACTGGCGCTGCGCGCGGCTTCCAGCAGGGCGGACGCGTTCGCCTTGGGATCGCCGCTACCAAATACAGCACTTCCCGCCACTAGAATTTCAGCACCAGCGCGGACGACTTCAGCGACCGTCTCCATCGCCACGCCCCCATCGACTTCGATCCGATAGGAATATCCGCGCGCGGCTCGTATATCCGTGAGCTTCTTCATCTTAGCCAGAGATCCGGGAATAAACTGTTGTCCGCCAAACCCAGGATTCACGCTCATCACCAGCACATAGTCGACAATCCCCAGCACTTCCGAGAGCGTATCCACCGGCGTCGCGGGGTTAATCACCACTCCAGCCAGACAGTCGTGGTTCTTGATGAGATGCAGGGTACGGTTCAGATGCCGGCATGCTTCCTGATGTACCGAAATCCAGTTGGCTCCCGCCTCAGCAAAAAGGGCTATGTAGTCGTCGGGGTTCTCGATCATGAGATGGCAATCCAAGGGCAGCCGGGTTGCCTTGCGGAGAGATTTCACGACCGGAGGCCCGAGCGTCATATTGGGCACAAAATGGCCGTCCATGACATCGACATGGATGACGCTGGCGCCGCCCGCCGAGGCCCGCTCTACCTGGTCCGCCAGATGGGCAAAATCAGCCGAAAGAATCGAGGGTGCGAGTTCGATCAAAACCGGGAACCTGAACTGAACTAAGGAGATAACCTTCGGGAGATTCTAGCACGTACGGGCGGGGAGGTTCCCGCTCCGGACGGTCAGATCTCCGGCTCTATCTCCACCGGGAAATTCACCGACCGTGCAATGAAGCAATGTTTGTGCGCCTCGTGGTGCAGTGCAAGCGCCCGCTCACGATCCCCGGCGGTGATTTTCACCCTGGGTCTCAGAACGACGCGCACGAACTCGCCGGAACCATCGTCGTTTTCCTTCATGACCCCTGAAGCAGCATCCTGATACTCGACCACGGTCACGTGATTCACGGCGCACAAATGCAGATACCAGAGCATGTGGCAAGAAGAGAGACTCGCGACCAGCAATTCTTCCGGGTTGTAGCGGGTACGGTCTCCTCGAAAGCTGGGATCGCTAGACCCCGGAATCGGAGCCTTGCCCTCCACGACGATGGTGTGATCACGACGGTAGCTTGTATAGCTCTTCGTGCCGTCGCCGTTGTTGCCGGTCCAATCCACTTGCACTTGATAGGTGTGTTGTTTCACAGGGCCCTCGCTCGGTTCACCGATACTATCTCGCCCGCGCGTGTTCCAGCGTCCAAGCTTGAGAAACCGCTCGTCCCTTCGCGATATCGTCGACGACCAGTATCAACTGATTGTCATGGTCGCTGTACAGGACTTCGATGTTGACGCCCGCCTCGGCTATCCGCCTCGTGAGTTTGCCGACTTGGCCAGGTTCGTTCTGATTTAGCCGCTGGACGAGCACATCGCTTACCTTCAGGACCCTTATGCCTGCCGCTTCTAGTGCTTTGCGGGCAGCCGCGCCGTCATGAAAAAGGAAATGCGCAATGCCTTTGCCGTCGACCAGGAAAGCTCCTCCGCCTTCGATGCTGACACCGACCCGGCCCAGGGCATGACCCATGTCGGCTAATGCGCCGGGGCGGTTCTCGAGTGCAATCGCAACGTCTTGCATAATGTTGCTCCCGTGGGTGGAGTTGGAACCAGGTTGAACGCTTCTTATTCTAAATTGACCTGCTGGGTCGCGAAATTCAATCGGCGCGTTCGTTGTACCATCGATAAGGTATGGCTTCCGAGCCCAGTCCAATGACGCATAGCAGCGCGCGCCTGCTCGAATTCGAGACGCTGCGCGAGTTGCTGGCGGGCTATGCTTCGTCACCACTCGGGCGCCGGAGGATTGCTGAACTCCAGCCGTCACTCGACTCGGCATGGATCGGAACCCAACAGCAGCTGACCACTGAGATCCGCGAATTCCGCCGCGTCGGGGGACGATTTGAATTTGGCGGCCTACCCGAAGTCACGAAGCTGCTGGAGAAATCGCGCATTCGAGGCGCGGCCATCGAAACCACCGAGATCCGCGATATTTTGCTACTTGTAGACCGCGCGTCGGAGTGGGCAGAGATTGTTAAACAGCCGCCTGCCGCGATGCGGTCGGAATGGACTGCGGTCGCGGCGCTTTCGGCCGATATTCAGGATTTCGCTGAGTTTCTCCGCTACTTTCGCAACAAGATTCTTCCTGACGGCACGCTCGACGACCGCGCCTCGTCGGAGTTGACCCGCATCCGGCGCGAGATTGAAAAGCAAAAACGGCTCATTCAGGAGTCGTTGCGCGGTTATCTGCGCCGCCTCTCTGACGGCGGCACCCTTCAGGACGAACTGATCACGATCCGTGGCGAACGTTTCGTGATTCCCGTGAAGGTCGAGCAGAAACGCCGCGTGCAGGGCGTAGTTCACGGTGCAAGCTCGAGCGGCCAGACCGTCTTCGTCGAGCCGCTTGAAACCATCGAGCAGAATAATGAACTGGTACGGCTGCTCGATGAAGAGCAGGCGGAAATTCATCGCATTCTTCTGGAGATGACCGGCCGCATCGGCGAAAACTCCGATGCGATTCTGGCGGCAAGCGAAATTCTGGCGGAACTCGAACTCCAGTTCGCGAAGGCGCGTTTCGCCGACGACTACAACTGCGTGGCGGTAACTCTTTCAACCGGCGACGGGAGGCACTCGCGCCTGTTGCTCCATCGCGCCCGCCATCCTTTGCTCGAACGCAACCTCAAATTGAAGAACGCCGCGATTGTCCCGGTTACGGTCGAACTGGAGGGCGAGCGCCGCCAGTTGGTAATCACGGGCCCGAACACCGGCGGCAAGACGGTCACGCTGAAGACGGTTGGATTGCTTGCTTTGATGGCGCAGTCCGGCATCCCCGTGCCGGCGGATCGCGCCGACATGCCGGTTTTCGATGCAATCCTGGCGGACATCGGTGACTATCAGTCGATCGAGCAGAATCTTTCGACGTTCTCGGCGCATGTCACCAACATCGATTTCATTTCGCGCACCGCGACGCCGGAATCGCTGGTCGTCCTTGACGAACTTGGCTCGGCCACCGATCCCGAGGAAGGCGCGGCCCTGGCGGTGGCGATTGCCGAACACTTTCACAACGTCGGCTGCATGAGCGTGATCTCGACGCATCACACGTCGCTCAAGGTCTACGGCGCAAATACGGACGGGGTCATCAACGCCTCGGTCGGCTTCAACGAAACCACGCTGCAACCGACCTATGAATTGAAGATCGGGGTGCCGGGCGCGTCGGCGGGAATCAATATTGCGCAGCGCCTGGGGCTGAATCCGGCGATTATCGAGTCCGCCCGAGGCCGCTTGAGCACGCAGGTACAGGATGTTGGAAAGTTTCTCGATCGGCTGCACTCTGAGTTGCGCGAATCTGACTCCCAGCGCGCGAAACTACAGGCGCGGGAACAGGAGCTTGATCGCGAAAAGCAGGTTCTGGCGAGCGAGGGACGACGAGAGCAGCAGACGAAAATCCGCGAAATGGAAAAGAAACTGGAAATGCTGTTTCGCGATTTCGAATACCACGCGCGCGAAGCCGTCAATGCAGTGCAGGACCGCGCCGCTGCGCAGAAGCTGTCGAAAGACGCGGAACGCCGTATCGCAAAAATGCGCCGCGAGTTCCGCGAGCAATTCGATTCCACGGTGGTGGCCGCCGCCACGGGGGCGGACCGCGGTGATCCCAACGCGCAACCTGCGGTGGTCAAACACGTTGCCGAAGGCGACACGGTAAAACTCAAATCGATGGGCCGCGCCGGAGTCGTCAAGAAAAAAATCGACGACGATCACTTCGAAGTGGAAATTGGTTCGATGAAGATGCGCATCGCGCGCGAAGACATCGCGGAAGTCATTTCCCGCGTCGCGGAGTCCCCTTTACAGGCCGCGCGCGCCCGGCGCGTCAACATCTCTCTGCAAAATGAAACGAGCGACCTGAACACGCCGAGCGAAATCAACGTCATCGGGCAGAATGTCGACGACGCTACCCGGGAAGTGGAGAAGTTCGTCGACCGCGCCTTCCTCGCCGGGATGCCGCGGGTGCGGATAGTCCACGGCAGCGGCATGGGCATTCTGCGCAAGGCCTTGCGCCAGTATTTGCAGAAGCACCCGCATGTGGCGACCGTGACGGAGCCTCCTCATAACGAAGGCGGAGGCGGCGCAACAGTGGTGGAGTTGCGGGTGTGAGCGGCGTATCCAATACCGGATCAGCTCTTGTATCAACGACCGCGTCTTCCGATTTTCCATCGCGTATCAAGCAACTGGCCAGTGAGGCGGGGTTCGATCTCTGTGGGATTGCCCCCGTGCGGGACTTCCGCGAGATCGAAGCTTTCCCTGCATGGATCGCCGCTGAGCGCCACGGCGAGATGCGCTATCTGGAGGGCCGCGACGAAAACGGCGACCTCAAACGGGCGTCCCTGGCGCGCGTCGCTCCGTGGGCGCGAAGCGTGATCGTGTGCGCGGTCAACTACAACACTGCGCAGCCCTACTCGACCGAAGCCAATGACCCCAGTCGCGGCTGGATCTCGCGTTATGCGTGGGGCCGCGAGGATTATCACGACTCTGTTCTTCGTCGCCTCCGTCAGTTGGAAGGTCAGGTCCAGAGAGAAATCGCCGCCAACGATTCACGAACAACTCACCATTTTCGTTCCTACGTCGACACCGGCCCGCTCATCGAGCGTGTATACGCGAAATATGCGGGGATCGGTTGGATCGCCAAGAACACCTCCATCATCAACCAGAAACTCGGTTCGTGGCTGTTTCTGGGAGTGATCCTCACTTCCCTCGAACTGCAAGCCGACCTGCCCGCCGCCGATCGGTGCGGAAGTTGCACCCGCTGTATTGAGGCCTGTCCGACCCACGCGTTCACCGCGCCTGGCGAACTCGATGCTCGTCTCTGCATTTCCTACCTGACGATCGAGAAACGCGGCGAGATCCCGGAAGAGACGCGCGCCGGCATGGGACATCAAGTCTTCGGCTGCGATATCTGCCAGGACGTGTGTCCGTGGAATCGCAAAGCGCCGGTCACCGCAGCCGCCGAGTTTCAGCCCCGCGAAGGACTCGTGAACCCTCCCCTCGACTGGCTCGCCGGCATGCAGGCTGAAGAATTTCGCACCGTATTTCGCGGATCCCCGATCCGCCGGACGAAACTTACCGGCCTGCGCCGTAATGCCGTCGTAGCCATGGGAAACAGCGGAGACGAAAAATTCCTGCCGACCTTGAAGAGGCTTACCGAGGATGCCGACCCGGTGGTCGCCGGACATGCGAACTGGGCGCTCCAGCGTCTGGAACGCGATTCTGAAAGCGGCACGACTTCAGAGCCCGCCGAGAAACTCCGAATTTGACATTTTTTTGAGGGGCGGTTCTGAACGGGCCCGGCTTGACAGAGAACCCCGGCTACTTGAGCTGTGCGAGTCCGAGCTTCCCCTTTTCATCTCGCTCGATGTAACCCCACGGCGTTGTCGGATCGTGCGTAAACACCGTCAGCCATTTTCCCGGCATCGACTCGGCGTAATATTTTTTGCGGCTCTCGATCGTCTGGAGCGGATACAAATCAAAGGCCATCACCCAGGTCGGCGCAAGATGCGCGCTGGTCGGGATGAGATCGGAAATATAGCAAACCTTCTTCCCGCCGCTCTCCACAATCACGGCCTGCATGTTGGCCGTGTGCCCAGGGAAAACTTTCACCGAAATGCCCGGCAGCAATTCCAGATCGCCACTCAGCAGCACCATCTGCCCATTCTCGAGCAGCGGATCGTAGTTCGGGCTCATATAGCTGATGGCATCGCGTTCGAGCTGCAACCGTCCGTGCTCCCATTCCTTTTCCTGGACGTAAAACTTTGCCTTCGGAAAGGTCGATACGAACTTGTCGCCGCGCCGCACCGTGTTCCATCCGCAGTGATCAAAATGCAGATGCGTATTGACCACGATATCGATGTCCTCGGGCGCTACGCCCGCCGCGTGCAGGTTGTCGAGCAACTGAGCGGGCTGGCCATACACTCCTACCAGCTTGTCGGGCAGCTTGTTGCCGATCCCGGTCTCGATCAACACGGTTTTCTTGCCGGTGCGAACGAGCAAAGAATTCAATCCAACGACAATCCGGTTCTGCTCGTCAGCAGGAATTTTCTTCGACCACAACGTCTTGGGCACAACGCCAAAAAAAGCGCCGCCATCGGATAAATAAGTCCCGTCCGAAACGACCGTCAATTCAAAATCGCCGAGCGAAATCGGCGGCTGCCCCCCGGCGTTTGGCATTTGGTCTGAATTTCCTTACGTTCTGGCGCCCAACGGCGACGCTCGGTTTAGCTAACTGCTAATTGCTAAGTGCCAAGTGCTGCTCTTCCTATTGCAGCTCCTTGTTCCAGAAATCTTCCATCATGCGAAACAGGTGCGTCCGCGCTTCCGGTCCCGAAATCCCGTGCGTCTTGTTTGGATACACCATCAGCCGGAACGTCTTACCCGCTTTGATCAGCGCGTCGGTCATCTGGATCGAATTCTGGAAATGCACGTTGTCATCGCTCGTGCCATGCACCAGAAACAGCGACCCGTGCAGGTTTCCGGCCGCGCTCACAATCGAATCGTCGTATCCTTTGGCGTTGTCTTTCGGCAATCCCATGTAGCGCTCAGTGTAGATTGAGTCGTAGTTGCGCTGGCTGGTCACAGGAGCCACTGAAATTCCCGCTTTGAATCGGCTGGAGTGAGTGAGCGAATAGAGCGTCATCGAGCCCCCATTCGACCAGCCCCAGATCGCCACGCGCGCGGGATCCAGTTGCGGAACCTGCGCCTCGAGCTGATCAAGTCCCGTAAGCTGATCTTTCAACTCAATCCCGCCGAACTGTCCGCGCAGCGCCGCCGAAAATTTCTTCCCTCGATTCGGGCTGCCTCGATTGTCGAGCGTGAAAATCGCAAAGCCTTCTTTCACGAGCAACTGATGAAACAACTCCGTGGTGCCGCCCCAGGACTTCTTTACCGTTTGCCCCGCGGGGCCGCCATAGACGAAAACGATCAGCGGAAGCTTCTGGTTCGGACCCACATTCGGCGGTAGCAGCAAAGACCCATACAGTAACGTGCCATCGTCGGCCTTGAATTCCAGGTCCTTCGGCGCGATCAATCCGTAATCCGCTACGCTCCGCGATTCCCAGATTTTCTGGCACGTTCCACCCACCGTGCAAACGGAAAGGCTCGGTGGCTGCAGCAGGCCCGATCGGTGTTCGACAAAATGCTTCGCGTCGTCGGCAAAGTCGGCGGTGCTGCTGCCTTCTTCCGAAGACAGCGCCTGCATCCCCGAGCCATCGAGCTTTGCTGAGAACAGTTGCTCGCGCCGCGGATCGTCCTTGTTCGCCGCGAAGAAGACCGCGCCCGACTGCTCATCGACGCTGTTGACTTCCAGCACTTCGTAATCGCCGCTCTCGACCTGCCGTTCCAGCTTCGCATCTGCCGCCAGCGGATCCTGCCCGCTGAAGCTGTACAGATAGATGTGAGTATGTCCATCCCGCCAGCTGGTCCAGACAAAACGGTCGCCTTTCAAAATGCGGAAGTCGTCATTCACATTCACCCATGCGTCCGGAACCGACTCGCTCAAAACTTTGTGCGTGCGGCCAGACTTCGTATCGATGAAAAAAAGATCCATCGTGTCCTGCTTGCGATTCAGCAATTCCGCCCAGGCCCAGCCTTCGCGAATCCATCCAAAGCGCGGGACGTAGGTATCCTCGTCATCGGTCAGCTTGATCCAGCGCGGCTTGCCGCCGCCGCTCGCAACCACTCCCAGCCGCACCACCGGATTCGGATCGCCCGCCTTGGGATACCGTTCCGCATCGACCAGCGGATGCGTTGGTATCCAGTCCGTGATCGGATAGGTCGGCACCCGTGATTCGTTCATCTGGAGGAACAGAATGTCGTGCCCCTCGGGCGACCAGAAAAAATTACTGCGCACCCCCAGCTCTTCCGCGTACACCCAGTCCACTTCGCCGTTCAGAATGTTGTCGTCCTTGTCGCACCTGCACTTTTCTTTGTCCCTGGACTCGTCGCGTGTGAGCTGGTATTCCCCTGACTCTCCCGACACCGGATGCACATACAGGTTATGTTTTCGAACGTAGGCCAGCCGCTTGCCATCCGGCGAAAACTTCGGATCATCGCTCCCGTCAGCCGAAGACGTAAGTTGCACGCCCGTTCCCGTATCCAGACTGAAATACCAGAGTTGCCCCTGCGAATCGAACAGCAGATGCTTGGAGTCGGGCGACCACGAATAAGCCGCAACATGATAACGAGTGACCCGCTCCTTTTCTCGCTCGTCCTTGATCTTGCTGAGCGGCGGCGACAGCAGGGCCAGCTTGCTCTCGCTCACCAGAATTTTCTTCTCGCCCGTGGCCGTATCCAGATACCAGAGCTCGCCATGCTCGCCCGAATCGTCGCGCTGAACCCAGGAAACCTTTGCCCCGTCAGGGCTCCATTTGATCGTCTCAGGAGCGCGCCCGGTCAAACCGCCTTCCGCGAAGATGGCTTCGAGAGTCAGCGGCTTCGAAGGAGCGGGGGGCTGAGCGGAAAGAATACAGAGAGACACACACAGGGTGCAGCAGAGCAGCGGCAGTTTTTTCACGTACAACTCCGATCCATATTTCCCGGCTCAATGCGCCGGGTGGGACCCAAAAGTTTACAACCTGCGAGGGGTCTGCGGCGGACGGAACGTCGTCGCCGCTTTGTGGCTGGAGGTGAGGGCATTACAAACGGAAAATCTCGCGTCAATTAGCGAGTGGCGAGGCTCGCCATCTCTTCTCGGACGGGGTGCTTCGCTTCGTACGCCGCAATCTCCGCTGCATGCTGAAGAGTCAGGCCGATGTCATCCAGTCCATTGAGCAGGCAATGGCGTGAGAAGCTATCCATGGTGAACGGCGCGGAAAAGCCCTGTCCATCTCCGACCGTAAGATTTTCCAGATCGATCGACAACCGGTAGTTCTGGCTCTCTTTCGCCTTTCGCATGATCTCCGCGATCAGATTTTCCGGAAGCGCTACCGTTAGCAGTCCATTCTTCAAACTGTTGTTGGCGAAAATATCGGCAAACGACTCGGCAATCACGACGCGGAATCCGTAATCCGCCAATGCCCACACCGCATGCTCGCGAGACGACCCACAGCCGAAATTCTTCCCCACAACCAGGATCGTAGCCTCGGCATAGCGCGGATCGTGCAGGATGAAATCAGGCTTCCTGGCGCTATCGCCTGCAAATCGCCAGTCGTAAAAGAGGAATTCGCCGAACCCCGTCCGCTCGATGCGCTTGAGAAACTGCTTGGGGATAATCTGGTCAGTATCGACGTTCACTCGATCCAGGGGAACGACAAGGCCGCGATGATTGGTGAATGGCTGCATGTTTACACCCTAGCTGAACTCCCACTCCCGAATATCCGTAAAATGCCCGGCAATCGCCGCCGCCGCCGCCATCATCGGACTCACCAGGTGCGTCCTTCCGCCGCGCCCCTGTCGCCCTTCAAAATTGCGGTTGCTGGTCGAGGCACAACGCTCGCCCGGCTGCAAAATATCCGGATTCATCCCCAGACACATCGAACATCCCGATTCGCGCCACTCAAAACCGGCATCGCGGAAAATGCGGTCCAGACCCTCGTGCTCCGCCGCGTGCTTGATCGCCTGCGATCCCGGTACCACCATTGCGCGCACGCTGGGATTCACATGATGTCCCTTAGCCACGCGCGCGGCAGCGCGCAGGTCTTCAATCCGGGAATTCGTACACGACCCGATAAATACGCGATCAACCGCGATCTGCTCGATGGGCGTCCCCGGACGCAAGTCCATGTATGCCAGCGCCTGTTCGGCCGCGCGACGGTCACCGTTCTCGGTGAAGCTGTTTAAGTCGGGCACGCGCGCCGTCACCGGCACCACCATCCCCGGATTCGTTCCCCAGGTAACAAAGGGTGCGAGAGAATCCGCATCGATTTCAATCACGCGGTCGTAGCGCGCGCCGGCATCCGTCGCCAGAGATCGCCACGAGGCCACCGCACTTTCCCACCGCGCGTCCTTCGGAGCAAAGCGGCGCCCCTGAACATACGTGAAGGTAGTCTCGTCGGGCGCAATCATTCCCGCGCGCGCGCCCGCTTCAATACTCATGTTGCAAAGCGTCATGCGGCCCTCCATCGATAATCCGCGGACCGCTTCGCCAGTGTACTCAATCACGTGTCCAGTCGCGCCGTCCGTGCCGATCTGCCCGATGATGCCAAGCGCCAAATCTTTTGCGGTCACACCCTCCGGCAACTTGCCGCGCACGTCGATCTGCATCGTTTTCGGCTTTTTCTGCGGCAGACACTGTGTTGCCAGAACGTGCTCTACTTCCGACGTCCCGATGCCGAACGCCAGAGAACCAAAGGCGCCATGAGTCGAAGTGTGGCTGTCGCCGCAGACGATCGTCATGCCCGGCTGTGTGATGCCCAGCTCCGGGCCAATGACGTGCACGATCCCCTGGTCGGGTGAATCCATATCAAATAAAGGAACGCCAAAGTCACGGCAATTCTTCTGGAGGGTCTCGATCTGCTTGCCGGCAACAGGATCCAGAATCGGCAACCCGCGCGGTGTGGTGGGAATATTGTGGTCTACGGTAGCGACCGTGCGGAACGGCTGACGCACGCGGCGTCCGTTGGCCCGCAACCCATCAAACGCTTGCGGCGACGTCACCTCGTGCACCAGATGCAGGTCGATGTAGAGCAACGGCGACTGCTCCCCCGGCGAAGTAACCAGATGAGCGTCCCAGACTTTCTCAAATAAGGTGCGTGGCATCATGAATTCATCGGCAAAAGGGAGAGCGGCGTTCGCATCAACGGCTTTTGACGTTACCCCTGCAATCCGACCTCTAACCTCTGACCTAGTTTACCAAGCAGATCGCCCCTTGGAGACTTTCCCCGCTCCGGTTATGATCTAAACAACACACTAAGGACATCCTTCATGATCAACGGCAAGCGGATCGCCGTGGTATTTCCTGCCTATAACGCCGAGAAGACGCTCGAAACAACCGTGCGGGAACTACCCGACCTCGTGGATATCCGGATTCTGGTGGACGACCACAGCTCCGACCGCACGGTCGATATCGCCCACCGCCTCGGCCTGGAGTATTACGTCCACGACCGCAATTACGGATACGGGCGCAACCAGCAAACCTGCTATCGCGAGGCGCTGGCCGCCGGAGCCGACGTGGTGATCATGGTGCATCCCGATTATCAATACACGCCGCTGCTGGTGACGGCGCTCGCCAGCATGGTCGCCTATGGCGTGTATGACGTCGTACTCGGCTCGCGCATCATCGGCGGCACCGCCCTGCACGGAGGAATGCCGCGCTACAAGTACATCGCCAACCGCCTGCTCACGGCCTTTGAAAATATTTTTCTGGGGATCAAGCTCTCCGAATACCATACCGGCTATCGCGCCTTCAGCCGTGAGGTCCTGACCCGTCTGCCGCTGCGCGAAAACAGCGACGACTTCGTCTTCGACAACCAGATGCTGGCGCAATGCGTTCACTTCGGCTATCGCATCGGGGAAGTATCGTGTCCGACCAAGTATTTCGAGGACGCGTCGTCGATCAACTTCCGCCGCAGCGTGCAGTACGGGCTGGGCGTAGTTGAAACCACCCTGCGCTTTGCGTTGCAGCGCGCCGGGATCCACAAGAGCGCTATTTTCAGTCAGGAAGGCAAGACTCTCGAAACCAGCCCCGAAGCCTACTACGAGGGTGGGATCAAAGCAGCCTCGCAAGGAATGTAGTGTAGTGCGTAAACAGGACGTTATGATCCGATTTCCTCCGTGATCCTCTGTGTCCTCGGTGGTAAAGCCTTTGACCTCCAGTGAAATATCACACATCACGTGGATCGAGGCGCAATATCCAACGCTGACTATCTCTGCCGCACTACGCTAAGAGCTAAGAGCTAACGGCTGCCCTCCACTGCCTCACCCAAGTCGGCACACCCTCACTGCCGCATTCTCATAAGGACACTCCACCCCAGCCACCCCCGGCTGCTGTACGACGATCCAGCTCACTCCGTATTTCTTCCGCAGCCGTTCAAAGTCTTCTTTCTGGAATTGCTTCCAGTTTTTTTCGTCATTTACCTGCTCCAGCCATGCAACCGCCAGCGGCGGAAACATAGTGGTTGCGCCCTTATCCTTGACGGCGTCAGCAAGCATGCTGCGTTCCGTGCGCGCGCGGAATCCGATTTCATCTTCGCCCGGCAGATCCATGTGCTGCGGATCGAGCGCAAACAGTGCGTCCGGCGGCGTGTTGACGCGAATCCAGTCAAACGCCTGTGCCCACTGGTTCCGCGTTTGCGCCCACGGCCACTCGACCTGTGCACTCTCCGGAAATAACTGCCGCTGCGCCGCAAACATGCCCAGGCTCAGCGGCATAAACAACACCAGCCATCGCCACGCCCGATCTTTTAGGACGAACTGCCCCAGCAAGCCTCCGCCCGCGATCACCAGCAGCATGTAACCCAGGGCCAGACACCGCAATGGCTGAAGCCGGGCCAGAGCTTCAAAACGCTGCGGAACAGAAAGAACAAACGACGCCGCAAGCGCCACGAGGATGAACGGGACCATGGCCCGCGAAACCAGTTCGAGATTCGTCATCCCCCGGCGACGCGCCAGTCGCGCGATCCACCAGAACAACAGTACCGGTCCGATCACGCCCAGCCACTCATACCATTCCCATCGCAAGATGTAGTGCGACGGTTGCCGTAACGCAACTTCGTGATACGCCGCCGGCGGGGGATCGAGTGTGATTCCAAACGGAAGCAAGGCCCCGAACCCGAGCCAGCGCGGTTCGTAGTGTTCGAGCATCGCAAGCCACGCGCAAAACATGATGGCAAAGGCCGCCATCTGGGGATGGACCGCCGCGGCGAACACGAGCCAGAGGGCAGTCCTCAGGTACCGGCCGCGTAACTGGTCTGCGATCGCAAATAGACACGCAAACGCCGCCAGGTTCCGCGGGTTGAGATATTGGTCGAAGATGTACAGCGCGGTGCCCGCCACGGGCAAGGTGAGCAGGGAGGCCATCAACGCCACTGCCGCCCAGCGGGCGCGAGCGTCAGCGAAAAAGATCGATGCCAGGCAGAACGTCGATGTCAGGAACAGGAAAATTGCCAGCAGTTGCCAAACAAATAGTACCGACGGCAGCGAGAGGCGACTGACCCGCGCCGAGGCCGCAATCAGATTCGGATAGAGCGTGTGCGCGGCGTGCAACGAGAAGAACTGCGCATTCACAGGAAAGAGGCTGGGATTCTGAATCTTCTCAATGCCGGGAATGTAAATTTCGGCATCTTCGGCAAACGGATGATAGCCGTGAATCAGCAGCGCCAGCGCAGTCAACAACAGCAGTCCGGCAATTTCTTTCCACTTCAACGACGCGCCTCTTCCTGGGTGCAAGCGAAAATTGTCCGTGAACCCCGGAGCATACCTGCCCGCGAATCCCCGGTCAACGCGACCGCCGGCATCTCGCGCGGTCCTTGCAGCGTCCGCCAACTGTCCGTAGCATCTAAGCTGAGAGATGACCACCGCCCCCGCGAGCAACGGACGCAACCACCTAGCAGTCGGTGAGATCTTCAGCTTCGCTTATGAGACCTTCACCAGCAATAAGGTGCGCTTCGCTCTCACCGCGCTCGGCATGGTGATTGGAACGGCCTCCCTGATCCTGGTCACTACCATCGGCCTCACGGGGAAGCAGTACATTCTCAACCAGATTCAAGCCATCGGCGCCAACCTGATCTACGCCGAATATGAAAGCGGCGGACAGCGCATCACCAACACCGGAAACGACGCGCTCACCATCGACGATATGCTGGCGACCCAGCAACAGGTCTCCGGCATTTCCGCCGCTTCTCCGGTCGTTCCGCTGAGCGAACGCGTCCCCGTCGGCAACGGCAAGGAGCGCGACCTTCAGGTGCTTGGCGTCTATCCCGAGTATCTCCAGGTACGGAACCTGGTCGTGCTCTCCGGGCGATTCTTCGACAAGCAGGACTCGCAGGCGCACAACAAAGTCGGCATCGTCACGCAGAAGCTGGCCGAGCAGCTCTATGTCACGCAGGAAGCCGCGCTCGGCAAAACGATCAAGCTGAGCGGCCTGCCCTTTACTATCATCGGCATTTTCCGCGAGCGCGTGGACACTTTCGGACAATCCGAAGTGAGCGACAACACCATGCTCATTCCGTATTCCGTGATCCGCTATTTCCAGGACACGCCCACCGTGAAGCAGATCTATTTCTCCACCACCGATGCCTCGATGGTCGTGCCCGTAACCGCGCAGATTCAGCGCGTGATCCAGTCGCGTCATCGTCCCGAGTCGGTCTACAAAGTCGAGAACCTCACACAACTCGTCGCGGTTGCCGACAAGACTGCCAACGCGCTGACGATGGTTTTACTGGCGGTGGCGCTGGTCGTGTTGCTCGTCAGCGGCATCGGAATCATGAACATCATGCTCGCGACGGTGAGCCAGCGCATCCGCGAAATCGGGATCCGCAAGGCCATCGGCGCCACCAACCGCGAAATCCGTTTTCAATTTTTGTCGGAGGCCGTGCTGATCTCGCTCATCGGCGGCCTGATAGGAATCTTCATCGGACTCGCCATACCCTTCTCCGTCCGCTACTTTACCGAATACCGTATTCCCATTTCGGGCCTCTCGGCCATCATCGCGATCGTGGTGTCGTCGCTGGTAGGAATTATTTTCGGCACCCTCCCCGCCAGTCGAGCCGCCGAATTAGACCCCGTAGAGAGCCTGCGCTACGAGTAATCGTTACCGTAGGCTGGGCGTCACCCCGGCTTTTGTGGGACGAGCTTCTTGCCGTGTGACCGTACATTGTGCCGATTTCCGCGCGACTTTTCGCGCCGCTCGGGTTTATGGTCTAAGTCTTCTCATGACTCATTACAAAAAGAGGTGCTCCCCCATGTCCCGAAAAACATATCTGTTTCTAACTGTACTGCTGACCATCAGCCTTGCGGGCGCGGCATTCGCGCAGGTTTCCATTGGCGGCGTTCCCCACCATCAGCCTCGAAGGCAGCCCGGTCAGCATCCCGGCACAACGTCCGTAGACAAGAGCGCCTGCAAGAATCTCGAAGCCCAACAGAAACAATTGCAGTCGGAAGAGAAGCCCCTTCACCAGCAGGCCAAGCAGCTGGAGTCCCAGGAGGTATCGCTCCGCAGGCAAGCCAAGGCGATCGAAGCTCAGCGCGAATCTCTGGAACGCTCCCACCGCGGCGCGCTGAGAAATGCCGGCGAGGAACAGCAGGCACGATCCGAGGAGCAGCGCCGTGTAGCCCTCGAGCGCCAGGCCGACGAACTCAACAAGCAGCGCGATCAGATCGAGCAGCAGGCCAAACAGATCAACGAACAGCGCCGCGCCATCGAAGCCCAACACAAACAGGAATGTGGCGGGCACAAAAAAATTACGACCTAGCCATGATCCGTCGACAGGGATGCGGCTTACTGCGTCTCTGGTCCGGGTGCCAATCCCGACAGCTTCGCGAGCGTTACGTAGCCCGCGAAGCCTGAATTTTCTCTCCACGAACATTTCTTCGAGAAGGGAGCCTCACGATCTTCCTGCCGATCACCGATTCGGCCACTTGCCGCGCCCATGGCCGCTTTCGCGATGAACACTGACCTCCGGGTCAGTCCAGCAACCTTCTGCACTTCTCATTCCCCGTTGTACTCTTTCTTGCTTGCGTCCGTCCTCGACCTTGCATAAAGTGCCCGAAGCTTCAGTAGAACAAAAAAAGAAAAAACACTCGGACGGGCCCCCTCCAGGACATCAGTCTCCGACCCGCTGGGAATGGTTTGTCGTTTTGCTGGGCGCTGGCCAAATATCTTGAGTAAGGGGCGTTTCCCAGTCCTTACTCGTCCGTGCAACCGAACATCTTTCTGGGGGTCTGGCCGTCCCCTGCTTGGAGAGAAAATGAAAACCTGGAAACGTTTCACCGCCCCCCTGGTGGCGGCAACCGTAGTTGTGTCTCTTGCCGCCGTAACGCAACTTTTCTCCTCACCCGGAAACGAAGCTCCCTCCGGATTCGACACTCCAACCCTGAGCAACAATCCCGGCAGCCAGAGTCATGGCAACGGCATGGTAGACGATGCCACCTTCGGCGCCGCGCAAGCTGTGTTTGAAGATTCCGAGGGCGTCGACAAGGGGCTGGGCCCGCTCTACAACGCGCGCTCCTGCACCGACTGCCACCAGAACCCCGTCACCGGGGGAGTTAGCCAGGTCGCGGAGTTCCGCGTCGGCCACCTTGACGGCTCCGGAAACTTTGTCAGTCCAACGCTCCTGATCAACGATGGACAAGACTCCGTTCCCAACCGCTCCTTAGCAAACGATCGCGCCATATGCGCGGAAGCGCAGGAACGCGTTCCTGCGTCCGAGAATATCCGCACCTTCCGCATGTCGTTAAACGTTCTGGGAGACGGCTTCGTCGAAGCGATCGACGATTCCACCTTGCAGAACATCGCGTCACAGCAGTCGGCACTGAGCAAAGGAAGAATCCACGGCGAGTTTATTCAAGTACCGGTATTGGAAGGAGGCGTGATGCGTGGGGGACGCTTTGGCTGGAAGAATCAGCATGCCAGCCTGCTCTCCTTCGCCTCCGACGCCTATCTCAACGAACAAGGCATCACCAACCGCTTGAACCCGGTTGACACAACCCAGCTCTGTAAGACCACGACCGATCCCGAAGACGTGGACAACGACATCGACCAGTTCGCCACCTTCATCCGCACGACCAAGGTTCCTCCCGTCGATGCCAACCTGCTCGCCACCGCCGACGCGCAGGCTGGCCAACAGATCTTTAACCAGATCGGTTGCGCGACCTGCCACGTTCCTTCCATCACCACTGCGCCCACGGGCACCGTGATCAACGGCGGCACATTTACGATTCCCGATTCGTTGGGAGGGAAGGTCATTCACCCGTACGGAGATTTCCTTCTGCATGACATCGGCACCGGAGATGGCATCGTGCAGAACGGACCTCCTGACACGATGAACAAAGTCCGCACCACTCCTCTGTGGGGCCTGCGGACCCGCAATCGCCTGATGCACGATGGCCAATCCCCTACCCGCGAACAGGCCATCCTCCGCCACAAAGGAGAAGCCTCCGCCGCGAAAAACAGTTTCGCAGCGCTCAACGCGCAGCAGAAAGCGCAGTTGGTCACGTTCCTGAACTCGCTGTAGTCGAAAACGGTAGTATCGCTGGAGGTAGCAAGGGCCTCGTCCTGATTACAAGACGGGGCCCTCTTTACAGTTGCTGCCGTTGCAACACCTGTCTCAATCTGACGACGTCTGAATTGATCTGAAGAATTCGCTTCAAATGAAAGTTTTCGCGCCTCATCTTCACCATTGGAAGTGAGGTGCTTTGTGGCGAAAATCATTGAGTTCTATGTGCCGGTCAACTTCAGAAGAAAACCAACCAAGTGGATCCCGCCGGAGCAACAGGGGAAGGTCATCCCATTCGTCTTGCCGCAAGCCAAGTCAGCTTGAAAAAAGTTGGCGGGAATTTGCGTCCGGGATTGCGATGAGGCTTGGATAACCCCTAGGGATCCTCTGGCCGAGCTGTTACTAGAACCGGAACGGCCCGCCACCGGCCGTCATTCCCGAATGTATCTTCTTTGGAGCAATCAACCGCCAGGCCTCGCAGAGATGAAATCCTAACTCGTCGTCGCTGACCCGCTCCAGTTCAACGCCCACCCACCCGCGAACTCCGACGTAAGGCGGCTTGAAAAATTTGTCCGGTTCCGTCTTGA
>Ga0210402_10002510_pt1 | contig 17812 bp, 17 predicted proteins | sample IncBWC7MmetaG_FD_161055 | JGI IMG/M metagenome (GOLD analysis project Ga0210402, IMG submission 161055) | Forest soil microbial communities from Barre Woods Harvard Forest LTER site, Petersham, Massachusetts, United States - Inc-BW-C-7-M | ecosystem: Environmental > Terrestrial > Soil >... | reverse complement strand
CTCGGTGTTCATGGTCATGCTACGAACTTCCTACACCAAGGCCAAGTGACCTTCGTAATCAAAAGGGCAGACTTTCAATGAACTTCCAAGCTTGGCGAGAGGGGGAACCATACCGGATGCAAGCGCCTGCTGGTCTGAAGCCATTGTAAGGCAGCGGCCGGTCTTTGAGAAGACCGCGGAAAAGACGCGCCCAATGCCGCGAGAGGCGGGCTTTCAGCGCGAGAATGCGTCGGACGTCTCTCGCCCCGGATCGGTGACGGAGACACGCACCAGTTCCGCCGCCGGATCGCTTTCCGCAGTGGGAAGGTACTCATAAGACCCCAGTTGCACGGCCACGGCGGTTTGCGGTCCAACCGGGGATGCGGCGGCTCGAAGCACGCGCCCTCGTCCGCGGACCCGCATGCTCTCGCCCAGGGTGATTTCTGACGGCATTGTGAACGTTAATTCCACTGCAGCACCCTCGGAAAGCGGGGCTTCCGTGTAGAGAAACAGGCCACGCGAGCTTACGTCTTGGGTGAACCCTGGCACGTCCCTGTCGCCGATATGAATCGTGAGAGGCAGATGCAACTGGAAGCGTTGGCCACTGCGACGCTCGATGCAAACGGGATCTGTCGTCATAAGTCGTCCTTCCCGGAGCGGGGTTCGAGGAGAGAGCCGCGGAGGCAACCACTGTACCGCGAATCGTGCCCGGCGGGAAGTTCCAATTTGGTGACCCAGTTGGTGATCTGCGGCCCGGTGGAATCAGATTGAAATGACAACATCGCGGCTTCGGCGAATCCCCCTACCAGTTGCTTGCATCCTTAACTTGTGAAAAGGTTTTAGTAGCGTGACGCAGGCGGACTCCCTCACAGAAAAATCCGAAAAGGCTAATTCCTCCCCGTCGCGATGGGCGGTGACACTACGCGCGCTGCGCCACCGCAACTTCCAGCTCTTCTTCGGCGGCCAGATCATTTCCCTGACTGGCACCTGGATGCAAAGTGTCGCACAGGCGTGGCTCGTCTACAGCATCACGAAGTCGTCGTTCCTGCTGGGCGCAGTCGGCTTTGCCAGCCAGATTCCTGTATTCCTGCTCGCTCCGTTGGGTGGCGCGGCCGCGGATCGCACAAACCGGCATCGCCTGATCATCGCGACCCAGACGGCGTCCATGGCCCTGGCGGCGATTCTGGCCTGGTTGACGCTTAGCCATCGTGTCCAGGTGCCTCATATCTTCGTGTTGGCAGCGCTCCTGGGCGTGGTGAACGCGTTCGACATTCCCGGACGGCAATCGTTTCTCATCGACATGGTCGGCAGGGAAGACTTGATGAACGCGATCGCTCTGAATTCGTCGATCTTTAACGGAGCGCGAGTGATCGGCCCGGCCGTGGCGGCTATCCTCGTCGCGAAGATCGGCGAAGGCTGGTGCTTTGCGCTCAACTCCGTGAGTTATATCGCGGTGATCGCCGGGTTGCTGCTGATGAAGGTGCATTGCGAAATCCGCACCAGCAAGAATTCGCCGTTCGAGGATATTGTCGAAGGATTTCGCTGGGTGAATCAGACGAGGGTAATCCGGGCGTTGCTGCTGCTCATTGGATTAGTCAGCCTCGTGGGCATGCCTTACACGGTGCTGATGCCGGTATTTGCCGATCAGATCCTGCATCGCGGCGCTCCTGGGCTCGGCATTCTGATGGGCGCCACCGGCGTCGGCGCGCTGCTGGGAGCGCTGACACTCGCGTCGAAGACCGGCGTCACAGGACTCGGGCGCTGGGTCACGATCACGTGTGCGAGCTTCGGCGTGAGCATCATTGCGTTTTCGTTCTCACGCTATTTCTGGCTCTCGGTCGCGTTGCTGCTGCCGGCGGGATTTTCCATGATGCTGCAAATGGCGTGTTCCAACACTCTTATTCAGACCATGGTTCCCGACCAACTGCGCGGTCGCGTGATGTCTCTCTACTCGATGATGTTCATGGGGATGGCTCCGTTCGGCGCACTGTTGGGCGGCTCTCTCGCGCATCGTGTGGGCGCGCCACTCACGATCGCGATTGGCGGAGTTGCCTGCATCGCCGGCGCAACATGGTTCGGACGCCAGTTGCCGCAACTGCGAATTGAAGCGAGACGATTGATCGTCGCGCAGGGCATGGCCGGTGGCGAACCCGCGCAGGAACTCAATGCGCAAGCCGTCGAAGACTAGCGTCCGGTACTAGTCGACGAGTTTATGCGCGCGTAGAAAATCACGCACGACCACCGCTACGTCCCGATGCTCGCCGTCGACCGCATAATTCAAACGGCGCATTTCAGCGTCCGAGATAGCACCCGACAATGTATTCAATGCCACACCTACTTCGGGATGCGTCTTCAACAATTCCTGCCTGATAATCGCCACGCCTTCGTAGGGAGGAAAGTAGTGGCGGTCATCCTCAAGAACGAAGAGGTCGAGCGCCGGAATCAGTCCGTCGGTGTTGTTCCCCGCGATCAGGTCCACTTGATGGTCCTTGAGTGCGCGTGTGATCAGACCAAGGTCCATGATGCGTGGAAACTCCGCAAACTTCAGGTCGTATGCGGCGACCAGGCCCTTGAATCCATCCGGACGCTCCATGAACTCGTAGCCGAATCCTGCTCGCCACTGGGGCGTGTACGCTGCAGCTTGCGAGAGAGTGTGCAGGTTCAGTCTGCGTGCTTCTTCTCCGCGAATCACCATCGCGAAAGTGTCGTCGAAGCCCAGAGGGGGACCCAGCGTGAGTCCGAAGCGACTCTCGTAGAGTTGTTTAACCCGGCGATAGACCTCTTGTTTATCGCGGCCTGGCGGTTCCTTGAGAACTGCCGTCAGTGCTGTTCCGGTGTACTCCGGATAAAGATCGATCCGCCCGGCGAGAATCGCCTGCTGGCATATAAATGTCCCGGCGAGATAAAAGCGCCGTTCGACCTGCAAGTGAGCGCGTGCTTCGATAACCTGGGCGAAGATCTCGCCCAATACCAACTGTTCAGTAAAATTCTTGCTGCCCACGACGATTCGGTCGGCTCGGCGGGCGCAGCCCATCGGCAGAAGAAGGGCAATTGCTGCCAGTGTGCATGTCACTCGCTTCCATAGAACTCGACTTTGTCCAATTCGATCCGGCAAGCGGCGTCTCCCCATTCGCGTGTTAGGACCTCGTCCGTAATGTTCCCAACCGCCGTTCGAGCGCGCCTAGCGCCATATCCGCCGACAAAGCCAGCGCCGCAGCGGGAACTGCGCCAGCCAGAATTACAGAATCGTTCACCATCGACAGACCACGAAAAATCAGTTCGCCCAATCCGCCCGCTCCAATCGCCGCTGCAATCGTGGCCAGTCCGATCGAGACGACCGTTGCAATCCTGACGCCGGCCACGATTACCCCCGACGCCAGGGGCAATTCCACTTGCCAGAGCAACTGACGGTCCGTCAGTCCCATCGCGCGGCCCGCCTCGACCACAGCGGGATCGACGCCGCGAATGCCCGCATACGTATTCCGAATCAGCGGAAGCAGCGAATATAAGATGAGCGCTAGAATCGCCAGCCGTCCGCCGCGCGCTCCGATCCAGTACACGGGCAACAGAAATCCGAACAATGCCAAGCCGGGAATTGTCTGAATCACGTTCGCCACGCCCAGCACGGGCCTGCTGAGTTGCGGCCTGCGCGTAATCAAAATGCCGAGCGGAATACCGATCAGTACCGCCAACAGGATTGCAATTCCCACCAGCGTGACATGCTCGATCGTCAGACCGAGAATCTCTTGACGATGCGTAACCATGAAATGCCAGAAGTCCATCATCCAGTTACCTCGCTTCGGCTCCCGAAAACGCCTCCAGGTAGGCTCGTACCAGCGGCTCGCGAGAATGAGGAAAGTCATCCACCGGAAGATCGACAATCAGACGGCCGTTCTCCATCAACGCGATGCGGTCCGCGAGCAAGAGGGCTTCGCGCAAATCGTGCGTCACGAAAATCACCGCTTTCTTCATGCGCTGTTGCAGATCACGAAATTCCTTCTGGATTTCGGAACGAGTAATCGGGTCAAGCGCACCGAACGGTTCATCCAAAAGCAGGATCGGAGGATCGGCCGCCAAAGCCCGTGCCACGCCGACTCTCTGGCGCTGTCCCCCTGAGAGCTGCTGAGGATAACGGTCGAGCAAATCGGAACTAAGCCCGACAAGCGCGAGGAGTTCTTGTGTTCGCGCCTGGATTTTGTTGGCCGGCCAGCCCTCTATTTGCGGGACGAGGCCGATATTTTTCGCGACTGAAAAGTGGGGAAACAATCCGCCATCTTGAATAACATAGCCAATGCCACGGCGCAGTTGGATTGGATCCCAAGCTGTAGTGGCCCGCCCGTTGACCTGTACATCGCCTGCACTGGGCACTAGCAGACGGTTGATGAGTTTGAGCGACGTGGTTTTGCCCGACCCGCTGCGGCCCAGCAAGACCAGGGTTTCTCCTCGTTTCACGGACAGAGTCAGGTCGTCGACCAGCGCGCGTCCGTTCAAGCGGAACGTAGCGTGATCGAAACTGATTGCTGGTTCGTCGTTAGCCGGATTGGTCATGGCTGGCGTGCGGGACCTGAGTAAAAACGACGGCAACTACAAAATCAGAACCATCCGCAATGGCGTCGGACAGGATTGTCCCACCTACAATTTAAGGTCGGGCCGATCCTAACTTGTAAGTGGTCTCCGGCAAGCCCGTGATGCGGATGCCGCTGTGTCCCTTGTGGCGGATGTTGAGCCCGATCAGAAGAGCCGTGATCTGTTCCACGATACGTGCGTTCTCGAGTTTGCCGCCATCGATTGCCCGAATGTGCGGGATTTTCACTGCCAGTTCCATCGCAACCTGGGTGGCGGTAGCGTCGTCGCTGCACGCGATCACGTCGCAATCGACATCTTCGTCGCCGTTCAATACGTCGGCGGAAACATTGTGAAACGCTCCCACAACCGCCACGCCCTTGGGCACCAGTTCGGCCGTTTGTTGCGCGGCGGAGCCTTGCCAGACACCCAGCATCCGGCTGGCGCGGCCTCCAACGCTGGCGGCCAGCGGCACGGTGGTGTCTATGAATATGCTACCTGCGCGAATGGACGGCTTGAGATCCTTCAACAACTCGGCCTGACCTTCAAATGGAACGGTCAGCACAAGCAGATCACTGGCCTCACACGCCGCGGGATTTCCCAAACCTGAAACCTGAGCTTGCGGACCCACTCGCTGCGCAATTTTCGCGGCGGTTTGTTGAGCTCGCGCTGCATCGCGCGATCCGATGATGACCTTCTCGCCGGCGCGCGCCCAGCGGAGGGCGAGTCCCGCACCTTGGGGCCCGGTGCCGCCAATGATGGCGATGGTTCGGCTCACGCAAACTCCGGAACCAGCGGCCACTCCGACGTCATGTTCTCGACTGCCAATTTGATCTTCATGCGCGAGTACGTCGTATTTCGCTCCGCGGGAATTCGGCCAATCTCCAGAATGAGCGACTGGAAATCTTCGGGGCTGGTGTATTGTCCAGCGGTTCCGCCCGCTTCCCGCGAGATGTTTTCTTCCATCAGCGTGCCGCCGTAATCGTTTGCGCCGGCGTGCAGGCAAAGTTGCGAGAGCTTACGGTTCATTTTCACCCACGAAACCTGAATGTTGTGGATGGAACCCGCCAGCAAGATTCGCGCGAGTGCGTGAATCTTCAGATGCTCGGCCAAAGTTGGTCCCGATCGCGCCAGTCCCTGTTGGAACAGCAACGTGTTCTGATGCACGAATCCCAGCGGCACAAATTCGGTGAGGCCACCTGTTTCATCTTGAATTCCACGCAGGAGCATCAGTTGGCGCACCCAATGATCCGGCGTTTCCATGTGGCCATACATCAGCGTTGAGGTGCTCGTGATGCCGCACGCGTGAGCCGTGCGAATCACTTCTATCCATTGCGCGGTCGACAGTTTGTTGCGCGAGAGGACGTGGCGGATCTGGTCGTCGAGAATTTCAGCCGCGGTACCCGGTAACGTGTCGAGCCCGTTGTCGCGCAGCATCGACAAGTAATCGCGCAAAGGCATGCCCGTCAATTCCACACCGTACACGATTTCCATCGGGGAGAAGGCATGGATGTGCATGCCCGGAACCTTGTTTTTTATGGCGCGCAGGATGTCGCGATAGTAAAACGGCGGCAATCCGTGCGGCAGCCCGCCCTGAATGCACACTTCGGTCGCGCCCGCGTCCCACGCTTCTTTGGCCTTGCGTGCCATGTCTTCGAGCGAATGGAAATAGGAATCTTCCTCGCGCGGGCCGCGACTGAATGCGCAGAATTTACATCCGACAAAACAGATGTTAGTGAAATTGATGTTGCGGTTCACGACATAGCTGACGATATTTCCCACAAGTTCGCGCCGCAGTTCGTTGGCTGCGACCAGCAGGGCCACGAGGTCTGACGCCTCAGCGTGCGCCAGGCGAGCGCGCTCATCGTCGGTCAGGCACGCTCCATCCTGACACTCCAGCACGCGTTCCAGCGGCTCACGAACTGCAGCGGACGCGCACTGCGCAGCGTCGTCCCAAGAAAGTGACGGGAATTGCTCCAGCTGCTCGTCCGAGAAATGCGAGGCCATGACAAACTCCTATCGAAACAGATCGTGCGCTGCAGGCCGAATCAATTCACGTGCATTGCCCTTGCCGGCGCGGTACGAGAATCCTCGAATGATACATGCCGGTGTGCTCTCGAGTTTGCCGCACACCAGGCCGGCGGCACAAGCCAGTTCGTCTGCGACCGCGTCGATGCTGGCGTGCAGTTTGTAGCCATGCGCATCGTGGCATCCCCGATAGTCGACGAGAGGGCGCATTCCGGCGACACCGATCGCAACCTCGGTCAAGCCTTCACGCCACGGACGTCCGAAACTATCGCTGACGATCACCGCAATCTCGAGACCCAGCCGCTTCTTCAAGTCTCTCCTCAGTTTCGCAGCCGACCGGTCCGGATCTTTCGGAAGCAGGGCAGCTTGCCGGCCGCCATCCACATTCGACACATCGACGCCACTGTTGGCGCAGACAAATCCGTGATGAGTCTCGGTGATCATCACACCGCGTTTACGCCGCACGATGCGACGGCTTTCGCGCAGCGCCAGTTCCGTGACGCGCGCGTCCAGTCCGTAGCGCCGCGCCCACAGTCGCGATGCCGCCGAAGGGCGAATCGTTTCAAGCGCCACCAGCGCGCCTTCCGCCTTCGAGACAACCTTGTGTTTCACGATCAGGATGTCGCGATCCTGAAACTGGATTCTGGCTCTCTTCGCCGCGGTCAGAATCATCTCGGCGAGTGAGTCTCCTAGCCGAATTTCTCCCGAAACCGGCAAAGGAAGGATGCGAACTTCCCCGGCCGCGTTGCGGCTAGCCACGGCAGACCTGCGCTTCGAGATTCCAGCTGCGGTTCCAACTCCGCACGAGTCGCTGCGATCGACGCTCTCCGTTCGCTGCGGCGAGCGTCTGTAGATCCTCGGGACGATCCACATCCATCGCAACGCCGGGCAATTCAAGTACGACACACGGCAGACCGGTTGCCTTCGCGGCCGCCAGGTGTGGCAGAAAGCTGTCGTTGCCAAAGCGCAAGGAAAACAGGTCACACGGGGCTCGCAACGCCGCGTTAGTGCCGCGTCCGGCGGAATCCGTGACCAGTACCGATCCCGCTGCTGGAGCTGAATCCAGGATATGGCTGAGTTCATTACTTTCGATCAGCGGAATATCCGAGGGGATCACAAGCGTGTACTCAATCCCCCGCTCCCGGCACAACGCAGTCGCCATTTCGATCGCGCCGGTTTCTCCGGGATTGACGTCGTCCGCCACGATCTCAAAGCCCAGGCGCTCCCCAAGATCGGAAACAAAAGGATCGCTGGTTACCAGCATCACTGCCGGACGGCGCTGCCAGCGCGCTAGTGTGTCCAGAACGTCTTCGCACATTGCCTGCGCCAACTCCTGGCGCGCCTCCGGATCGAGCACAGCCGACAACCGCTGTTTGGCGTTCGAAAGATTCTTGACGGGGACCAGAATCATGCGCGCTCCGTCGCGGTCTGCGCCGCGGGAGGACGCAACGCCAGCCCGAGGACTTCCTGGGCCAGGGCGATTCGGTTTTCCTGCGTCCGCATGATCGTTGGTGTACAGTGCACGCGCGTTCCCGACTTCTGAAGTTCGTCCGCCATGGCGCCGTCTTGCGTGTCCGCAACCAGGATGTCGAGGAAGTCGTGATAGTACTGAGCGACGCCCGCGATCGAAACGGGAAAGCCCTGCGCCTGCATCAGAATTCCGGCGGGGCCAGACACCGCTGCTCCCGCGACAATCGGACTCACTGCCACGATTCGCGCCCGGCTTTCAAGCAGAGCTTCACGGATGCCCGGCACGGCCAGAATCGGCGCGATGCTCGACACCGGATTGCTTGGCGCCAGAATCACAGCCTCGGACGCGCGAATTGCCTCGACCACTCCCGGAGCGGGCTCCGCATCCGACGCGCCGGCATAACGAACCGACTCGACCGGATCCTGATACCAGCGCTGGACGAAGTATTCTTCAAAACTCAACTCGCCGATGGGCGTGCCCACGCGCGTTTCCACGCGGGAATTTGTCATTGGAAGAATCGGCGTCCTGATCCCGAGGCGTCCGGCGATTTCGGCGGTGACTTCGCTGAGCGTCTTGCCGTCGGAGAGAAGTTTCGAACGGAGGATGTGCGTGGCGACGTCGCGGTCGCCGGTATGAAACCAGATCGGCTGTCCCAGATTGCCCATCGCTTGCAGACAATAAAAGGTGTCGCCCTTCACGCCCCACCCGCGCTCCTGGCTGAGTTTGCCGGCAAGCATGTACATGATGGAGTCAATGTCGGGCGAAATGTAGAGGCCCCACCACAGCAGGTCGTCCCCAGTGTTGACGATGATCGTCAGTTCATCAGGCACCACGATCTGGCGCAGTCCATCGATGAACTTTGCGCCGCCCGTTCCTCCCGTAAGAACCGTAATCAAGCTGCCCTCCGCGCGTAACCTTCGTGGTCGCGGGCTAAGTGGAGTCGTTGTGCCAGTTCCTCACTGTGCCCCGCCGCCTGCGCCACGAATTCAGGATAAACCGGGAGACGCTGTTTCAACTGGAATCCCTTCGCCTCGGTTCGCCGGCGCAAGTCTTCCAAGTGAGGCCACGGCTTTTCGGGATTGATAAAGTCCGGCGTCAGGGGCGAGACTCCACCCCAGTCATTGATGCCAGCATCGAGCAGGTCGGCATAATGCGGATCAGAAAGATTCGGCGGCGCCTGAATATTCATGTCCGGCATGAGAAGTCGCGCAACCGCGATCGTTCGCAGCATGTCCTCGCGTCCGGGCTCGGGCCAGTTTGCCATGAGCGTCGCCGGCTTTGCGCGGAAGTTCTGCACGATCACTTCCTGGATGTGACCATATTTTTCATGCAACTCGCGGATCGCCAGCAGGGTGTCGACACGCTCTTCCATCGTTTCACCGATGCCGATCAGGATGCCGGTAGTAAAAGGAATCTTCTGCCTCCCGGCATCTTCGATCACGCGTAAACGCTTCGCCGGATCCTTATCGGGGGCGTTGTCATGAGCGGAGTCTCGGGCGAGCAGGCGTGAACTTGTGGTTTCGAGCATCAGCCCCATGCTTGGCGACACGCGCGCGAGCCGCTCCAGCCATTCCGCGCTCATCAGGCCGGGATTGGGATGGGGCAGCAATCTCGATTGACGCAACACCAAGTCGCACATGGCTTCCAGATATTGCAGGGTCGATTTGTAGCCGAGGTGTCGCAAAGCTTCGCGCATCTCCGGGAACAGCAGCTCGGGCTTGTCTCCGAGGCTGAAGAGCGCTTCGGTGCATCCCAGGCGTTCCCCGGCGCGAACGACGTCCATGACCTCGTCTGGAGTCATAGTATGAGCGCCGGGTTGTCCGGGATCGCGGCGAAACGTACAGTATCCGCAGTAGTCGCGGCACAGGTTCGTCAGGGGAATAAATACTTTCCGGGAGTAGGTCACCACCCCTGGTTTGAAGCGGTCGCGCGCACGCTGGGCGGCCAGCAACAAAACAAAAAAACTCGCGGATTCCGCGCTCAGGAGTTGACACGCGCTTTCGCGCGAAATCGCAGCGGCGTCGATTTCCTGTACTCGGTCGACCGTGGCTTCGGATTGTGCCTGCGTGGTCATAGCCGGTTGGCAACGATCATAGCCGAGAAGGAGGCGGTCGTGGTGACTGCCTGCTGGAATCCCGCATCCCGCGCCAGCGTATGCTTGAATAGGTTCGGCCGATGACTGTAACCCCGAGCAATTTTCGCCAGGCCATGGGAAGCTTCGCGACCGGAGTGACGGTTGTCACCGTGGACGAGGGCGGCGAAGTGCATGGCATGACCGCGAATGCGTTCTGCTCCGTGTCCCTCGATCCCATGCTCGTCCTGGTGTGTGTGGATCAACGCGCCCGCACGCATGACCACCTGCATGCGAGAAAGCGGTTTGGGATCAATGTGCTGCGCGCCGATCAACAGGCGATTTCCGAATACTACGCACGCGCGGCGGAGAGCCATCAGCATGCGGAGGAAGCAGGAGCCAGTTTTGAACGAACGTCTCACGGTACGCCAGTATTACGCGGCGCGCTGGCGTACCTGGAGTGCCGCCTTCATTCCGCCAACCCAGCCGGCGACCACACGATCTTCATCGCCGAAGTGGAAGACGTAGTCGTCCGCGAGGGCGAGCCGCTACTGTACTTTCGCGGCCAGTATCGTCAGTGGCCACCATAGAAGCTTCGCACAGATTTTCAGCGCTCTGGCATCCCTTGCCGGGAAATGCTGGAATCTCTCGTTCAGAAACTGGTTGACGCATCGCAAGCGGCAATGGCGTTAGCAGAGAGCCTCCGCATCGAGCCTGCTCACCCAAGCAAATCTTCCAACGCTCCCCGCAATTCCGGGAACCGAAACGCATAGCCAGCCGATTCCAGTCGCGCCGGTTGGACACGCGCGCTACTCAACAGCAATTCCGTGGCAGCCATTTTCCCGAGCGCCAGCCGCACAGCGAATGCGGGTACGCTCAAAAACGCTGGTCGATGCAACACCGATGCCAACACCTGTGTGAACTCATCACAGCGTACCGGGTTGGGCGCAACCATGTTCACCGGTCCGGACAGAGATGTGTTCTGCAACGCATGATGCACCGCACCCACGATGTCCTCTACGTGGACCCAACTCCACCATTGCTGTCCGTCCCCAATCTTTCCGCCGAGGCCCAGCTTAAAAGGCAAGATCATCCTTGCAAGCGCTCCGCCCCGCGGACTTAGCACGAGTCCGAAACGCAAGTTGGCCGTCCGAATGCCGGCATCGGCCGCAATCCGGCTAGCCGCCTCCCATTCGAGGCACACCTCGGCCAGGAAGCCTTTGCCGGCGGCGCTCGTTTCGGTTAAAACCTCATCTCCGCGATTGCCGTAGTATCCGATTGCGGAGGCACAGATGAAGACCCGCGGTCGAGTCTGGGTCTGCGCCAGCGCCGCTGCCAGGTGCGTCGTCCCTTGCACACGGCTCTCACGGATCGATTTTCTCTTCGGCTCACTCCAGCGCCCCGCAACGGTTTCCCCCGCCAAGTGGATCACGGCGTCGAATCCCGACACCAAAGCAGGAGCCAGCGGTTGCAGCGGATCCCATGAGATCTGCTCGGCTTCACGGACAGGTCCGCGCAACAGGCGAATGACGCGCGCTCCCTGAGATTCCAGATAGGTCCGCAATGCGGACCCGATCGGACCCGAAACTCCTGTCACGAGAGCACGTTCCACGCTAAAAGACCCCTTCGCGTACTGTAGCAGGCAGTCGATAGTGACAGTGCACGTCCCACCCTCATCCCACCGGGTAGGTTAGAATCCTTCATGGCGACGTTGCGTCAGCAAATCGCGACCAACGTGCTCACGGTCACCCACTTCCGCGAGCTCATGAAAAAGCTCCGCGAGAATCGTCCCAACGACGACCTCGAACTCGTTAAGAAAGCCTACGACTTCTCCCAGAAGCACCATGCCGGGCAATCCCGCGCCTCGGGCGAGCCCTATCTCGTCCACCCACTCGAAGTGGCCAACGTGCTTGCCGACATGAAGATGGACCCGGTCGCGATTGCCGCCGGACTACTCCACGACTCCGTGGAAGACACATCGGTGACCACCGCGGAAATCCAGCAGGAATTCGGAGAACAGGTCGCGCACATCGTCGAGGGCGTCACAAAGATCAGCAAGATCGATTTTTCCTCCTCCGAGGAAGCGCAAGCTGAGAACCTGCGCAAGATGATGCTGGCGATGGTTGACGACATCCGCGTGATCCTCATCAAACTTGCCGACCGCCTGCACAACATGCGGACGCTCGAACACCTGGAGCCCGAACGCCGGCAAAAAATTGCCCGCGAGACGCTCGACATCTACGCACCCATCGCGCATCGCCTTGGGATGGGCAAGATTCGCGGCGAACTCGAAGATCTTGGTTTTCGCTACGTCGATCCGATCGGCTACGAGCAGGTGCAGGCGGCCGTGGAATCGCGCCGCAAGAAGGGCGAGGCCTTCATGTCCCGCGTAGTAGGCGTTCTGCGCGACGGATTGAAAGAAGCCGGGATAACAGCGCGCGTCGAGAGCCGCATCAAGCGCCTGTTCAGCATTCATAAGAAACTGCAGCGCCAGCGCATCAGTGTCGATCAGGTGTATGACCTGTTCGCGATGCGCGTGATCACCAATTCCGTACAGGACTGCTACGCCGTTCTCGGCATCATTCACAATCGCTGGCGGCCCGTGCCCGGACGTATCAAAGACTTTATCGCGATGCCGCGGCCAAATCTGTATCAGTCGTTGCACACGTCGGTCATTACCGAAACCGGCGAGACCTTCGAGATCCAGATTCGCACCGAAGAAATGCACAAGATGTGCGAGGAAGGCATCGCCGCCCACTGGAAATACAAGGACGGCCCGGTCTCCGCTCAGGACGAGCAGCGCCTTGCCTGGTTGCGTCAGGTAGTCGAGTGGCAGCGCGACGTTTCCGATCCCAACGAGTTTTTGTCCACGTTGAAAATCGATCTCTATCCCGAAGAGGTCTACACCTTCACGCCTAAAGGCAAAGTGATTGTGCTGCCGCGCGAGTCGACGCCCATCGATTTTGCCTACACCATCCACACCGAAGTCGGTCACAGCTGTACTGGCGCCAAAGTCAACGGACGCATGGTCCCGCTCCGCCACAAACTGCGTTCCGGCGACATCGTGGAGATCATCACCCAGCCCGGACACAAGCCCAGCCGCGACTGGCTGGCGATTGTCAAGTCGTCGCGCTCGCGCAACAAGATCAAGCACTGGCTCAACCTGCATCAGCAGGAGCGCGCCATTGAAATCGGCAAGAAGCTGATCGAAAAAGAAGCCCGCAAGTACCGCATGTCGCTCAAGTCGATCAAAGATGCGGAACTGCTACGCGCGGCCGGCGAATACGGATTAGGCAAGGCCGACGATTTATTGGCTGCCATCGGATACGGAAAATACTCAGCGCGGCAAGTGCTGGCGAAGCTCGCTCCGGAGGGCAGCCAGCTTGCGCCCGAAGGCGAAGAGCCATCCGCGGGCGGATTTACCAGCGTCGTCCGCCGCGTTTTTGGCGGAGACAACAATGCGATCACCGTCAAAGGCTACGGTGACCTGCTCGTCTACCGCGCCAAGTGTTGTAATCCCATTCGCGGGGAGGGCATCGTCGGTTACGTGACCCGCGGTAAAGGCGTCGCAGTGCACTCGATCAACTGTCCGAACGTGACCAATCTTCTCTATGAGCCGGACCGCAAGATCGACGTGCAGTGGGCAAGCAGCGACAAAGAAGGCCAGCCCATTTCTTATCCCGTCAAGCTCACACTCTTCTGCGACGACCGTTTCGGCATGTTGAAAGCGATCACATCAGTCATCAGCGACCAGAACACGAACATCCGCAACATCGAAGCCCGCACCAGCAACGGCCAGGCCAGCATCGACGTCGTGCTCGAGATCGCCGACCTGAAGCACCTACAGACCATCATCAACGGCGTGCGGCAGATTCCCGGCGTGCATGACGTGCAGAGGCTGCAGAAGATCTGAAGCAGGGGAGGACTTGACCGGGCAAGAATCTGAGCATAACCGGGCAACGGCCGGAACGGGGCGCTACAATGCAAGCCCGGCAAGTAGTGCCGGCTAGAACCATCAAAAGGCTGGCGCGCACCCTCATACGTAAGAGACACATGACCACGCTCACCTTCGCTCGCGTCGTCACCAGCCTGAGAAAGTTTTACGGAGATCCGACGCTGCCGTCGGTCACAGACCCCTTCGAACAGGTGTTATGGGAGAACGTCGCCTACCTCGCTGACGATGAGAAGCGATCTGCCGCGTTCGCAGCGTTGCGAAAAACCGCTGGCACACGCCCGGAGGACATCATGAAGGCGAAACCGGCGGCCCTGCTGACCGTGACAAAGATGGGAGGAATCGTCCCCGAGCTTCGAGCGGAGCGTCTGAGGCAGTGTGCGGAGATCGCTCAGATCCTGCTTAAGGGAAAGCTCGACGAGGCTCTAGGCGAATCTCTTGCGAAAGCCAGGAAAACATTGCGGCGATTCCCTACAATCGGAGAACCAGGCGCCGACAAGATCCTGATGTTCGCCGGCAAGTATTCAGTGTTCGGGCTGGAGTCGAATGGATTACGCGTACTGTTGAGACTTGGGTTCGCGCAGGAACAAAAGAACTATTCTGCCAGCTACCGTCTTGTCCAGAGAGCCATTGCCGATCAACTCCCGAAAGACTGTGCTGCTCTGGTCAGCGCGTACCAGTTGTTGCGCAAGCACGGCCAGGAGCTTTGCAAACGCTCCCGGCCGCTCTGCGAGGAGTGTCCGTTGCGCGACTCGTGCGCCTATGCCGCAACACTGCGAAATTAGAGTCGGCTCCTTAATTCACTCGGCCATCTTCGCCACGTGCACCGAGAAGCCGGTCTTGGGTAACAGCGAGGTTAGCTCAAACACTCTGAAGCCGTTGCCGCTGATCTCGGACTGCCGATACACGCCCGGCTCGGTGTCCGCCGTTTCGTGACGGCCCTGAAGATCGTCGAGAAACTTCTGTGCCTGCCGGGTACTGACTTCCGCCGCTTTGGCGCGGGTCACGACCGCTTCGGTGGCATAGGAGCGCACCAGCTTCGGCCAGTATTTCTCGAGCAGCTGTGGACTCGCAAAAAGATCAGCCCACACCACTTCGCCGTTCACTGCCACCACCACCCCGACCGCATTTTTGTCCCGCAGCTGCCGGATCACGCTTTGGTAGTTATGCTGCATCGGCTCGGCCACGGTGTTGATTTCTTTTTGAACCGCCTCATTGCCCATCACTCGAGCATACGAAGATTCGGTTTCTACCTGTGGCGCGGCACCCGCTACGGTAACCGCTTCCGTGGATGCCATCGCGCGCTGTGATTTCCGCCCTTCGTCCCAGACCTGTTTCTGATCTTTCGCAGCCATGGCTTTGCTGCGCACGGCTGGTGCCGCCATCAAAGAGCCGACGCCTTCGCGGGCGGTTCCGAAATCGTACTTGCCATTCGCCGCCGTCCAGCGGCCGGGTTCGACGCAAAAGACACTGAGATCCACAGGATCGCTTTCCGCTGGGACAATACGGTCTTTGCCAATGACTCGATCCTGCTTGCCCCCTGTCACCACTTCTCCGGCGAGCAGCAGGAGCGGACGCTTTGAATTGTTCACGAGCACGAGCCGATTGACTTCTCCTTCGCTGGTGGGACGAATGACCCGCTGTCCGGGCCGTCGCCGGATCAGTCCCTGCGCTTGCCCTGCTTCGACAACGGCCACATCGCCGCTGCGAATTCCTTCGTCGAGTGTGAGAAATTGTGCCGTGTCGTAGGACTTGCTGGCGACCACGGGAAAGACCGTCAGGTTGCCACTGCGGATCGGGTCCAGCAATGCGTACCCCGATGATTGGCTAACTTCTTTTTGACTAACTTCGCCTGCATCGAGCAGGCACGGAACCACGATCGCCGCTAGTACCAACAGACCAATCCCACCGACCGCTAGGCTTAGGCGCATAGAATCCTCCGGGCAGGAAAGCTTGAAAGTCAGCTGTCAGCCTTCATCCAACCTTCCAGGAGGTTGCTTTCCTGCCTCGGTAATGGAGAACGAGCGAATTTCGCAGTCTTGCGTCTAAAAAATTGCTAGCATCCTGAGGGGACATGCCCGCGCCCGTCCAACCCGCGCTCGCCGACGATCAGGCCTTCGCTCTACATGAACGCTGCAGCGCCGCGGCCTATGGATTGGATCGCGAAACGTTCGCCACCATCCTGCGCGACATCCAGAGTAAGTACCTGGCGCAGGCTTCGCCAGAAGAAGCGGCCGCGTTCTGCTCGGCGTTGCATCTGGAGGAATTGGTTCTCGCGCGGGCCTGCGCAGCCGGCCATGAAGTTGCCTGGAACGATTTCATCAGCCGCTATCGGAATAAACTGCTTGCGATGGCGTTGCACATCACGCGCGACGGAGCGCATGCTGCGGACCTGGCGGACTCTCTGTTTGCCGACTTGTACGGCATCAACACGCGGGAAGGCGAGCGCCGGTCGAAGCTGATTTTCTACACCGGGCGCGGCTCGCTCGAAGGCTGGCTGCGGACGGTGATGGCGCAGGAGTTCATCAACCGCTATCGCAAGAAAAAGCGCGATGTCAGTCTCGAAGAGCAGGAAGAAGAGGGACTGCAACTGGTGGCTGCAAATCCGCAGCCTGCGAGTGCGGGCGATCCGCGGCTGGAAGCGGCCACGGACGAGGCTTTAGGCGAACTCTCCGCCGAAGACCGCTATGTACTGGCGGCGTATCATCTGGATGGCCGGACGCTCGCTGAAATCGCGCGCGTGCTAGGGTTGCATGAATCCAGCATTAGCAGGCGCCTCGATCGGGTTACTGCATCGTTACGAAAACGTATTTTGGCCTGCCTGCGGGATCGCGGAATGAGCCATGCCCAGGCAAAAGAAGCACTTGAGACCGATGTGCGCGATCTAGCTCTGGATTTGCGCGCACGTTTATCGCAAGATTCCGGGATAAAAGCGTTCCCTGGTGGAAGAGGAAAGGCGTCCGCGCCCGGCGCGGGCACCGACGGAAACATTGTTTAGAAAATATGTCTGACGTACCCAAGATCGTGCAGGACCGGCTGCGGGAAGCACAGCCCCGCGAGGCCCATCCCGACGCCGACGTGTTGACGGCCTTTGCCGAACAGGCATTGCCGGGCGCCGAACGCGAGGGCGTGGTGCGGCATCTGGCCCGTTGCGGGGATTGCCGTGAAATCCTGGCCTTGTCCATTCCTCCGTCGGCAGAGGCGGCGCAGCCTGCGGCACAAGACGAGATGTTTGCGCGCAAGCGTGCGAACCGGACGCAATCATGGCTTGCATGGCCAAATTTACGCTGGGCCGCGCTGGCTGCCAGTGTGGTTGTCGTGGCTTCGGTGTTACTCATCAATCCAGCAAAACAGGCTCAGCCTACGGACGCAACGTTGAGCCAGCCGCCTGCGAACCCATCTGCGAACAAAGACCCGGTTCAGCCAGCATCTGAGAGCGCTAATTCCGTGGCGCCTCTGCCGTCGCAGTACTCAGGGTCGTTGACTGGTTTTCAAGCCAAAGCGGACCATGCACCGCGGATGAAGAGTCCTATAGTTCGCGGGAACGAACGCAGAGACGAAAGCCGGGACGAACCGAGGGGCGAACTCCGGGCCGCCGCTACGCCTGCTGAAGCGGACAAAGATTCGACTTCCAGTGCCGTCGGCGCCCGCGAGGTGCAACCCGGAGACAAGGGGAGTTTTTACTATTCCACCCAGAAGGTCGCGCCGCAGCAACCTCCAAGCCCCACAGCTACAGCCGCACTCGCTC
>Ga0210402_10002509_pt1 | contig 17826 bp, 13 predicted proteins | sample IncBWC7MmetaG_FD_161055 | JGI IMG/M metagenome (GOLD analysis project Ga0210402, IMG submission 161055) | Forest soil microbial communities from Barre Woods Harvard Forest LTER site, Petersham, Massachusetts, United States - Inc-BW-C-7-M | ecosystem: Environmental > Terrestrial > Soil >... | reverse complement strand
AGCCAGCGCCAAATTCAATCTCGAAAACATCACTATTCTCGCGACGAGCCTCGGCCATCCCGAGAAAAAATATCCTTCCATTCACATCGCGGGCACTAATGGGAAAGGTTCTACCGCCGCATTTCTCGAATCGATTCTGCGTCAGGCCGGATACCGAACCGGACTTTACACGTCGCCGCATCTCGAACGAATCAACGAACGCATCCGCGTAAACGGCGAAGAGATTACCGACGATGCCTTCGCTGCAGTGTTTTCGCGAATACATTCCAAAATCGAAGAACTGCTCGCCACGGGAACCCTGCGCGCCCACCCCACATTTTTTGAGTGCGTCACCGCCATCGCTTTTGAATATTTCGTGGAAGCGGGCGTCGAATTCGCGGTGTTCGAAACGGGCCTTGGAGGGCGCCTCGATTCCACCAACATCGTCACTCCTGAAGTCTCCATCATCACTCGCATCGATTTCGATCACGAGAATTTCCTCGGCCACTCCCTGCTGGAAATTGCCGCCGAAAAGGCGGGAATCATCAAACCCGGCATTCCCGTCGTTCTCGCCGGGCAACGCGAAGAAGCACTTCGAGTTCTTCTCACAAGAGTCCACGAACTGGACGCGCCGGTGATTGAAACGAGCAGCGCCTTTACCATCGACACTCAGCAGATGATCGCGGGCCGAGTTCGCGCCACTGCTCGCGAAGTCTCATCGGGCAAGGAATTCAAAATCGCGCCGCAACTCGCCGGACGCTTTCAATTGCAAAACGCGTTGAACGCGATTGCCGCCGCCCGCGTCTTAAAATCCGCCGGCGTTCGAATCAGCGACTCCGCCATCGAAAATGGAATCGCCGCCGCCATCTGGCCCGGCCGCATCGAAAAGGTTCACTCCAGCCCGGACATCTATCTCGACGGCGCGCACAACCCATCCGCCGCTCGCGAACTCGCAAACTTCATCCAAGAAAGTTTCCTCAATCGGAAAATCATTATGGTTTTCGGCGCGTTGCGCGACAAAGCCGTCGACGAAATCGCCGGCATTCTCTTTCCCCTTGCCGTCGAAGTCATTTTCACCGAGCCTCATACCTCCCGCTCCATCTCCGCTTCGCAACTAGCCGAAATCGCCGGCCATCACGCGGCTCACTTCACGGTCATCCCTGATTCGGCGCAAGCTCTCGACGCTGCTCTGGCCCAAACCTCGCCGCATGACGTCATCTGCATCACCGGTTCTCTATATTTGGTAGGAGAGCTGCGCCGCCGCGCCACGTAGGTCTTCCGCTATCCGAAAATGTTGTCATACTGAGTCCGCTTTTTCTATTTGTTGTCATCCTGAGCCGGCGCAAGCGGGCGAAGGATCTCAACTTCAGCGTTCCGCAAAACGCAACAGGGCGTAGACTCTTTTCCGCCCGCCGCATCCAATCGAAATCACGAATGGAGGACTCATCGATGTCCACACCCATCCCGTCCAATCCTCCCAACCCCAAACACGTCTCCAATCGTGTCAAGCCGCCCGCCGCCGAACTGATCGGCTTCGAACTCGCCGAATCCGGCAATGGCCGCGCCGTCGTGCTTCTCGAATCCAGCGAGAAGCATTTCAATCCGATGGGCACCATCCACGGTGGCATTCTTTGCGACATCGCCGACGCTGCCATGGGCATCGCCTTCGCCAGCACCCTCGCCGCCGGCGAGTCTTTCACCACCGTCGAACTTAAAATCAATTTCCTTCGCCCCGTGCGCATCGCAAACCTTCGCGCCGAAGGCCGCGTCATCCAGCGTGGCCGCACCGTCGGCTACGTAGAATGTGAAATCACCGACGAAAACAACAAACTCGTCGCCAAGTCCAACTCCACTTGTCTGGTCTTGCGCGGCGACCAAGCCGTCGGCCGCTAACTCGCATTTCGCCATTTTCCAAATCACCGCCGCGCGCGATAAACTTGTCCCTCTTCCCGGCCGCCGCTAGCGCGAGCCGGTTTGCCGAGGACCGGTGTATGACCGCCAAAGCTCATTCGAATCGTAAGCAGCCGCTCGTTGGCATCATCATGGGCTCCACTTCCGACTGGGAGACCATGACCCACACCGCGCAAACACTTGAAGCTCTCGGCGTTTCGTTTGAAACCCGCGTGGTCTCCGCCCATCGCACTCCCGATCTTCTTTTCGCTTACGCCAGCCAGGCCGAGAAGCGCGGCATCGAAGTCATCATCGCGGGCGCTGGCGGCGCTGCCCATCTTCCCGGAATGACCGCCTCCAAAACCGTTCTCCCCGTTTTCGGCGTTCCTGTCGAATCGAAATCTCTCAAAGGTCTCGACTCGCTGCTCTCCATCGCGCAAATGCCCGGTGGAATTCCCGTCGGCACTCTGGCTATCGGCAAAGCCGGCGCCATCAACGCAGCTCTCCTCGCAGCGGCCACGCTCGGCAACAAATATCCGAAAATTCGCGAAGCGCTCCGCAAATTCCGCACCGCCCAAACCAAAAAAGTCCTCGCGGTCCCCAATCCCGCAAAATTTGCCGCAAGCAATTCCGTTCACAAAAAAGGAAAGCGCAAGTGACCATCGGCATTCTCGGCGGCGGCCAGTTGGGTTACATGCTCGCCCTTGCCGGCTATCCGCTCGATTTTCATTTTCGCTTTCTCGACCCTTCGCCGCAGGCTCCGGTCGGCCGCATTGCAACTCGTGTAACAGCGGAATACACCGACTTCGAAGCGCTGGAAAAATTCGCGCACGGTCTCGCCCTGGTCACTTACGAATTTGAAAATGTCCCGGTGGAAGCCGCGCGCTTCCTCCAAAAAATCGTCCCCGTATGTCCGCCTCCGCAGGCTCTGGAAACCGCCCAGGATCGCCGCAGCGAAAAGGCCCTGTTCCAAAAACTCAAAATTCCCACCACCGAATTTGCCGTCGTCGATTCCGCAAGCGATTTGGAAAACGCCGTCCGCAAAATTGGCTTACCGGCGGTCTTAAAAACTTGTCGCCTCGGCTACGACGGCAAAGGCCAGTGGGTCCTCCGCACCAGCGAAGATGTGCAACGCGCCAAAACCGAAATCCCCGCCGCTCCCCTCATCCTCGAAAAATTCGTAAACTTCTCCCGCGAACTTTCCATCCTCGCCGCCCGCGCCCGTTCCGGCGAAACTGCTTTTTATCCGCTAGTCGAAAATCACCATCGCGGCGGAATCCTCCGCCTCTCGCTCGCTCCCGCTCCTCACCTTACCCCAGAGCTGCAACTCGAAGCCGAAGCCGCCGCGCGCCGCGTCCTCGAAGCTCTCGATTACGTCGGCGTCCTCGCCATCGAACTCTTCGAATGTGGCGGCCGTCTCCTCGCCAACGAAATGGCCCCCCGCGTCCACAATTCCGGCCACTGGAGCATCGAAGGCGCCGTCACCAGCCAGTTTGAAAACCATCTTCGCGCGGTAGCCGGTCTTCCTCTCGGCGACACTCGCACTCTTGGCCACTCCGCCATGCTCAACCTGATCGGCGAGCTCCCGGACCCGGCCGAACTCCTCGCCATCTCCGACGCCCATCTCCACGTTTACGGCAAATCGCTGCGCCCGGGCCGCAAAGTCGGTCACGTCACTCTGCGGGCCGACACCCAAGCGCAACTGGCGCAGCGCCTCGGCCAGCTGCCTCCATTCTTCCAGCGCGAGGAGTTTTGCCTCCCCGCTGCAGTCGCAAAATCAGCTAAGTAATTGCAAATAATAGCCTTATAGGGCAATTCACAGCCCTTTTCGCAGCGGTTGCCGCCCTTCCGCGCGAATGCTACGATTTTGCATCTCCATGCCCCCCGAAAATCATCATTCTTCCGAAGTTCCGGGCAAGCCGCGCGTCGGCATTCCCTGGCGCACCCGTGAAGAAGAACGCCAGCGCAATGTCGAAAAGCTGAACTATTACTTCGAAGCAGTGCGCCGCGCCGGTGGCGAACCGCAGCACGTTTCGCTGGCCCTTTCGAACAACGACCTGCGCGAGCAGGCGTCAACACTCGATGCGTTCGTGCTCCCAGGAAGTCCCGCTGATGTCGATCCGGCGCTCTACAACGAGCCACGCCACCCGAAAACCAAAACGCTCGACGCCGACCGCGATCGGACCGACAGCGCCATCCTCGATCACGCGCTTGCCGCGCACAAACCGGTTCTCGCCATCTGCTACGGCTGCCAGATTCTCAACGTTCATCAGGGCGGAACTCTAGTGCAGGACATTCCAGCGGAAAAGCCTGGCGCCGACGCGCATGGCAAAACCGACCTGGCGGCCGGCTCGACCACCAAAGATTTGGAACATGAAGCCGCGCTCACTCCCGGCAGTCACCTGCAGAAGTTGGCGGGCGGCACCGATGTCACCATCAACAGCAGTCATCACCAGTCGATTGACCGCCCCGGCGAAAAACTGCGAGTAACCGCACGCGGCACTGATGGAATCATCGAAGGCGTCGAGTTGCAATCGCCGGCTGACTGGGTGCCCGGAAATTGGGTGATAGGCGTGCAATGGCATCCCGAACGCATGCCGGAAGACGCCTTCGCGCAAAGATTGTTCGCGGATTTTGTCGGCGCCGCCCGCAAAGCGCGCATGGAGACTGCGGCCAAGCGTTAAAAGAAGCTGCTGGAGCAATGCACAATCGAAGCTGGGCCGTCATTCCGAGCGGAGCGAGGAATCTCTCTTCGATCGCTCATTGCGCCGCGGGACTGTCGTAAGGCTGAAAACGAGTTTTTGAATCTCACTTGGGGGCAACATGATCTCTCTGGCAGGTAAAGCGGCACTCATCACCGGAGGCTCGCGCGGCATAGGCGCAGCCGCCGTAAAACTCTTCGCGCAAGCCGGCGCGGACGTGGTCTTCAATTACAACAAAGCGAAAGACGCCGCCGCTTTGGTCGAAGCCGAAGCGCAAAAGCACGGCACCCGTGTTGAAGCCTTCAAGGCCGACGTCAGCAAACACGCCGACAACAAAAAACTTGTCGAGCATACGATTGAACGCCTCGGCCGCATCGACATCCTGGTCGCCAACGCCGGCGTCTGGAACGAGGACGACCAACCCATCGAAAAAATGACTGAAAAGCAATGGGACGACATGATCCGCATCAATTTAAAGAGCGTCTATTCGGTCATTCACTTTGCTTCCGCGCACATGATCAAGCAGAAATCCGGCAAAATTATTCCCATCAGTTCCACCGCGGGCCAGCGCGGCGAATCTTTCCACACCGCCTACGGCGCATCCAAAGGCGCCATCATCGCGCTTACCAAGGGTCTTGCCACGGAGCTCGCCCGCCACGGCATTCTGGTTAACTCCGTCGCCCCCGGCTGGGTCGCCACCGATATGTCGAATGCCGTGCTGGACTCCAAGGCCGGGCAAAAGATGGTCGCTGCGGCGATTCCACTGGGCCGCGCCGCCACCGCCGAAGAAGTCGCCGGGCCAATTCTCTTTGTGGCCTCCGACCTGGCCAACTTCATGACCGGAGAAATCATCAATGTAAACGGAGGTTCGGTGCTTTGCGGATGAAGTCATTCACAGCCACTTGTCATCCTGAGCCCGCCAACGGCGGGCGAAGGATCTCAACCGCAAGTGCTTGCCGAAGTGTAAGACCAAGCGCAGGACCCCTGGCCTCCATCATCCTCGCAGCACTGTTCGTCGTATTACCCGCCCCCACCCCCGCCCAAAACCCCGCAACCATGATGCCCGAAGCCAGCGCCACCAAAGCCAAACAGCTTCTCGCCCAGATGATCGACGCCATGGGCGGCCAGGCCTTCCTGAACTTCCGCGAATCGCAATGCACCGGACGAATGTCCGAATTCGGCCATAACGCCGATTTAACCTCTTACCTGGAATTCAAGGAGTACTGGCGCTATCCCAATCTCAATCGCACTGACTTCGGCAAAAAAGGCAACATCATTGATCTGTTCCTGGGAAACGACGGCTGGACCATGGACCACGATGGCGTCAGCGAAGAGCCTTCCGAGCGCGTCTTCGAGTTTCAGGACAAGCTCAGAAAAGATCCCAAGCACTTGCTGCGCTACCGCCTCAAGGAAGAAGGCATGGCCTTCCGCTACGGCGGCCAGGATTTGATCGACCTAAAGCCGGTGGACTGGGTCGAACTCACCGACAGCGATGGCCGCACCTACCGCATCGCCGTGCAGCGCGAAAGCCATCTCCTGGTGCGCTACACCGTCATCACCAAGGACACCGAAAGCGGCGACCTCATCGAGGAAGTCACCTCCTACTCCAACTACCATCCGCTCGACGGAGTCCAAACCCCACTGCAAGCCGTCCGCACCCGCAACGGCCGCAGAATGTTCCAGGCCTTCTACGATTCCTGCACCTACCATCCTAATCTCGCCCCCGACTTCTTCACCAAAGCCGCCCTCGAACGCCGCTTCGACGAAGTAGGCTCCCGCGCGGATAAAAAGAAAGCTGGCAAAGGCCGCGACTAACCGGCGCGGGCGATGCACCGAAACATCCTCATCTTGGACTGTCTGCCAGCACCGAAACATAGTCATTCCGATTCATCCGCCACCACCGAAACATTGTCATCCTGAGCCCGCCGCAGGTGGGCGAAGGATCTCAGCCGTCGCACAAGCACGGCGCTCCACTAGCCGAGATGTAACGTAGTCGCTGCTAGCTGCGTGCGTTTCGGATCCGTGGCCAGCGCCCTCGTCCATCCCGCTAACCCCAGCAACCAGTGGCTTGCGCCGCCACATTGGGTTTTGCGAAGTGTGCCATTTGGCGCAGATTGTTCAACCCTCACCAAGTTAACTTAAATACGGAACCCCAGCGTTCACCAGAATTTACCTAACGCAAAAGACGCGCTTCGGCGCCATTGAGGATTGACATGAGCGCGAAAAACTTTCGAGCCGCACAGCCCGGCGAGCGAACCAACGGCGAGGGAAAACATGTGGCAAACAAAGTATTGTTGGCGATGCCGGCAAACGAATACGAGTTGATGCGAGCTGACTTGACGTTCATCGATTTGCCGGATCATCTGAGCCTTCACGAGCCGACACAAAGTATCGAGTTCGTGTATTTCCCGAACCGCGGAATGGTTTCGCAGGTGGTGGTCACCAAGGACGGTCGAACCGTGGAAGTGGGCGTGGTGGGGAACGAGGGCTTTGTCGGTGCAGGATTGGCAGTTGGTCTGACCAGAAGCTCCGTGCGCGAAATCATCCAGATCGCCGGTGACGGCTTCCGAATGATGGGCAACGCCCTGGAACGCATACTACGGTCCGCTCCGCAATTGCAGATGATCCTGAACAGGCATAACGGTCTGCAAGGGATGCAAGTCGCGCAGACTGCGGCCTGCAATCGGCTCCACGATATACAACAGCGTCTCGCAAGGTGGCTGCTGATGACTCAGGATAGGGTGAATTTGGCGGTGCTTCCGATCACCCATGACTTCATCGCGACCATGATGGGTACCGACCGCTCCACCGTGAGCCTGGCGGCCTCGGTTCTGCAAAAAAAGGGAATCATCGAGTATGCGCGAGGCGCGGTAAAAATTGTAAACCGCAGGAAGCTCGAAAAATCCGCGTGTGAGTGCTACGGCGTCATTCAACAATTCGAGGATGACCTCGGATTGCGATAGCAATTTCAGTTTGTGTTGGATACCCCACAGACAACCAGCTCTTTCCATCGTTAAAGTTCAGGCACTGTGAATCCTCTGCGTTTTTGCAGTGTATTCAAAAGATGGTGACTTGGGCAGAATCTCGCTCGGGGCAAAGAAAAGCGTGGCGATTGCCGTTGCAGCGCGCTCGAAGACCTGGTTGCAACCTTGTTCCACAAAGCATCACCGCGCTAAAATTCGAGGTGTTCGTGGAGGCAAGACGTCGCGAACTGGTATGGGTCGAGAAAAAGAATTTTCAAGGCTGGGCATGCTCCGAATGTGCCTGGGCATTCAGCCCTTCCGGGCCGCTCATTGGCGAATCGCTTGACAACATGAAAACGCACTACCAGGAGCAGCGCGACAACGAGTTTAAATTGCACCTCTGCGCCGATCACCCGAGAACCACAAAAAATCCCCTTTAGCCGCGTTACTTGTAGGTTGCCCTCGAACGCCGCTTCAACGAAATAGGTAGCCGCACCATCAAAAAGAGAGCCCTCCCCGGAAAAGACTTCCCCCGCGGATGCACCGAAACATCGCCTCCCCGAACCGTCCGCCACCACCCAAACATTGTCATCCTGAGCCCGCAGCAGGCGGGCGAAAAATCTCAGCCGTCACCAACCACGGCGTTCCACTAGCCAAGAGTCGTAAGGCGACGTGGCCATTCCAAGCCGCGTGCTTCGACCAAGTCGGCTCCCGCGCCGACAAAAAGAAAGCCGGCAAAGTCCGCGACTGACCCAAACAAGAGTCGACGAATTCCCAAAGTTCTAGCCGCAGTCTACTGAACGTTCAGAGTTCGTTGGGAACGAGAAAGCAAAGTGCTAATTTTTCTCAGAATTTGTGTTACTCACGTTTGGTAACTTTGCTTCCCCTCGCAAACAAGACGAGAGGAGGCGCGTGGCCGTTTTTCTTTGGCGAAGAGCATGTTTGACATATGCTTCACTGCGGAGGATGAATCGCATGCGACGCAAATGGCTGCTCCTATTCGCTCTTCTAGCCGCTGCCCCGCTGGGTGCTCAGGTCCGCGTATGGCAGGGCGTCCTGGAGATTCCCGTCTACGAGGAAGGCGCGCCGGATCCCAATCCCGCTTTCGATCAATACGCGTCAACGCGCTTTAACTATCCATACACGCTTCGAACCAACATCAGCGATCGCCGCGTCGTCCATAAACTTCGAGCCGTCTATCTCGAAAACGAGTACTTGAAGTGCTCCGTGCTACCGGACATTGGCGGCCACGTCTACACCTGCCTGGACAAAATCAGTGGCCAGCCAATGTTCTACGCTAACCCGTCCATCAAGAAAGCTCTCATCGGCTATCGCGGAGCCTGGGCTGCATTCGGCGTGGAGTTCAATTTCCCGGTGTCGCACAATTGGATGTCCATGTCGCCGGTGGATTTTGCCCTCTCTTCGCGCGCCGACGGCAGCGCCTCCGTTACCGTTGGCAATGTTGATCGAGTCTACGGCATGGAATGGATGGTGGAACTAACATTACGTCCCGGCTCGACGGTCCTTGAGCAACGAGTCACGCTGAGCAACCGCAGCGATTTCCGCCACCGCTTCTATTGGTGGAGCAACGCCGGTGTGCAAATTTGGGACGATACCCGCATTGAGTATCCGATGCAGTTTGCCGCCTCTCACGGTTTCACGGAAGTTCAGCCGTGGCCGGTGGACTCCTCCGGACGCGACTTGAGCATCGTTCGCAACCAAACCACCGGCCCGGTCTCCGTGTTCGTTCACGGCAGCCGCGAAGACTTCATGGGCATCTGGCATCCCCACACAAACACCGGCACCGCGCACTATTCTCGGTACGACGAACTTCCGGCAAAAAAGATCTGGTCGTGGGGAGTCGATGCCGACGGCCTCGACTGGCGCAAAGCCCTCTCCGATAACGAAAGCGCTTACGCCGAGCTGCAGGGAGGACTCTTTCGCAACCAGGAAACCTATTCTTTCCTTGAGCCCCGCCAGCAGATTCACTTCACCGAGTACTGGATGCCGGTCCGCGAACTCGGTGGAATTTCTCGAGCGAATCTGGCCGGCGTGGTACATCTCGAACGAAAGGACGGCCAGCTCGCTGTCGCGTTAAACGTGAATCAGCGGATCGCCGCCGCGTCGATTCGAATCCTCGACGGTCAAACCACTTTCTCCACGGACACCCTGAATCTTTCTCCCGAAACGACATGGCGAAAAGAAATTGCTCTGTCGAGCGGGGATCATAAGTTCGCATTCGAATTGCGCGACGCCAAGGGAACTCTTCTTCTTGCACAAACCGAGGGGCAATACGACTGGACTCCTTCCTCACAAATAAAAGTCGGCCCGCAACAGACCTACCAATTTCCGGAAGACAAGCTTAAAAGCGAAGACGACTGGCTGCAAACGGCAAAGGCCCTCGAGCTTGATGGCGACCCGCTCTCCGCGGTCGCCAGCTATCAGAAGGCCCTGCAAAAATTTCCTTCGAGCTACGAACTATTGAAGGCCGCCGGACGCCTCGACGCTGCTCAGCTGCGCTTCGCGGAAGCCGCCCCGCTTCTTTCCGCTGCCGCCGCTCGTGACACCACCGACGCCGAAGTCTCTTACTACCTCGGCATCACTCACGATGCTCTTGGTGAGCAGCGTGCCGCCATCACTTCGTACGAAGAAGCTTTGCGTTCGCCAGAATTCCGGGCAGCCGCCGCGCTTCGCCTGGCGGAACTGCAGTCGCGTGCAGGCAATCTTTCTGCTGCCGAGCAATTGCTCACCGCAAGTGTGCAGGCGGCACCCAACGATCTGCGCGCCAGCGAAGAACTTCTCGCTATCCAGGCCGCATCTGGAAACTCCGAGCCCGCCTCGCGAAAGGCCAGCGAACTGCTCCAACTCCATCCTTCCGACATTTTTCTCCGTGAACTGTCCGGCGATTCCGATCTGGCGCATCTTGCCGCCGATCCCTATCGCGTCTTGCGAATCGCAACGCAGTACGCGGCTCTCGGCCTTTATCGTCAAGCGATAGCGGTTCTTGCCCACACTTATCCTGTAGTCGATCCCGATCAGGCAGAGCCAGGCATGACTTTGCCGCAGGACAACCCGCTGGTCGTATATCTCCGCGGTTACTGCCGTCAACAACTTGGAGAATCGCCAGCCGCCGATTTCGCCCAGGCGTCAAAACTTTCCACGTTGTACGTTTTTCCTAGCACCCTCGTTGAAAAACTCGCGCTTGATGCCGCGGTGCGGCTCAATCCGGACGACGCCTCCGCTCATGCTCTCCTCGGCACCTGGTACTTTGCTCGCGCAAAAACGGCGGATGCCCTGAGCGAATGGAACGCTGCTCGCCGTCTGAACCCTCTGCTCCCGGCACTGGATGCTAGCCTCGGCCAGGCCTTACTGCATGAAACCGGCGACTACGGCGCTACTTCAGCTTCCTTTGGCGAAGGAATCGGAAACGATCCTCGCAACGTCGCCAATTACACCGGCGCCGTTGATGCCCTCACCCTGCTCGGTTCGCCTCCCGCTGAACGCGTGGCTGCCTTGCAGCGATACCCTGACTTGAAGCAGATGCCTGATTCTCTCGTCGAAGAGTTGGCTTTGAACGAGGCGGAGGCCGGCGATTTCACGCGTGCTTTGGCTCTGTTTAACGGCCGCTTCTTTGGCAGGGAAGAGGGCGGCACCAATGTTCGTCAGGTATGGATCGAGGTTCGTCTTATCCAGTCTGCGAGTTTGGCGCAGGCAAGCGACTGCCGCGCGGCGCTCGATGTCGCCGATCATCTCGGCGCGCCAGTCCTGGACTTGGCCTTCACCCGTGATGGACTCGAATCTTACCTCAAGTCCGCACGCACTCGATTTCTGCTGGGAGAAATCTACGAACACTGCGGTAAATCCGATCGTGCCACTGAACTCTTCTCTGCCGCCGCAAAGTCCGATCGCGAACTTGTCTGGAGTTGGGCCGCTTCGCGTAAGCTCCCGGACTTCGATTCAAGCGCCTGGAAGCAGCGCCTGGTCGCGGCCGCCGAGGCAGAAGACAAGTCAGTCGCCACCAGCGCCCGTTTCAGCGGCGCTTTTTACCGTGCCGGCATTCTGAATCTTGCCGCAGGTCGGCCAGATCGGGGGCGAGAGCTCCTTCGCGCGGCAATTTTCAGCCCGGACTCAAACCTCTCGCACCATTTCGCCCGTCTCGCCCTCGCCGGTAAATTCCCTCAGTAGGTTGTAGATTGGATTCGACATGGTGAACGCCGCGACGAAAAACATCGCGCTCTTTTCCTTTTTTCAATTTTCTTGGTGTTGTTGTGAATTGATATGAGGAACGCATAGCCTGGCCCATGGGTATGGCTGGCATCTGTAATCAGGTGCCGAGTCGGAACCTCTGGGTATTTGTCCCCACCCTCGAACGCCGCTTCGACGAAGTAGGCAGCCGCTCCGACAAAAAGAAAGCCGGCAAAGGCCGCGACTGACCACAGCGAGCTCCGACGAATTCCAAAGCTATAGCCAAACGCTATTGCACGTTCAGAGTTAGTTGGATAGGACTCAATTGCAATTGTTTTGTGGATCCGTTGGCCATCGCGGTCGGTGTCACCATAATGGTGTAGTTGCCCGAAGGAGTTTTAAATTTGAATGCCGCGCTGGCCACCGAACTGGCCGAATAACCGGACGCCGTTGCAATGGCTTGAACAGTCGCCGCAGAATTCAGTGCGAACGGAGCCGTATACATCGTCGACGCTGAATTGGGCATCGTTCCGTCAATGGTGTAGCGAATCGATGCGCCAGGCGTGCTATCGGTCAGCGTTACTGTCGGGTAGCCGGTAGAGAACGTTCCGCCGTTCGGCATGATCGCCGGTGCCGCGGCGCTCTGTATAGGCGGTGGAGGCGTTGACGAGCCGGCGCCTCCACATCCATCCCCGAACGAAATCAGCGCGACGATCAGTAAAGCGAAAGCTACAACGGGAACTGGCCGCAATGCGATCGGTTTGACGCGAGACGCGAGCAAGAAAGCCAACATTGCCGCGAGCACCGTCGCCAAGACGAGCGGACCACGGTCGAAGGGTGAGGCAGGTGTAGTAATCGGCGTCGGAGCGAGAGCGGCCGCCGATACCGTCGCTACCGAAATGTTGAAGGGAGCCGCTGCGCCATTCGTCACCGAAACGTTCGACGGGACCGTGCAGGTCGCGCCAAACGGCACGCCAGAACAGGTGAAGGTGAGTGTTCCGTTGAATCCGGCTCCAGGCATCGCCTGCAAATTGTATTGAGCGGTTTGTCCTGCGGAAATGGAGGCACTCATCGACCCATTCGGAGTTGGACCAAAAGTAGTCGCGGGATTTGCGGTGCCGCTGACACTTATGGACTGATTTCCTGCGTCGTCTGTGATCGAGACGCTGGTTAGCCGAACACCCGCAGCCAGCGGCGCAAAATTCACCGTGATTGTGCAGGTCGCATTCACCGCAAGTGCTCCCTGGCATGTGGTTGCCAGCGAAAAGTCCGCCGCATTTCCCCCGCTCATCGAAACGCCGGTGATGTGCAGCGTAGCCGTGCCCGAACTGGTCAGGGTCACGTTCTGCGCCGTTCCCGTGGTTCCCTCCGTTATCAACGGAAATGTAAGCGATCCAGGAGCAAGCGAAACTCCGGGTGCGTCCGGATTTCCGGACCCCGACAATGCCACTGTCTGGGTTGTGGCCGAGCCGGTGGCGTTGGACGAGATGGTCAGAACGCCGTTGGCCGCGCCAGTGCCTGAAGGAGTAAATGTCACTTGGATCGTGCAGGAAGTTTGCGTGGCGAGTTTAAATGCAGTTCCTACGCAGGTGCCCCCGCTCACTAGGCTGAAGTTTGCTGTAGCAGTGATTCCACTGACGGACAGCGGAAGCGCGCCCGCCGAAGTGATCAGCAGTTGCAAAGGAGCGCTTTGCTGGCCCACTGCGACGCCTCCAAATTGTAGGGCGCTTGGAGAAAGATTAATTTCAGGCGTGGGATGCGGCACTTTGTCAGGCGTGGTCGTCAGCAGCAGGATTCCACCAGGGCCAAAACCATTGGCAAACGCGGCGATAGTTGAAACCAATCCGGTATTGGGATCAACTGCGAGAATTTCTATGCCACTACTACCCGTAAAGTAAAAAAAAGGACCGTCTGGCGCAGGCACCCAGCCCGTAAACTCGGCAAGTCCCGGCGCGTTTGAAGGTAGGGGCGAGCTAGGCAACTCCTGGCCGGTACCCACGGAAAAAATGTGAACGCCCGTTACCCCGTTCGATAGCGCATTCAGATAGAACAATTGACCCGACGGGTCGAACGTACCCTGGTAATTGCCACCAGAATTAAGGGAGAGAAGCACGCCCTGACTATTACTTAGCGCCGGGACCAGCGAGTACAACCCAACCGACAGTACGATGCCAAATCCCGCAGCCAGGTAGTTTTGCTGCGGAGACATAACGATCCCGTTGCGCGGATTGTTGTACAACCCAAAGTCTTGGCTTACGCTTAGGGCTCCGTTGTTAATCGTGTAGCTTAAGATCGATCCATCCGGATTTGTATCTGTTACATACTCATATAAGAGTTCGGAAACCGAGCTATAAGCGCCCCCGACGACGATGCTGTTCGCTTGGGCAGGCGACTGCTCGATCGGGTTCAGGTCGCCTGCCGGCGTAATTTGGAATGACTCAACGCCACCGTATGTTAAGTAGCTAAGAGTGATCCCCTGGCCAGTGGTAATCGCCGCATCAACCGCAACCAGATAGTTTCCGGTTGGTTCGGCCCCGAGCGCCATAACGTTCGTAAGGCTGGAGCTGTAAGGCGAGTTGGCTGTCTCTGATACCTGTACTTGTGGGGTCAACTGATACACACAGATACGGCCGGAAGAACACGCCGCGAATAGCCAACGTCCTAAAGCATCCACAATGATCGGATTGCCGGGCCCGTCCTTCACGGCGAACGGACTTCCGGCGACGGGAGTAAGCGCCCCGGTGGTGATATCTCTGGCAAAAACAGCGATTGCCGCGCCGCCGTTCAGACTCGCGGACGCAAAAGCGAATGGCTGCGAAGTTTGTGCTGGCGCCACTCCACCCGTGAAAATGAAAACCATCAAAAGAGCAACCCACCTAATCGCTGAGAAACCAAATGCTAGGGGCGCTGCTCGTGTCGGCATTGAGGAGATCCGGTCGCGCATGAAAGATCTTCCGTGGCTGGCTGGAAGGACCAGCGCTATTCGAGCTGAATCGGAATTCGAGCCCAATCGTAGGCACTTATGCCGTTGGCGTCAATTGAGACTCCATAAAATTGAAATCGGGACGATCTCGACGCGGCCATTGGGGGCCGACGCTCCATGGCGACCTTCGACGTGACTGGTCGCTGGTTCCCGACGCCACAACGCCTTTGTTTCTCGGAGCTTGCAGCTTTCTTTCCGTTCGAATCATTGTCATATATAAAAAGTGTTGACAACAGCAACAAAATGCGCTATAATGGTTTGTGAACGTCGTCGCTCAATCCGCCCTGCTTCCCACCACTCCCCCTTTTACTATCAAGAGTGTCAAAATCTCCCCGTTTGCACCAAGTTCGCCGAGGCCCCCTCGGAAGAAGACACACTCTTCTTCGCTCTTTCCTTCTTTTTGCAGGAGGAGTAACAAAATCTCCCATTTGTTTTCAATAACTTGCCCACTCTTCTTCACTCTTAAAAAAATAAGCCATTTGTTTTCACACTCTTCCAAAAAACATGGGGAGTACACCCCCTCGCCAAAAAATCGGCAGTGCTCTTGCCACGCCACTCCACACACGCCGTCCGCAAGTTCTTTGCAATCAGCAGTTACGAAAAAAGGGAGGGGGGTGGCACTGTGAATTGCTGTTTCTTCCCGTAGGGGCACGGCATGCCGTGCCCGCTCTTGTCCCAAAGGCGATGGGTAACGGCGGCGTGGCGTCGGACATCAAGCCAGTGGGTAATGCCAGGGAGTAATGAAAGAGGAAGTCAGTTCCAAATGAAAATTGTTTCCCTGAATCTTGGGTTGCCGCGCGAATTGACTTGGCACGGAAGAATCGTCACCACCGGAATTTTCAAGGAGCCGGTGGCCGGGCGCGTCATGATGCGCAAACTGGATCTGGATGGCGACCGCCAGGCGGATTTGACCGTACATGGCGGCGAGTACAAGGCGGTCTACTGCTACCCGGTCGAGCACTACGCCTACTGGAAAAAAGAATTGCCGGGACGGGAATTGCCGATGGGCATGTTCGGAGAAAATTTCACGACCGAAGGAATGTTCGAAAACGAAGTGCACCTCGGCGATCGGTTTTCCATCGGCGGTGCGGAAGTGATTGTGACCCAGCCGCGCCTGCCTTGCTACAAATTGGGCATTCGGTTTGGCGCCGACGATATGGTCAAGCGATTCCTGGCCAGCGCGCGCACCGGTTTCTATCTCGCAGTGAACCGCGAAGGAGAAGTCGGTGCAGGCGACGAAATTAAGCTGATCTCGCGCGACGCAAACGCCGTCTCGGTTTCTGAAATTACCCGGCTGTACGTTGCGAAAAGATTTGCTCCAGAAGATCTCGATTCACTGCGCCTCGCAATGAAAGTCGAGGCGTTACCCGACGATTGGAAAGCATATTTCCGCGAACGCCTGCAGAAAGTGAATATTTGAGGGTTAATACAATTTATTGGTACTCTTAGCTGACCAGGAACGTAAGGAGAGCCTATGCCGAAAACCGAAGAGGCAAGCACACCGAAAAAAGGCCACAGGATTCACACCCATTGGCGAGTGACTGTTATTTACACCGACAAGGAAATTTCCGGCCGCGTTTTCACCAACCGCGAGAAAGCCGAAAAATTCGCAGCGCGCCAGCAAAAATCGCCGGTCGTGAAGACCACCACCATCGAGCAGGTTCACTAAGTTAGCGGCCGCGCGCGGAAAGTTGAGCGAGAAAAATTATTTGGCTAGGAGAGATTTCCAGCGCGCCCAGGCTGCTTCGCGCGCGGTCTTGTTGGCGGCGTTCGTATCGTCGGGAGTTTCGCCGGCCCGCATAAATCCATGTCCCGCGCCATCGTAAGTAACGGGGTCATAGGCTTTTCCCGCGGCTTTCATGTCGTCGACGGTCCCAGGAACGGTAGCCCCAATGCGCGCGTCATTGCCAGCGTAGAAGCCATACACAGGAGCTTTGATCTTCGCCATTGCTTCCTTGGCGGGCGGGCCGCCATAAAAAACAAATGCTGCGGAAAGATCAGCGCGATTTGTGGCGAAGCGAAAAGTCTGGCTGCCGCCCCAGCAAAATCCCGCGACAAATAATTTTCCGTTCGCGGCCGAAAGTTTCAAACCGTAATCCGCTGCGGCATTCAGGTCCGCGGTGACTTGATCGGGATTGAGTTTGCCGATCGCTTCCATCACTCCGCCAGCGGCGAAATCTTTTGTGCGGCCGCCGTTTGGTCCCGCGCCGCTAAGGAGGTCGGGAGCAACCGCGATGTAGCCGGCTGCGGCAACTTCGTCGGCAAGTTCCTGCGCCCAATCGCTCAATCCAAAAATTTCGTGGATGATCAGCACCACTGGTCGTTTTTCTTTCGATTCGGGATAGACGATGAGCGTTTCCACGTTGCGGCCGTCGTGCTTGACGGTGACCCACTCACTGTGGCGTGGAGATTTTGCAATGCGCTCGCGCGCCCAGGGCTGCGACCATTCCTGCGCGGCGGCAGTTTGCGCGGCCAGCAAAATTGCTGCCAGTAAAATGAGCATTGCTGCGAATCGTTTCATAGGTCACCTCAGTTCTGAAATCGCGACAGTGATGATAGTAATGGGAAGGAATAGCGGCAAGAGATTTTGTGTTTGGTGTTGGAGCTGTGCAGACAGCCGCGGCCCTGCTCAGTTGGCGTTGGGACGGCGGGGTTTATTTTGGTGCGTAAAAAAGATAATCGGCGAAATACGGAACGCGCACATCCTGATTGACATGATCAGAATCGCAGCCGGTGGAAGGAGCTTTGCCGCCCTTGGTGTTGAGGCGCTGAATGGTAGTGGCGCGCGAAAGAACGCCATTGCCATCATGGCTGATGATGCTGACGAGCAGCCAGGGAATGGAATCGGCGTCGGGCGAAGGAACACTCGCCACGGCTTTGCCGGTGACGCGGCTGCCGTCGGTGGCCTCCCAGGAAGGTCCGGCAAAATGTTTGCCGAAGAGTTTGCCGTCTTTGTCGAAGAGCTGAGCGTCGGGAGCCTTCAGCGTCCATGCGAATTGCGCGGCGTCACCCTTACAGGTGTAAACCTGATCGCCCTTGGCATGGACCTGGAGCAGCAGCTGTTCGCCAGCGGGCGGCTGGAGTTGCGGCGGAATTTGCTGCGGGGGTTGACTTGTGACAAGCG
>Ga0210402_10002508_pt1 | contig 17827 bp, 13 predicted proteins | sample IncBWC7MmetaG_FD_161055 | JGI IMG/M metagenome (GOLD analysis project Ga0210402, IMG submission 161055) | Forest soil microbial communities from Barre Woods Harvard Forest LTER site, Petersham, Massachusetts, United States - Inc-BW-C-7-M | ecosystem: Environmental > Terrestrial > Soil >... | reverse complement strand
CGGAGAACTCTCTCCGGCGTTACCTGGAAAGAAATCCAGAATCGGCGAATGGCTACTATTTGCTGGGGTATGTCCTGAACCGAGAGCACCGGCCCGCGGAGTCGCTGGCCATCTACACAAAAGCGGCAAAGATTACGCCTCCCACCGGTGACGACCTGAAAATTGTGGCTCTCGATTACGAACTGCTGAATGACAACCCTGAGGCGATTCGTTGGCTGGAACGTTCGGTCGCGATGGATCCGGGCAACAAGGATGCCTGGTACTATCTTGGCCGCGCATATTACACGGCATCGCGAATCCCGGATGCGCGGACGACTTTCGAGCAGGTCCTCCGTCTTGAGCCACGAGACGCCAGGGCCGAAAATAATCTTGGCCTGATTTTTGAATCCGGAGGACAAACGGACGATGCGCTTCGAGCGTATCGGAACGCGATCGCCTGGCAAAAGGACGGCACTCCATCTGCCGAGCAGCCGTACTTGAATCTGGGGAGCCTGCTGGTCACCCTCGATCGCGCCGAAGAGGCCATTTCACCCCTGCGAAAAGCCGTGGAGCTTGCGGACACAAACTCGCAATGTCATCTGCGGCTCGGCACCGCGTATTTACATTTGAACCGGCTGGACGAAGCGCAAAAGGAGTTGCTGGAATCGGTTCGGCTTAATTCACAGGATGCGACCGCCCACTACCAGCTTGGGCGCTACTACAAGCAAGTAAAAAACATCGATGCGGCGAAGAAAGAATTCGATCGAGTCGCGGAAATTCAGTCTGCAGAAGTGCAAAACCTGAAGAGGCCAAAAAATTAGCGGTGCTACCCTCACCGCCAGGTCAGGGTAGCGGCTGAGTTTGCCGGAAGCGTGTACTCTGCGAATTTCTTTTCCCAGCCGACGTTGAAGGTCACGCGCTTTGAACCGCTGTTCAGTACCAGCAAGACCAGCGAACCGTCGGGGTTTCGAAACGCAACGTCTTCGAGGCTTCCCGGACCAAAAGTATTCGACTCGATGCGGCGCGCACCAGGGAGGACAAATTTGCTGACGTGGGCCAGAGCCGTGAAGTCAACTGTTGGAATCACTTCCACCGCGCTATCGTTTTGATTCACGGTGATTACGCCGCGGCAATTCTTGCAGCCACCCAGATGCGGTTCGTGGTTCTGGTCCAGCGCCAGGTTCCAAAGGATTACACTGTGCGACCAGTTGCGGGTCGAGTCGATGATCAGGCGGACCTGCTCATCGAGTAGATTCCCTTTTTGCCAGGCGCCTCCCGAGCATTCGGTCATCCAGATCGGAAGATTGGGAAAACGTTCGTGCAGTTCGGACTGCGCAGCGGCGTTCCCGCCGTAGCAATGGATGGCGATGCCGGAAGTATAAGCGGCGGCCTTCGTATCGGCTAAGACTTCGATCGGAAAGTGAACTAAATCCCAATTGTGGTCGAATACGAAAATCTTTGAATGGACGCCGGCTGCACGGAATGCCGGACCGAGAACGGACCCCAAAAATGCAGCTTGCTCGCTCGCGGACATGATCATGCTGGGATAGTCCGCATCAAGATTCAACGGCTCATTCTGCATTGTCACACCGAAAATCGGGACGCCCGCCTGCTCATAGGCCTTTACAAATTTTACGAAATACCTGGCCAGGGCATCGTAGGCTTCCGGCCGTAGCGATCCCTTTACCAGGGAGTCGTTGGATTTCATCCACGCGGGTGGGCTCCATGGTGTTGCAAGGATTTTGATCCGTGGATTGATCGCCAGTGCGGCGCGCAGCACGGGGATGATGTAACGCTGGTCCTTCTCGATGGAAAAGTGCTGCAATTCGGAATCCGACTCTCCGGCGGGCATGTCGTCATACGTGTAATCTTCCAGGGCAAAATCGCTCGAGCCCATCGGTTGCCGCAACAGAGTCAGACCGATGCCTTTTTCCCGATCAAAGAGTTTCTTCATTGTTTCTTGGAATTGCGATTCAGAAAGTTTGTTGCGCAGCAGCCATGCGGAGGAGTCTGTGATCGATGCGCCGAAACCGTCGATTGTCTGAAAGCGCTTCGCGTCGTTCACGAAAATGGTAAGTTCAGGGACGCGCTGCGCGCCGAACTGAATTGAGGACTGTTCCTCGGGTTCGCCAACGGTGTGTTCCGTCGATTGAAACACGCGTACCTGGCCCGCCGGCGTACTCGCAGTCGAGGCGCGCTCTTGCGCCCCGGCCATCGAACAATACATTGCGGCGTACATACAAACCAATGTCAACTTCATCGGTGAGCGCACGGGACACTCCGGCAAAAAGAGTTATAAGTGCGAATTACTGGTTCGAAGGCGGCGCCTCTGTTCCTTCCGGCGCCACGGTATCTGAATCCTTCTTCTGCTGAAACTGCTTCATTTTTTTCTGCGATCCTTCCAACTCAGCGTCTTTGAACTTCTGGAACATCGCGAATGCCTGCTGCGCTTCCTGCGTTCGGTGCAGTCGCCGCAAAACCGTCCCCAACTGGTACCAGGCTTGTTCCAAAACGTCCTGATCCGAATCGGCTTTTACGGCCCTCTCGAAATCCTCGAGAGCTGCCTGATCATTTCCGAGTAGCATCTCAGCACGGCCAAGATTGTAGTCTGCATGACGCAGTCCAGGCCGCAATTTCATCGCCGCCTCAATCATCTGTTTGCCCTGCGCCGCATTTCCTTTTTCCGTCAAGAGGACGCCCAGCTTATATTGGGCAACGATGTTGTCCGGATCGATTTCAAGTTCCTTCCGAAACGCCTCCTCGGCTTCTGGCATTTTGCCGATAGTCCGGTATTCCGTTCCCAATTCTTCATGGAGGCGAGGCTCATGGGGTGCGAGCTGGATAGCTGCGTTGTATTCCGCGATCGCATCCATGTGACGTTCCGCGTCGGCATTGGCCTCCGCAAGAATTTGCCGGACGCGCCAGGATTTCGGATCTGCGTGAAACATGCGAGCATAGCTGTCTTTGGAAACGAATAGATGCGCTTGCCCGCGGTGATAAAGAATATCCACGTTGTCCGGCGCGAGTTTGGCCGCTTTGTCCAGGGCCTCCGCGGCTTCGTCCCCTTGGCCCTTCTCCAGCGCGACGATTCCAATCCACATCCAGGCGATGGCATCCTTCGGATAGGCGGCGGTCTCCTTGTGGAGAGAACTCAGCGCGGAATCCAACTGGTTGGTGCGGTATTCAGCGATGCCGAGGAAGAGATTGGCGCCATGAAGCTTTGGCTTGAGTTGGAGCGCTCTTTGAAAACTGGCAATGGCGTCCTGGTGGCGTCCCTGTTCTTCGCGGACCAGCCCGAGGTTCAAGTACGCTTCTGCAAAAGTCGGCGCTTGCTTAATCACGGCCGCGAAGCCTTCGCCGGCCGCGTCGAAATTCCCGCTACGCATGGCATCGGAAGCCCGGTGAAAATTGGCCGCCACCTCAGGGGATATTTGCGGTGCCTGGGCGGCGAGAGACGAAACCACGGCCAACAAAATGCAGGTGCTCCAGGCCAGACGCGCGGAGAACCGCCTGCACCGATTCTGCTGCGTGGTATTGCGGTTACCGCTGGAGAACAGGTCAAACAATGTCATAGAATTTCCCGGAACAATGTTACACCTTCCCGGAATACGCTCAGCAAGTTAGCGAAAAGCGAAAAATCCTCTGCCAGGTCCCGGTTATCGATATGCACCGGAAATGTCACAGGACGCCGCTAGTGAGGTCCTTTCCAACGGACATGAGCTTTGCCCAGGGCCAAAAAAAGATCCTCCTGCCAGGGGTGTTCGGCAGGAGGATTGGCGGCAGGTTAGGAGCAAGCCTAACCGTCAGAACTGGTAGCGCAAAGTCAGCTGGATCACGCGGACTGCGTTGATCGTACTAGGAAAGCCCTTTGGCTGGCCGAAGTTGGAGTTGAAACTCGGATTGAGACCTATATTCCCGAAGACATGCCGGTTAAATGCGTTGGGGATATCAACCTTGAAAATGATGGCATGGTTCTCGCTAATCACGGTGCGTTTAATGATCGAGAAGTCTTCGCTGAAATAAGGTTGGCTCCGAACATTTCCTAAAATTAAAGGAATGTTTCCAAATTGGTACCCGCGCTTAGTGACAAGGCCGGGTGCATTCGGATCGAAAAGCGCGGCACAGTTGAAGAAATTGTTAGTACTATTAGCAGTGAAAAGCCCTGTCGTCGGGTCTTCGTTGCAAGCAGACGGTAAAGCGTGATTGTAAGAGGAGTGATTGGGATCAAGAATCGGAACGCCGGGCAGCAAGCTGAGCCGCCACCCACCGTCGGTACCTGGGGGGTTCTTGCCAAAGAAACCCGTAACCGCTGGGGAACCGCTCTGGTATCTCTGCACGCCTCCGATTTCCCAGCCACCGAGCACCTTACTGGCTACTCCCTGATTGAAGTGTTTCTTGCCTGGTCCGGCCGGCAATTCATAGAGATAACTCAGGACGAATTGGTGAGGGGTGTCTTGATAACTAAGCGCCTTCTGGGAACTTGGATTGAAGGGATTCTGCGCCGCAAATTCATTGGAGGAGAATCCGGAAAACACAGGAATGGCGCTGTCTGCATTCGTAATCGTCTTTGAGAATGTATAGGAAGCGAGCAGGTTCAAGCCGTTCCGGAACCTCCGCTCGAGCTTCGCCTGGAACGAGTTGTAGGAGGAGACGCCCAGGTTTTCGAGGCACGAACAGAGGTTGTTGTTGCTGCCCCCGACCGCTAGATACTGGGGGAAGGGACGAAGCAACTGGGCCACCGTGTCATTTCCCGCCGAGGCACCACCCGGGCCATACAAGGACTGAAACCAGGCTGGAACTGTAGTCACACCAACCGAAGCGAGAGCCGCCAGGGCTCCGGCACTCTCGCTGGGATTGGTAAAAATGTGAAGCTGAAGCGCATCACCTAGACCGTAGTACTGCGGGTTGAGCGCATTGACTTGGGCGATGTTGGTATGCAGATAGTCTGCCTTGATGCCAACGTAACCCACGCTAAGAATCAAATCCTGGGCCAATTGTTTCTGGATTTCAAAGGTCCAGTTCTGAGTCCTTCCTGGACGCCCGTAGCTCGACGCTATGTAAGTTACATTCTGGCCATTCAGCAATGATGGATCCGTAGTGGGGGCGGGCGCCGGATAACTGGGGAACCCGGAAGATAGCGGCAGTGCGTTCCCGATGCCGAAGTTGTCGAAGGATTGAAAGGTGGGCTGGGCAGTGCTCCCGGCCCGGAATTGGATATTTCCCGTGGGAAGGTCGTCATAGAACAGCGGGGCATAATACATAGCGTACCCGCCGCGGAAAACGATGTTGCGGACGTGCCCGAACAGTTCCTCCGGCGCATAGGCAAATCCGACGCGAGGGCCAAAATCCTTAAAATAAGTCTTCCCGAGGTTTGCGAGAGGGCCATAGACCAGTCCGCCGGGAAGGCCGCCCGCCCCTGGGTTCGCTGTGGTCAGTGAAGTATTGGACTGGGTATCTTTGGCGTCATTGCGTGTAGTATCGAACTCGTAGCGCAACCCAAGATTTATCGTCAAATCCCTGCGAAGTTTGAAGTCATCTTGAACGTAGGCAGCAAAATAGTTGGAGGCCCAGCGAGGATAGGAACTGGAGATGCTTAGGAATTCCCGCTGCGGCAATCCAAGCAAAAAGCTCGCGAAGGGATCTCCCGTGCTGGTGTCATTCGGCGTGTATGCGGTTTGAAAATTATTGAAGGTGTATGCTGGGGAAGTATTCCCTGTCGGCAGGTCTGAGTACTGATACGCTCTCCACTCCAAACCAAACTGAAACGAGTGCCGGCCGGTAACCCAAGATAAATTCTCGGAAGTGACGAGACTATTAGGAACATGTCTGTCGTTGCTGCCGCTACTGAATCCTTGATATCCGATCCCCTGGGAACTGTTGTTAAACGAAAATTGGGGAAATGTTGGACCATGCGCGCCGCTAATTCCAAGCACAGCTTCCCAGTCCGGGGTCCCGTTAACGCTAGTTCCTCTGCTGAAATTGCTTAACCGATTCAGGCCAATAGTAAAACTGTTCGCTAATGTCGCGTTGATCGTATGGTTCCAGCCAAAACGAACGTAATGCGTGAAATTGGAGTTGTAGAAATTCGTATCGAGGGGAACCGGTAGGACGGGGGCCCCCGGCACACCATTCAGATCCTCCTGATCTCGGCTGCTATAGGAGAAGAAAAACTTGTCGTTGGCTCCCCAGTTCTGGTCGATTCGGAAGCTCATGGTAGTGTCCCGAACCGGCTGGGTGGTGAGGTAGATAAAATTGTTAATCAAACCGTCGCGATTCGCGGCCGTCGGCGGCTGGTTGGGGCTCACCGTAAGAAACTTCAGGACGTTAAGCGCGACAGGATCGAGGGCAGTAGTAATCTTATTGCCCGGGAAAGCAGTACGACACTGAACCGGCTGCCCCTTGACCACAACCGTCTTTGTTGTGGATGGATCAAAGATTTGGCCCTGCAGGATCGGCGAACCATCACAAGGGTTAATAGCCCCCGTTGGTCCGCCAAGTCCCGCTGAAAAATCTCCCTGGAGTTCCTGAGCAGTCGGTAGGGTAATTAACCCCGAGTTAGTCCCCTCGTTATTTCGATATTGCTCGTACGAGAAGAAGAAAAACGTCTTGTCGTGACCGTTATAGACCTTAGGAATCCACACGGGTCCGCCGAGACTTCCACCGAAATCGTTCTGATGATCTCGCGGCTTCGGAGAATGATTGAAGTTGTTACCCCAGGAATTCGCATTCAATTTGTCATTATGCAGGATGTCGAAGCCCGTGCCGTGAAACGAGTTCACACCCGACCTAGTTGAGAAACTCTCGACTCCACCTGAGGTGCGCCCATATGCCGATGAAAATGTTGAGGTGAGCACCTTAAACTCCGTCATTGCCTCGACAGAAGGAGCAGTCTGGTCAAAGGCAGAACCACTGTCCGCGCGGGCCGTGCTCACGCCGTCCAAGAGTACTTCGGTGCCAAAATTCTGGCCTCCAGTTAGCTTGGATTGAAAGATGCCGTTTGCAGCGGCGCCATTTTGGTTGGTGCCGGGACCTTGGGTGCCAGGGGTCAGAAATACGAAAGTTTCGGGCGACCGGAGAAAGCTCTGGCCTGATGCAAACAAACCCAAGGGCAAATCCTGAATCTGTTTGTTGCTCACAACAGTTCCAACTTCCGCATTCTCAACTTGAATGGTCGGAGCATCCGCAACTACCGTCAGGGTTTCTTTAACATCGCCCGGATGCAAAACAATGTCCAGGGAAGCCGTGGTGTTAATCTGCACCACCACGCCCTTCGCATCCGCTATCTTGAAGCCCTTCGCAGTCACCGCGATGTCGTACACCCCCAAGGCAAGATTCGATAGTCGATATGCGCCAGTGGACGTGGAAACGGCATTATAGATCGTGTGCGTGTCCACATGGGTCGCTTGGATCTGTGCGTCGACAACAACTCCACCCGAGCCATCCAGAATGGTCCCTGCAATGGCACCAGTGTTGCCTTGTGCGCAGAGAGAATGAGCGGCTATGAAGAGAAGCAATGCAACTGCGAGGAAACGACCTGCAGCAACGCCAACGAACCGCATAGACTTGCCTCCCACCTTGTCGAAACAAGGCCCTATGAACCGCGGTGCGGCTGTTCCAGGTTGCTTTGCGCGATATCGACCTTAAAGGACCCAGTACAGCATGCACGACCGCCTCTGCCTCTAAACGATATGTATTTCCAGCGGCTATTCGGCCGGGTCTCGACCAATCCAATCGTTTGCGCGGCAGATTTCTACAGAAGCACCCCAATCGTGGGGCTATTTGGCATCAGTCAAGATATTGTTGTCAAGCAGAAATTTTTCGAATACTGTTTAGACAATCGTTTGTCTGGGGATAATCAGCCGGTTTAATCTCGTAATCGAGAGCAATCTGGTCCAAACGAGCCATCGAGCACCTGCGCCCGACCTTGCTTTCGGCTCGGCGGTCCTTATCCCCCCGATTACCGCTTTTGGGATACTCTCATGCCGAAATTCAATGGTGACGAGCCGGCACTGGGCAGTCTCGGGCCTGATACTGCTGTGGCCAAACACAAACCAAAACCTTCCGATCGTGGGGGCCGGACGAGCCTGAAGATCCTTGCGGATTATCTCGGATTGTGCCCCGCCACCATTTCTGTCGTCCTGAATAACGTGCCCGGTCGTTCCATTCCGCACGAAACGCGGGAACGCGTCCGCGAGGCCGCGCGCAGGTTCAACTACCAGCCCAGCCTGCTGGCGCGCTCCCTGCGCAAAAAGCGAACATTTACGGTGGGAATTCTGGTCCCCGAGCTGAATGACGGCTATCACACCATGGTGATGAGCGGGATCGGCGATCACCTGATGCGCGAAGGTTATTTCTATTTCAATGCCCACCATCGCCACAAACCCGACATGATTGAGGAGTATCCGCGGTTATTGATTGGCCGGGGCGCCGAAGGGCTGATCACGATTGACACGAAATTGGAGCATGAGTTGGCCGTCCCGGTGGTGGCGGTCGCCGGGCACAAGAAAATCTCCGGAGTCACCAACGTCTTGCTAGATCACCGGCGGGCCGCGGAGCTGATTCTCCGGCATCTGGTGGAACTCGGCCACAAGCACATCGCCTTCATGCGCGGCCAATCCTTCAGCGCGGACTCTCTTACGCGCTGGCAAAACATCGTGGCGGTAGCAAAAGAACTAGGTCTTCCGATCGATCCCGACCTTACCATCCAGCTCGAGCGGGACATTTCTTCACCCGAGTTGGGTTATCCGGTCGTTCAAACACTCCTGCAAAGCCGCAAACGATTCACGGCGATCGTCGCCTTCAATGATATGTCCGCTATCGGTGCAATTCGCGCCCTGCGCGATGCCAACTTGGACGTACCGGAAGACGTTTCCGTGATTGGCTTCGACGACATACAACTCGCGGCTTACCACACCCCCCGGCTAACGACCATCCGGCAACCCTTGCGGGATATGGGGGAAACCGCGGCGCGAATTTTGTTGCAGCGACTGCAAGGATTTCGCGATTATCCGATGGAATTTGCCGTTCCACCCGAGTTGATTATTCGCGAAACCACCGCCGCCAATCCGAAATGCCGTCCGCAGGGAACTTGAGTTAATCGAACACGCCACTTATTTGCGGCCTAGCGAGGTGTCCGTTGCTGAGAAAAGTTATGCGTTTCTTGCTGGTTTTTGTTTTCTTGTCCGTGATTGCCGCTACCGTTCGCGGGCAACAGACCACACTGGCAATCACCGACGTCAGTGTGATCGACGCAACCGGCGCTCCCGTTCGGACGAATATGACGGTGATCGTTGAAGGCAGCCACATTTCCGCGATTGGCAAAAGTGACGCGACGCCCCTGCCGAAGAAGGCAAGAGTTGTGGATGGGAAAGGGAAGTATCTGATCCCGGGGCTCTGGGATATGCATGTGCACGAGATTTTCGGGGCCTGGCTGCCTGAAAATGAAAAAATAACTCCGGTGTTGTTTGTCGTAAATGGCGTGACTGGCGTTCGTGATATGGGCGGCGACCTGGAGCCGCTGAAGAAGTGGCGCACTCGGATTGCCGAAGGGAAGCTGTTGGGTCCGCGAATGATCATTTCCGGTCCAATGCTGGATGGGCCGGTTCCACAATTTCCAAGTTCCGCGCCGGTAAAGGATGCTGCAGAAGGCCGCCGCATCGTCGATGAACTCGAAAAGAGCGGGGCAGACTTCATCAAAATTCAGTCCCTCGTTCCACGCGATGGGTACTTCGCGGCCGCAGACGAGGCAAAGAAAATCGGCATTGTTTTCGCCGGACACGTGCCGGATAAAGTTCGCGCAACGGAAGCGTCGAACGCCGGACAGAAAAGCATCGAACATTTAACGGGCGTTTTCGAGGGCTGCTCGACTGTCGAAGATGAACTGATGGCCGCGCCGCGAGGGCCCGGCAGGGGTAAATTCCTTTCGACTTATGATCCAGCCCGCGCGAAAGCACTGATCGCACTTTTTGCAAAGAATCAGACCTGGCAAGTGCCCACGCTCTACTGGGAACGCGGCGAATGGCTGATTGAGCAGACGAACGCCGGGCCGGATCCATTGTTGAAATACGCCCCGGCGGTTTGGAGAGATCGCTCGTGGCCCATGTTTACGACAGGAATAGTTAAAGACTGGTCGACCGACCCTATCGCCGATCGGGAAGCGTTTTTTCAAGCTGAACTGAAAATGGTGGGCGAGATGAACAAGGCGGGGGTTCCTATCCTCGCCGGAACCGACACGGCCGCGGGAGTGCGCGTTTATCCCGGCTTCAGCCTGCACGAAGAATTGGAACTGCTGGTGAAGGCGGGGTTGACGCCGATGGAAGCGCTGCAAGCAGCAACGCTGAACGCGGGGAAATTTCTTGGTCTTGCGGACACCGGAACAATTGAGAAAGGTAAGAGAGCCGACCTGGTTCTGTTGGACGCCGACCCACTGGCGGACATCAAAAATACGCGAAAGATCCACAGCGTGGTGCTGGCCGGGCGTTATTTTGCGCGAACTGATCTCGATCACCTGTTGGCACAGGTGGAAACAGAAGCTGCCCAGTCCAAATAGACCCGATCGCAATCACCTCTACGAAAAATAACGTCGGCTGTAGGGGCACAATAAATCGTGCCCTCCGCCCCGGACACGATCACCTGGCAGCCCGCAAGTGATGCAAGACGCGCTGGGCCGCCTCCACACCATGAAACTGCGCCTCCTCAAAAATGGAGATGCCACTCAGATCCGAGTTCGCAAACAGAATCCGGCCCTCCCTGCGTTTCAGTCGGCTTCGTTCTTCGGAACTGATCGATCCCACTGTTGGCCGGACCATTGCGTGTCCCATGCGCATAATGTCGATCCGCGAGACGCACTGCCGGATATCCTTGTGCACTCTTTCCAGGTCTCGCAAAATCGCTTCCTTCCAGTAATTCCAATCTTTCTCCAAAAGAAATTGCCTGTTCTCAGCGGGAGAGCCTTCGGCAAGTGCCCAATAAAAAGTCCAAACCGTCCGATCGATATGGGTTCGCAAGCTCTGATGCGTGGCATCCACGTACCCAAGCGTCGGTGAGTCCAGGAAAACCGTGTCCCAGGCGGGTTCGGCCCCTTTCGAATCCGGCATTCGCTCCAGCGTCAGATTGGCCGTGAGCCACGGAGAATACGTGAAATCGCTTAACCGCGGAAAGCCATCGATCAAATATGGAGCCAGAAACGTCGGCGCAGCAAAGATGACGAACTCCGCCCGATATTCAGTATCACCCGCGAAGACGTTGGCCCCGCGTACTGTGGGAACGATCTTGTGCACCATCTGGTTTGTCCGGACATTTTCGGCAACCCTCTCCAACAGCCGCTTTGTAATCCAACCATTTCCTTCCGGCCATGTGATGGGTCCTTTTTCTTCTGACTCACGCGATGAAAAATAATGAATACCGGCCCACGCGGACGTGTCGCGGGCCAGAGCTCCGTAATCATCCCGGCAAGCGTAGTTCATGTACCAGTTCAAGAGCCGGGAATCGAATCCCTTGGACCTCAGCCAATCGTCAAATGAGATCTGATCCAGCTCTGCAAAGTTTCGCCAGTAGCCAACTTCCAATGGAACGGTGAATGCGCCCGAGGCGCGATACTTTGCAAAACTGTCTTCCAGCCGCTGAAACTGCTCCCGGTCCACCTGCGTTAAACCGACGGCAGGCTCAATTCCTTCTTGCCACCGCCCGTAGAGATATAATCGCTCCTGCGGCGCGAATACCAGGTAGCGTTCTTCCCACCTTCCATCCTTCAAGGCGCCAAGATCTTCGAAAAGTTCGCGAACGTAAACGGCTTGCCGGCCTGGGATCGGCACGTAATGAGCCGCCCAGGGGTAAGCCGTGATTTCGTTTTCTCCCGAGCGAGCATTTCCGCCGGCTGCCGCGTTCATCTCAAGGAGGACGAAATCCTTGAATCCCTGTTTTCGCAGCCGCCAGGCTGCGCTTAGCCCGGCAATGCCGCCTCCCACAATCACCACGGGTAACTTTAGTGTTTGTTTTGGTGGAGGAAACGGTTTCCGGTCTCGAAGCAGATGCCCCGCCGCAGCCGCTTCATTTACAAATGACCCTTCGATCTTCCGTTCGCTTTTCAGGGACAGCCCGATGAGCGCGGCGCTGCCAGTCCGCAGGAAATCGCGGCGGCCCAACATCAATGGCTGATGTCCTTCCAATCATTTTCATAGGTGCGGACCAGCACCTGGGTGTTCAGTTGATTCGCGGGCATCGGAAGGGGAGCCATGTCCGGCGGGAAATGAAAGAGCAGTGGAATGCCCTCCGGATTCAGAAACCGTAACCCGCCGGGAATTGATTTTGGCGGGACGTAATCATGGGTGCCGGCTAGAACAAACCCCCACTCCCCAAACGACGGAACATATACGTGGTAAGGAAAAGTCTGCAGTCCCGCCTGATGAAGCGTCTCTGCAATGCACCAGAACGAATCCCTGGCAAACATAGGCGACGTGCTCTGGACCACCAGAAATCCCTGCGCGCTCAGATGGCGGGCCACCGCCCGGTAGAACGCAGTCGTGTACAGTTTTCCCAGCGCATAGTTCGTGGGATCCGGAAAATCCATCACGATGAAATCAAAATTCTCCCTGCTTTGGTCCACCCAGGGAAACGCGTCCGCGTTGACCACTTGCAGGCGGGGAGAGAGTAAAGATTTCTGATTAAGCTCCGTCAGCATCGTCTGCGTGGAAAACAATTTGGTCATCTCCGGATCCAGATCCACCAGGGTTACCTTTTCCACCTGCGGGTACTTGAGGATTTCCCTAACCGCAAGGCCGTCGCCGCCTCCGAGCACCAACACCGTTCGCGGGACAGGAATCGCCGCCAGGCCAGGGTGAACCAGGGCTTCGTGGTAGCGGTATTCGTCCCGCGAACTGAATTGCAAATGGCTGTTCAGAAAAAGCCGGAGGTCATCCTTGAATCGGGTCAGGACGATGTGTTGGTAGCGCGTGTCCCGGGCGAAAATAATCTCGTCCGCATAAATGTTGTCTTCCGCAGTGGTCGTAATCTCTTTGGCTTTCGCTATGCCCACTCCCAGAACGCACACGACGGCAAAACACGCGGCACGCAGACTCCTTTTCTCCATCAGCTGAGGTGCAAATAGATAGGTGGACCAAAGCGCCACGCCCGCGTTAATCAGCCCAAAAAACATGGCGGAACGAACCAATCCCAGATGCGGCACCAACAGTATCGGGAACAAAAGTGAGGCTCCCAGGGCGCCCAGATAATCAAACGTCAACACGTGCGCAACCACATCCCGGAACGTGTAGCGATCTTTGACGATCCGCATCAACAGCGGTATTTCAAGTCCGACGAGAATTCCCATCACGACTACCAGCGCGTAGAGAACAAGCTGAAACCCTTGGGTGAAAGCGAACGCCCACATGAGCAGCGCCGACGAAAAACCTCCAACCACGCCCAACATCAATTCTATCCAGATGAAACGCTGAATCAGTCCGCGGTTCAGATATCGGGAAAGGGCGCTTCCGAGGCCCATCGCAAAAAGATAGGTCCCAATCACCGTGGAGAATTGAAATACGCTGTCGCCAATCAGGTAGCTTGCGATCGTGCCGGCGATCAGCTCATAGATCAATCCGCAAGCAGCGACCAGCAGGACCGTCAGGAAAAGCAGGATACCCATTTCTTCTCTTAGTGAATCGCGGAAGCAATGATGATGCAGATGCCGATCGACATCGCACCCACCAGAATCGCCAGCGCCGTGTTGTGCTCCTGCACGATCTCTTTCCAGAGGTGATACGGGGTCACTTTGTCCATGATGACAAAAGCGAGTACGAACACCAGAATCCCAAGAAACGTGAACACCAGCGCGCTGATTACATTGGCCACCGGAATCATATTCATTTCATTTGCCTCCAGTATAGTGATGGTAGCTGCTGTAAATGGAACGGTAGGAGCCCGGATTGTCGCGCACCGACTTCGGAACATTCTTGAGCTGATTCATGGAGTCCAGGCTCATTCCCCGATACTGCGCGTACCCGACGCCTCCCAGGACCAATATCCCGTAAAGAAGGTAGAACTTTTTGAACATTAGTTGTCCCCCGTGTTGAATATGGGCGAAGGCGGATGATCGCTCTCCGACCATCTTGACCGCTCAAAACTGACCGACCTCCATGTAACCAGAATTGCCGGGATCAAAAGGGCAAGAAACCCAATACCGTAGAAAGCGGATACCGGGACATCGCGCCGCACATCCACCGAGTACACCACTGGAGCATGCGAACGGTCTACTTCAGGTTCGATGCGAAGATAGTAATTTCCCGGCTGGACACTGGGAACAACGACGCTGTCGGTTTGCTTTCCTTCCGACCAGGAGCCATCGCTGTCGTAGCCCGAATAAAAACTCACCTCCCTGCCAAAATCCCACGCTTGGCCTGTATCCTGATTGATCAGAGCGTAGTTCACATAAATCCAGTCGTTTTGGACTCCTGCCGATGTCGTCACTTCCACGGAAGAAGTTCTTCCATCCAGGTTGAACGTGTTGGTTACAAACGAGCTCTCCCCCTTCGGCTCACCGCGACTCAACAGATAGCTTTGATGGAAAACAGATTCCTTTTTGGCGCTTGCTTCAAAACCAATCATTAGAATCAACAATCCCAGAGCAAAAACGGCAAAAGCCATCCACACGGCCTGGATGTTCGTGCTGAACGGTGATGGCTCGTTCTCATAAACGCCCTGTGCTTCCGGCGGGCTTCCCGGAAGAGCGAACGCACTCCATAAATCCTTACCGTAAATGTACTCCCCGATCGACCAGGTAACTTCGTTCGACATTCTCTCGCTGGAAAGAACCCGCGGTGGATGGATGTAGTCCGTCACACTCGCATGCTCGCCGACCCGCACCTCCCAGGGAAATTCGCCCAGCACATAGTCGGTATTCGCGTCGGCACTCTGGAAATGCTTATACATTTCCCCCAGATAATTGGCTTCCGGGGGAGTGCTGAATCGTGTATCTATGATCGGCAGTTCCTTGCAGATTGCGATGTCATTCCAGTGACCCTGATATTCCGTCAGATAGCGAAATCCTTTGTACGGATTGAAAAGAACGTATTCATGCCAGAAATAGCGGATGCCCTCAACTTGTATGTTTCTTCTTTCAAATCCGATGACCTCGTAATCCGTGCCTCGAATCTTTCCCCGCGTTCCCAGCGGGATTAGTGGTGGATCCGAAGAAGTAATCTTGTCGAACGTTTGCAGAATCGCGAGGTTGGGATCTTTCGCGTCCAGGATCGAGTGGCAACTCGCACAGACCACCGAAATCGCCTGTCCCAGCGCGCGCAGCATGATGGCAGCCCCGCACTTTGGGCAGTTCAGCGCCTTCACCTGCGGCTTCGGAGCGCCTTGAATGGGAGGTAAGCCTGAACTCATGACCATCCCTCAAACTGCCTCAAGTTCTTAAGTTTCAAATCCTCGAATTCAACCAACTCGCCCAGGTAGAGCGCCGGATTCTCATCGCTGTAATCCAGAGTTGCAAATTTTCTGCTGGAGCTTCTCAAGTCGGCGAAGTTAACTTCGCTCTTATCCCAGTATTGAAACGGCAGTTCCCCTTCCACGCCGCGAAAATGAGCCCGAGTGATGACGCTCAGGGTATAAGTTTCTCCGTTCCACGAAAACGTTTGCCCAACCTGCAATTGCGATTCCGCGGGCAGTTTCGGTCCGTTGACGGGAAAAGAGACCGCGAACTCCTCCTGCGCATCCGAAAGCCAGCCGCTCGTTCCGTCGTTCGTTACGAAATGCCATTCATTCCATCCACCTTTTTCATATTCGTAAAGAATGCGGCCGATTACGACGAACGGCTTATTCCTGAAGCTTCCCTCGGTGTTCAGCTGAATTGGAGAAATGTCCGGAGGCAGGTCCGCTACCTGGCCAACCTTCGTCAAATCGACATCGGTCCGAACCAAAACACTTTTGCAGTATTCACAGACTGTCTGCACGCTGCTCGACCACTTGAAAATAATTTTGGCGCCGCAATCGGGACATGTCCCGGCCCGCTGGGTCATCGGCCGATCCTGGAGACGTTGTTCACGGTTCGATTCCGCCTACTCCGCCGCCGCGTGCACGCGAGGGAGTTCATACGACCGTTGCAGTCGCCGGACGGATACTTTGCTCGCGCCAAGCCTGTTCCGGAGTTCCACTTCAAAAGCCCACTCCGCCCGCGGCACGCAACAGAAAAGATTCAGACAAAGCGATGTGTATTCAGGAAACGTGTGGCATGTAAGATGTGACTCGGAAAGAAGGCACATTCCCGTAATGCCGCCGTTTCCCGGAAATTGATGCCACTTGGTCACCCCAATGGGGCGCAGCTTCAAATCGGCGACGAGGGACTGGAATAAATCCTCGATCACGCGCTGATCTTTTAGCGACGCAGCCCAACAGCCCCACGCTTCGACGACCCACTCCATTCCATGCATTGCGGCTGTGTCCCTATCCTTGCGGTTTCCCGCATTCCGGGCAAAATTTGCTGCTCCGCGGTATCGATTTTCCGCACTCCATACAAAACTTTGAATCGGCCGAAGCAGCTGCAGCTGTCGAGCCGGCAGGAGCTCCTCCACCTTCCGCGGGACCCGTCGTCGCCTTCTTCACTGCATCCATCATCGCCTGTCCCATGGCCACGCCCGCGCCAAGCCCCGCCCCAACACCGACGCCTCCGCCACCCTCATTGCCGGCCGCGATCGGAATGGACTGGGCGACCTGATACTGTGTATATCGTCCCATGTCTCCAATCATGTTCATGCTGATCCGCTGATCCAGAACTTTCTGCAACTCCTCGGGAAGCGATAGGTTTTCAACCACAAAAGTGTCCAGTTCCAATCCGTACTCGCCAAACGCAGGCGCCATCTGCTCTTTGATTTTTTCGCCGAGCGCCGCCTGATTGGCGGCCATGTCCAGGAACGGAACCTGGCTCATCGCGAAAGTATCCGTCATCTTTGCGACGATCGTATTGCGCAGCTGTCCTTCCAGGTCCCCCACCCGGTAGAGGTCGCGAGTCCCGCTGATCTTGGAATAAAAAGTTTTCGCGTCTTTTACGTGATACGAGTAAATCCCGAACCCCCGCAATCGAATTGCGCCGAATTCCTTGTCGCGGATCGTGATTGGATTTTGCGTGCCCCAATGCTGGTCGGTCTGAATCCGTGAAGAAAAGTAGTAGACGTCCGATTTGAACGGCGACTTAAAGGCTTTGTCCCAATTCATTATGTACGTCAGGATCGGAAGCGTCTGCGTGTTCAGCGTATAGAGGCCGGGGCCGAAGGCATCCGCGACGCGGCCCTCATTCACAAAAACAGCCAGCTGCGACTCCCGGACCGTCAGCTTTCCGCCATTTTGAATTTCCCTGTCCTGCATGGGAAATCGGTAAGCCAGGATGCCATCCTCCGGCTCGACCCAGTCGATAACATCGATGAATTGTTTGGAAATAAAATCGCGGAGACTCATGCGCCACCTCGTCTTCTACGCTGGCAGGAAGCCCTCTTACAGCAATTCACAGTGATGCTACGGTGAGGTGTTTCTACTGTCAACGAATATCCGCATTTCATGAATAATCTCGAATTGCAATCCGCAATTCCGTCATTGCATTTTGAAATCAAGATTAGCTTTTCCAGGAATCTGAACAATTGTGGAGGTCTGAGTTTGTCCAGGAAGATTCGAGTGAGCACGGAATTCGAGCCGCAGGCAGCTTCTTCCGCGCATTCCAGCAGTCGCCTGGTGTACGCTTTCCTTGACCAATGGAAAGAGTAGCGGAAACAGTTGTGGGCGGCGGTCGATCGCGGATCCGGCAAATGGTTTGCGTGGCGCTGTTCATTGCGTTCGCGGCCTATGCCATGGCCCAGACGAC
>Ga0210402_10002507_pt1 | contig 17841 bp, 15 predicted proteins | sample IncBWC7MmetaG_FD_161055 | JGI IMG/M metagenome (GOLD analysis project Ga0210402, IMG submission 161055) | Forest soil microbial communities from Barre Woods Harvard Forest LTER site, Petersham, Massachusetts, United States - Inc-BW-C-7-M | ecosystem: Environmental > Terrestrial > Soil >... | reverse complement strand
GGCGTCGAACCAGCGCGCGGCGTGAGTTGCGAGTGGTGTATTACATCTTCGATCTGCTCTATCTCGACGGCTATGACCTGCACCGGGTTGCGCTTGAGGAGCGGAAGCGAATTCTCTCTCAAATCACCTCTCCTGGCGAACTGGTTCGCTACTCTGATCATTTCCCGGAGGGCTTGGCTCTCTTCGAAGTGGCGCGGAAAAAAGGTTTGGAGGGGATTCTCGCGAAAAAGCGCGTTAGTCAGTACGAAGAACGCCGCAGTCGCGAGTGGCTCAAAATCAAAGTCACACAGACAATCGATTGCGTGATTGGTGGATACACCGACCCGGAGGGCAGCCGGCAATATTTCGGCTCGATCGTCCTCGGGCTTTATGACAAACAAGGCCGCCTGATTCACGTGGGGCAGGCCGGAACCGGATTCAACCAGGCGATGCTAAAGGAAATCTGGCAGGTTTTGAAAAAGCTGGAAACCAACCGCAATCCTTTTTACGGGGATGTCGACGCTGCCCATGTGCATTGGGTGAAGCCGGAACGAGTAGCCGAGATCAAGTTTACCGAGTGGACGCATCAAACGGTGGAAGGTGGGATGAAGTTGCGGGCACCGGTTTTTCTGAGCTTACGGGAGGATAAAGATCCGAAGGAGTGCACGTTCGCAGAGCAGGTTGGGGTTGATTCCTCCGAGTGACGCGGCTGCCCGGACGAAGCGTCGGGGCCACGCATTCATCGCCGACTATTTAATATCCTTCATCGGCAACAACGAACCGTAATCGCGGCCTGTGGTCGGCTCGACCGCGCGCGCTACCACGCCGTCAAAGGCGTCGCGAAGCTCCGGATATTTTGCCACTAGAGCTTTCATCACCGCGGTATTGTCCTGAAAGGTCTGTGCGGTATTCGAAACATCCGCGCACTGATACTTCACCACCAAATCTAAATCCTGTCCCACAGCCAGAGGGAACAGCGCGGTCAGCCGTTGCGTTTTTCCTCCCGTCGCCAATTCCACGGTACTCCCGCCACTGGGAAGATCCGCAGGCTTTACCGCCTCCGACTCGTCGGCCAGCTTATCGGTCAACTGGGTATACATGAAGGGCACGGGGACGGCGAGATCGCGGGCTTCAATGTAATAGAGCCAGGCGTTGCGGTTCTGACCCTTGGCCTTGAAGGCACCGGCATGTTCGGCGAACCAGGACGAATCGTGCCCTGCGATTTGGGTTTCTTTGACGTAGAGGCCGCCAATCTTCCAATCCTTACCCTCTTGCTGCAGCACGAGCGATACGGTGTGGGGCTGTTTGGCGTTTGGAACATCCAAAATCACGACGGCGTAGGTTCCCGGCGGCAAGTTTGGGATCACGAATACCGCGCTGTCCGCCGTTTGCCCGCTCTTGCCAAAGACACCGCATAAAAACTCCGCGCGTTCGAGCGGCGCAGTTCCTTCGGCCTTCAATAGGAATGGTGCCCGCGGAGTGGCCTGCGCTCCGGCAAAGTTCGCCTGATTATCCTTTACCGCCGTCTCGATGCCGGAGAAATCCGACGCCACACTCGCAATCGAATTTTGTCGCAGGGCTGCGAAATCTCCACGAGCCGCCATGTCGAAATAACGCTTCGCCGTATCCACCAAGGCAGACCGCGTGGGCGCGTCCATATCATTTGCGGTGAAACAGGTTTGGGCAGACGCGAATCCAGCGCAAAGAATCAGCGGGATTACGCACAAATTCATCCCTGTACGAAGTGACCGTTTGCGAAGCGTCCCCATGTGTGTCCTATTCTACGACGCGCGCCTCTGGAATTTCTCCTCAAACCTATTGCTGGATTGATCGGCTTTAATTGCGCCCACTCTTCCCCTGTGGTACCGTCCCTTTGATTCCCACTTTTCGGGGAAAGGAAATACTCATGACCTGGATTATTTTGGGCGTTCTGGTGGTCATCGCCTTTGCGCTAATTGGGATGTACAACAGCCTCGTCCAGTTGCGTATCCGCTGCGATTCCGCCTGGTCCGACATTGACGTGCAGCTCAAGCGCCGTCATGACCTCATTCCGAACCTGGTGGAGACGGTTAAAGGCTATGCGGCTCACGAAAAAGGTACGTTCGAGAATATCGCCAAATTCCGCTCGCAGGCTATGCAAGCGACCTCGCCCGTCGACAAGGCTGCCGCGGAGAATCAGCTTACTGGCGCGTTGAAAAGTCTATTCGCGGTGGCCGAGAATTATCCGCAGCTGAAGGCTTCGGAGGAATTCACTCAACTGCAAGGCTCGCTCAGTCAGACCGAGGACACCATCCAGAATGCGCGCCGATACTACAACGCCGTGGTGCGAGATCTGAACACCAAGATTCAGTCGTTTCCGACCAATATTCTGGCGGGAATGTTCGGTTTTCAGGCGCGGCAGTTCTTCGAAGTGGATGCTGCCGATCGTGAACCGGTGGCGGTGAAGTTCTGAGTTGAGTACCTTATGATCAAAGTGGTTTATTGCATCATCAAGAAAGTTGGGCTCACCGATGACGAGTTCTTTCAGTACTGGGAACAGGTTCATGGGCCGATCGGAGCTCGCATTCCCGGGCTTCGAAAATTGGTTCAGAGCCATCGCATGACCATCCCCGGAGACATACGACGACCCGATTATGACGGCGTTGCGGAGCTATGGTTTGACGATATTGAGGCTTTGCTGGCGGCTCGTCAGTCGCGGGAATGGAAGGCGTCAACCGAGGACGAAGCAAACTTTGTCGACCACGATCGAGTTGCCTACGTTGTCTCAGAGGAGCGGGTGATCCTGGACAAGGCGAAATGTGAACGCAGATGACCCCATCCTCTGTCATTCCGAGGAGCGAAGGCGACGAGGAATCTGGAGTTTTATTGGAACACCCAACCCTGCAGATCCCTCGCCTTGCTCGGGATGACAACAATTGGGATTTTGGCCGCAGAACGGGCATTCTTTGTTTTTTCTTCGTCATCCTCGCTTCTCCTCTCTTCTTTGCCCGCAGCTGGCGCGTTGCTGATTTCACTGACACAATCTCTGTTCATGAAGACGGATCGGCTGCGGTACACGAGCGTATTTCCCTTGCTTTTGAGGGCGAGTGGCATGGCATTCACCGCTCTATCCCCGTGGAATATCCTGGAGCCCGAGGCACAAACTACACGCTGTTTTTGAACGTCACCGGTGTAACCGACGGCAACGGCAACAAGCTGAAGTACGAATCGTCCACCGCGAACGGCTTTCGCGATCTCAAGATTTTCATTCCTGATGCCGCCGATACGACCCGCACCGTGGAGATCGATTACAACGTTCGTAACGGCACGCGTTTCTTCGAGGATCACGACGAGTTTTACTGGAATGTGACCGGCAATGACTGGCCGGTGCCGATCGATCATGCTTCCGCTCTGGTCAGTTTCCCGGCCTCGGCCGCCGGATCGCTGCGCGCCCAGGCTTTCACCGGTGCTTATGGCTCCGCCGAACGCAACGCCGGCGCAGAAGTGAGAGGTTCTGAAGTTTCCTTCGAGACAAACAACCCGCTGCCTATGCGCGGCGGGATGACCATCGACATCTTCATCCCCAAAGGCATTCTCAAAGAACCCGGTGCATTCGCCCAGTTTTTCTGGTTTGTCGGCAGCAACCCCGTCGTCTTCCTGCCTTTCTGGACTTTTGCTGTTATGTTCACGCTGTGGTGGTACAAGGGACGCGATCCCGATCCCGGCCTTTCCGTGGCTCCAATGTACGAACCGCCGGCTGGCTTCACTCCGGCGGAGGCTGGCACGTTGCTCGATGACACGATTCATCCCCGCGACATCACCTGTACGCTGGTCGATCTGGCGGTCCGTGGTTACGTGAAAATCGAGGAGGTGGATGACAAAGGCTTAGTCTTTCATCACAAGGACTATGTATTTCATTTGCTGAAACCGAGAGATGAGTGGGGTAAGCTGGTGCCGCATGAGCGCGCTATGCTGGAAAATGTTTTTGGGACCAACTCCGAGACTCGGCTCTCCAGCCTGAAAAACCGCTTCTACCTGGCGCTGCCCGCGATCCAGGCAGACATCAAGTCCGCGCTAAAAACCAAGGGCATGTATCTGCTCGATCCCGACTCGGCCAATGGCTACAGCATCGCCGCAGTCGTCATTATTGTCGCGCCGTTCGCCATCGCCTACTTCGTGGGTTCCAGCATTTTCAACTCAGTTGTGCTCCTGATTGCCTGCGGCCTCATTTCTGTGGTTATCTGGTGGCTGTTTGCGCGCCAGATGACCGCCAAGACCGTACAAGGTGGACGAACTCGCATCGCGGTTCTGGGTTTTCAGGAATTCATGAACCGGGTGGATTCCGACCGGCTGAAGCGCATGCCTCCTGATACATTCGAAAAATATCTTCCTTATGCCATGGCGCTGGGTGTCGAGCATCAATGGGCGCAGGCCTTCGCGGGGATCGTGAAGGATCCGCCAAGCTGGTATGTCTCTCCCGGCGGTGGGATGGGATTTAATCCAATCTTCTTTTCAAGCTCCATGCACAGTATGGCTACGGACATGCATCAGGTCTTTGTGTCGGCCCCGCGCGCGAGTTCGACCGGATCGGGCTGGAGCGGCGGCGGTGGCGGAGGAGGCGGATTTTCCGGTGGCGGTTTCGGCGGCGGTGGCGGTAGCGCGTTCTAAAATCTGATTCCAGTTGGAATCATTCGTGCGGAGGGCTTAGGAGCGAGAACGCCGCGGCAGACGCGGGGCGATAGCATAGTTGAGTTGGATAAGCACGATGAACGCGATGCTCCAGTAAGTGCTGACTATGCAGAGTAACGCACCGAAGGCGTACAGCGCCTGCCCGATCACGATGCGATTCTTGATCGCAACCGGTACCTCGGGCGGCAGGTCGTCTTTCACCAGTTTCTTTTCTATGGCACACATCCAGCTCAGGTAGAGGGTCGAGCCTAGAAGCAGAATGTTCAGCCAGTACGCGATCAGCGCCAGGCGATAGGCGGGGAACCCGGCCAGCAGCATGGTCGAGAACGGGGTAATTGAAACCGTGAACAGAAACAGAATATGAATCCACGAAAGACTGCGATCGGATCGCGAAAGGTGGTTGAGCTGGGTCTGCTGACCGACCCAGAAAATGCCCAGCGTCAGGAAACTCATCATGTACATAACGAGCCGCGGAGAGAGAGCGACCAGGGCGTGCCACAGGTCGCGCTCGTTGTGTACGGCGTCCGCCGCCGGCAGGTGCAGGTCCAGTACCAGCAACGTCATGGCGACGGCAAATATGCCATCGCTGAGGGCCGCGAGGCGCTCCGCGCTTTGGCCCGCAATCTGGTTGTAGGACGTAGGCATCGGCAGCGAGTTTAGCAGCCTTGGGTCCTGGGCATCCCGGATTAGGTCGTCGAGGATCTAAATCCCCACGCGTCGGCAGCCCATCCCGCAAGCGCGCCGAAGATCAGGCCGGTTCCCAATATCCCGATGTACGCGTTCAAGGCGAACGCATCCGGAAGGCTAATCAGCAAACCCACAATGGCGCCAGCCAGCACCGGATGCACGCGCAGCGAGACGTTTGCGGCCAGCAACCCGATCGCGAAGCGGCTGGAGAAAGCTTGCAACAGCATGCCAGTGTTTCGGTCGGGATGGTTGCCGAAAACGGTCATCAGCACATCAATCACGCCGAAGGCGATGCCGCACAGTATTCCGAGGGCGATTCGATTCATGCCAAGCTTGTACACCCGAATGCGTCACGCCGCAACTCGGCCCGATCAATAGGCCATTCCCGTGGCAGAGAAAAGAGGCCCGGACGTCTTGCCTTCGGCGGCTGCTTTCAAGCGGAACATCAGTTCTCCCCAAGTGGTCGTGCAAGCCACAAAATAATCCGTCTCGGCACGCCAATCCATGTGAGAGAACCGCAGCAGAGTGCGGCCTTCCCTTTGTCGGAGCAGATCGAAAAGCAGTACCGTCCCGTTCCATTCTTCGCCCGATTCACACTTCCATTCGGCCAGTGTGGGCGTGACAATCCGGACCGGTTGCAGGTTGTAAACCGTGGCACGATTAAAAAAACCGAGGCTCACAATATTGCGCGGGACGTCTTCGCTCACATCGGCCGCCCACCATCGGGAGAAGCCATGCCCCGCGCTGATCAGAGGAAAAATCTGTTCAGGCGAGGCGTCGATAGGAATCATATGTCTGATCGTCGGCATATTTCGGACTCGGTGGCAAATTATAGCGGTCTCGCAAGCAGCAGTTGTAAAAATTGTGTTGTCGCAGGTCGGGTGGCGCCGCGGTTCACGACGCTTGTGACCAGCGCGATAGTCCGGTCATCTAAAAAGGGGAGGCAAGAGACTGGAAATATGAGACGTGGGCTAACCTGGTTCCTTGGATCTGCGCTGGGTCTGAATGGGCTCTGGATGCTAATTCGTCCCGAGACTTGGTATGGCACGATTCCAGGAGTCGCCGGAACCGGCCCCGCTAATCTTCATTTCATAAGCGACATTGGATGTGCCTACCTAGTCGCTGGCACCAGTTTGTTCTGGCTGATCAAGACGCCGAGGCGAGCCTGGCCGGCGGCTCTTGCTGGCGGGGCTTTCCTCGCGCTACACGCTCTGGTTCACGTGGGAGATGCGGCCGCCGGCCGTGAGCCCGTGCGCCAATTTCTGGCAGATCTGCCCCTGGTGGTTCTGCCGGCTTGTCTCGTGCTATGGCTGGTGTGGCTTGCACGACGCGAATCGAAGGAGGGATAGAGCATGCTGGGATGGTTGGTAAGAAGGCAGATGACAAGATTTGAACGGGATTTTGATTATGACCTGAGCTATGCGCGAGATATCTACGATGCAAGTCCGCGCGCGTTCTTCCGATTCTCACGGATCACCGGCCTCGCCGCACACTGCGAAGGCGTGCCCCGCGAGGCCTGGTTCGCCGCGAAGATTGCGGCTACGCTTGCCGAGGATTGCGGTCCGTGTACTCAGTTAGTGGTCGCCATGGCCGAGCGCGAAGGCGTGACGCCGAATGCATTGCGTGCGATTCTGGCTGGGGACCAATCGGCGATGCCTCCCGATGCTGCACTCGGCTTTCGATTCGCGAGGTCGGTTCTCGAGCGCGATATTGCGGAAGGAGACCGGCTTCGCTGCGAGGTTGTATCCCGTTGGGGGAAAAAGGGTTTGGTCTCTCTGGCACTTACCATCGCTGCCTCCCGTGTGTTTCCCTCCGTGAAGTACGCCCTCGGCCATGGACACGCCTGCGTCCGGGTGAGCGTTGCGGGCGCCGATACTCGCGTTAGCAGGCAGACGAGCACCGTATAATTTGCAGCCAGCTGCCCCGCACAAAACGACTCCTTAAGGTGCAGGCGTTATCCAGGCCGCCTCTTTTCAGCCCACGGAAACCTCGGGGGAACCTAGTTTCTATCAGGTTACGATGGTAACTCAGGCCTTTGACTGAAGTGCCTTCCATGATATAAGGGCGAATAAGTAGAAATCAGCAGAACCTGGAGTCTGTCAGGAGACGCCAAAGTGGAATTGGCTTTTGCACGCAAGGAAGGCCAGGAGCTAGGAGGACTTGTGTCCGAAGCACGGACGGGAAAAAGGTTCCCCCTGGAACTGCCGATCAAGATTCATAAGGCAGACGAGGGTGGACAAGCGAGTGGAGTAACCGGAAATCTAAGCGCCGCCGGAGTTTATATTCGGGCGGATGCGGCGCTGGAAGTGGGCTCCAATGTGGAGTTCGAGATCGTTCTGCCGCCCGAGGTCACCGGTGCCAAGGAAAACGTGACGGTGCAATGCAAGGGACGCGTGGTCCGCACCGACGAACCCGCCACCGGCGGCAGCAGTTCCGCGGAGGCCCGGGGCGTGGCCTGCGTGATTGATTCGTACGATTTTGTTCGCCACCCGTAAAGTCGTCAGTCGTAACTCGTGAAGAGGTGCTGAAGCGATGCTTAAATTGATTCTGGCCGACAATCAGGCAATCTTCCGCGCAGGAATCGCCAAAGTGCTGGCGGTTGAAGACGAAATGCGCATTGTAGCGCAAGCGCAAACCCAGGAACAGATGTTCATGGCGCTCGATAAGTTCCGGGCGGCCGTGCTCGTGATCGCCGGCGGCTTTCACGGCGATTTTTTGGCCGTACTGCAAGCCTCGAACAAAGCCAAGACTCGCGTAGTGGTGCTGGCCGACACTGGCGAAAGTACGCAACGCTACATGGCTGCCGGGGCCCACGGCGTCGTCTACCGCAACGTGACCAGCGCCGCTCTAGTCGACTGCGTCCGCAAAGTGGCTCGTGGCGAGACCTGGGTGCAAGACATTGCTGTCCCCAGCGAACTTACCGAAAACGACATGGTGGGTCTGCGGGTACGAGATCGCCTGACCGCGAAGGAACTTCGGATCGTCGCGCTCATCGTGCAGGGATATAAAAACAAAGAAATCGCCACTCAACTCGGAACCACCGAGCAGGTGATCAAGAACTATCTGCGCAACGTGTATGACAAAATCGGAGTTTCTGATCGGCTGGAGCTGGCACTGTTCACCATCCACCATAGGATCTTGAACGAAGCCGCAGCAGCCACGGCCGCAGCCGCGCCGCAGCAGGGCCAGGCCGTGCCGTCGTAGGATTTTGGAACGTGTAGAGCGGACACTCCTGTCCGCTCCTGAACCGTTTGTCTGAGTGTGTCAAAATCGAAAGATCAAAAGCGGCGGACAGGAGTGTCCGCCCTACCTGATCTTTTCTGCCACCGACTTCGCCTGCGTAAACAGATACAGATAATCCGGGCCGCCGGCCTTTGAGTCTGTACCCGACATGTTAAACCCGCCGAAAGGATGCGCCCCGACCATCGCGCCGGTGCATTTGCGATTGATATAAAGGTTACCGACGTGGAACTCGCGAACCGCGCGATCGATTTTGTCCTGTGAACTGGTGTATACAGCGCCAGTAAGCCCGAACTCGGTGTCGTTGGCAATCTCCAGAGCATGCTCGAAGCTCTTTGACTTGATCACCGCCAGCACCGGGCCAAAGATTTCTTCCTGCTCGAGTTTTGACTTGGGCTTGATGTCGGCAATAACCGTCGGCTGGATGAAGTAGCCTTCGCCAGCATTCTTAGCCAGACCGCCGCCGGTGATCAGGCGTCCGTCTTTCTTTCCGTGCTCGATGTACTCGAGGATCGACTTCATCGAGCCTTCGTTGATCACCGCGCCCATGTTCGGGTTCTCAGCGGGATCACCCACCGTAATCTTTTCCACGCGAGCTTTAAGCTGATCCAGGAACTTGTCGTAGATGCGCTCGTCAACGATGGCGCGGGAGCAGGCTGAACACTTCTGGCCCTGGAAGCCGAACGCGGCTTGGGCGACGCCCTCGACCGCAGCGTCAAAATCACCATCGGCATCGACGATGATCGCATCTTTCCCACCCATTTCGAGGACGGTGCGCTTGATCCAAAGCTGACCGGGGACTTTGTCCGCAGCTCGCTTGTGAATGTCCAGACCAACCTCGCGCGACCCGGTAAAAGCGATGTAACGCGTCTTGGGATGCGCGACCACGGCATTGCCGAAGCTCGCACCAGCGCCGGGACAGAAGTTAATCACACCGTCCGGAATGCCAGCTTCCTCGACAAGTTCGATAAATTTTGCAGCGATAGTGGGTGAATCGCTCGATGGTTTCAGAATGACGGTATTGCCGGCGACGACCGAAGCCATCGTCATCCCCGCCATGATCGCGCAAGGGAAGTTCCACGGCGGAATTACGGCGCCGACGCCCAATGGAATGTAGCGAAGAGAATCGTGCTCGCCGGGCATCTGTACGTCGGGCTTCACTTTCGCTAGCCGCAGCGCCTCGCGGCTGTAGTATTCGCAGAAGTCGATGGTCTCGGCGATGTCAGCGTCCGCTTCCGCCCAGTTCTTGCTCACTTCAAAGACCAGCCAGGCACAGAATTCGAACTTGCGTTCCCGCAGCAAATCGGCAACATGAAACAACAAGCTGGCGCGCTCCTCGACCGAGGTCCGGCTCCAACGCTCAAAAGCGGCGCGCGCGGCCTGCATCGCCGGTTCCACATGCTCTTTCCCTGCTTTCTGGTGCAAGCCGACAATCTGTGATGGCTTGGCCGGGTTCAGCGATTTGATCTTGTCCTGCGTCTTAACCCGCTTGCCGCCAATGATGAGGTCATACTCGCGGCCCAACTGGCCACGAACTTTCTCGATCGCCGCACGCATCTTGCGCGCATTCTCGTCCTTCGTAAAATCGGTCAACGGCTCGTTGACGAACGGGCCTTGATGAAGGCGAATCTGGGGTTGTGTAGGGGCTTCAACGGTTGCCATAAGTGCACCTCTAAAAGTATATGGATGCTGCGCGGGCAGGCTTGGAACCACTAATTGTAGCACTGCGAAAGGAGCGCCAGGGCTTCACCCGTCTCACGCTTTTGGTCATTCCGAGGAGCGCAGCGACGAGGAATCTGGTGTTCGCCGGCGCCGCGAAGAACCCGTATCCCTCGCGTCACTCGGGACGAGAAGAAGCGGGGGTTTATCGGCGATCTATATCGGTATCTGCTCGACTGGACAGCCGGGGCGGCTGTCCCCCACGTGTGCTTTTGCAACTACTGGATTTTTCGGTTGGTGAGGGCTTTCAGTTCTTCTACGATCTGCTCCAACCGGCCACGGCGCTGGGCATGATTCTGCTGCGCCGGCAAGGTGCGTCTCTGCTGGGCATATTGCTCGTTGAGTCTCTGGATGTCACTGATCTCTGCCTTCAGCAGGTGGACACGGTTAAGGATCGCTTCTCTTCCATTTAGCAGCATGTAATTAGCATACCCTAGTTCGCCAAGATGCGCTCGGCTTGTTGTCATGACTTTCGGCATCTGTAGCCCGATTTAGGTACAAATCCTTCGCAGAATATCAGCGCTTCAGGCTGAGTCAGAGGAATGACAAATTATGGCACTTTCACCGAATCAGGACTCTCAGTGGTCCGGAAGCTCATTTTGGCGGTGCGTTCCAGCTTATCCCAGGCGAAGCGCTGCCCTTCAATGGCACGCTTCACCGTCTTGAACAGCACGACCGAAAACAACTGGCGATAAGCGAAACGTTGCAGCCAGACCTGGCTCAGCAACCAGGCATCTTCGCGGGCTTCCGGCTGACGGCGCTCCAAAGCAAATGCGATGGCAGAGGTTAAGAAATCAATAATCAGAAATGCCCCAAAGAACAATACCAGGCGCTGGATGTCCGTCGGATCGGTCGAGTCCGGGTGGAAATGTTTTTGAATGAAATACCAAATCACGCCCACCGCGAACATAAGATCGATGAACGGGGAGACCAGCGGCAACAAAATCTGGAATATAACGATATTGGGCAGAGCAACCCAGCCCAGAACTCCCTTGCGCGCAAACACAGCGCGGTGTTTCCATACCGACTGCAGAATCCCAAAAGACCAGCGAAAGCGCTGCCGCATCAGGCCGTTCGCATTGATCGGCGCTTCCGTGTAAGCAAGCGCCAAATCTTCATACTCGACCCGGTAACCGTTTCGCAGCAGCGCCATGGTCAGGTCGGCGTCCTCGGCCACGGTGTCAGTGTGATATCCACCGGCTTCGCGAACTGCGGACGTCCTCCACGCTCCGATGGCTCCCGGCACCACACTCACGGCTCCCAGAACGTTCAACGCTCTGCGCTCGAAGTTTTGGCTGGTGATGTACTCGAGCGCCTGCCACCGGGTCCACAAGTTGACGCGGTTTCCGACCTTCGCATTTCCGGCAACGGCGCCCACCTTGGGATTCAGGAAATGTGGAACCAGCCTTGAGATCGCATTACGCGCGATGACTGTGTCCGCATCGATGCCCACAAAGATTTCCTCGTCGCGCAAATGCTCGAGGCCAAAGTTGAGCGCCTCGGCTTTGCCGGCATTCGGCTTAGTCAGGATGAGCACCCGGCCCGAGGCTTCCTCTTCTGCGAAAGCCCGGCGCGCGACTTCCAAAGTGTTGTCGCTCGACCCGTCGTCAATGACAATCACATGCAGGCCAGGATAGTCCGACGCCAACACTGCACGCACCGTGCGCTCGATCACCGTCTCTTCGTTATAGGCGGGAATCAGCACCGCGACTGCAGGCAGGTACGAAGCGCCTCCGGCCGAACTGCTATAACGCCGCTGTCGCAAGCGATCGTAAATCGCGAAAGCTCCCACAGACAGCAACCTCCCAGTCATGAGCAGGTCGCCAAGAAAGAATATCCAAACGATCGAGTGAGTAGTGAAGTCCCAAAGCGCGAAACTTATTCGGTCCAGGCGCGCCGCCCAGCGCTCATTGGCTGGAATTGCAGGCATCACATCGGCCTTGGTCTTGCCGATCAACTCATAAAGCGGGACGATCTCATCCCCTTTCGCCCGCACCCCTTGAATAATCATAGGCAAAGCGCGGACGGTCTCTCGCCGGTCTCCGCCGCCATCGTGCAGCAGAATCACGCTGCCACAGAGCCGGTCCTTCGGATCACAGGGCGGGATGTGAGCGAGCACGTCAGCCGCGATCTGCTCGGCCGAGTGTCGCGGGTTGTCTTTCCAGTCGTTGGGATCGATTTTGTTTCCCACGCTGATGTAGCCCATATCCTGCACAACTTCAAGCGGCCGGACCTGGTCTTCCGTATCCGGCTCTTGATCAATCGAATAGGGCGGGCGAAAGAGGATCGTGTGAATTCCCAGGCGGCTGGCAAAGAGCTGCTCGGTGAGATTCAACTCCACTTTCATGTAGCTATGCGAGAGGTTGCTGATGTCTGGATGGGTAAATGTGTGATTCCCAATCTCATGTCCCTCGCGATAAATACGAGAGGTGACGCCGCCAAAATTTTTGGCTTCGAGCCCAATCAGAAAGAACGTCGCCGCAGCATTCTCTTGCTTCAATACATCCAGGATTTTCGGGGTCCACTGCGGATCAGGCCCATCATCAAAAGTGATGGCAACCGCTTTCGCATCGTAGCCGTAGCGCGCCACGCGGTACGGCTCGGGCAGAGGATCGATGGTTTCATCCTCAATGATTCCCGAGGCGGGGTCCACGGTGATCTCGCGCTTGCCATTCGCCGGACGAGCCTCGATGCGCAGAATTTCTCCTTGACCCTCCATGTCCACGTCTTGGCCGGGGAGAACATCTTTCAACTTGTCCGGCGCTGCAGGCTCGCCGGGAACATCCCAAACCCGCCACAGGGACCGATCTTCAGCTCCTAATCGCCAGAGCGCGAAGGTCTCAATCCCCAGACGCTGGGCGGCACGCATTTGGTTGAGCGCGGTTACTGCGTCCAGGAACCAGATGTCGTGCCTGCGGTTTTGTTCGTCCATGTAGCTGAAATGCGGATTGCTGCTGTCGCCGTCGAAGTCGATGTCCTCGTCCGAATCGCGCGCAGCCAGCCACGCTTCCTGCACTGAGACGTTTGTGTCTCGCACATCGGGCGGCAACTTCCCATGCTTCGGCTTCTGCACCCAATCGTAGCCGTAGTTGCCGATAGCGCAGATTAGCTTCTCCAGGGGAACGACTTTACGGGCGAACTCCAGGTTGGCGACAAACCAGTCTTGCGACGCGACTGGCCCAGAAGTCCCTTCGGGATAGTGCTCGTCATAGTTCATGAGCACTACTCCATCCACAAGGCTCGCGACTGCCGGATAGTTGAAGTCCTCATTGTGAGGAGGCACGCTGACGTAAAGCTTCATGCCTTTGGCGTGAATGTCGTTGGAGATTTCCTGCAGCAACGCCATGTACCCCGGTTGCGCTTTCGGAGCGATTTCTTCGAAGTCCACCATCAGGCCGCGGTATTTGTCAGTGGCAAGAAAAGCGGCTACTTGCTGCCGGAAACGTTCACGTGCACCTGCATCGTTCAGGAAGGATGTAATGTCGACCCAACTCACGCCATCGGAGTTGTTCACCATGGGGAACACTTCCATGCCCGTGTTTTCAGCTTTCAGGAATGGCATGACCTTGTCATCCACGGGATGAACGGCTGAGCCCTGGATCACATCGAAGTATTTATTGGTCTGGTCATCGACGCCTTGCAGATGGCCGTCGTCGGTCAAGACGTGAAGCCAGTCAGGATAGAGCAGGTCGACCTGACGAGCATACTCACGGAGGGAAGCGAAGCTGGCAGCGTCCCAGGGGGCATAGAAAGCGGCGCGAACCCCTTCATCGGAATCGAATTTTCCCTGTGAAGGATTTGCCTTGGTCTTACTACGCCCTCGGAGCGCGGCCTGCTTGCGTCGTCGCTCTCGCGCCTTCTCTTTTTCGTTTTCTTTCAACGCGTGATAGGGTTTTTTCTGCGTTGGCCAAATCAACTCCGGCAACTGTTCCCCACTCAAGGCGTTATAAATAAAGAAAACCACAAGCAGCATGACGCTGATGCCAAGCACGTCAAACAGGCGCCGCAATCGCTTCCAGCGGGATTGTCGTGGATCGTAGAAAACCGGTTGTGCCATGGGGAGTTAGCAAATCCATCCTATAGCTGCGGAGAAAGTCGGGTCAAACCTAGAAGGCCAGCTTTTCGCTCCTGGCTTCTAGCTCGGGCTTCGTAAAGACTCGATTCGCGGGCACTGCAACTAGGAGCTAGAAGCCAGAAGCTTTCCTTCTGCTATATTGCCTCCGTGCGCGAACTGCTGCGCAAACATTCCCGATTTTTTCTGATCGCGACCCTCGCCGGCGTCGCGTTACGCCTCCTGTTCATCTTCCGCTTCCCTGGAGTTACGTCCGACTCTTTCGTGTACGGCGACATCGCCAAGAACTGGCTGCAGCATGGCATTTACGGCCTGAGTGGAGTGAATGAGGTTTCCCCTACCTATATTCGGCTCCCGGGTTACCCCGCGTTCTTGGCTGCCGTATTTGCGATCTTCGGCATGGAACATTACCGGGCCGTTCTGGTGCTGCAGATGTTCGTGGACATTGGCACCTGCTTTCTCACCGCCGATCTTGCGCGACGTCTGATTTCACCGCGCGCCACCAGGGTTGCCTTCGTGTTAGCGGTGCTTTGTCCGTTTCTCGCCAATTATGCCGGCAACGCACTCACCGAAACGCTGGAAGTATTCTTGACGGTTCTTGCCTTGGATCTAGCTCTGGTTGGACTCGATACACTACAGGACTCATCCGTAACGCCGTGGGTGGGATGCGGGTTGGCGATCGGCGCGGCCATTCTGCTGCGTCCGGATGGGGCATTGCTCCTGTTCGCGATCGAGGCATACCTTTTCTGGGAGTTGGTGCGCTCGTGGAAGTCTCAATCGCGGACAAAATTGTCCTCGTTACACATTCTTCGCCCTGGCTTGATTCTGGCGGTCGTTTCGCTAGCGACGCTCGTTCCCTGGACGATCCGCAATCTGCGTACTTTCCACGAGTTCCAGCCACTCGCGCCCCGCTACGCCAACGAAGAAAATGCTTTTGTGCCGCTGGGATTCAATCGCTGGATGAGAACGTGGATCGCCGACTATTCCTCGGTCGAAGACATTTATTGGATGGTGCCGGGAAACCCTGTGGATCCCGAGAAACTTCCTTCGCGCGCTTTTGATTCACCAGAGCAGCGAGAACAGACAACGCAGTTGTTGGCAGATTACAACGACACCCAGCATGTGACGCCCGATCTCGACGCCAGATTCGCGGCCCTGGCGGCAGAGCGCGTGCATTATTCTCTCTTGCGCTATTACGTTGCGCTCCCCCTCCTGCGCATTGCCGATATGTGGCTTCGCCCGCGTACGGAGACCTTGCCCTCGGATACGCGATGGTGGAACTTCGACGACGATCCTGAATGGTTGGTGCTAACGATAGGCCTGGGGACGATCAATCTTGCCTTCCTAGGCGCGGCTTTCGCGGGGCTCGTGCGGGGACGCTTCGCCCCTCATCTTGGCCTCCTGCTCGCGTTCGTGATTTTGCGATCCGCCTTTCTCGGCACTCTCGAAAACCCAGAACCGCGATACACCCTGGAATGTTATCCCGCGGTGATCGTTCTGGCCGCCGCCTTGTCCCAGGGGAAATGTCGAGCTTCAGACTGTTGACCACAAGTCATGCGCGCAGCAATCCGCCCGACTTCATGAATCGAGCCGTGTGAGCCCCGAAATATCCCTGCACCGCGCAAATTTCAGCTTGCATTATTGGGTCACGGACTGCAAAATACCGGGCTACAATCCCAAGGAGCTTTTCCGGTAGTTGAAACGATTTAAGCGAGACAGCAACTACGGGACTATGCCCTGGGTCGGGAGCCCCATGCAATCTGCCTCGCGGTCATTCGCCTCAGTGCTTGTATTTGTTTTGATTGTTAGCGCTTCTCTCTTTCCGCAATCGGCCGTGACCTCGCTTCACGGCACCGTCTTCGATTCCAAGGGCGCGGTTGTGGCGGGCGCGACCGTGACCATCACCAATCCCGCTACTGGCTTTTCGCGCTCGACCCAAACCGACGATCAAGGCGGATATAAGTTTGTCCAACTGCCGCCGGCAACTTATGTGCTAACGACAACCGCGACGGGATTTGCCACCATCCGGGAACCGAACGTCGAGCTCCGGGTGAATACTCCGGGCACCGTAAATGTGATCATGAAGGTTTCTGGCGTTACCGAAACCGTGGATGTAACGGGTACGGCGCCGCTGGTAAACACACAAGATGCCACCCTGGGCCATGCATTCGGCGCGGACCAGATCGCGAACCTGCCGTTCGAGGGCCGAGATCCGACCGGTATTCTAAGCCTGCAGCCCGGCGTGGTCTTTACCGGAAACAGTGCACACATCAATCCCGGCGCGGACAGCCGCAGCGGTGCGGTGAACGGGGCGCGCAGCGATCAAACTAACGTTGAGCTCGATGGAGTTGACAACAACGATCAATTGTTGGGAACGGCGTTCCAGGGCGCACTGCGGGTCCCACTGGATTCGCTTGAAGAATTCAAGGTCACAACCAGCAATTCCGATGCGGATATGGGCCGCTCCTCCGGCGGGCAGGTATCGCTATTAACGAAGAGCGGCACGAACAACATTCATGGCACGCTTTACGAATATTATCGTCCCACTTTTTCCACGGCAAACGACTGGTTTAATAAACAGTCGGAAATACTCTCGGGCTTGCCCAACGTACCGCCATTTTTGTTGCGCAATACCTTCGGGGCGGCGATCGGCGGTCCAATCAAGAAAGATCGATTGTTCTATTTTCTGGCTTACGAAGGGCAGCGCAAGCGGGAAGATCTGCAGGTCACACGCTCCGTCCCAAGTGCACTCTTGCGCCAGGGAAGCATTCAGTATCCCTGCTCCCAGGATCCAACCTGTCCCGCCAGCGGAATTGAGACCTTGAATGCGGCGCAACTCGCCAGCATAGATACGGCTTGCAGCGCCAATGGAACCTGCCCTTTGGGTCCTGGCCCGAACCCTCTCGTCGCCAATCTCAATGGAACCAATCCGAACGCGATTTTCAGCCAATTCCCGCAACCCAACAGCTTCACGGTCGGCGATGGTTATGACTTCCAGGGGTATACCTTCGCATCGCCCCTGCCGGCAGACTTAAATGCATACGTTGCCAAGATCGATTACATCATTACCGCGAATGGAAACCATCGATTGTTTGTCAGGGGCGTGCTGAACAATGACCGGGAGGCAGAACGCACCAGCACCGATCCCAATTCGATTACCGGAGATGGTGGTTCACAATTTCCCGGACAGCCTGCGGCTGCGACCGATCACATCAACAGCAAAGGCATCAGTGTGGGCTATACCGCTACCTTCAGCAATACGCTGGTCAATGCTTTCCACTTCGGCTACATTCGAGCCGGCATTGATCAAGCCGGCCTGCAGACCTCGCAGTACGTGAACCTCCGCGGATTGGATAACCTCACCGCTTTCAGCCCTACGACGAACACCGATGTCCCCGTCTACAACTGGGTCGACGACCTCACCAAAGTGATAGGAAGACACACCTTGCAGTTTGGCGGCAACCTGCGCCGTGTCT
>Ga0210402_10002505_pt1 | contig 17845 bp, 9 predicted proteins | sample IncBWC7MmetaG_FD_161055 | JGI IMG/M metagenome (GOLD analysis project Ga0210402, IMG submission 161055) | Forest soil microbial communities from Barre Woods Harvard Forest LTER site, Petersham, Massachusetts, United States - Inc-BW-C-7-M | ecosystem: Environmental > Terrestrial > Soil >... | reverse complement strand
GCCGCCGCCAACACCGCCGCCGCCGGGGGCGGCAGCGGTTTCGGGGGCAGCGGTGGTAGTGGGGCTGGAGGCCCCGGCGGCGGCGGTGTTGGCGGCGGCGGCGTTGGCTCTGGTGGCGGTGGTACAGGAGTTGGCGGAGCCGGCGCAGGCGCTGGACCGGGCGGCGAAATTGGCGGGGGCCCTGGGGCAGGCGGCGGTATTGGCTCTGGTGGCGGTGGGACTGGAGTTGGCGGAGCAGGCGCGGGTTCTGGCGGCGGCTCCGGAGTTGGAGGTGGTGCCGCCGGTGGCGGTGGAGAGCAAACACCCGGCAAGTGGCTAACGGCATCCTCGCTGCTCCCCCGCGGCACAATCGGCGGTACGCCTGGGGGAACGGGCACTGGGCCAGGCGCCGGTGGTGGAGGCTTCTCTGTCGAAGAAGCTGATGTGCGCGCGATGTTAGGGCTCTTTGCTCAACTTGGAAAATCCCGAAAAGATCCCGAATCGAAGATGGACGTACCGACCTTTCAGTCGCGTTTGAGCTCGATGCCGGTGCGCGCACAATATACATTGCAGCAGGCACTTGCAGGCCTGGCGGCACAGGCGCCTAACGAGAAGGCCGACAAGCCCATGTTGCTGAAGCTCGCGGAACACGTAGCCATTCGCTTCGCGCTGGACAGCTACGAACGAGGCGAACTGCGAGTAAACGCCGTCAAACAGCTTCTGGATCGCATGAATTCAGAGATCGAAGCTCTACGCAAGATTCTCGGTTCGCAGGAACAAATGATGGCTCAGGCGGGATTGTCGGTCCAGTCCTACACCGAGCTGCTCGATCAGGAGTTTTGGGAACAGGTCCCGGAAGAGAACAAGAAGGAAGTACTCACCTCGGACGAAGCCTGGTGCGTGCCTCCCCGCAACGTGCGGGCCTTCCTGGAAGACATGCTACGGCGCGGCGAATTGAAAACCGTGAACGAGATTTTGATGAAGTACGCCGCGTGCATTGCGCTCGAAGCGCCGGAAGCACGCCGCACCACGGCGATTGGGCTCTCCGACCTTGCCGAGCTGTACGGAAGCGGCGATGGCAGCGCTCTTATGGAATCCATCAGGCGGCTGGGAAATCAGTTGGCGATCGAGCGGGAGCCGGAGCTGCAAACCTTGATCAGCGCGGCGTTCGTGCGCTTGAGCCAGGAAGCCGCGTCAAAGCGTTGCTATCCAGCCATGCAGCAAGCGCTCTCTTCCCTCGATAGCATTGAACAACAGCGTCCCGGATCGACACAAAGCCTTCGTCCGCGCATCGGCGCCGAGGAACGCTTGCCGGAATTCATCGAAGAAGCTCTGCGCGGCGGACACATCGCCGACGGCATGACCGAAATCCTGGGGCTAATGCCGAAAGCGACTCTGCATTACGTAACGAACCGCTTCGGCCATTGCGGTTTCCGCGAAGACTGCGAAGTGCTCGGCCAAATCGTGCGAGGACTCGGCGATGATTCCACCCAGCGCCTTCTGGAAAGTCTGCAAACCGCGCCGGCTGCGGAGGCCGTAGAGACCATCGGATTACTCAGCCATTTTTCTCCGGATGCCGTCGAGAAAATTCTTCCCGTGCGCCTAAGCCAATGGCCCCGCTCGTCTCACGACCGGGCGGTGCGTCAACTTTCTTCTGCTCCTCCTGAACAACGTGCCAAACTTCTCGTCGCACTTTACGATTCACTCGACGCACTCATTCGGCCCTTGGCACTCGACGAAATGGGCATGAGCGGCCAGCACGAGTGCATCCCGAAGCTGGTGGAATTGGCGCAGAGTGATCACACTCCTCCCTTCCACCGGCTGAAAGCCCTTGAAGCGATCGGCCGCCTGCGCGCGACCGCAGCCAGCCCTGCGTTGCAGCACATCATGGATGCGCGACAAGTCTGGCGCTGGGTTTATCATTCAGAGTTGCGCATTGCGGCCGCACAAGCATTGATGCGGCTCGATCCCACAATGGCGCTGGAAAAACTCGGCTCCAGCGGACTCGAGCGCAAGGATTTGGTGCTTGAACCCATCGATCCCGAACCCAACTCGTCCGTAATGCGCCAGCGGCGCTATGCGCGGCTGAAACTCTCGAGAAACCTGATCGGGGTAACTACCAACTTGCGCGAGAATTTCCGCCTGTCGATTCCGGAACTTAATCTTGGCGGCGGTATCGGCGCGGGGGAACGCCACCTGGCCCCGGGTTCACTCCTCTCGCTGAAATTCTCGCACGGCGTAAGGCACATCAAGGCGCAAGCCATCGTGCGCGGCGCCCGTCCGCAGGCAATGGCATTCGAGTTTGTGGACATGGATTTGGAAGACCGTTCGCGGTTGCGAAAACTGTTGATGGAACTTGGCGGCATACCTCAAATGGCGGTGGTGACCAATCGCAGCAGGCGCCGCGGGCGCGTAGCGCTCACCAAGAGTTGAAGCAAGAGGCGTGCGATAGCGCGCAACCCCATCCCTTCCACCTGTCCTCCTCCGGAGCAAACCCGTCCGGTTGAGCAGGTCACGCACCCGTCCTCCAGTCGGCTTGACAGGGGAGACACATGGAACCTCTGTACCATTGCCGCGAACGGGCCATAACCCTACGGTACTAGGTAGGTAGTCCCATTAAGGACGCTCCTGGCCGCGAATGATTGCAGACTCCAAGTCGACCGCAGGGCGGGCTTTCGTAAGAAGCCTGAACATCCTCTTGAAATTTGCGCGCCTGTACGGTTTCGAGCACGCCCGTACCTTGGAACAGCTGGATATTGCGTGGCGCGAATTACGAACGGCGATTCCTACGGGGACGGACTCTGGTTTGGTTCTTGGCGCGACTGGCGCCCAATTATTGCTGGACGGGGTTCCCCTGGAAGGCGCTCCCGCGGAAAAACAATTTGCACAGTTGCTCTCGGCTGCCGGCCTGGCTAGCATCCAATTTTTCCCCTCCATCACCCAGGAAGAAATTGGCAGGTTCGCACGCGCATTTCCGACAGGCAAGGCAAAACCCATCGAACTAGCCAAACAGTTGAAAGCGGCGCTCGTAGGCGCCCAGGGCATCCGTTTAAATGAGGTATGTTTCGTCGCGACTGACTCGCGCTTGAAGGATGCCACCGTTGCCGCGCAACTCGCGGCAGCCTCACTCGGCGAAGACCACGACGAGTTCAAGAAGTGGCTCAATGATCCTCAGAAGTTGCTCGAGCTGATTGCCGCGGCGCAAGGCTCAAAGGGCAGCGGAGCGATTGGCACAGACGCTGGACCAGGCGGTGCTGGCTCCGGTAGTAGCAGCGACTTTCCAACAGGGGGCGAGGGCGAAGGCATCGGCTGGGGAGGAATCGGAGGAACTACGGCTGGGGAAGGCGAATCACGCAGCGATGGATCAGGAATCGGAGGACTCCCGCCAGGTGGACCGTATGCGCCCGGAGCTGGGGTCGCTGGCGGCGCTGGCCAAATGTGGGGCCTTCCCGCAGCGGGTCTCGGCGCGGGCCCGGGAGGTGGAATTGGGGGCGGAGTTGGAATCGGTGGCCCCGGTGCCGGGGGTGGGCGCTGGCGGGGAACCGGCCGCGGTGCCGGACCGAGCGAGGATGAGATCTTTGGAATATTGGGTGCGCTTACGAGTTTTGGCAATGTCGGCGCAGGGCAAGGAGGCGTGGCTGCTGCTGGAGCGTTCCAGGAGCAGATGACTCAATTGCCGGGCAGCGCCCAAGAAACATTGAAAAGAGCGATTGCCGCGCTTGCGGCGCAAGCGCCAGCTGGCCAGCCGGATGAATCGGTCCTAGTCAAACTGGCCGAACACCTGGCGATTCGCTTTGCGCTCGAACGCTTCGAAAGCGGCGAAGTCAAGGTCAACGCGGTGCGCCAGATGCTCGACCGCATGAACCAGGAGATCGAAAATCTCCGGAAGATTCTCGGCGCCCACGAAGACAAGATGACCGATGCGGGCATGATGGTCGAATCCCACCGCGAGATTCTCGATCGGCAGTTTTGGGCCGCAGTTCCGGAGAGCGGCAAGCAGGCCGTGCTGCTATCGGGAGATGCGTGGTGCATCCCGCCGAAAAACGTGCAGTCCTATGTGGCCCAATTGATCGAAAAGGGAGAAATCGCACAGGCCGTCAGCATCCTGCAGAACTACGCATCGTGCGCCGAGAGCGAGGAGCCCGATGCGCGCAAGAAAACCGCGATGGGCTTGTCCGAAATGGCGGGGCTCTACTCGAAAGCCGATCCCAGGCTGCTTGGCGAAGCGTTGCGCCATCTGGGCCTGCGATTGAGCATCGAGCAGGACGCCGAGCTGCAAACTCTCGTAAGCGCCGCATTCGTACGGCTTAGCCAGGAGGCGGCGACCAGCCGGTGCTTCCCGGTGATGGAACAGGCGCTCGATTTGATGTCCAGTGTCGAAGCGCAACGGCCCGGAATCGGACGCAGCCTACGTCCAAAGTTGGGCATCGAAGAGCGCATTCCAGAGTTTGTCGATGAGGCTTTGCGCGCCCGGCAGGCGGCCGCCGGTATGACCAATGTCTTGAAGATGCTTCCACAAACGGCGATGGAGCAGCTTGCCACGCGGTTCAACCGCTGCAGTCTGCGGGAAGATGCCGAGCATGTATCCAATTTGGCCGCCGATCTTGGCGAAGAAGGATTGCAATACCTGCGCAGCACTGTGAGAGGAGGCCCCATCACCGAAGCCGTCGAAATGGCGGGCCTCTTGAGCAAGCTGGATCCCGAGGCGGTCGAGGTTTTCTTGCCTGCGCGGATGAAGGATTTTCCCAAGGCCTCGCAGGACCGCATCGTACGGCAGATTTCCTCGAGCGGCGCTCCCGGACGTTCCAGAATTCTTCTCGAGCTGCTCGATCATGTCGATCCTCTGATAATGCCACTGGTCATTGACGAGATTGGCGTGACTTCCGACCGCGAAGCGCTGGGCCGATTTCTTACTATTGTTGACGGGGACTTGCCCGCGGGCGCCGGACCTTATTTGCAGGTGAAGGCCATCGAGGCTCTGGGCCGGATTCACGCACCGGAATCGATGGCCACGCTAAAACGTGTGGTTGAGGGGAAAAAGATGTTTGGGTGGAGCCATCCACAGGAGCTCCGCATCGCCGCCCTGCAAGCGCTCTTGCAACTGGAGCCGGATTGGGCGCGAGAATTTGTGGCAAAGAGTGGAATCGACCGGGAAGACCTGGCCCTGGCGCCCCTCGAGGTTGCTCCCAACTCAAAATTTGTCCGCCAGCGCCGCCACACGCGGGTGCGGCTGCACAAGCCTGTGAGCGCGGTGAGCACAAACCTCAAGGAAAACTGCCGCCTGGAGATCAGGACGGCGAGTCTTTCGGGCGGCATTGCGACCATCAGCCGCCATCTTGCTCCCGGGACGCAGGTCCAACTGAAGCTGCAACTCGGGCTTCGCAACGTGCAAGCCACGGCACTGATGCGGGATTACCGGGCTCAGGATATGGCCTTCGAAATTGTCGATATGACTCTCGATGAGCGGAGCAAGTACCGCCGCTTGCTGGTTGATAACCAATCGCCGTCGGCGGCTGTGGCGGAAGCCAAAAACCAAAGCGTGCCGGTTGAGACCCCGGTACGATCCTAGACTGTCGCCCTGGCGTGTCGCCGTTCTTGGCGCTGGCGCATCCAAACAGATAGAATAGAATGTTTGTGCTGGTTCCGGTAGACCAGCCAGTGTGTTCACTCTCGCGAAGCACCGCCAGGAGACAGCGAACTCTTCCATGGATGTTGCCAAGGCAGTTGACACAGTTGTCGCTCGATTTATCGGCACCAAGCACGAGCGCGACATCAAGAAATTGCAACCGCTTGTCGCGGCCATCAACGCGCGCGAAGCCGAAGTACGCGCGCTCACCGACGAGGAGCTGAAGACACGCTTCACCGAACTTAAGGCTGAAGTGCTGGAGCAGCTCAAGGACGCGGAACCAAGCGAACCCACATACAAAGAACTGCTCAAAAAAGTCCTGGATCCGATGATCGTTCCGGCGTTTGCTTTGGTCCGCGAAGCAGGCCGCCGCTTTCTGAACATGCGGCACTTCGATGTGCAGTTGATCGGCGGAATGGTTCTGCACGACGGCAAAATCGCGGAGATGAAAACGGGCGAAGGTAAAACGCTCGTTGCCACTTTGCCCGCCGCGCTGAATGCCCTGGCTGGGCGCGGTGTGCACGTCGTCACTGTGAACGATTACCTGGCGCGGCGCGACGCGGAATGGATGAGCCCGCTCTATCGCGCTCTGGGCCTTTCCGTCGGCGTGATCGTGCATGACCTGGACGATGAGCAGCGCAAGGCCGCCTACGGCGCCGATCTCACTTACGGCACGAACAACGAATTCGGCTTCGACTACCTGCGCGACAACATGAAGTACGACTTGGCACAGTGCGTACAGCGCGGGCACCAGTTCTGCATCGTCGACGAAGTGGACTCCATCCTTATTGACGAAGCCCGCACGCCTCTAATCATTTCCGGCCCCTCGGAAGAGTCCACCGATAAATACGCCAAGATCGACAAAATTATTCCGAAGCTCATCCAGGATATCGACTACACGCTCGACGAAAAGCACCGCACCGCGACGCTCACCGAAGAGGGCTTCAGCAAGTGCGAACGATTGCTCGGCCTGCACAATCTCTCCGACCCTGTGAATATCGAGCTGATGCACCACGTCTATCAGGCGCTGCGCGCCCACGCCCTGTACAAAATCGATGTCGACTACGTGAATAAAGACGGCGAGATTATCATCGTCGATGAGTTTACGGGCCGCCAGATGCCCGGCCGCCGCTGGTCGGATGGCCTGCATCAAGCCGTCGAGGCCAAGGAAGGCGTCAAGATCGAGCGCGAAAACCAGACGCTCGCCACAATTACCTTCCAGAATTATTTCCGCATGTACAAAAAACTCTCCGGCATGACTGGCACTGCGGAAACGGAAGCCGCGGAGTTCGGCAAAATCTATAACCTCGATGTCGTCGCGATTCCCACGAACCGCACTCTGATTCGCGAAGAACATCGCGACGTCGTTTACCGCACCGAAAAAGAAAAGTTCGAAGCCGTCGTCAATGGCATTCTCCAGGAAGACAATTCGTTCGCCAACGGCATCCGCCATTACAACGAACGCGGGCAGCCTGTCCTTGTCGGAACGATTTCCATCGAAAAATCCGAAGCCATCGCCGAGCTATTGAAGCAGGCCGGTGTCCCGCATCAAGTGCTCAACGCCAAGCAGCATGAGCGCGAATCGCGCATCGTCGCGCAAGCTGGCCGCAAAGGCGCCGTCACCGTGGCGACCAACATGGCCGGCCGCGGGACGGACATTCTTCTCGGCGGCAATCCCGAGCAGATGACGCGCGATCATTTTCTGAAAAACAAATTGGCCCTGCCCTACGCCGCAGCGCCCGCCGTGATCCCCGCCGATGGCGGCCCAGCCGCGCAGCCAACTGTTCCGATGGTGCTTTTCCAGAACGAAGGCAAAATATTTCAAGTTCCCGCGGACCAGTGGAAGCCGGTCTACGAGCAGTTCGCCCAGCAGTGCAAAGCCGAGCACGACGAAGTCGTGGCCCTCGGCGGCCTCCACATTCTCGGCACGGAACGCCACGAAGCCCGCCGCATCGATAACCAGCTCCGTGGCCGCTCCGGCCGCCAGGGCGATCCCGGCTCCTCGCGCTTTTTCCTCTCTCTCGAAGACGACCTTATGCGCATCTTCGGCGGCGAGCGCATCAAAGCGCTCATGTACCGCTTCGGCATGACCGAGGGCGTTCCCATCGAATCGAAAATGATCTCGAATCGTATCGAGAAGGCTCAGCAGGGCGTCGAAGCGCAGAACTTTGACGCTCGCAAACACCTTCTCGAATACGACGACGTGATGAATAAGCAGCGCGAGGCGATCTATTCCATTCGCCGCTCAGCGCTCGAAGGAAAAGACCAGCGCGATTATGTTCTCGGCGTTGCCGAAGACGTTGCGCGCGAACTCGTCGACACGTTTTGCTCGCGCGAGCAGCATCCCGACCAGTGGAACGTCACCCAGTTCCTCGCCGAAGTCAACGCTCAGTTTGGCGTCGACGCGAAAGCCGCCGGCGCCGACCCCGCCACGCTCAGCCACGACGATCTCGCCGACGCCACAGTCAAGGCCGTCACCACGCGCTACGAGGAAAAAGAAAAACAGTTCACCCCCGACCTGATGCGCTGGCTCGAACGCCGCATTATCCTGGACATCGTCGATTCCCAGTGGAAAGACCATTTGCTCTCCCTCGACCACTTGAAAGAGGGCATCGGCCTGCGCGGCTACGGCCAGAAAGATCCGCTCGTCGAATTCAAGAAAGAAGCGTTCGTCCTTTTCGAAGACATGATGGCGCGCATTGATAACGAAACGATCCGCTATCTCTTCCACATTCAGATGCAGCAGAACGAGCAACCGCCGCAGGGAGGCGCACGGCAGGCTAATCCGCAGCCGCCGCCGCCTAATCGCGCCGGGGGAGCGCGCGCGGCCGTCGCCAGCGCCGCAGCGCGAGCGGAGGAACCGCCGCCAGAGCGCCTGCCCGCCTTCGCCCGCGAAATGGAGCGCAAGCAGGAGCGCCAGCAAAAAGAGCTGCAGTATCAAACCGGCCCCGCGCAAGCCGAAGCCCCAAAGCCCGTCCGCGCAGGCGCAAAAGTGGGCCGCAACGATCCCTGCCCCTGCGGCTCCGGCAAAAAGTACAAAAAATGCCACGGCGCCAACGCATGATCCGTCCGATGACAGCGATTGTCATTCCGAGCGGAGCAGGCCGAATTTCTCTTCCGCTTCGCTCCCGCGAAGCGTCGGCCTGCGCAGTCGAGGAATCCCTCTTCGATTTCAGCATCGAGACAAGGTAACCATATGCCCCCAGCACCCATGCAGCAGCCCGAACGCCACCCCATCCCCGGCGTAAAAAATCTAGTCGCTGTCGCCAGCGGCAAAGGCGGCGTAGGCAAAACCACGGTCGCCGTAAATCTCGCGCTCGCCCTCGTCAAACTCGGCCACAGAGTCGGCCTCATGGACGCCGACGTCTACGGCCCCAACGTCCCCATCATGCTCGGCACCCTGCAAGAGCCGCAAGCCACCGCCGATAAGCACATCATCCCCGTGCAAGTCGCCGGCATGAAAATGATCTCCATGGGCCTGCTCAACCCCGGTGACAAGCCCATGGTCTGGCGTGGCCCCATGCTCCACAGCGTCATTACGCAATTTCTGCGCAGCGTCGAGTGGGGCGAGCTCGATTACCTCATCATCGACCTTCCGCCCGGCACCGGCGACGTGCAGCTCACGCTCATCCAAACCGTCGCCGTCACCGGCGCGGTAGTCGTCACCACGCCTTCCACTGTCGCGCTCGCCGACGTCCGCAAAGCCATCGAAATGTTTCGTCAGGTCAACGTCGAAGTCCTTGGCGTTGTCGAGAACATGAGCACCTTCCGCTGCCCGCATTGCGACAAGCCCATCGACATTTTCGGCCACGGCGAAGGCGCAAAAACCGCCGTTGCTTACGGCGTCCCCGTCCTCGGCGAAATCGAAATCGATCCGCGCATTCGCATCGGCGGCGACACCGGCAAACCCGTCGCAGGCCTCGGCGAATCCGCCCCCGCCACGCAAAGCCTCTACGCCCTGGCCCGCGCCGTCATCGCCCGCCTCGCCGAAGTTTCCTCCACTGCACAAGGCCCTTCCGTCACCATCGACTAGCGTGCGAAAGCAATTCGGAGCGTGCGTCCATGACTTTGAGCCCAATGAAGAAGATCGCATCCAAGCGGCTTTCGATAAAAAATCTGACTGTGGTAACGATCCTCGTCGCGGTATTTCTCATCCCGTCGATCGGTGCCGAGGATAAGCATGGAAAGGAGAGTAGGTTGGAAGCTAGTTGCGGCGGACTTCATGCGGCAATTCGGGGAGAACTCGTTAGGCGCGATCCACCTTACACACAGCCTCCGTTTGTGATGCTCACCTTTATCCTCTTGAACGATGGGGATACGCCAGTCAATTCCATCGAAGGGGGCTGGCAGATCGTCATCGACGGGAAGGAACTGAGCGATTCGGACTTTATTTTCGGCAATGGCGTCACGCCAGTGGGCGGTTGGGGAACCCTGAAGCCTGGCGAATCCTATGAGTTCGGAAAAGGACTCGAACTCAGCAGGTACTTTCCCGAAGAAAGAGAATACAGAGTCTCTTGGAAAGGCAAAGGATTCCAAAGCTCAACGATAACTGTGATGATCACACCTAAGAATTGATTTAGAGGCTAAGCTTCGTTGGTATTACCGAGCCCTTGCGATCGACGGGGACAGATTACCCAATTCCTCTTGAGCCGGGCAGCAACCTAGGTTATACTCCTTCCTGGATATATCTAGGCATGTGCGGCAGAGCGGCAACCCGGTTGCCGCATTTTCTTTTTGGGGACCCAAGCGGCGCCATCGCAGTCCGCCAAGTTTAAAGGCCGGTTCGGTCGAATGGCGTTTTTTTAAGTGGTTTAGAATCACTGCCTACAAAGGGTCTCGTAACTGTTGATTCTAAATAGCTTACAGAAACGCTAAATCCTTTAGAAGCAACACTTACAAGAAAACCGGGGGGAGGGGGTGGGTGTTATGGTTAACCAGAATTCCGGCTCGAACCCCGCGCGCGGCTCTCTAGAGCTGAGCCGCCAGCCTGACATTCGCCCCTATCGCGGCAAGCGCCCGCAAATCGCCGCCTCGGCTTACATTGACCCCGCCGCCGTCATCATCGGCGACGTAGTCATCGGCGAAGACTCGAGTGTTTGGCCCTGCACCGTGATTCGCGGCGACGTGCACCACATCCGCATCGGCGCGCGCACCAACATTCAGGACGGCTGCGTGCTCCACGTCATGCGCGACGAGCACCCGCTCGTCCTCGGCGACGACGTGACCATCGGCCACTCCGTCACGCTGCACGGCTGCACCATCGAGTCGCGCTGCCTCATCGGCATGGGCGCGGTCATTTTGAACGGCGCGCACGTCGGCGCCGGCAGCGTCGTAGCCGCGGGCACGCTCCTCCTCGAAGGCGCCAAAATTCCCCCCGGCAGCCTGGTCGTCGGCCACCCCGGCAAAGTCAAGCGCGCCCTCACAGGTATCGATCAAGCGAGCATCGACGCCTACGCCCAGCGCTACGTCGAGTACAAGAATATCTACCGCCAAGAGTCCGGCGCATGACGCCGCCGCCCAGCGTTCGCGTCGCGCCACCGCCCGGCCCTTGTAGGTGCGCAGCACGCTGCGCCCCATCTCGGCAAGATTGCGGCCCACACGCCACACTGTCATTCCGAACGGAGCAAGCCGACGCCTTTTCTTTCCGGTTCGCTCCTGCGAACCGGTCGGCTTGCGCAGAGAGGAATCTCTCTTCTCTTCAACTCGCGATGAGCCGGCACTTGTGCATGCGAGCCAATCTCTATAAGTTGTCATTCTGAACGAAGCGAAGAATCAGGCACAATTTCTCATGGCAAGTAAATCCAAATTTCAAGCCATCCGCGGCACCCGCGACCTGCTCCCTCCAGACACCGCCCTCTGGAACCGCGTCGAACAAACCGCCCACGAAGTCTTCACCACCTACGGCTACGGTGAAATCCGACCACCGGTCTTTGAAGAGTCGGACGTTTTTGCTCGTTCGATTGGCGCGGAAACCGACGTGGTCAATAAAGAAATGTATTTTTTGTTTGATGCGCGTGCGGACCTTTTTGGACTTCGGGAAGTTCTCCGCAATTATATAGTTGTACTGCCTGACGATTCGTCTGGTCGGGCGGGAACCGTTCGCTTTTTTCTTGAACTGTTGCGCAAGTTCCAGGAAGGAGTTGAGGCCGAGTTATCGACTCGGATGATCGAGTTTGACGAATCTGCTAGGCGCTCCTATCAGCTCTTCAAAGACGGTATCGCTGCAGTTGCCCTTGCGCTATCCGGGAATCCCCCGGATAGCGCCGAGGTTCTTCGCCTGTTCCGCGTTATGAAGCTAGCAGCTTCACAGGTGCACCTTGGAGAAACTCTCGGTTTACGTCCCGAGGCGACGGCGAGCGTGTGCCGCGCCTACATTGAGCACAACATGCAGCAGCTTCCGCAGCCGGTGAAGCTGTATTACACGGGGCCGATGTTTCGCCGCGAACGGCCGCAAAAGGGGCGCTACCGCCAGTTCTACCAGATTGGCGCGGAAATTCTGGGTGGACCTGACGCTCCTGCCATCGACGCCGAACTCATCGAAATGTTGATGACCTTCTTCGACAAATGCGGCCTCCAGGGCACCGAACTCAGCATCAATTCCATCGGCCACGCCGCAGATAACTGCCGTCGCGGCTATGTCGCCTTGCTCCGCGCCGAACTCGAAAAAGTGAAAGACAAACTTGGCGCGGACTCGCAGCGCCGCATCGAAACAAATCCGCTGCGTGTTCTCGACTCAAAACTTGAGCATGAGCAGGCCATCATCGAAAAACTGCCGCGCATCGCCGATCATCTTTGCGACGAGTGCAGAGCGCACTACGCCGCCGTGAAACACGAGCTCGAACTTCGCGGCGTGATCTACCGCGAAAATTGGCGCCTCGTCCGCGGCCTCGACTACTACATGCGCACCACGTTTGAAATCACCGCGCAGGGCCTCGGCTCGCAAAACGCCGTCTGCGGCGGCGGCCGCTACGACGGCCTCGTCGAACTCCTCGGCGGCCCGCCCACCAAAGGCATCGGCTTCGCTATCGGCGAAGACCGCCTGATCTTGTCGCTGCAAGAGAGCGGCAAAGGCGCCGCGCCGCAAGGCCGCGACGTTTACATCGCCTGGATGGGCGAACGCGCCTACGCCACCGCCATCCGCGCCGCCAAAAATCTGCGAAACGCCGGCTTCCGCGTCGAGCTGCCCCCGACCGAACTGAAATTCGGCAAAGCCCTCGAGCGCGCCAGCAAGCTCAACTCGCGCTTCGCCCTCATCCTCGGCGATAATGAAGTCGCTGACGGCCAGTGGACGCTGAAAACCCTCGCCGACGGCTCGCAACAGAAACTCACCGAACAAGCTCTGCTAGACTATCTGAAGTCTTTGTAGTGGCGGGTCTTCAGACCCGTTCTTTCATTGGGGGAAGAGCACGTGTTGGATTTTCTAGGCAATCTGCAACGCACACATTACTGCGGCGCACTGCGCGCCTCCGACGAAGGGCGCGATGCCATCGTCATGGGCTGGGTCTCTGGCCGCCGCGACCTCGGCAACTTGCTCTTTCTCGACATTCGCGACCGCACCGGCATCGTTCAGGTGGTTTTCAACAAGGAGTCGCAGCCCGCCGCGCACGCCAAAGCCGAGCAGGCGCGCGGCGAATTTGTGGTGGCCGTCGAAGGCGAAGTCATCAAGCGGCAAAAAGCCAATCCCGAACTCGCCACAGGCGAAGTCGAGCTGCTTGCCACGAAGCTCCACATTTTAAACAACGCCAAAACGCCGCCGTTTCCGATCGAAGACGAAATCAACGCCGCCGAAGAAACGCGCTTGCGCTACCGCTATCTCGACCTGCGCCGGCCCAAGCCGCGCCGCAACCTTGCGCTGCGCCACAAAATCGTCCTCGAAATGCGCAAGGCCATGGACGAGCTCGGCTTTATAGAGGTCGAAACGCCCATGCTCACGCGGTCCACGCCGGAAGGCGCGCGCGATTTTCTGGTTCCCAGCCGCGTCCATCACGGAAAGTTCTACGCGCTGCCGCAGTCGCCGCAGATCTTCAAGCAAATCCTGATGATTGGCGGGCTCGACCGCTACTTCCAGATCGTGAAATGTTTCCGCGATGAAGACCAGCGCGCCGACCGCCAGCTCGAATTCACGCAGCTCGACGTCGAGATGTCCTTCCCGCGCCAGGAAGATATTTTTCACGTTATCGAAACGGTGATGGTGCGCGCGTGCGCCGTCGCTGGCGTTAAGACGCAAGGGCCGTTTCCGCACATGCTCTACAAGGATGCGATTCGCAAGTACGGCAGCGACAAGCCCGACCTGCGCTTTGGCATGGAGCTGCACGAAGTCACGGACTGTTTTCCGGAAGAAGCAAAGACCAAGCTGGGAATCGAAGGCAGCGTGTTCGCTCTCGCTGCCCCTGGCGCGGCGGGATATTCGCGTAAACAGCTTGACGATCTAACCGAAAAAGCCAAGTCCCACGGCGCGCGCGGCGCGTATTTCGTAAAGCTGGCAGCCGAAGGCACGACTTCTACCGTTGAAAAATTAATCGGCGCAGAGAACGCAAAAAAGTTGGCTGACGCTTGCGGCGCAAAAACCGGCGATCTTGTTGTCGCTGTCAGCGCGAAGCAGCAAATCAAAGGCACGGAAGCCGCCGCGCTCGTCGCTGGGCAAGTGCGTTTGCAACTTGGCGAAGCGCTCGGCCTGATCGACCGCACGCAGTGGAGATTTCTCTGGATCACCGGCTTCCCGCTCTTTGAATGGAGCGAGACCGACAAAACCTGGGTCAGCGCGCAGCATCCTTTCACCGGCATCGTCGACGAAGATTTGGAAAAGCTCGAGACCGCGCCGTGGGAAGTGCGCTCCAAGGGCTACGATCTCGTCCTCAACGGCAACGAGCTCGGCTCGGGCAGCATCCGAATCCACCGCCAGGACATTCAGGAGCGCCTCTTCCGCGCCCTCGGCCTAAGCGAAGAGCAGCTTCGCCGCCGCTTCGGCTTCTTCCTCGACGCGCTCACGTACGGCACGCCGCCCCACGGCGGCATCGCCCTCGGCATCGATCGCATCGCCATGCTCCTCGCCGGGGAAAAATCCCTGCGCGAGGTAATCGCCTTCGCGAAAACCACCGCCGCCGTCGATCTCATGGCCGAATCGCCTTCGTCTGTGGACCAGGACCAGCTCGACCAACTGGGCATCGCAATCAAGCAAAAGGAGAAGAGCGCGAGCTAATCTCCATGGACCGCCTTTGGGCTATAAAAAAGGATTTTGACCCATTTTCGGCGCGCTTTTTGATCAACTACAATGTGCTCGCCATTTTTCGTTGTAGTGTCTATCGTTGTCCCTACTGTCGAGCGCCTTTCAAGGTGATTTGGGGGTTGAACACGACTCTAATAGGTGAGGGCGAGCGGCTCTGCTGGAAATGTCACAACATTTTCTGGGATGGTTCGCAGGAATGGCCCGAAATGTCCAGCGATGCCAGGATGCTTTTCTTCTTGCCAATCAGTGTGGCAGGATGGCTGGCAGGAACCCTGGTCATCTCCGGAATCATCCTTTACGCGCTTTATAGAGACGGACGAGATTCAATCGCAAACCCGTGGCTTTTTGTCGTTCTGCTCGTTCCACTGGTGCTTTGGCTTGCCTACCGTAGTGTTCAGCTTGTTCGATCCGTGCGGCGCTTCAGTATGCGTGGAAGTCAAAGGGCAGCATGAGCAGAATTCGGATACTTCCGGAAGCTGTCGCAAATAAGATTGCTGCGGGCGAGGTTGTCGAGCGTCCCGCTTCGGTTGTAAAAGAATTGCTCGAAAACGCGTTGGACGCCGGCGCGAAGACGATTCGCGTCGAGACGGAAGTCGGCGGCAAACGGATGATCCGCGTCATCGACGACGGCCACGGCATGATTCATGACGATGCGCTGCTGGCCTTCGAGCGCCACGCCACAAGCAAGCTGCGCTCTGCGGACGATTTGCTTTCCATCTCAACGCTCGGCTTTCGCGGGGAAGCGCTCCCCACGATTGCCGCCGTATCGCGGCTGCTGCTCGAAACCCGCGACGAATCGGAAGCCGAAGGCGCGCGCCTCGAATTCGCCGGTGGAAAACTCGTGAGCGTGAAGCCTGCGGGCCTACCTGCAGGAACGACCATCAGCGTTGCCGATCTTTTCTACTGCGTTCCCGCGCGCAAGAAATTTCTCAAATCGGACACGACCGAACTCGGCCACATCGCTTCGCTCGTCACGCACTACGCGTTGGCCAATCCGGACAAACATTTCGTCCTCACCACGCCGACGCAGGAAATCATCAACAGTCCGCCCGCGGAAAAACTCGCCGACCGCATCTATCAACTCTTCGGTCGCCAGTCGATGGAAGAGCTGGTCGAAATTCCGCCAGCATCGGCAGCCTTTCGCGCAGCCATCACCGAACCCGAACTAGAACAGAGTGAGGAAAGCGCCACTCTGACGGTGCGAGGTTTCACTTCGCGCCCCGATGTGCAGCGGCCGAATCGCAACGGCATTTACGTTTTTGTGAATCGCCGCCTCGTCCGCGATCGCCTGATTCTGCACGCGATTCACGAAGCCTACCGCAACATCCTCCCGCCAACAGTTTTTCCCGCGACTCTGCTGTTCCTCGAAATGCCCTACGACGAAGTCGACGTCAACGTGCACCCCGCGAAAATCGAAGTGCGCTTCCGCCGCTCGCAATTCGTTCACGATTTTGCGCGAGACACTATCCGCCAGGCGCTGATGAGCGTTCGCCCCGTTCCCAGCTTCGCCGCCGCGGCAAGCGCCGCTCCGCAAGCGCCGGTAGCGTCTTCCGCAGGCGCATTCGGCAACGGCTCGGGCGCAGCATCTGCTTTTGGCAACGCCGCAAGCGGAGTTCCGCGCGCGATCATTCCCGCGATGGAAGAAATCGGCGTGGGCTCTGGCGTTGGCTCCGATGGCGGCTTCGATTTGACTTCCGATCCGCTTCGGCCCGTCGAGCAGCGCTTTGCGTTTCCTGCTGGTGTGGAATCTTCCAGCGATCGGGGATCAGCCTTCACTGCGGCAGCGGCTGCTCCTGCACTCGCCTCCTCGAACTGGGCTGGAAATCTCGCTGCGCCAAACGCTAGCGCGCCTGCCACGCTTCCTCGCCCCGACCAAATCGCCGACCTCAAGCCGCTCGGCCAAGTGAGTTCGAGCTTTATTGTTGCGGTAAACGGTGAAGGCTTGTGGCTCGTCGATCAGCACGTTGCGCACGAGCGAGTGCTTTTCGAGCAGCATCTCGAAGCGCGGCGCGCCGGGAAAGTGGAAGCCCAGCGAATGCTCATGCCACTCGTGATCGAACTTTCGCCACGCCAGATCGTGATCTACGAAAAAATAGCGGAGGAGCTCAGCGCCAATGGCTTCGAAGTCGAGCCGATGGGTCCGCGCAGCGTTGCCATTCAAGCCGTTCCCGCAGGCATCGCTCCGGGGGACGGGGAAAAACTTCTTACCGAAATCCTCGACGGCATCGAACGGGAAAACGCAGCGATTTCCATTGATACATTGCAGGCGAAAATCGCGGCTTCGACCGCTTGCCACGCGGCGATCAAGGTGAACATGCCGCTCGATCAAACGAAAATGGAGTGGCTGCTCGGCGCGTTAGCGAAGACGGATTGTCCGATGAGCTGTCCCCATGGGCGTCCCGTCGTGTTGCGTTATTCAGTAAAAGAAATCGAGAAGGCATTTCACCGCATTTGATTTTGTAGCGCCGGTTCGCGTCGGCATTTTTGTAGATGCTGGGCTTTAGCCCGGCTACTTGGAGAAGGAGCGAATGAGCGAGACGCAAAAAACAGTGTTGATTTTTGGACTGGCGAATAAGCGCAGTATCGCGTGGGCGATCGCGCAGAAGCTCGGAGCGGCGGGCTGGCGCCTGGCCATCACCTATCAAAACGAGCGGCTCGCTCTCGAGGCGAAGGACCTCATCGCGGAGCTGCCCGGCGCGGATGGATTCATGTGCGACCTTACGCAGGATGATCAGGTCGCGCGAGTGTTCGATGAAATAAAGGCGAAGTATGGAGTTATTCACGGATTGGTGCATAGCGTGGGGTTCGCTCCGCCCGATGAATTAAAGAAACCGTTCGTGGAGACTTCTCGCGAAGGATTCCGGATCGCGCACGACATCAGCGTGTATTCGCTGATTGCGGTGGCGCGCGGAGCTGCGCCGTTGATGGCGTCTGGCGGAGGAATTGTCACGCTGACCTACTATGGTTCGGAAAAAGTGGTGCCGAATTACAACGTGATGGGTGTGGCCAAGGCA
>Ga0210402_10002504_pt1 | contig 17846 bp, 15 predicted proteins | sample IncBWC7MmetaG_FD_161055 | JGI IMG/M metagenome (GOLD analysis project Ga0210402, IMG submission 161055) | Forest soil microbial communities from Barre Woods Harvard Forest LTER site, Petersham, Massachusetts, United States - Inc-BW-C-7-M | ecosystem: Environmental > Terrestrial > Soil >... | reverse complement strand
TGGTCGATGCTCAGGGCAACGAGATGACCGTCGGTGACGTGAACTCCTTCGTGCCCGATGATCACCGGTGGTACCGCGCGGAGGACATTCCGGTGCCCGTGGACGACGCGGTGATCGGCGTGAATCATGATCGATATATCTATCTCGTCGGCGGAAGATCGAAGAGTGGTCCGGTCAATAATGTGCAGGTTTATGACGCCGAGAAGAATACATGGAGCCAGGCTACACCGCTTCCTGGAACTCCGGTTTATGGTCATGCCGGGGGATTGGCTGACGACGCGATCATCTATGTCGATGGTGCCAAGAAGAACACAGCTGCCGGCAATCCCTATGTTGTCTCCGACGAGTGCTGGATGGGTAAGGTTGACCACAAAGATCCCAACAAGATCGAATGGAGCAAACTGCCTCCGCATCCCGGGCCCGGTCGGTTCGGCATCGTGGCGGGTTCTGGCGAACGAGAGCACCGGATTTTGTTCTCCGGGGGAACTGCCAACCCGCACAACTTCAAAGGTCTGGATTACGACGGAAAGCTCGCGGAGATTTCTCCGGTGACGTTCGCGTTCGAGGTGCATGGCGCCCGGTGGGAGTCGATTGCCGAGGACACCTTTGACGTGCGCAGCGATGGCCGGGGAGTCCTGTCGACCCCTTTAGGGCCATTAATCCTCGGGGGCATGCTGAAGAATGGAGCGATCTCAGCGCGAGTGTTAGTTTTGCCGAAGAAATAGAAACGACAATCCGACGGTGGGCGCCCGCAAGGGCGCGGCCGAAGTTCTCTGGAACTCCGTATTGCGATTGCTCCCGAAACCCTGCTTCCTGGACGCAGGGGACCTCGGAAAGTACCTTCGTCATTCTCTGCTCTCCACATCGTGGAGGTAGCATGGTTCTCGTAGCGAACATCATTCCTACCTCCTGAGCACGCGGCCGATGGATCTCCGACCATCCACCGCTTTTTCTGTTTGGGGTTGGCAGAGGCGGGGAGCTTGCGCTAAGATTTTTGCTGATCGGTTCTGTGGGAACGGTTCGAAACGACCCACGCTGAGGAACGCTGATGCACAAGCCTCGCTAACTCGCCATCCTGCCCGGCCCACTCCGCGTGGGCTCCCTGATTGATTTTCATTCTCGGTTCGAATGCGGCTCGGATCGAATGCGGCTGCTTCCGTGGAATTTCCCTCGGACGTGGTTGCGGAAAGCCAAAGGTTGTTATGGAAGCGATCGTCACGGCTGCCCCGTCGCAGCCTTCCCTTTGGGCGTCGCTGGTCGAGGCCGTTCGGGGATCTCATCAGGACTACACCGTCGGCAGTCTGAACCGGGCCATTCTCCTGCTGGCGGTGCCCATGGTTTTGGAGATGGTGCTCGAGTCGCTCTTTGCCGTGGTGGACGTGCTTTGGGTCGGCCGCCTGGGGGCCAATGCGGTCGCCACTGTCGGACTGACGGAAGCAATGCTGAGCCTGGTGTTCGCCGTGGGCATGGGCCTCAGTCTGTCAACCACGGCGATGGTTGCGCGCCGCATCGGGGAAAAAGATCCCGAGGGTGCCGCCGTCGCGGCCGTGCAGGCCATCGCGCTCGGGATCATCGTTTCCCTCGCCATCGGACTGCCATGCCTGCTGCTGGCTCCGCGCCTTCTCGAGTGGATGGGAGCGTCTGCCGAGATCGTAGCGGTGGGCAGCGGGTATACCAGACTCTGTCTGGGCGGCAGTTGCGCTGTGCTGCTGTTGTTTCTGAACAACGCCATCTTTCGCGGCGCCGGAGATGCCGCCATCGCCATGCGCCTGCTCTGGGTTTCGAACATCATCAACCTGGTGCTCGATCCTTGCCTGATCTTTGGCTGGGGTCCTTTCCCGAAGATGGGGGTGACCGGCGCGGCGTTGGCCACATTGATCGGACGCAGCCTGGGCGTGATCTACCAGTTCTACCGCCTGTCGAAGGGGACAGAGCGAATTCGCATCCGGACGCGGCAGCTTCGCCTGCGCTTCGATGTGCTGTGGCGACTGGTGCGAGTGTCGTTGACGGGAATCCTGCAGTTTGCCATCGCGCACACCAGCTGGATCGGGCTGGTGCGCATCATCAGCATCTTCGGCGCGGAAGCGCTGGCCGGATACACCATTGCCATTCGAATCGTGATCTTCGTGATTCTGCCCTCCTGGGGATTGAGCAACGCTGCCGCCACCCTGGTGGGGCAGAACCTGGGTGCCGGAAAGCCGGAGCGGGCGGAAGCCGCAGTCTGGCGCACCGGCCTCTACAACATGCTCTTCCTGGGGACGGTGGGAGTTCTCTTCGTCTTGTTGGCGGAGCCGGTGGTCCGGATTTTTACAAATGATGCCGCCGTGCTGCCGTTGGCCGCCTCCTGCCTGCGGATTGTGAGCTGCGGCAATATTGGATACGCCTACGGCATGGTGATGCTGCAGGCGTTCAACGGCGCGGGAGATACCATCACCCCAACGATCGTGAATTTCTTCGGCTTCTGGGTGTTGGAGATTCCACTGGCCTATTGGCTGGCGATTCGTCTTCAGATGCGGTCGAAAGGCGCGTTTTGGGCGATTGTGATTGCGGAAGGGGCAATTGCCGCAGTGAGCGCAATCTTGTTCCGGCAGGGAAGATGGAAAAGGCAGAAAATTTGAGGATGAAACATTTAGCGCGCGCGTGCCAGCACCAGGGTGACGTCATCGGGTTGTTCGTTGTCGCCGATCCATGTGTCCACCGCCAGGGTGACGATCTGGCTGATCTGGGGTAAGGGAAGATTGCGGTTTTCGCGGACGAGGTCGATCAGGCGCTGCTCGCCGAATTCGCCAAAATCATTTTCTGGTTCGGTCACGCCGTCGCTGTAGGCGAGGAAGATTTCGCCGGGATGCATTTCGACCGCGCCCTCGTCGTATGTCATGTTATCGAACAGGCCCACGACCGTTCCGCCGACTTCGAGCCTGCGGATGGCGCCATCTTTGCCGATCAAGATTGGGGGCAGGTGTCCGCCGTTGCTGTAGGTAAGGTGGTGGGAACGTCCGTCGTAGATTCCCAGGAAAAGCGTGGCGTACTTCTCCATCGGAGTGCTTTCGTAGAGTTGATGGTTGAGCAAGCTGAGCAAGGCTCCGGGGGAGACCTCCACACCTTCCGGCCATGCCGCCATGATTCGGCCTTCGCCCGACAATGCGCCCACGGCTACCGGTTCCCGCATCTGGGGAAGATTCTCCATACTGTAGGCGCGAACCGCGGAGTGGATCGTGGCCATCAGCAGCGCGGCGGAAATTCCCTTTCCGCTGATGTCGCCGACCGCCAGAATCAGTTTGTGGGAACTGGCGCTCAGAAAGTCATAGTAGTCTCCACTGACGGTGCGAGCGGGACGGCAGAAGCCATGCACTTCGAGTGACTCAAGCTCTGAAACCTGGCGCGGGAAAAGCTGCGCCTGGACCTCCTGCGCGATGGAGAGCTCATTCTCCAGACGCTGCTTTTCTTTCTGCTCCAGGATCAGCTTCTCGATGGAGGCGGTCATGGAGTTGAACGAGATTGCGAGATCCGCAAGTTGGTCGCTCGATTTTACCGGGATGCGGTGGCTGAAGTCGCCGCGATCCACGTGCTTGGTGGCGTCGTGAAGCTGGGCCACGGCAGCCGTCACCGTGCGGGTCATGCGCGTGCCAATGATGAGGGCGATGAGCTCGATGACGGCGAAGAAAATCCCCACCGCGATCAGGGCATCCACCACTAACCCGGCAAATTCGCCGAGCGCCGCAAACAGATGTCCATAAAGCTTCGACGGCCGGGTTTTGACTTTCAGGTATATGCCTCGCGCTGCAGTCGCTCCGGAGTTCCAGTCAACAGCCTGCAGAGGCGTGACGAAGGGAATTTCCTGATCCATGAAATTCATGGGCTCCGGGCTGGCGCCGACGGTGAAGATCGGAGGCAGATCCGCAGTGGCGCTCTGCCCGCCCGAGGTCTGAGTGACGGTGGCACCGTTCTTGCCCTTCGCGTTGTAGGAAAAATTCGTCTTCTCCCCGGAGTCTTTCTCGCCAGCAGCATTCGCCTGTCCGAGCGGGTGGTCGGGGACAGTCGCCGCGAAGAGAGTAATCTCCCCCAGGCCGGCGGCGATTTTTCCTACCAGATCCTGGTCGAGGGGCTCGCTGGTAACTACGGTGAGGGAATCTGAGCGAACGGGAAGGATCGAAACGACGCGCAGGTAGAGCTTCCCATGGTCACTCACGATCTGGCGAAATGGTTTGCCATCGCGCAGAGCTTCGGCGTACTGGTTGTCGTTCTTGTCGAAAAAAGCCGGGTAGGAAAATGAGGAAGTGACAGGGATGTCGCTCGAAAGCGGCAGAGCCTTTGCTGCCTGCCACGCCTGCACCTGCCGGTGTCCCCAGGCGCGGTCGCGCTTTTTCAAGCCCGATAGCGACTCCGCAGTGGGATTATTTCCCCGCGCCAGCCCCGCTGCCAGTTCGTTGCTGATGGCGGCATTGACCGCCTCCACGCTGCGCAGCTGAGCGTTGAGCTCCGAAATCACCACGAAGGTGGCGAATTGTCCGGCAAACAGAAACAGAGAGAAACCCGCCATCGCCACCAGCAGGATTACCGGGATTACCCCGATGAACACATAGGTGACAATCAAGCGGTTGCGCAGCCGCCACAGGATTCTCCTCTTCAGCCAGCGGAAGGCGAGAATTGAGAACAGGACTGCCGCGATGAAGACAAGAAATCCGACCCATCCCCCCAAATGCTCTCCCCAGGTCTTGGCGAACAGGCCCAGCAATTTTTGCAGTGCGAACAGCACGACGGCCATTGCCCCCAGATAGCAGGCCAGGCGCGCCAGGCGGCCTTCGGGCCACAACCCGGCCTTGGTCAACCGGTGCCGAATTTCTGGATACGACCATTGCATGCTGTTCGTTGGACCGTCCGCAGAAGATTAGGATTATACGGCGATGGGACCTAGATCTGGCCGGAGCGTCGCCTAAGCGCGTCGGCCGGACGCACCATGCGGCTGCGCTCCCGCGGCTCAGATCTCGGGATAGAGATCGAAGAACGCTTCTAAGCTGGTGCGCAATTGCTTTTCAATCTCTTCCTTGCTGCCTTCGAGAATATGCATGGCGACGTGGGCCTCCCGGCCGTTCGTGAGCTTTACGGGAGCCTGTCCCACCTCGGCCACATCCTCCGACGGCAACAGCCTCATGCCATAGACCAACGTAAGATTCGCCATAGGCCTAATTCTACGACGTTCGCGCAGGGTCCCGCGAACGCCGGCTGGTTTTAGGATTTAGGATTCCGGGCTTTCTCATTTAGAATTCCGGCGTGCCTAGAATTCTGGTTTTTGTCCTCTGGATCGTTCTCCCGCTTTCCGCCGCGCGCCTGGGATTCGCTCAGGAGAAGCCCGCCAATCCGCCCCCGATCAGCCCATCCCCCACCCAGCCGCAGGTGAAGGTCAACATGCTGAACGTGTGTAGCCCATCCGCGGAGGAGCAGAAAGAGATCGCGGCGGCATTGGCCCGGGTGCCGAAGGAACCGTTGTTCGGCGACGATTTCGAAGTTTCCCGCGGGCGCTCGACGCTCAGCGATATACCGAACTTCCTGCAACCGGGACAAAGCACTCATGTCGCCGGGGAGCCCTCGGTGGCTAGCTACGTTCGCATTCGCCGCGAGTTTTCGGTGCAGGCCCTTTTTTCCAGCGTTCAGTACTCCTTCAGCAACGACGGGCAAAACATGGTGGAAACGCTGGTGCTGCATGTTCGCGATCCCAAAGACCTGATGGAGGTCTCGTTGGAAGACAGTGCAACCTCGGTCACGAGTTCCGAGGCCATGCTGGGATCGAACAGCCCGGCCAGCCGGATCCGGCTGGAACGCTTTGGCAAGGCCTCAGTCGCGCTGGCTCGATGTTTGGGCAACGAAGGCGGCCCGGCACCGGATCAAAGCGCGTATGAGCCGCTGTTCCGCAGTGCGTCCGGTGTGCTGGCGAATTATCGCGCACTGTTGAGCGTGAAAAAAGTCGTGCCCGAGGAGTTGGCAAGCATAAGCTCGGAGTTCAAGCACAAGGCCCCGCCAACGGCGAAAGCGAACAAGCCTGCGCAGGACAAGAATGCACAAGAGAAAAAAGCGCCAGACAAGAAATGAATCGATTTTCCCAGGCTGGCGAGCGGGCTGAGCGCCTTGCATCAAAATCTGAAATCGACCATCTAATCGGCAGCAACCATAATCCATGAGCGAAACTCGAGACGTGGTCATCATCGGGTCCGGATGCTCCGGACACACGGCAGCTCTCTACGCGGCGCGCGCCAATCTAAAGCCGCTGGTCGTCGAAGGCCACGAGCCCGGCGGACAACTCTCGTTGACCACTCTGGTGGAGAATTTTCCCGGATTTCCGGAAGGCATACTGGGTCCGCAACTCGTCGAAAATATGCGCAAGCAGGCTGAACGATTCGGAGCCGAATACCGCATGGCGCATCTCACCAGCGTGGATCTCAGCAAGCGGCCTTTTCTTCTGCATTTAGGCGTTCACCAAATCCACGCCCAGACGCTGATTATCGCCAGCGGAGCTTCGGCGCGATGGCTGGGTTTGCCGCATGAACAGCAACTCATCGGACACGGCGTCTCGTCGTGCGCGACGTGCGACGGCTTTTTCTTTTCAGGGAAGGAGATCGTGGTGGTCGGCGGCGGAGATTCCGCCATGGAGGAGGCTCTCTTTCTGACCCGCTTCGCGACCAAGGTGACGGTGATTCACCGTCGCGACGCCTTCCGTGCTTCAAAGATCATGCTTGATCGAGCGCAGCACCACGACAAGATTCAGTTCCTGCTTAATACCGTGGTGGAAGATGTTTACGATATTCATCATAAGGAGGTTACCGGCCTCAAGTTGCGCGATGTAAAAACCGGCAAGGTTTGGGATTTTCCCACCAGCGCGCTGTTTCTCGGCATCGGCCACGAGCCGAACGCGAAGATGTTTGCCGGCCAGCTCGACACCGATGCAGATGGCTACCTCAAGACCCACAACTACGTCTTGACACGAGTGCCCGGTGTCTATGCCTGCGGCGATGTGCAGGACCGCCGTTATCGCCAGGCCATTACTGCCGCTGGCACCGGCTGCATGGCCGCGATAGAAGTTGAGAAATTCCTCGAAGAGCAGGACAAGTAACGTCGGCTGACGATTCCCGGGCACTCCCCCGCACATTACCTTCGTCATTTCCTGCCGAACCGAAGGTGCTTTTAAACTGCTTTCATTATGAAGACCTTGATGCGGCGGGGTGCGTTTGGGGTCCTGCTCGTTGCTTGTACATTGGCTGCCGTTTCAACTCACACCCGAGCTCAACAGCCAGCCGATGGCGTCCGGAAGGTTTTGGTCAAAACTCCGGCGACCTACCCGACCGTTGCGCAATCCATGAACATTCGCGGGATCGTAAAGGTTGAAGCGCAAGTCGCGCCGAACGGCACCGTCAAGACGGTCGTGGTGAAGGGCGGACACCCGATCCTGGTGCAGAGCGCCGTTACAGCGGTGGGGCATTGGAAGTTCGAGCCGAGCCCTCGTGACACGAAAGAGTTAATTGAAATCAAGTTTGACCCACAATGATCGCAGGGGGAGCGAGCCTAGGGAGATCAATCGTCAGGACGATCGCCATTCGCCGCGGGCTGTAGTCTTGCATGCTGACATCGGGCGTTGACGCAGACTACTCGGAACGCGATTCGACGTTTCTCTTGAGCACGTTTTCTTGAGCACGACGGTAACCTTTTCTCTAATCCATTGGTGCCGGCAGGGGTGTTTCATGCCCGCAAGAGTCACTCCCCAGGCCGTTCTAACCTTGGTAGCCTGAGACGCATCTGGAGACCAGAGATCTGTCTTCGGTATCCATGCGGGTGAAGCACTTCTCACGCCGCCCCTATGGAGGGTGATTCATGAACGCTCGCTTCGTCTGTCTTCTGGCCTTTGGTGGCAGCCTTTATGCGCAGCAGGCTTCCCAGCCGTCGCTCACGATCTATAACCAGGATTTCGCTGTTGTCCGTCAGGAACTCCCCCTCGATCTGAAGTCCGGCGAAAACCAGATCAATGTCAGCGATATCACCATGCATCTTGAGCCCGATTCGGTGATCTTGCGCGATCCTGCCGGCAAACATAGTCTCCATGTGCTCGAGCAGAACTATCGCTCCGACCCAATCTCGGAGTCGTTATTGCTTTCGCTCTATGAGGGCAAGACGATCGACTTTGAAGTTGGGACAGGACCGGGCATGCAGATCGTCAAGGGGAAAGTGATCCGCAGCGGCTACACGCCCCATGACAACTTTGCCATGAACCGTTATGGTCAGAGCTACTACCAGGGCCAGACGGCAATGGCCAGTGGACAACCGATCATCGAGGTCAATGGCCAGTTGCGATTCAGTCTTCCGGGTACGCCAGTCTTTCCGAATCTGACCGACGACAGCATCCTCAAGCCTCGTCTCGAATGGCTGCTTGCGACCGACAAGGCGGGGAAGTTTCCCGCAGAATTGTCGTACGTCACCGGAGGCATGAGCTGGCAGGCCGATTACAACATCGTTGCGCCCGAGAAGGGAGACATGGTCGACATCGTGGGCTGGGTCACCATGGACAATCAGAGCGGCCGTACCTTCGACAACGCTCGCATCAAGCTCATGGCCGGTGACGTAAACAAAATGCAACCGGGAACCTCTGGCGCATTTGCCATGAAAGCGGCGATCAATGCGGCCGTAGATATGGCGGGTCCGCCGGTCAGCGAGAAAGCGTTCGATGAATACCACCTCTACACCCTCGAACGCAGCACGACCCTGCGCGATCGCGAAACCAAGCAGGTGGAGTTCATTCACGCCGCAAACGTGACCACGAAGCAGGTCTACATCTACGACGGCGCCAGGATCGATGCCAATCGCTATAACGGCTGGAACTGGGAAAACATCCGCAACGATCACTCCTACGGCACCGAGTCCAATCCCAAGATCTGGGTGATGCGCGAGTTCGTCAACTCACAGGTGAACCATCTTGGAATGCCGCTGCCGAAAGGCCGCGTCCGCTTCTACCGCCGCAATGACGACGGCCAGGTGGAATTCACCGGCGAAAATACGATCGACCACACCCCTCGCGATGAAACGATCCGCATCTACACGGGGAACTCATTCGACCTCTCGGGCGAGCGCCATCGTACCAACTACGTCGTGGAGGCGGGCAAGAACTCGGCTACGGAAACGTTCCAGATCAAAGTGCGCAATCACAAGAAGGAAGCGGTCGACGTGCGCGTTGTCGAGCGCCTCTATCGCGGCAAGAACTGGGAGATCGTCACCAAGTCCGATGACTACGAGAAAAAGGACAGCCAGACGATCGAGTTTCCGGTGAACATTGCTCCCGACGGTGAGAAGACGATTACCTATACGGCCCACTACACCTGGTAAACGACCGACTGACAAGGCGCTAGACTCATCCGAGAGAACATCGAGCCCGAAGCCGGCCACCCAGACCCGGGTGTGCGTCCGCTCGCGCCCCGCAAAAGCGCAGGTGTGATACAAAGTTCTTTGGTCTTCATTCCTACAAGTGGCCGGCATTCCTTTTCAGATCATCCCGGAATTGGCAGGTAATTCATGCTGAGGGCGTTCTTCGTCAATCTTTCTGAAAACCGTTCTTTGCGCAATTTTGCCGAGCGATCCGCGATCGGCCGGCGCGTTTCGGGCCGTTTCGTAGCGGGCACGGAGACCGCCGACGCTGTGCGCGTTACCCAGGCCGTCAACCGTGCCGGCATGAGCGTCAGCATCGATAACCTGGGCGAGAACGTCACCAACCCCGAAGAAGCCCGCCAAAGCTCGCAACTCTACCATCAGATTCTCGACGCTATCGCGGCCAACCATCTCAATGCCAACATCAGCCTGAAGTTAACCCACATGGGATTGGACGTCGATGAGCAACTCGCCCGCGACATGGTCGCAGGCCTGGTGAGCAAAGCGGCATCCCTGACGCCGCCGGGCTTTGTGCGTGTCGATATGGAAGGTTCGCCCTACACGCAGCGGACTCTCGACTTTGTTCATGAACTGCACCGCATGCCGGGAAATCAGAACAGCGTCGGCACCGTTATTCAGGCCTATCTGAAGCGCTCCGAGAGCGATGTTGAGAAGTTGCTGGCGGAAGGTATCCGCATCCGCCTTTGCAAGGGAGCGTATAAAGAGCCCGCGAGCATCGCTTTTGAAAGCAAAGCCGACGTAGACGCGAACTACATCCGGCTGATGAAGATCCTGATGACAAGCGGCATCTATCATGGCATGGCAACTCACGACGAGAACATCATCCGCGAAGCGCAAGCCTTTGCCATCCGGGAAAAGGTCGCCCGCGATTCCTTCGAGTTCCAGATGCTCTACGGCATCCGGCGGGACTTGCAGCAGAGCCTGGTGAGGGATGGCTGGGGCATGCGCGTCTACGTCCCGTTTGGCACCGAGTGGTATCCCTACTTTATGCGGCGGTTGGGGGAGCGTCCGGCAAACGTGTTCTTCATTGCGCGCAACATGCTCCGCTCGTAGCCGGAAGTGCCCGCTCGATGGGACATCCGGGCCAATTCTTTCCGCCACTATCCTGGCTAGCATGTAGACGTGCAATGCGCGGTTTCGGCAGAACTGATTGAGTGATTGAGTGATTGAGTGATTGAGTGATTGAGACATTTTCCATCTTCCTGGCGCCGCCGATGGAAGACGAGAAGATTGATCTGATCCGCGCCGGGTTGATCCGCGCCAAGCTGGTCCGCGCCCGCTCGGAAGATCCCAAGCTTGAGATTGAGGCATACGCTGCGCGTTGGGAGCAATTGGCGCGCCGCGAAGCTGCGTTGGTGCCGGATTGCCATTCGCAGTTCGCATCGCTAGAGCCGAGAACTGAGACCTATCTGCTGCTCTACTGCCGCGGCGGTTCGCTCTCCGCGCCTTCGGCCGGAGCGAGTGGCAGACGGGCGGCCCCGCGCATCATCTCGCGCTCCTGGTTGGAGAACATGCCCTTGAATCGTTCCGAGTTGATGACCTGTTCGCGCTGCTCGGGGGGCATTGCGGCCAGGTCCCGGATGGCCGTGCGTACCGAGCGCCGACGGTCGGGTGGCAACTGTTGCATCTGGCCATAAATCTGTCGCGCCTGTTGTTTCTGTTCCGGGGTCAGATGTTCCCAGGTCTCCATGCGGTTGAGCATGCGCAACTGCTGTTGCGGCGGCAGGGTGGAGAAATGCTGCAAGCGTTGCCGAAGAATTTGCTGCCTTTCCGGGGGCAGACGGCGAAATGCAGGATCATTCTGAAGTTCGCGCTCCTGTTCCGCCGGGGGAAAGTCTTTATAGCGCCGGAGCCAGTCCCCCGCATGGCCACGCGGTTGCGCATGCCCTTGCGGCCGAGGTGCTGGTTGCCGCTGCCCCGGAGTCGCGGCGGGTGCATGTCTATCCTGCGGCGGATGGAAAGCGGCTTTGTACCCCAGACAGGGAAGGGGAATGGTAATCGCAATCGCCAAACCGGCGGCCGCGAGCCAGTCCGTCCTGTGTTTTCCCCGCCTCATTTTCCCTGCCTTGCCTTGTTCTTCGCCTTCAGTTCGTGACCAGACCGCAGTTCGTGACCAGACCGTGCGAACCATCTACGGATTCGCTACAACGTCCTGCTGCAGATCCAGATCGTCCAGCAAATCGAAATCCGCATACAGGTCGTTGTTCTTATCCAACGTCTGCAAATCGCTTACCGCAGTGCCCCGTGCGGGCGGTTCCGCCGGATTGATATCCGATGCACGATTGACAATTCCGCCCCGCGTGAAGAACAGACCAATCCCAACCCCCAGAAGCACAGTGAGCGCCGCCGCCAGCACTGGGCGGCGAAACCACTGCATCCAACTCGCGTGTGGCTTGGCCGCTTCTTCCCGCAACCGGGCCTGCAAGCGCATGTCAAAATACGGTGACGGCTCCGGCACCTGCCACTGGTCGAGCAGCGCCATGGTCGAGCGCATGGCTTTCAGTTGATCCGCACAAGCGCTACAACTCTCCAGATGATGGCCCTCGTCCGCTGTCGGCTCGCCGAAGCCAGCTGCCACATCGGGCATCCGTTCACGAATTTGATTGCAGTTCATAACCGCTTCCCCTTAAAAATCTTCGCCGCTGCCACGGTCGCTTCGCTCACAAAAATAAATCAGTCGCGCTAAACAAATTCTTTTAACTGTTCCCGCAAAGTCTCATACGCTCGAAAGAGCAACGACTTGGTTGCCGACTCGCTTTTCTTCAAAACTTCGGCAATCTGCTTGTAATCCATCTGCTGGTACTTGTGCATGATCACCGCCAGCTTCTGTTGCTCGGGGAGCGCCTCTACCTTACTCCGAATGGCCAGCATGCGCTCCCGGCGAACCATGGCCTGCTCAGCCGTCAGGTTGCCATCCGGCAGCTCCAGGGTGGTGCCGGTGTCCTCGTCCGGTTCATCCAGGCTGACCTGGACTTCGGGGCGCTCGTGCCGCGTGTCGCGCGCATGATTGACCGCCAGATTGGTCGCGATCCGATACAGCCACGTGGTGAATTTCGCGCTGGCCTCGTAGCTTTCCCGCGAGCGATACACGCGCAAAAAAACTTCCTGTGCCAGATCTTCCGCCGCCGCGGCGTTGCGTGCCATCCGGTACATGAAACTGACCATCGGACGGCGATACTTCTGCACCAGATAATCAAACGCGGTCTGATCCCCAGCCTTGGCGCGCAGCATGATTTCGGCGTCGGATGGCGCTTCTCCGCCAGCCGCGGCGGAGGAGAAGGCGGCGGAGGCTTGCGGCGTCGAAGTCATCAGCATGCCCCGATCAAGTGCAGCTGTGCTCACACTAGTTCTAACCCCATCGTGCCCCGGAAGTTGCGCCGTCTGGGGATCAGGAGAGTCCGCGGAAGTCCCTGTGGGTAAAGGAGATAGTGGTTCCCGCGAAGGTTTCGACTCCAGCGCCATGCAAAGGAAGAAACACCCGAGACATTCGCCAGGCCCGAGCCCGCTCCTGCCCCATAGCGGATAGGCTACCACGGCAAGCCGGCGCACTTAAAGCCCAGCGGGAGCGTGGATGAGGTGCTAATCCGAAGCGGTGGACCGCCTCAGTCGTCGATCTTGTCGGTAAGGGTGGCCGCATCCGCACCGTACCAATTCCGACCTGGTTAAAATCGGCGCTCGATCAGTGGACACGAGCAGCCGGGGTCACGGAGGGAAGGATCTTTCGAGCCGTTGCCAGAGCGGGAATTGTGTCGGGAGAGGGCATCTCGCAGATGTCGTGTGGTGTGTGGCCAAGGGTTGCGGCGAGAGAGCACGCTTGGAACGTATTGCACCGCATGACTTGCAGCGAGAAAGAAACGGCTAGCCCTTCATCTATCCACGGTCAGCAAACCGTTCGCTATCGATTCGCTACCAGCACACATGGCGTGACATGAATGCAAGGCGATGACGAAACCGAGATGAGTTCGCAAATCATAAGCCCGAATACCGAAAAGGTGATTCTCTCCCGCGTGATGCAGGTCGAGGAAGGCACCTTGAGACACTCTCATCCTCGGGATCAGCTGTAGTTGATGATGCTCGACAATCACCTGGCGGAGAACTTGACGCGTCCCGTAGCTCTTGGTCGGCGGAGGATCCATATAGGAAGCGCGCTGGCGGGACCGAAGATCGCGGCGATTCTTTCGGTGGTTGAAAGCTGCCGCAGACTGAAACTCCAGGTTCGTGTCTATCTGGCCGCAGTGCTTCCCGGACTCGCTGATCTCCCGATCCAGCGCTTGCCAGACCTTACTCCCGCAGCGCGGGTCTCCTGGCGTTCGTGAACTCAAACGACCGCGTTGCAGCGTGATCGCGATTTTTCGACAGTAGCCCGCCATCGGCGATGAGTAAGCAAGCGTTCCGCTAACTTTCGTTACTACCACTCTCAGGTGTGCGTGGTGTCCAATCTTAGGTATGAGGCGGTCCATCTGGCTTGGTTTTGTCGGGATTGTTGCTCTAACCTCACTCGTCATCGTATTCGCCGCATCGGTGTATCTCCGAATAAAGCCCCTTCCGAGCGCAGAGCTGATCCGAAATGCAGAACGGCGTCGCCACGCAGAACGGCTGCGTGACGTTCCATCCCTCGAGAATTTGCCCGCCATCGAGCCGATGAAAATTGAGCGCGCACTCATCTTGGAACAAATCGGTAAACTTGTCCCGGGAAAGCCGGAAGGATCGAAGCCGTGGCGTCCGCCGGACAAGGCATCTCAGTTTGCGCCCGAAATGGACTTTCGAGTCGAATACGTTGCTGAGAACAACGACAAACCTGCGGGCTCCGAAGAGATATCGGTAATAGTTGAGGTTCAGCAATTTCCGAACCAGGCTTGGCCTCTATACTTTGCCAAATGGTCGTCGAACCCCAGCCTCCTCCAGGAAGACAATCCTCGTTTCGTCCTTACTCGGGTGGAGAAATTCAACAACCGAATTGTGATGAATCGGGAGTTTCGTTTCCCAGATGAGGCCGGCAAACTATGGTTCTTCTGGCCCAGCGGCACAAGCTTGCTCAGCGTTACATGCTCTTCTAAAGTAATGGATGAAGAGTTTCTCCGCCGCTATCTCGAAAAGTATCCCAGTTCACTGTAGCGGTCCGCCAGCCGACTTCCTTGCCTTCGATCCGCGCGCAACTCAAGTGCGACGTCTCAAGATCGACCGAGTTGGAACTCCCCAAAGCGGGTTGACCTTGGGCGCGGTCGCAACCGGTCAACGTGTGATTCCTCTGTCGCTTACAGCCCGATTCCGGTCAGGGAGTGAAGTGGGGATATGCCGTCAACGCAGAGGTATGCGTTCCTTACTGAAAAGAGACTCGAAGGAATGCATCCCCGTTGCGACTTCGGGATTCGGAGATCTTGTCGCAGGCTCACGCGGATAATCAGTAGCTAATTCAAGCGGGTTTACGACTTGCCCAGAGATGGCCCGACAACTATCTCCAGGCTGAAGACAAAACGTTTGGCTCCGATTCCTGAGAATCGGGCCGGATGATCGGCCTCTCCGCTGTTATCGCCGGTGTTGGCGAGTCGAGCGACTTTCGGTTGGGTCCATCACTTCCGTCGGTTGGTGATCCGCAGGAAATACCGCGTCGAGAACTTCTTCGGCATGGTCCGCCGGGGGTGCATGCAAATCCTGCTTGGGTATTTATGAGCGATTACTCACAGCGCAACGCCACCATGGGATCGACTCTGGCCGCGCGACGAGCGGGAATGTAGCAGGCGAGAAAGGCAGAAGCGAGCAGCGTCATTGCCACCGCACACAAGGCAAGCGAGTCAATGGAGCCCACTCCATAAAGCAGGCCGTTTAATGCGTGACCAACAAAGAATGCGCCGATCAACCCGAGGCCGAGGCCACTCGCGGCCAGTGCGAGGCCCTCTTTGAGGACAAGGCTTAGTACACGATCCTGGCTGGCACCGAAGGCAATGCGCAATCCGATCTCGTGTCTTCGCTGGGCAACGACGAAGGCCATGACACCGTAAATTCCGATAGCAGCCAGCAGCAGAGCCACGCCGGCGAAACTGCCATAGAGCGCGGTCATGAAGCGGTCGTTCACCAGAGATTCGTCGACAATCTGGTCCATGGTTCGAATCTCCTCGAGCGGCACATCCGGGCTGATGGAGTGAATCGCGGCGGCAACCGTCTTGCTCATCGCAGAGGGATCGCCGTTCGTTCTTACCACCACCGCGGCGCCGGGCCAGGGGCTTTGTTGGAAAGGAACATCGATCACCGGAAAATCTTCTCCGCGCATACCGGCGTGGCGAATGTCGCGAGACACACCTACGATCTGCCATTCCGCCAGTGGTCCCAATTTCGTCTGCCCCGGCACTAATTGTTCGATCAAAACACGCTGTTTAAGAGGGTCGACGCCAGGCAGAAAGTGGCGGACGAAGGTCTCATTCACGATGGCTACGCGGGAAGCCGTGGCCGAGTCTTGCTCGGTGAAACGCCGCCCTTTCAGTAGTTGGATTCCAAACGTTGCGTAGTATTCCGGTGAGACCATCTGAAAACCGGCACCGGGTCGGCTCGACGGGTCGCTTACCGGCTGACCGGCAACACTAAATGGCATGCCAAAATGCACGCCCCGAAGCGGCATTCCCGTCGCCACTTCGGCATTCACAACACCCGGCAGGGTTTTGATCCGATCCAGGACTTCGCGATAGAAATTGATGATGTGTGCCGACTGGAAGGGCTCCTCCTTTGGCGGTTCCAATCCGAATGTCAGGAGATGGCCGGCGCGGAAGCCCAAGTCGACCCGCGACAAGTTCCATAGACTGTGTAAGGCGAGCCCGGCGCCGGACAACAATGTCAACGCCAGCGCAAATTCGCATACTATGAGAGCCTTTCGCAAACGATGACGTGCTAAGCCCGTGCCGGAACGCCCGCCATCTTTCAAGGTCTCATTTGGATCGACACGTGAAACATGCCAAGCCGGAACGCACCCAAACAGAGCACCGGCAATCGTGGTGGCTGCCAAGCTGAACAGGAGCACGGGCAGGTTTAGCGTTATGTCGGCCTCGGAGGGGAGTTGATTCGGGGGCAGCTTGGCCACAAGCACTCGCAGAAGAGCTGCGCCCAGAGCTATCCCGAATCCACCACCGAGGGCAGCCAGAACAAGATTTTCGCTAAGAAATTGGCTAAAGAGTTGCCGTCGCGTCGCGCCCAACGAAGTACGAACGGCGGCTTCTCTGAGACGAGTGGTGCCTTTGGCGAGCACCAAGTTGGCTACATTCGCGCAGGCGATCAACAGTACAAGGGCAACTGCTCCCATGAGCAGCCATAGAATTTTCTGGGTGTCCTTGGGGAAAAAATCGTTGTGCAACGCTTCGACACTCGAGCTCCAACCTTTGTTGGACTGCGGATACTGCTGCGCGATGCGAGCTGTGACCACGTTCATGTCTGCCTGCGCCTGAGCAAGCGACACTCCGGGTTTGAGTCGGCCGATGACCAGCAGCCAGTGGAAGTCATGGTTGATCTGATCGGGCTTGAATGACAGCGGCACCAGAAATTGGGATTCCAGGCGATCGATTTGGCCAGGTTGGTTCACGCCAACCACGGTGTAAGGCTCGCCGTCCATCTTGATTTGTTTGCCAATGATGTCGCGGTCGGCGCCAAGATGCAGCCAAAGGCGATGGGTCAGGATCACAACATGGTCTTTGCCAACCTCGCTCTCTTCCGGTAAGAAATCACGCCCAAGAAAGAGCGGATCACCCATCATGCGGTATGCGCCGGGCGTTTCCGCACGCCCAACGATACGTTCCGGTTGGTCGGGAGTAGCAAAGTTGTAAGCAACGTCGCTCCATGCGATCAAACCCTGAAACGTAGAGTTTTGTCGCCTCCAATCGAGAAAGTCCCCTGCTGAAACCGAGTTGTTGCCGTCGTGGACCTTCGACCAGACCATCACCAATTGGTCGGGGTTCGGGTATGGCATGGGCGCCAGGAGAACGGCGTAGATTACGCTGAAAATGGCGGTGTTAGCACCAATGCCGATCGCCAGGGTGGCCATCGCGACGGCAGCGAAACCCGGGCTTCTACGGAGCAGGCGCCCGGCAAAACGCAGGTTCTGCAAGAAACGGTGGACGGTTTGCCAGCCTTTAGCGCGTGCCACCACGCCACCACCGAGGAGGCGCAATCCAAAACGGAAATCCTGAAGTCCCGTCACAGTTACCTCGTTTCTACGCGTAGCCTGGCGCCATCCATGGGATCGACTTCAGCAGCACGGTGTGGTGGGGCACCAGAAGTTGCCAAGGGGAAACGATCAGCCCCGCCGTCCAGCTTGCTCCACCTCTCGCCGCAAGACAGTAACCAATTTAGAGCAAAGTGTAACCGCCTGATGACAAAGGACATGAGAACACCGATGTCCAACTGTGGTGTTTGAAGGTGTCCACGGACGGCCTTTGATGTCC
>Ga0210402_10002503_pt1 | contig 17857 bp, 21 predicted proteins | sample IncBWC7MmetaG_FD_161055 | JGI IMG/M metagenome (GOLD analysis project Ga0210402, IMG submission 161055) | Forest soil microbial communities from Barre Woods Harvard Forest LTER site, Petersham, Massachusetts, United States - Inc-BW-C-7-M | ecosystem: Environmental > Terrestrial > Soil >... | reverse complement strand
ATGGCAACCGTTTCGCAATCGTAGCGGTCATCATTTCGGATTGGAGTTCCTAGCGAGATTGTCTAGGCAAGCTAGTGGTTTGCCGAAGAATCGGCCGCCAGCCCTTCCCAGGCCACCTGCCAAGATTGCCGGGAACGAGAGTGTTACTGACTCCCCCTTGGTAAGAAGGGTATTTGCAGCCATAGATCGAAAGTCGCTAGAGATCACGCGTGTGCAGAGGGAAATTGATGCCCTGCTCATTGCAGCCCGCCTGCTTGCTGAATAAACAATTTTAAATTCAGGGAAGGCGATCTCTGAGATCGGCTTGGAGCAAGAAAACGGGTAAGAACCGCGTGCCATATTTGGCGCTGGATTGACGCGTGCGTTTTTGTACGGAAAGTGTAACAAGCCAAAGGCACGAAGATCCATCACAGCCTTAACGGAGTAAGCTTTGGTTCATGGCTATCCAATTCTTGCTGTTCGTAATCGCGGTTCTGCTTGTTTCGATTTTCTGGGAACTGACTAAGATTAACAAGCGCCTCAACACGCTTCTTATCCAAAACAAAACAGGCGGTGACTGGGCGAAGAAAGACGCCGCATGACGTCAAAAAGCAGCTTGAGATATAGAATTGAGGCGCGGAGGTGCGAACGCGACTGATTTTCTCGGCAAGTTCTGGTCGCAAGAAGACGGGCAAGATATCGCTGAGTATGCGGGATGCTGGCGGTCATTTTAGTGATAGTGGTTGGAACACTCCGATTGATTGGAGGGAGTGCCAACAACGTGTTTTCTGCTACTGCTAGTTCGATCGGACAATAACGACTGAACGTCTCCGCTTCAGCCAAAGCCAGCAGAATACGAATATTGCTCCTCGCACCTCCCGCTACCTAAACTGCCACCTTTCCTGGGTCTGTCCGCGGCATGACGAAAGATGCCAGCAGCTATAATCGCGAAGACCATGAAGTTACTCCCCATCATTTCCCTGGTCGGTCTTGCTGTGTTCTTGTCGCCACAACCCTCGCCGTCGCAGCCGGAAGCTTCTTCTCCGCCGAAGATAAGCAGCGCTCACGCATGGGTTATCAGGCCGATCCAGAGTGGAGCGACCATGCTGGCTTCGGCTCAAACGAAGCAATCGCCGATTGCACTCAAAACCCCCTCAAAACATGTAATGGCCTCCCTTGAAAGGAGCCGTAACTCACTGCAAACGGGGAGTTGGCGTAGAACCTCTCTTCTGCTTCGTTGTGACCAGAGTCCGGTCATGCTGACTAACAACAGTTACCGAGTCATCAGTCACTGGACATCTTCAAGCGTCCCGCAACAGTGCACGCACAGAAGGACCGCGTTTGGGCTATGTGTGCTAGTCCTCATTTCTCTTCTTAGGCCGAACGCTTGGCAACGGTCTTGCGCAGATTCTCTTTCTCTCGATCCTTTAAACTCCAGACGTGATCGCCCCCAGGAGCGATGTGCATGACCTTAACGTCTACATTCTTATCCAGTGCCGGCTTAAGTTCGCTGTCGTCCAACATAGGCAGTGCAGTTACCATCTTTTTGCAGCCTGGGCAGTAAGCTCGAAGTGATATTGCCATGTCTCCCTCTCTCGCCCGCCAGACTGTCAGCGCAGCAATCGTTTCGTCCAGCGCCCATCTGCGAGCAGAACGATCAACATCCAGCGCCCGTCTGCGAGTTGCACGGCCTCTTCGCGTAGAGCCCGAAGGACCCTCCCGACCTCTATGGTCGTGTATGCCGCTGCTGGTCTTAGTTGCAGATTCAAGAGCTCTGCTATCTCAGATGCAAACAAGGGTTCAGCCTCACTGAGAATGCGCAAGATGTGCTCTGCGTGGGTAGGCATGTGACCTTCTCATGTGCTCGCCGACCGTCACCACTTTGCAATCAAGCCGCGCGCTTCACCCTCGAGCAGTTGCTGCAAGAGCATCTGAAATCTGGATCATCGGGCATGGCCGCATGGCCGCACTGCTCGCAGATAAACCAGCCAGGCCGCTGTAACATCGGCCTGTTCTGATCGCCCGGCATGCAATACGGACAAACTTCGATCTGCTCAGCCATTGGACGGTGTTCCTGATGCGGACTGCTCAATATCCAACCAGTGCTTGGCTTCGGCTATGGTACGAAAAACAGCAATACTGCCGTCGTCACCACGTGCCACCTGGTACATGCGTATTGTTCGGAAGGTTGCGGCCCTGGGCGCCACGAAAGCCCGTCTCGCCCTCCGCGAAAACGGATCTACCTCATGCGCCAACATCATGGCCGCTTGAAAGTCCACTTCCGAGCTCATGACTTGCGTTAAGTCCACCAGTTCGAAGAAATCTGGCTCGAAGGCGTGGTTGGCCTTCAGACTTTTGAGGTACTGTACAACATCCTGTATGGTCACTTCGCTATCGAATGTCACAGTGACCAGGCCCCTTTCGGAGTCGACATTGAAGTGGGCTGGCACAAACCCTTCCATCCTACGAGCGATTGTGCGAACTGTTGTAGTAGTCATTCTAAGCGTTCTGCTATCTCGCCAATCGTGCCTGAAACTGCGTCGGTATAGTCGCTTTCATGGCCGCCCGCGGCCCGAATTTAAAACCAAAGCCCAAGTTCTTTGGGCGCAGGGGAGAAAAGAAACTGGCCGCCGGTCTGCCCGGAAAGGTTCTTGGTGCCCGCTATGTCTCTGCTGATTGCGCCGTTCGAAGTCAAGACAAGGAGTCGGTAGACGGTCGCTCCAATTTCCCCCTCATGTACGCAGTTGACACAGAAATGGAGCCAGCCCTCCACTGGTACTCCTCTTTGTTCTATTCTGTAGGCAATCGGCATTAACCGGGTCACGGTGTAGTGAAATGTCGTTCCTATTCCGACCGGCTTTTTTTGGGTGACTAATCCCCAGTCCTGAATGTCGTCCACAGGGTCAGCGCGATGGGAATTGCCATGCAAAATACGACTTAATTCGTATGCCAGCACCGCAATCGGCAGGGTTCCGGTGAGGGTTAGTCTCACCAGTAGGAAGACGTCACAATCGACTGTAACCTCGGAAGCGCGAGGAGCGAGAGCGGCCCTAGCCCTTTGAACATGAAGCTCTGATATTTCGACATCGATGGTTGGTGCTCGGGCTCGCAGTGCAGCTGACGTGGACCTGGTAACCGCGAGGCTGCTGCTTAACCATTTGATAGATCGTTGTCTCTCGCGATCAAGTTCCAACGGCGTGGCAATCAGCCTCCACATCAAGAACAGGGCAAACAATCCGCCGTAGGTGAGGAGAGTTGCATACGCCGCTGCGCGCCACTTGCGGTCGCTGAGGGCAGCACTAATGCCGGCGGCGATCAGGCCAGGCACAAGGGAGCACGCGCAAGCAATAAGGACGCTGTCTCTTACCCATCTGAGCTTTTCTCCTGCCCAGAACGCGGCACTGTAGCGAATCCAATAAGGACGGGACTTCGGGGCCGTTGCGCCTCCCATGGACCGCACCTCCTCCCTGGTCAGAGCAACATTGCTGACTCCCTCAACCTGCTCGTTCACATCGAACGGCAACCCGGACGGAGGCTCGTGTCCCGAGGTACTGGAGACCGCCGGGCACAGGTAACGGCATCCCGGCTACTTCGCTATTTCCATTTCCATGTCAGTGGTAGTCGGGTGGGAAGTTTCTCGCATACCCAGACCTCCAGAAACGCTGTGCGCCTCAGCAATCAATCATGGCCAACTGCCATTTAGATATATTACTACCCAAATGCGAATTGGTTGTACATATATATCTAACAATTGTTCATCGTGCCATTTTGGTGCTTGGGACGGCCCGCAGCAGGTCAGGAGACATATTGGCTGATGACAAAGAGGGTTGGGGTGTCACGCGTTACGCTGATTTGCTCTTGTTCACTGGGAATCGGCCAATCGTAATCGGTAGTTAAAGGGGAGTCGCAACCGGGCACGCAAGAGCAACCGACATAGGTTTAGGAGAGAACGCGCTTAGCGGCATTCAAAGCACGCTCAACGATAAAACGGCTCATGCTGACACCTTCCTTTGCAGCAGCCTTCTCAATGCTCATCTTTTCCACTTTATTGAGCAGAATTAACATTCCCTTGTTGTTTCCTGTCTTGGGTCGCCGGGCTCGTGAAACACCAGGAGACATGTTGCGCTTGGGTCTCTTCATTTCCCTCTCCAGCGCAGGTTTGCCGCGTGGATTATAGAACGACTTGCACTGTGGTAAGCGGGGTGGGAATGCATCTCGGCAATCACGATTTTCGATTGTAGCCGATACGACAGTCTTATATCTATCGAGACTTCCGTTTCCGAACTGACAGCTTCGTCTTTCCGAGCGATGGGCGGATGCGATCTGCGGCCCTGTGCGACTTCTGCTTGCTGCGCAGGTTTGCAGCTGCGCGTGTGACGAATTGAGACGGAGTGAGGCCCAGTTTCTGGGCTGCATGGGCTATGAGGGCGATCTCTTCCTCGGTGGCCTCTACCCGAACCCAAATCACGAGCCACCTCCTGAACCTCGGCCGCCGCTCTCTCCCGGATTTCACCATCCTGGAGCACGCTGGCTGAAGGCAGCGGCTGGCAAGGCATTTGAATGGTTAGAACCCACAGTTGCAGGAAAAGTTTCCTGGCTCGTCACGTCGAAGTACACGAACGGGTTGGGCCTCCGGGCGGTGATCCCGCAGCATCCAGGAGCCCTGAGCGGTTCATTGGAGACAGCTATGTTTACCGGAGAGCGCCATGGAACTCGTGCTCCTAGTGAGCGAGAGCGACGAATCATCAAGCTTGTTGCCCAGGGCTAAAGAACAGCGAGATCGCACGAGCCATTGGCACGACTGAGTCTGTTGTCAAGAACCATATTCGCGGCATCTACCATAAGCTATGCTCTGGAATCGAGTCGAGATCGCTCTTTGGTATGAAGTTCGCAAACAGCGCGAAGAGATGAACTAAGCAGGCGATTTACGCCGCGAATCGGGGCAGCGGTCCAAATTTCTCAAGCTCGACTTGTTTGTCGGCCTTTTTCGCGGCCAACTCGGAGTATTGGACGACCAGTACTGGGGTAAGGGCAACGTCCGCATTAAAACTCGCTTGGTCGATAGCCAGGGAGCCGGGTGGGTCAATCATATCCATCCCCAGCCGCTTGAAGCTTTCGCCAACCCGCCTCAGTTCGGAGCTGCAGGCCGCCAGCTTGGTAACAATTTCTTGATACTCCTGGATCAGCCGCCCGTAGATCTCGTCTTGCTTTTCCTCGCTCATATGACACTCCCGGAACGGTGCTCATGTTGACCTCCATAAACCCAATCACGCTGCTTGCGCCACGTGAACGATGTTGTTGCGCACGGCATAGAGCACCAATTCGCTCACGCTATGAAGTTGAAGTTTCCGCATGATATTGCTGCGATGAGTTTCCGCGGTCTTGACACTTAAGCCCAGTGCTGCAGCTACTTCCTTGGTGCTGCTCCCTTCCGCTAGCAATTGCACGACCTGGCGTTCTCGGGGAGTCAGCGGGTTCTGACCCGCTGTAAAGGGCGTTCCCCCTCTGAGGTAGCCCTCCAACACCATCGCAGCTACCTTCGAAGTGAAATAAGTCTTGTCTCGAAGCAACGCATCGACTGCAGCCACCAGTTCACACCCGGAGTCAGACTTCAAAAGGAATCCGCGGGCGCCAGCGTCCAGAACATTCCGGATGACTTGGTCGGAATCGTGCAACGTGAGAATGAGGATTTTTATGGCTGGGTCCGCTTTCACTATCTGGCGCGTCGCCTCCAGTCCGTTCAGGCCGGGCATGCTGACATCCATAATCATCACGTCAGGCATCAGCAGTTTCGCTTTCTCTATTGCCTCCCGACCATTGCGGGCCTCCCCGCACACCTGCCATTCTGGCTTTTCCCTCAGGATGTCGATCAGACCTTTGCGCACAACTTCGTGATCATCAGCTACCACGATGCGGACTAGTGCCACAGAACACCTCCTACTATCTGCTCATTGACCCCAAGTTGCGCGAGACTGCGCAATCGTGAGTCATTACCGTGCTTGGGCAGTCAGCCCGAATCTCTCATTGAATTGTGTCGCCAGAGAGGGACTTTAGCAGCGCGGCTCGTGCTGTTCCTGGGAGCACTGCCATTGCCAAATCAAGAAGTACTGTAAATTCATTAGGTTAGTTGCATACGAAACCTAAGCGTCTATGTAATTCCTGCTCAGCTCTACAGCGTTTCGCGAAGACGGTCGCGATCAAAGGCGGACATCCGATCCTGGCGCAAGCAGCTCACGATGCCGTCGAGCAATGGAAGTGGGTGCCCGCTCCCAAAGAAACCCATGAACTGATCGAGGTCAAGTTCAGCCATTAGTTTATCCGCAACTCATCAAGCCTTGGATATGTCATCAGCACGCTAGCCAGTAACTTTCTCTGACGCTGAATTCTCTCGGCTTGCAACCTTATGATCTGAAATTGGTCGCGGATGATCTTCCATGCTGCTGCGAGGTCGCCACGGGTCGGCTGCCTCTTGGATTTAGACTGCTTCATAACGCCCCCTCGACTTCGATAACAGTAGGTACCGGGCCGTTGCCTGATGGATCGAAGATTGGACACTAATCGTGACAATGCCGATGAGCGTAGGCGGATAGTTCGGGAATGGCACGCGGGAGCTAGGGGCATAAAAAAAAGAGCGCCCTGAAATCCCCATCCCAGGACGCTCTAAGATTTAGCAGCTCTCCCCCAAGAGCTGCTCGCCGTCACAATAGATCCGTCGCTGGGGCTTGTAAATGGCCCTGGTGAGGTAAAGCGCTTAGCACAAATGGGGTAAGGTCACGTTTAGTTACACAACAGGCGCGAAAAAGAGGCAACCATGGCCAGCTTGACCGCCCTCTCTTCAGCGTGGCTGGTTTTCGCCCGCGCCCCTCGAAAACCCCTCGGATATGCCGCAGGCATGGGGAAGATGAGGGCCACGCTATTCTTCAAGATCGAGACTTAGGGCCGGAGAATGCGGAGGCATCTGCGCCATTTCCTGCCGGACCTTCTCCGGCCCACCGTGCTCAGAACATCAAATCAGAGACTCACCGGTACAAAACACTGGCAGAAGTAGCAGGAACAACGGAAATGTGTGGCAGTGTGGTGAGGAAAAAAAGCCGAACGCTTTGGATTCGCCCGGCGTCAAATGGGGGGTCGTAAGGGTCCGAATGTCACGGCAAACAAAGATGACGTGCCGCCGACGCTAACCCATGACCGCCAATCGTGTTTGGGAATCGAACAAAAGTAGCACTCGCATCGGCTGCGGGCAATACAGGGGATGCTGTAGGCATGTTTGGTGACAAATGTCCGCGCGGTTCTACAGTGTGTACGGCATTGAACTGTCGTCGTTGGCGCAGTATATAGATATGCTGGGGTGGTTTATGGCGTTCGACGCGACCTGGAGATGCGTATCGGCGAACTGTGTGCTCAGGCTATTGCAGCACAGGACACAACTGAGTTGCAGCCCATCCGGCCGAGCTAAGGCATGCGCTGCGTGAACACCTGGAGCAGCTGAGGAGTATGGTTGCCGAGTACCCATTCGGCCCACTTGACCAAGTCAGCCATTGACCTCATCAGCTAACACATCAACAAAACAGAGGCCAGCCGCGCGAAAAGCGCAAGCCAGATTCTTTTGTACTGCGCCCTCGCGTGTGTCATATCATCCGAATATTACACCGAGTCCAACTAGAAAAAGCTGCGAACTTGATGCGGCATTTTCTGGGCTCCTTAAGCATGCGGGCGTTTGGAGGAGTAAAATCTGCCGGATGCGGATAAAGAATAAATGTGGCTGGCCTTGCTCGGCTTGTCCTCGGACTTTACGCTCACGCCGTGGCGTGCTCTTCCTGAGGAACTAAGCATTTGGCGGGGATGACGATCTCCACTAGTGTACCCGGATTTGCATTGGTCAATCGCAGTTTCCCACCAAACTCTTTCGCGCGTTGCCTCATGCCTGCCAGGCCAACGCCCAGACTGGCAGGTCGCATCTCGGCAACCTCTAGATCAACGCCCTTGCCATCATCCCCCACCGTTACCATCAGTCGATCCTCTTGCAAACTGAGCGTAACCCAAGCCTTACTTGCTCCCGAGTGCCGGAAGACATTCGTAAGGGCCTCTTGAATGACGCGGAAGACTGCAGTTTCTATAAGAAATTCAAGGCAGCCGCGAGCGCGGCTCTCATGATCGTCGTGATAGTGATTCTGGTGTTCGCGCCCGGCGCCCGGGCGCAGAGCAAATATAAGGTCCTGCATCGTTTTACACGCGGCGACGGATACGGGCCCTATGCTGCGTTGATCGTCGACGCCGCAGGCAATCTATATGGCACAACCCCCAATGGCGGCACGTCGAATTGGGGAGTGGTTTTCAAGCTCTCGCCGAACTCCGACGGGAGCTGGACGGAAAGCGTACTCTACAGTTTCACCGGTGGCGACGACGGAAGCTATCCCGATCATCCCAGCCTGGTGTTCGACACTGCCGGCAATCTCTATGGAGTAACTTATGGAGGGGGAGGTCTGGGAGGTTGCAACTCCTACGGCCAAGGCTGCGGCACGGTTGTTGAGCTGAAAAGCAATCTGGACGGGAGCTGGACGGAAAGCGTCCTTCACAGTTTCAGCGACGGTGACGACGGAGGCTGGCCCGAGGGCACCCCGATAATCGATGCAACAGGAAATCTGTACGGTACAACGACTCAGGGCGGCACTTACGGAGAGGGCACCGTCTTCAAGCTGACTCCCAATTCTGACGGAACATGGACAGAGAGCGTGCGACGCTTGTACACTGCGCTTGTTTGTACGCGCGGGTCCGGTGATCCAAGAATGAAAACGACAAAAAGAATCTCTCTCAGTCGAGGATTGACCATTGCCATCGCGATCCTCTGCCTTGTCGCGTGCTCGTCGAAGAATGATGCCATTTCCAACGCCGAGAAAACCGTAAAAGACCGCCCCAGCATCGCCGAAACCAAAGCCATCGCCGAACAAGGTTTCATCTACGGCCTGCCCATCGTGATGAACTACGCAGTGATGAACGAGTTCGCCGTGGACAAAAACTCCGGCCAGTTCAAAGCCCCGTTCAACCAGATAAACAACGAGCACCACGTCGCTACCCCTGAGGACACGGCCGTCATCACGCCGAACAGCGATACGCCGTACTCGATGTTGTGGTCGGATTTACGCGCTGAGCCATTGGTGATCTCGGTGCCTGCGGTGGCAAATCCACGCTACTACTCCGTGCAATTGATCGACGGGAACACCTACAATTTTGGCTACATCGGCAGCCGCGCTACAGGCTTTATGCCGGGTAGCTATCTGGTGGTTGGCCCGGACTGGAGAGGCATGACGCCACCGGGCATCAAGAAGGTATTTGCGTCGACGACGCCGTTCGCGTTGATTTTGTTTCGCACCCAGCTGATCAACTCTCAGGACATGCCGAACGTGGAGAAGATTCAGTCCGGCTACCGGGCGCAGCCGCTTTCCGCGTTCCTGAAACAGCCCGCCCCGCCCGCCGCGCCGACGATTAATTTCGTCTCAGCCAACACGGCAGGAATCAAAGCGAACTTCTTCGAATATCTCTCGGCCGCTCTGGAGTTTGTGCCCCCGTCGCCGGAGACCGCCGACATCCGCGCCAAGCTCGCCAGCATCGGCGTCGGGCCGGGCAAGACGTTCGAGTTCAAGGATCTGTCGCCGGAGCACAAAGCCGCCGTCTTGCTCGGCATGAAAGACGGCGACGATCAGGTGGACAAATTTCTGGCCACCGGCAACAAAAACATCAATGGATGGAACGTCGGTGCGTTCTTCGGCGACCGCGACTTCTTTAAGACCAACTGGGTGATGCGTGCGGGCGCTGCCAAGGGAGGACTCTACGGCAACGATGCCATCGAAGCCATGTATCCCTATACCCGAACGGACGCGACGGGTGAGCCCCTCGACGGCAGCAAGCATAACTACACAATCACCTTTCCCGCCGGGCAACTCCCGCCGGTCAATGCCTTCTGGTCAGTGACGATGTACGATGGCAAGAGTCAGCTCCTGATCAAGAACCCCATCAATCGTTACCTCATCAACTCGCCGATGCTGCCGGGGATGAAAAAGAGCGCGGACGGCTCCCTGACGCTCTACATCCAGAAGGACTCACCCGGCAAAGCAAAGGAATCCAACTGGCTGCCAGCGCCCGACGACACGATCTACCTCGTGATGCGTTTGTATTGGCCGAAGGAAACGCCGCCCTCGATCCTTCCGCCGGGAGATGGTACGTGGAAACCTCCAGCGGTGATGCAGGTGCACTAACCGGAGACCTTGCGGGACTGTCGCTGGCAGGAAAATCGTCTCAAGTGGCGTAACATCCCGATTACACTCATTGAGGCGGTCGGAACTCTAGCGCCTCTCTACATTGCCCAAAAACCCATCGCTCCTTGCAGCGGCAAACAGTTGAAACTGCATGATCAGAGCGGTGCGGTTTTCGCTGCCCATAAACAGATGTTCATTATCCGCAAGACTGGGAGTACTTCCCGGTTTGCAACCAACCGGGAGCTACTCCTTTCGTGGACACAAGCGCGTTTGTCGGTACTAATCCGACTTTGGGAAATCGCGGATTGAGCCTATAATTCCGGTCAATGAGTGAGGCTGGCATTGGCGGGAGGCTCGACCCGCTACGCTCTCGCCCCGTGTCGCTGAGAAGTTTGACTGAATTAGTGCGACGCTCCCGCTTATCAGACTTGAATTAAAGTTGTACCGTCCGCTCGACAGGATTTTGCCATGCACAAGGAACTTTGGCAAAAAGCCGAGGAGCTTTTCCACGCGGCGCTGGAGCGGACGCCGACTGCACGGCAGTCATTTCTCGAGGCGACTTGCGGCGTAGACACCGAGCTGCGACAGCAGGTCGAGCTGCTGCTGGCGCAGGAACAACAAGCCGGAAGCTTTCTGGAAGTACCCGCCATTGAGAACATGCCGGTCAAACTGGCCCCTGCGGAGTCCATGCTGGGCCGGCAATTCGGGCCCTATCGCATCGTGTCTCCTTTGGGTGCCGGCGGCATGGGCGAAGTGTATCGGGCGCACGATAGCAAGCTCGGCCGCGACGTTGCCATCAAGACATTGCCTCATGAGTTCGCGCGCGATCCGGCGCGGTTGTCCCGCCTCCGCCGCGAAGCGCGCACGCTGGCTTCCCTGAACCACCCTAGCATTGCCGCGATTTATGGGCTTGAGGAGTCTGAGGAGGCAGATTATCTGGTCATGGAACTGGTGGAGGGAGAAACGCTGCGTGGCCAGCTGCCGGTTCAAACCGCGCTCGTCCGCGCATGCCAGGTGGCAGCGGCACTGGAAGCGGCGCACGACAAAGGAATCATTCATCGCGACCTGAAACCAGCCAATGTAAAGGTCACACCTCAAGGCGGGGTGAAAGTGCTGGATTTTGGTTTGGCGAAGGCAATCTGGGGACCTGACGGGATCCCGAGTCTTTCGCAGTTGGCGAACACGACCAGCGTGGAGTCTGGCGCCGGGCAGATTGTCGGGACGCCTGGCTACATGAGTCCGGAGCAGGCGCGCGGAAGAGACGTCGACAACCGAAGTGACATCTGGGCCTTCGGGTGTCTGCTATACGAGTTGCTCACGGGCAAGCGTGCCTTTCCGGGCGAGACTCTACAGGACACGATCACAGCCGTGCTGGAACGCGAGCCGGACTGGCGGGCGCTGCCTGCGAAAACTCCCTCGCAAGTCCGCGAGCTGTTGCGGCAGTGTCTGCAGAAGAATGCCAGCCGCCGGCTGGACAATATCGCGGACGCCCGCCGAACTATCGAGAAGGCACAGCGGGGATGGAACCGCTGGCGAGTCGCCGCGATTGCAGCAGCGGCGCTGGCAATGCTTGCCATTGGCGCTGCGCTTTGGCTACTGAGACCCCCCGCCATGTCCGACAGCTCGCAGTGGGTTCAAGTTACGAAGCTGCCGGATCCGGTGAGCCAGCCCGCACTTTCGCCGGACGGAAAGATGCTCGCCTTCATTCGCGGTCCCGCCACCTTCTTTGGGCCCGGTCAGATTTACGTCAAAGCCCTGCCTGATGGCCAGGCCGTTCAGCTCACGCACGACGACTTCGACAAAATGAGTCCGGTATTCTCGCCGGACGGCTCGCGCCTCGCGTATACCACCGTGGACCCCGACTATGGCTGGGACACATGGACGGTTCCCACGCTGGGTGGTGAGCCGCAGCGATGGCTGCAGAACGCATCGGGACTTAGCTGGACCGGTCCGCAGCAGGTGCTTTTTTCAGAGTTCAAGAAGCCCCCCCACATGGGAGTCGTGGCCGCCGATGACGGCCGTAACGGACAGCACGACGTCTACCTGCCCATGCACGAGCACGCCATGGCTCATCGGTCCTACGTGTCACCCGATGGCAAATGGGTGCTCCTGGTGGAGATGGACCAGGACCATCTTTGGGTTCCCTGCCGCTTGGTTCCCGCGTACGACAGTTCACCGGGCCGACAAGTGGGACCACCCGGCGGTTGCACGTTCGGGGCGTGGTCGCCCGACGGGAGATGGATGTATTTCTCGTCCGAGGCCGGGGGGCTGTATCACATCTGGCGGCAGCGTTTTCCTGACGGCCAACCGGAGCAGGTGACCTCCGGGCCAACCGAGGAAGAAGGCGTCGCCATGGCACCGGACGGCCGCTCCTTTGTGACCGCCGTAGGCGTGTCGAATGTTTCCATATGGGTTCATACCGCGAGCGGCGACCGCCAGATTTCGCTCGAAGGTAATGCCGCGTACCCAAGATTCACTCTCGATGGTGGAAAGCTGTGCTACCGAGTCGTGAAGGAAGCATTGAGCGATTTCCAATTCACGAAGGAACCCGGTGAAGTGTGGGTAGCGGAGGTCGATTCCGGACGTTCCCAGCGTCTCGTGCCTGGCTTTCAGGCACTCGATTATGACATCTCCACCGACGACAAGCAGGTCGTGATGGAGGCTGAGGACACTCAGGGCAAACCCCGCCTCTGGCTAGCGCCATTTGACCGCCAGTCGCCCCCACGGCAGATCCCGAATGTGGAGGGTCGGACACCCAGATTCGGGCCAAGCGGCGAAATCTTCTTCCGGAACTCCGGGTCTGTTTACCGCGTTCATCCAGACGGGACGGGAATGCGGAAAGCGTTAGAACAAGGTATTTTCACGATGGCTGATGTTTCGCCGGACGGCCGATGGATTTCGGCGTGGGCCGGGATCCCGAGCAATGGCCACGTGGCTGAGCAGGCCATTCCGCTGGATGGTGGGCCTCCGATACCCATCTCGGGTCACGGCAGGGGTGTGAACTGGTCGCCCGATGGCCGCTTTTGGTCCTTCCCCGGGGGACTGATTGGATTCATTCCCCAAAGCCGGAGCTATATCATTCCTCTGCCGTCGGGTGGGGTGCCAAGGATTCCGGCGGGAGGATTTCATTCCGAGGAGGAAGTGGCTCGCTTGCCTGGAGTGCGCAAGATCGAAGAAATGGGGGTGGTGGCCGGCCCTTCTCCTGACGTCTATGCGTTCTATCGCGGTACCACCCAGCGAAATCTGTACCGTGTCCCGATTCCGTGAGTCTCGCAGCCGGCGTAATTGACGCCTGCCGGTCGGGGTTGAATTGAGGTCGTACGTATATCGTCCGCTCGACAGGACTCGGCCGTGAAGCAGGAACTTTGGCGAAAAGTCGAAGATCTCTTCCATGCGGCGCTGGAGCGGACGCCCGCTGCGCGGCAATCATTCCTCGATGGGACTTGCGGCGCAGATGCCGAGCTGCGACACCAGGTCGAGCTGCTCCTGGCGCAGGAACAACAAGCCGGAAGCTTTCTGGAAGTACCCGCCATTGAGAACATGCCGGTCACGCTGACACAGGCGGAGTCCCTGCTGGGCCAGCAACTCGGACCCTATCGCATCGTTTCTCCTTTAGGTGCCGGCGGCATGGGCGACGTATATCGCGCTTTGGATGGGCGGCTCGGTCGCCAGGTCGCCATCAAGATTTCACAGGAACGGTTCAGTGCGCGTTTCGAACGAGAGGCTCGGGCGATCTCGTCCCTTAATCATCCACATATCTGCACCCTCTACGACGTCGGTCCCAATTATCTGGTGATGGAGTTGGTAGAAGGCGAAACCTTGCGCGCATGGCTCAAACGCGTCCCTGCCGTAGAGGCCAGCCTCGAGATTGCAAAGCAGGTGCTGGAGGCGCTTCGAGCAGCACATCGTTCGGGCATTGTCCATCGCGACCTGAAGCCAGAAAATATCATGGTACGTTTCGATAGCTATGTGAAGGTGCTGGATTTTGGTCTGGCTAAAATGGCGCCGACATCTCCTCTGCTCGGGATCCAAGCGACGGCAAAGGCACCTTTGAGCGGGCCCGGCCAGATCGTCGGCACGGTCGCCTACATGTCGCCGGAGCAGATACTGGGTCAAGACACCGATCAGCGAAGCGATCTGTTCTCGTTTGGCATCATCCTCTACGAAATGTTGGCGCGGCAACATCCGTGGCCTTGCAGTTCAGGCGTGGATACGATGCACGCGATCCTCCACGACGACCCACCTGACACTTCTTTGATGACTGCGGAATTGACCGCCATCGTCCAAAGGCTTCTCCGCAAGAGTCCCGCGGAGCGATATCCGTTAGCCGAAACGGTTCTAGAAGCCCTGACTACCCCTGGGTCTTCCTCAGGATTCGTCGCGACGGGCGCGAGCTCCAAACCTCTAACCTCGATTGCCATACTGCCCTTTGTTTTTTTAAGCGATGTCGAAGAATACAAGGCATTTTCGCTGGGTTTTGCCGATGCTCTGATTACCATGCTGGGAAGTCTTGAGGATATTACTGCGGTTCCGACATCGGCAATTCTCAACTACGCTGCGGGGAGCGACCCAGCGCACACTTGTCGCGATCTGGGGGTACGCCATGTTTTGCAGGGGAATGTCCAGAAGCTTGGAGCACACTGGCGCGTCTCGATTCAGCTCTTCGATAGCATGACCCAAAAGATAGCTTTTTCGGATAAGCGTGACTTCAAGATGGAAAACGTGTTCGAGGTGCAGGATGAAATTGGACGCTGGGCAGTTGAATCGCTGCAAAGCCGGTTCTCTCAAGCAGTGCCAAAGTCTCGCGACCGTTACAGCAGTGACCCTGAAGCGTTTGACGAGTTCGTGTCGGGCCTTCGCGAAAGTTACTCCAACCAACCGGGAACAATCCAGAGCGCCATCGAACACTTGTCTATCGCCGTCGATCGTGACCCCGAATTTGCTCTGGCACACGCAACGCTGTCCTATGCCTGCATGCAAATGTACGACGAATTTGACCCGCAGCACGCCTGGCTCGAAAAGGCCGAACACCACTGCCGCGAGGCCCTCATGCTGGATCCGGCGCTTCCAGAGGGACATTCGGCCCGGGCATTTATCCTGTGGAGTCCGGCGAGGAATTTCCAGCATACTGACGCTATTACGGCGTTGGAACAGGTTTTGACGACGCAACCTAATAATGAGCGGGCCCTTAACCGGATGGCTGCGATTTGTTGGCATATCGGACGGTTTCAAGAAGGGCGTAAGGCCCATGAGCTGGCGCGGAGGTCAAATCCGAAGACTCGAAGCCATAACCTGGAGCTTATCTATCTATTCAGCGGGGACTTCGCGCGCGCCGAAAAGGCTGCGGAAAGCTGGACCAAGGAAAGGCCCGAAACCATTTATGCTCTCTGGTATCATCCCCAACCTCCGCTAATGACCGGAGACCTGGATTTGGCGGAGCGCCGGTTGGCGGTGGCATTGAAGAGACTTCCTGATGAGCCTATGGTGGTCAGCCTGCAGGGCCTGTTACACGCCCGACGGAGCCAACCCGAGCTTGGACTGCAGTGTGTGCGCCAGGCGCTGCATTCTGCACGCTCTTGCGGCCACGGTCACCAGACCTACTATCAAATCGCTTGCGTGCACGCCGTATTGGGCGAAACGCACAAGGCAATGGAGTGGCTTGAGCGCAGCGTCGATACCGGATTCGCCTGCTGGCCTTTCTTCAGAATCGATCCGCATCTCGAAAACCTGCGCGAGGGGCCCAAATTCAAACGACTCGTCGCCGACCTTGAACGCAAATATACGGCCCAAAAGATCCAAAGGCTCTAGCCGAGTGCCAGATTCCCGTCCGTCCTTGACGCTACCTGGCTTACCACATGCCGACGCGACTCCCAGGTTACCGCCCAAAAAACGGGTGGGGAACTGGGGCACTGGGCTATTGCCGGAGAATGCCACCAGTCCTCCTTAGCCGAATTGCGGACCAGTCTCACACATGCCCCAGACCTAAAAAGAGAGTCTGAAGACCGTTCCCAAGCCGTTGGCCCCGCCAAGATAGGTTGTCCCGTAGAGGCTCCCATCGGTGGCCTGGATCAGTCCGAAGGACTGGCAGCCGTCCGCCCCGTCAAAGCTATGCAGCGTGGTCAGCTTGCCGCCTAAAGTGATTTTGAAGATCGTCCCGCAGTTATTGGCTCCGCCCGCGAGCGTTGTCCCATAGAGGTTCCTATCGGTGGCCTGGATCAGGTTTGCGTAGGGTTGGGCGCCGTCCGTGCCGGCGAAGCTATGAAGCGTAGTTAGCTTGCCGCTTGGGGTGATCTTGAAGACCGTGCCAGCGGTGCTGGACCCGCCCAAGCGCGTTGTCCCGTAGGTTGTCCCGTAGAAGTTCCCATTGGCCTGGACCAAACCCGCGTAGGGATTGGTGCCGTCCCCCGTGCCGGCGAAGTTGTGCAGCGTGGTCAGCTTCCCGCTAGGCGTAATCTTGAAGACTGTCCCGAAGGCGTGGGCCCCGCCCACGGACGTCGTCCCGTAGAAATTTCCCTTGCTGGTCTGGGCCAGACTCTCGGCGGGTTGGGCGCCGTCCCTGCAATTCTCTTGGGAACAGAAGTTGTAAAGCGTGGTCAGTTTACCGCTTAGGGTGATTTTGAAGACCGTCCCGAAGCCGTGGGCCCCGCCGTGATAGGTTATCCCGTAGAGCTTCCCATCGGCGGCCTGCATCAGGTCCGCGGTGGGGCACGCGCCGTTGGTGCCCGCGAAGTCGTAGAGCTTCGTAAGCTTGCCGCTTGGGGTGATTTTGAAAATCCTCCCGTAATCGCCGTTGGCCCCGCCGTCACACGTCGTCCCGTAGAGGTTCCCGTCAGTCGCCTGGATCGGCACCGCGACGGGGAAGCTGCCGTCCGTGTAGGCGAAGCTGTAAAGCGTTGTCAGCTTGCCGCTTGGGGTGAACCTGAAGACCGTCCCGGAGCCGTATTTCCCGCCCTCAGACGTTGTCCCGTAGAGCTTTCCATTGGTGGCCTGGCCCAACCCCGCGTAGGGGTGGGCGCCGTCCGTCCTGTGAAAGCTGTGCAGTGTAGTGATGGTTTGCGCCCGCGACGCAATTGCCATCGTTAGGCATAGAAGAAGGATGCCGTAGGCTTTCCTCTCCAAATTCGGCTTGCCCATGATGACTCCCGGCTGCCGCGCCGGTTTTGGCTGTGGTTTCCCCAAAACGTGCGGGCCACAGCAGCAGTGTATTCCGCCCGCAAGAAATTCGCAGAATCGATTCTTCGTCATTTTGAGCACCTCCCGGTGCGACGTTCACGTAGTAAGAAGAAATTAACTTAACCCCGCTCTCCCCAAACGTCGAACGGGGTCAGTTGCCGGCCTGGTGGCTTACAGAGGCTCAGTCTCCGGAACTTGCCTTAACAGTGAGGGTGCCCTGGTAACACACGTCGCCGCCATCGCCCTGCTGCGCGTTAATGATGCCGCAGGGGGCGATCATTTGGTATTGCCCTCGCACGTGCGCGCCTTTCATCGCCCCATCCACGACCACTCCGTGAATCACCGCTGTTCCCGTCTTTTTGTCTTGGAGTATGTGGTTGTGCGCGGTGAACTGGAAATCCTTGCCGTTGATGTGGTAGAGCGCTTCGATCTTAATAAAGTGTTTTGTCTCT
>Ga0210402_10002502_pt1 | contig 17859 bp, 17 predicted proteins | sample IncBWC7MmetaG_FD_161055 | JGI IMG/M metagenome (GOLD analysis project Ga0210402, IMG submission 161055) | Forest soil microbial communities from Barre Woods Harvard Forest LTER site, Petersham, Massachusetts, United States - Inc-BW-C-7-M | ecosystem: Environmental > Terrestrial > Soil >... | reverse complement strand
CTTGCCACCACGGAGCGCGTCGTCGAGACGGTCGACAAGCCACGACAGGTGGTGGTGCGCGAAACCCGCAACGGCAAATTCCAGAACACGGTCGCAATCGGCCCGCATCATCTATCCGCCGACGAGCCCCGCTCCGCCGGCGGCGACGATACCGGCCCCGGCCCCTATGATTTCCTGCTCGCCAGTCTCGGCGCCTGCAAGTCCATGACCATGCGGCTTTACGCCGATCGCAAATCCTTCCCGCTCGAGCGCGCCACCGTGACGCTCAACCACAGCAAGATCCACGCCGAGGATTGCGCGGAATGCGAGACAAAGGAGGGCATGCTCGACCAGATCGATGTCGCGATCGGCCTTGAAGGCCCGCTCGACGCCGACCAGCGCAAGCGCATTCTCGAAATCGCCGACAAATGCCCGGTGCACCGCACGCTCACCTCGGAAATTCGTATCGTGACCCGGGCAGCGGATTGACGTATCATCGCGGCCGGAGGAACTGCCCATGCCGGCTGTGGCCCGCATCGATCCCAAGACCGTCTTCACGCCGGAGGAATGGCGTCGCCTGACCTCGCGCAGCTCCTGGCGCGGGATGTGGCTGGTGGTGCATGCCTGGGGCACGATCATCGCCAGCGTCGCGCTGGTGACGCTGTGGCCGAACCCGCTGACCTGGCTGATCGCGGTGATGATCGTGGGCACGCGACAGCTCGGCCTTGCGATCCTCATGCACGAGGCCGCCCATGGCGGGCTGCATTCGAACAAGGCGATCAACGAATTCGTCGGACAGTGGCTGTGCGCGGTGCCGGTCGGCGCCGATCTCGCGAGCTACCGCTCCTATCATCTGCAGCATCACAAGTTCACGCAGCAGCCGGAGGACCCTGACCTCTCGTTATCGGCCCCCTTCCCGATCACCAAGGAGAGCTATACCCGCAAGGCGATCCGCGACCTCACCGGGCAGACCTTTGTGAAGCAGCGCCTGCCGCTGTTTCTGGCGCTGTTCAAGCCGGCCGCCAGGGACGAGCCGGTCGAGCACGAGAGTTTTGTAGCGACCGGTCGCGAGAAGATGGTGCGCTTCCTTGGTCTGAACGCGCTGCTGTTCGCCCTGTTCTGGCTTGCCGGCGCCGGCATCTGGTATTTCGGCGTCTGGCTGGTCGCGATGGCGACCTGGCTCTCACTGGGCACGCGCATCCGCAACATCGCCGAGCACGGCTGCACCTCTACCGGCGAAGACCCGTTCAGCCACGCCCGCACCACGCTGGCCAACGGAATCGAACGGGCGCTGATCGCGCCCTATTGGGTCAACTATCACGCCGAGCATCATCTCTTTATGTATCTGCCGTGCTACCGGCTGCCCGAGGCGCACCGGCTCCTGGTCGAGAAGGGCCTGATCAAGCGGATGGAAGTCCGGCCCGGCTATCTCGACGTGATGAAGCTTGCGACCTCACGACAGACGACCTGACCTTCGTTGCAGCGAGGCAGGATGCCATCGTCCGCACGGCGGCGCTGATCTCGCTCTCGCGCCAGGCTGCAAACCCGAGCAGCAGACCTTGATCGCGCGGCTGGTCCAGTGACAGGCTGGAAAGGGCGCGCGTCTCAACGCCAGCCTTGATCAGCCGCTCGACTATTGCCTGATCCACGGCGCCGCTCTCGAGGCGAGCGACAAGCTGCATGCCGCCCGGCGGTGTTTCGGCCCTCAGCACTCCGCCCAGGTGCCGTTGAAGCGCGCCGACGAGATGATCCCGGCGACTGTGATAAAGCCGACGCATCCGGCGAATATGTGCGAGAAGGTGTCCATCGGAAATAAATTCCGCGAGCGCCTCCTGGACCGGACTGGCGGCGATCAGCCCCATGTGCCTTTGCGCGATTTCCATGGTGCCAACCAGCCCCGAGGGCGCCACGACATATCCGAGACGAATGTCGGCCGTCATCGCCTTGGAAAAGGTGCCGACATAGAGCACGCGGCCATACGCATCCAGGCCTTGCAAGGCGGGCACCGGACGGCTGTCGTAGTGGAATTCACCGTCATAGTCGTCCTCCACGATCCAGGTCTTCCCCGGCTGCGCGGCTGCCAGCCACTCCCTTCGGCGGACAAGCGACATCAGCCGCCCCGTGGGATGCTGGTGAGACGGCGTCAGGAAGACGAGCTTCGGTGCCGTCCTTCCGTGGACCCGCCGCATTCCCTGTTCGTCCAGTTCAACACCGATCACGCGCGCGCCCGACGCGCGGAACGCGGCCGCAGCTCCCGGATAGCCGGGATCCTCGACCCAGACGCGATCGCCCGGCGTGATCACGGTCGCCGCGATCAGGGTGAGTGCAGCCTGGGCGGTCGGCAGAATGATGATCTGGTCCATCTCGGCGCGGACACCGCGACTCGTTTCCAGATAGATCTTCAGCGCTTCACGCAAACGCGTCCGGTTGACCGACAACGGATGACGCTTTCCCGCGTGCAAGGCACTGCGGCGCAAACATCGCGCCCAGACTTCGTCCGGGAATTCCCTTGCATCGGCGAGTCCCGGACGGAGCGGCCGAAGGGCGGCTTGGTAGGACATCGGCCAATCCACCTGCTCGAGCCGCGATGCCCACGGAGACAATTTTGGCTCGGCGGCCCGCGCCGCCGCCGTGGATGGGGTCGCGGCAAAACGCTCGTCGCTGTCGGCGATCACCACGGCGCGCCGTCCACGGGACACATTGAGATACCCCTCGGCGACGAGTTGCTCGAACGCATGGCTGACCGTGTTGCGCGAAACACCGAGATCGGCCGCGAGGCTTCGGCTTGATGGCAGCATGCCGTTCCTGCCGAGGCGGCCGCTCGAGATCAGGCGCCTCAGCTGGTTCGTCAACTGCGCGGCCAGAGCGTCAGCGCCCGAGCGCTTCAGCTCGATCAATCCGGAGACCATCGGTTCGGAAACTGGCACTTTGTTTTTTTCCAATCTGGTGCTTTCTCGAGGGCCAGTCTGGATCATACTGGCCGGCGGAAATTGCTTCAAGGACGCTCGATGAATGCCCCCTTGTCGCCGCGCGTTGCCGCCGGCCTGTTTGCGATCGTGGTCGTTGCCTGGGGCGTCAACTGGTCGGTCACCAAGCTTCTCGTGCACGATGTTCCGCCGCTCTGGACCGCCGCGATAAGAAGCTTCATCGCGCTCGGCGGCTTGCTCGTTATCCTCCGGCTGAGCGACAATCTGATCGTTCCGGAAGGGGGCGATGTTCCCGTTGTGCTGAGCGTCGCGCTGCTGCACATGACCTTGTTCGCGACGCTCGCCGCGGCGGGATTGCGCTTCCTGCCCGCCAGCAAAGGCATCGTGCTCGGCTACACAACTCCACTTTGGGTCGCGCTGGCAGCACCGGCCCTGAAAAAGGAATCGTTGAGCCCGTCGAAGATCGCGGGTGCCGGACTTGGCGTCGCCGGCCTCGCCGTGATCCTGAACCCGGCGTCGATCGACTGGTCCGACCTCGATGTGGTACTCGGCGTCGGAATGGTAATTCTCGCCGCTATCTGCTGGGCCGCCAATATCATCTATATTCGCGCCCACCGGTGGATCGCATCCCCACTTCAACTGCTGTTCTGGCAGGTGCTTGTTGCGACCGTGGTGCTTTCGGTGGCAGCCCTGATCTGCGAGGGATGGCCACGGCTGCGATGGTCATGGAAACTGTCGCTGCTGTTCCTCTATTCGGGATTGATCGGGACGGCACTTGCCTATTGGGCAATGTCGATGGTCAACCGAAGCATCTCGGCGTTGACCACGTCGCTGGGCACGACCGCCACGCCGATCGTCGGCATTGCCAGCGCGGCCATCCTGCTGGGAGAGCCCGTCGACGGGAGTTTGGCCATCGCTGCCGCGCTGATCATTGCCGGCATCGGATTGGCCACGCTGGGCAGCCGGCCGTTTGGTCAGAGCGCCGGCAGCGGCCGCACCCGGAGTGCGCCGCGCAGGCCAAGCGCTGAGCCGGCCAATATGCCGGCGACCGCGATGAACGACGCCAGCGCCAGCGTCGAGATTCCCGTGAGCCCCTGCCCGATCGAGCAGCCGAACGCCATCACGCCGCCGATGCCCATCAGCGCCCCGCCACCGGCCGAGCGCAGCATGTGCTGCGGCGTGCGGTAACCTTCGAGCTCGAAGCGCCCGGTCAGCAGCGCCGTCAGCAGGCTGCCGGCGAACACGCCGCCGACGGTCGCGATGCCGAAATTCAGCGTCGATCCCGTCGACAGCATCACATATTGCAGGCTGTCGGCGATCGGCGCGATGAAGGTCAGCGAAGTCACCGGCACCGGGTTGAAATCATCCGCCCCAAGATGCCCGGTCGCATACCAGCCGGCCGCGATCAGGAGCCCGACCGCGATGCCGGCCGCCATCTGGCCGATCGAGCGGCGGAATGGCGCGTGCGAGAAGGCAAAGATGATCAGCGCCGAGCTGACCAGCGAGGTCGCGAACATTCGGCCATAGACTTCGTTCAGCCCGAAGCTCGACAACAGCGCCGGCAGCGAGATGATTTTTGCGCTGAACTGCGTCACCTGCACCGCGGCGATGCGCGCCGGCGCGATCAGGCCCTTCAACGTCATCTCCGCGAAAATGCCAAGCACGATAATGACGACGAAGGAGCGCAGGTTGCCCTTTCCGAGCAATACCAGCGCGCGCGAGCCGCAGCCGTTCGACAGCACCATGCCGTAGCCGAACAGCAAGCCGCCGAAGAACATCACCGGCGCCGAGAAGGACGGTTGCAAATAGATCGATTTGGCGAGATCGACCGAGCCGCGCGCGGCAAGCAACTGGGAAGCTGCGATCGCGACCCCCATCGCAAGCGCATAGGTGCGCGCCAGCCGGCCGTCGCCCTCCGCCCACCAGCCGCGCAGGCTGCTCATCATGCAGAAGCCGCTGAGCAACCCGATCGAGCCATAGAGCAGACCGATGACGAGGCCGGACAGGACGGCGATGGTCGCGGGATCCATGGCAGTCCCCTCAAGCCGGCCTGAAGATAACGCGGTCGCGCGACGAACCGGCGACCGCGACAAAGGCGCGCTTGGCCTCTTCCAGAGGATAAATCGCGTCGGGATTGATTGGAAACGGCTTCAACTTCCCGCCGGCAAATCCGGGTGCAAGCTCACGCAAGACATCGCCGGTCGCGACCGATGACAGGCCGAGCGTATCGATGCCGACATAGGTGTGCTGGCCGCGATAGAATTCGAGGATATTGAACTGCACGACGCGGTCGATCGCCGCGATCAGGATCTGGCGCCCGCGCAAGGCGAGCGATTTGTGCGCCGCCTGGAAATAGGGATCGCCGACCGTGTTGAAGACGATGTCGACGCCCTTGCCGCCCGTGAGTTCTCGCGCGCGCGTGGCGACATCGGCCGCGGAGGCGTCGATGACTTCCACCGGCGAGTTGGTGTGACCTTCATAGGCCTCGGCCTTGCGCGTCACGCCGATCGCGCGGGCGCCGTGCCAGGTCGCAATCTGCACCGCGGCCTGCCCGACCTTGCCGGTGACTCCCATCACCAGCACCGTTTCGCCCGGTCTCGGGATCCCGGCGCGGCGAAAACCTTCCATGGCCGTGACAAAGGGAACGCCGATGCCGGCGGCTTCCTCCCAGGAAATGCCCTTCGGCTTCTCGACGGTCGCCTCGGTCTCGACGGTGAGATGCGTGGCGTGGGTCCCGTCGCGGCGGATACCGAGATCGCCGGAGGAACCGAACACTTCCCGCCCGACCGTGCCGGGCGGGCCGTCGATCACGATGCCCGCATAGTCGCGCCCCGAGGTACGCGGGAACACCGCATAGGGCATCAGCCCGGTCGCGGCCTTGACGTCGGAGGGATTCACGGCAGCGGCCTTGACCTCGATCAGCACCTCATTGGCCGCGCGCGACAGCGTATGGCGCTCGACCGCGGGCGCCAGCGAGGCGGCATTTTCCGCCTTCGCATTGAGCCGGACGCAGCGGGCTTCGACCGCGACCGGTTTGGGGGCCGGCTTCATCAAACTCTCCGTCAACTTTTTGGATGCGGCGACCTACGTGCCGCGAGCTGCCGAAGTGCCACGAAATCGCCCCGCATAAAAGCCTCTTTCTTTGCCCGACTCCATTTCTTCAGTTTGCGCTCATTCTCGATCGCGTCAGTGATCCGCTCGAACCATTGCGAGAGACGAGGGTTACCGGCCGACGCGTCGCGGTATAGCCTCCGAGCTCACCAGAATTGTGCTGAGCGATTCTAATTTCGAGCGTCGTGCGGGTGACGCCGATATAGAAGCTTCCGTCAGCACATCGGAGAATATAGAGAAAGGCGCCGTCGCCACTTTCCTTCCCCGCATTCTCCGCTCTCAACCCTCATCCCGAGGAGCGGCGTCTTCGCCGCGTCTCGAAGGATGAGCACGGGGCCTCACGGTTCGAGACGCGCTTCGCGCTCCTCACCATGAGGGCAAACTATCACCGCGATTGTCTACTGAACACGCGAATCTCTCTTCCCTCATCCTGAGGAGCTTGCGAAGCAAGCGTCTCGAAGGATGAGGCCGACGTCGGGGCCTCATGGTTCGAGACGCGCTTCGCGCTCCTCACCATGAGGAGTGGCCATTACCCTTTCGGCCGCTTGTCGTAAACACGCTTGGCCTTGCCGAGCGAGCGTTCCAGCGTGTCCGGCGCGACGATCCGGACCTCGGCGGTAATGCCAATAGTGTTCTTGATGAAGGTCACGACTTTCTCGGCATGCTCGTTAAGCCCGCTGCCGTCCCAGTGTTCGGGCCGCGCCTCGGCATGGATCGCCATCTCGTCCATCCGGCCCTCGCGGGTCAGCTCGATAATGAAGTGACCGCCGCACCAGTCGGTCGCGAGCAACACCTCCTCGATCTGGGTCGGGAACACATTGACCCCGCGCAGGATGATCATATCGTCGGATCGGCCCGTGACCTTCTCCATCCGCCGCATCGAAGGCCGCGCCGTACCGGGCAGCAGCCGCGTCAGGTCGCGGGTGCGATAGCGGATCACCGGAAAGCCTTCCTTGGTGAGCGAGGTGAAGACCAGCTCGCCCTTCTCGCCATCGGGCAACACCTTGCCGGTCTCGGGGTCGATCACTTCGGGATAGAAATGGTCTTCCCAGATGTGCAGGCCATCCTTGGTCTCCACGCATTCCTGGGCGACGCCGGGGCCGATCACTTCCGACAGGCCGTAAATGTCGGTTGCGTCCATGTCGAAGGCGCCCTCGATCTCGGCGCGCATCGCATTGGTCCAGGGCTCGGCGCCGAAGATGCCGAACTTCAGCGACGACTTGCGCGGATCCAGGCCGCGGCGTTTGAACTCGTCGAGGATTGCGAGCATGTAGCTCGGCGTCACCGTGATGATGTCGGGCCGGAAATCGTTGATGAGCTGCACCTGACGCTCGGTCATGCCGCCGGAAATCGGCACCACGGTGCAGCCGAGCTGCTCGGCGCCGTAATGCACGCCGAGGCCGCCGGTGAACAGGCCATAACCATAGGCATTGTGGATGATCATGCCGGTCCGGCCGCCGCCGGCGCGGATCGAGCGCGCCATCACCGAAGACCACACGTCGATATCGGCCCTGGTGTAGCCGACCACGATCGGCTTGCCCGTTGTGCCGGAGGAAGCGTGCACACGCACCAGTTTTTCGCGCGGCACCGCGAACATGTTGAAGGGATAATTGTCGCGCAGATCGGTCTTCACCGTGAACGGAAATTTGGCGAGATCGGACAGCTCCCTGAAATCGGAGGGGTGCACGCCGGCCGCATCGAACGCCTTCTTGTAATGCGCGACGTTGTCGTAGGCATGCTTCAGCGACCAGGCGAGGCGCTTGTTCTGCAACGCCATGATCTCGTCGCGCGAGGCGCGTTCGGCGTCGTCGAGTTCGGGGCTGTAACTGCTTCCCTTGGTCTTGAGATTTGTCGAAGCCATCCTGCGTTTCCTCGAAATGTTTATTTTTGTTTGCTGTTGGTCTCGTTCGCCGGAAGCCATGTGCCGCCGATGGTGCGGGAATGGCCGCGAAACTCCGCGATCACCTCACCGTCCGTCGTAACCTGCACATCATAGATGCCGGAGCGGCCGCTGCGCGATATCTCGCGCGCGGTGGCAACCAGCTCATCGCCGAGCTTGCCCGGCTTGATAAAGGTGATGTTGCCCTGCGCCGCCACCGCCTTCTCATTGTGGCTGTTGCAGGCAAAGGCAAAAGCGGAATCGGCGAGCGTGAAGATGAAGCCGCCATGGGCGATGCGCTGGCCGTTCACCATGTGCGGCTGCACCTTCATGGTCAGCGTGGCGCGCCCCGGCCCGACCTCGACGATCTTCATGCCGAGCCCACTCGAGGCATCGTCCCCTTTCCACATCGCGTCCGCGCAGGCACGCGCTAGGTCATCCGGCGATAGCGTGGCCTTCACGTTCACATCAAACTCCCGTCACCTGTCATTCCGGGGCGCGTCGTAGACGCGAACCCGGAATCTCGAGATTCCGGGTCTGGTCCTACGGACCATCCCGGAATGACAATCAAACGTGATCGTAATCCACCACGATCTTTTCCGAAACCGGCTTGGCCTGGCAAGTCAGGATGAAGCCGGCCTTCAGTTCCCACGGCTCCAGCGAGTAGTTCACGTCCATCGCCGCCCTGCCCTCGACCAGCTTGGCGCGGCAGGTCGAGCACATCCCGCCCTTGCAGGCGAACGGCAGGTCGACGCCGGCACGGAGCGCGGCATCGAGTACCGCCTCGCCTTCGGCGACCGGCACCTCGCGCCTTTTGCCGTCGATGATCAGCGACGCAAACGCCTTGGGCGGCGCGCCGGGCGCAATCGCCTTCTTCGGCCGCGGCTTGCCGCCGAGGCCGGAGACGAAACGCTCGACATGGATGCGATCCTCCGCGATGCCGATGTCGCGGCAGGTGGCCTCGATCTCGTCGCTCATTCCGGTTGGACCGCAGATGAAGACATGATCGACGCTTGAAGCCGGCACCAGCGAGCGCAACAGCACCCTCACCTTCTCGTCATCGAGCCGGCCGTGCAGGATGGGAATGTCCTGCTCCTCGCCGGAGATGACATGGAACATGGAGAAGCGCTGCAGGAAACGATCCTTCAGCTCTTCCAGCGCCTCTCGGAACATCACGCCTTCAGTCGAGCGGTTGCCATAGAACAGGAAGAAGCGGCTCTTGGGCTCGCGCGACAGCACCCCCTTCACGAGCGAGAGGATCGGCGTGATGCCGCTGCCGGCGGCGAAGCCGACATAGATCCGCGCTTCGTCCGGCGCGGGCAGTACGCCAAAGCGGCCGGTCGGTGTCATGACATCGAGCTGGTCGCCGGCTTTCAGTTCATCCGCCGCCCAGGCCGAGAAAGCACCGCCGTCGACCTTCTTCACGGCGATGCGCAGCTCGCCGTCATCGGGACCGGAGCAGATCGAATAGGACCGGCGCACTTCCTCGCCGCCCATCATCGTTCGCAAGGTCAGGTACTGGCCGGGCGCGAAGGCGTAGTCGTCAGCCAATTCCTGCGGGATCGCAAAGGTCAACGACACCGCATCCGCGGTCTCGCGGCGCAGATCGTGGACGGCAAGGCGATGGAAGCGGGGTGCGGCTGCGGACATGGTCAATGACACTTGAAATAGTCGAAGGGTTCGCGGCAGGACTTGCAGCGCCACAGCGCCTTGCAGGAGGTCGAGCCGAATTCGGAAAGCAGTTCGGTATTTGACGAGCCGCATTGCGGACACGCAACTTCCTGCACGCCGAACAGCGCGCGGCGCGAGCTTGCCGGCAGCGGCGGCGCAATGCCGTACTCCCGAAGCTTGCGGCGGCCGTCCTCGCTCATCCAGTCAGTGGTCCAGGCCGGCGACAGCACAGTACGGATTTTGGGCTTGGCAAATCCCTCGCGCTCCAGCGCAAGCTCGATCTCCAGCGCGATCATGTTCATCGCGGGACAGCCGGAATAGGTCGGCGTGATCGCGACCTCGACACCATCATCGGTCACGCTGACCTCGCGCAACACCCCGAGATCGGCGATGGTCAGCACGGGGATTTCCGGATCGACTACGCGCGAGGCGGCATCCCAGGCGCGCTGGCGCAGATCAGCGGCGCTGAGGGTCGCCGTCACCATGTCGCCCCCGGGAAGGATCGCTGCAGCGACTGCAATTCGGAGAGGAGATGACCGAGATGCTCGCTGTGCCGGCCGAAGCGGCCGCCCTGCTGCATCCAGTCATTCTTCGGCAGCGGCAGCGTCGCTTCGTTGACCACACCGGCAACGGTTTTCAGCCATTGCGGCTTCAGGCCGGCGGGATCGATCGCGACACCGGCATCGATCAGCGCCCGTTCGGCGTCGTCGACCGCAAACATCTCCCCGGTGAACGCCCAGAGATCGTCGATCGCTCCTTGCGCGCGGCGGTGGCTCTCTTCCGTGCCATCGCCGAGCCGGACAATCCATTCGGAGGAATGGCGCAGATGATAGGCGCTTTCCTTCTCCGATTTGGCCGCGATCGCGGCCAGCGTCGCGTCGGATGATTTCATCATCGTGCGCCAATAGAGATCGGCGAAGGCGGAATAGAAGAATTGCCGCACCATGGTGCGGGCGAAATCGCCGTTCGGCTGCTCGGTCAGGAGCAGGTTGCGATATTGCCTGACGTCGCGCAGATACGCGAATTTATCCTCGTCGTTGCCCTTGCCTTCGACCTTTGCGGCGTAGGCGTAGAGTTCGCGCGCCTGGCCGAGCAAATCGAGGGCGATATTGGACAGCGCCATGTCCTCTTCGAGCATCGGCGCGTGGCCGCACCATTCCGACAGCCGATGGCCGAGGATCAGCGCGTCGTCGGCGCGGCGCAGGATATAGAGCACCAGCGGGGTTTCGGAGACCTGGATCGAAGCAATAGCCATGCTGCCTAACCTGCTTTCGTCATGTTCTCGTCGTCATTGCGAGGAGCGGAGCGACGAAGCAATCCATTCTGTCCCTTTGCCGCGCCATGGATTGCTTCGCTTCGCTCGCAATGACGAAGCGGGCTCACATATGCCCGACTTCCTCGGGCACGTCATAAAACGTCGGATGCCGGTAGATCTTGGATTCTGCCGGTTCGAACATCATGCCCTTCTCGGATGGATCGGACGCGGTAATCGCATTCGACGGCACGACCCAGATCGAAAGCCCCTCGCCGCGGCGGGTGTAGATGTCGCGCGCGGCCTGCAGCGCCATGGTGGCATCGCTCGCATGCAGCGAGCCGCAATGCTTGTGCGCGAGCCCGTTGCGGCTGCGGATGAAGACTTCCCACAGAGGCGTGTTCGGCGTGGCCATAGCCAGTCTCCTTATTCCGCGGCTTGCGCGAGCCGGCGATGCGCCCGCTTCTCGGCGAAGCTAGCTGCCGCCTCACGCACCCAGGCGCCCTCGTCATGCGCCTTGCGCCGCGCCGCCATCCGATCGCGATTGCAGGGGCCATTGCCCGCGAGCACCTGGTTAAACTCGGTCCAGTCGATCTCGCTATAGCGCCAATGCCCCTCTGTATCCTGCTTCATGCCGGGATCGGGAATGGTGAGGCCGAGGAATTGCGCCTGCGGCACCGTCGCATCGACAAATTTCTGACGCAGCTCGTCATTGGAGAAGCGCTTGATCTTCCATTTGGTCGAGGTGTCGCTGTGCTGGCTCGCCTTGTCGGGCGGGCCGAACATCATCAGCACCGGCCACCACCAGCGATCGAGCGCGTTCTGCGCCATCGCCTTCTGATCCTCGCTGCCGCGACACAGCGTCAGCATGATCTCAAAGCCCTGACGCTGGTGAAACGACTCTTCCTTGCAGACACGTATCATCGCGCGCGCATAGGGACCATAGGAACAGCGGCACAACGGGATCTGGTTCATGATCGCCGCGCCATCGACCAGCCAGCCGATCGCGCCGATGTCGGCCCAGGTCAGCGTTGGATAATTGAAGATCGAGGAGTACTTCGCCTTGCCTGCGAGCATCGCGTCGACCAATTCTTCGCGCGAGGTGCCGAGCGTTTCGGCGGCGGCATAGAGATAAAGTCCGTGGCCGCATTCGTCCTGCACTTTTGCGAGCAGCGCGGCCTTGCGGCGCAGCGACGGCGCCCGCGTGATCCAGTTGCCTTCGGGCAGCATGCCGACAATTTCGGAATGGGCGTGCTGGGAAATCTGCCGTGTCAGCGTCTTGCGGTAAGCGGCCGGCATCCAGTCGTTCGGCTCGATGCGTTCATCGGCATCGATGCGCGCCTGAAAGGCTTGCGCGCGCGCGGCGTCCTCGAGTCCACTGGTCTCAGCGTCAGACGTGTTCAGCGCCTGTGTATACATGCCGACCTCCCTGAGCTTTATGGGAGGAAATATATTACATAAATCTGATAATGCAAGTCATTTTTGTAACACATCGAAGCGCCGCCCGAGTTCAGGAACGGCCTTCGGCAGCGGTCCGCTTTCGTTCGTTCCATGCCGGTCAAGCCATTGTTCGGACGCAGGAAGCAGCGCGCGATAGATCTCGCCGCAGAGCGTGCGCGCGGCGCTACCCGGCCAATCCCCGGGCAGCAGCGCCACCGGCAACAGCGGGTCGCGCAGCACCACGCGCCGATAATGATGGATCAGCAGGATGCGCGCGGTGAAGGCGTCGGCGTCGGTGAGATGCTCGCGGCGTTCGATGAAGGCGCGCAGCGGCTCAAACGTCTTCATGAATTTCAGATAGGCATCCGCGGTGCGGTCGAGCGGCCAGCTTGCGCTGAGCAGGCGCCGGCCGCTGTCGTCCTCAGCCGAGACTTCGAGCCGGATCGCGTTCGCAGCTTCTTCCGGAACGGGCACGCCCGACGGCGCGACCCATACGCCCGGCAGCGGACTGCCGAAGCCGGCATTTTTGAGGGCATCACGTGAAGCATCGCGGTCTTCGCCATTGCCGATCAAAAGCAGTTCAAAGCGGCCGGTCCAGTCCGACGGCGGCTGATCGTAGATATGTCTGGTCGCGATATCGAAGGTCAGCCGACCTTTTTTCACCAGCCGGTAAAAACTGTTGCGGCCGACTTTCTCGCGCTCGAACCAGCCATCGGCGGTAAGCCGCGACATCGCGGTGCGCACGACGCTCGCGTCGATGTCGAGGGTTTCGAAAAACTCCAGCAGCGTGCCGAGCCACACCGAGCCGCCGCGCGGCACAATGGCATCGCCGAACACGGTGATGACGATGGAGCCGGTGCGCGATGGCTCGCGCTTGAGCTGTTCGATGATGCGGGCAAGTGGATGCGGCATGCGCTCACGCATACCGCACTTCGCAGCCTGCGAACAATCCGGACGGCTTACCGGTTCGGATCGGGATAAACCAGCGCGCGCCAGCCGGAGCGGTCGAACGGCTTCCACTGCCCTTCGCCCTGCGCGAGGCGCTCGGCCACCGCATAGACCACCGCGGGGTGATGGCCCATGCCGCAATGGCTGCTCTCGACCTCGATGCTTTCCGACTTCGCAGAGGTCTTCTCCATGCAGCCCTGCCAGGCGCAGATGCCGTCGGTGCGGCTGAAGATCGCGGTGGTCGGCACCGGCGGCGGCTCGGACAGTGCGCCGCCAAAGCGCGAATCCTCTTCCTCGGCGGAGCGGCCACTTGCGAGTTCATAGACGCGCCAGGCGTTGGTCGAGCGCGGCGGGCCGGCGAACGGGCTGCCCAGCGTGATCACGCTGCGCACCCGCTCCGGCATCATCTTGGCAAGTTGGCGCGCGTAGAGACCGCCGAGGCTCCAACCGACCAGCGAGACCTTGCGGCCATGGATGTCGTTCATCTCTTCGAGGAGATCGATCATCGCGTGCTGCACGCCGGGACGAAGCCCGAGATTACGGCCCTGGCGCCAGCCGCTTGCGGCATAGCCGCGGTTGCGGAGGAAGGCGCGAAGCGGCCGCGTCGAGACGTCGGAGGCGATCAGCCCGGGCAGCACCAGCACCGGATGGCCGTCCCCGCGCGGCGCCAGAGAGAGCAGCGGGAGCGCGCCGAGGAACGCGCCAAATTCATTGAGGGCGCGCCCTTCCAGGAACATCAACGTCCTGGACGGCGGGCGAAGCGTCTGCGCAGCAACGGACATCGTATCTCCTTTGCGAGCCGGCCCCTGAAGTTGCGGCAGCCGGTCCGGGGGTCAATGAAGGAACGCAAATCTCGTGGAATCGTTTCGCAATGCAACAAACTCATTTGAAAAGCTAGGGAACTGTCCCGGGCCTTTCAAGCCAAGCAGATGACACTTGGCACAAGTAAATGGGCGGACGTGATTAATTGGTCACAACAGCCGAAGCAGGACTTCGGCGGTGTAGAGGGCAAGCCCGGCGAGCCCGCCGATCAGCGAGCCGTTGAAGCGGATATATTGCAGGTCTTTTCCGATATTGATTTCGATCAGCGAAATCAGCTGCGCCATGTCCCAGGATTTCACCTGGTCGGAAATGAAGGTCGACACCCCGCTCTTCTGGTCGGCCACGAAGCTGCGCAGCACGGCGACAAGGCCCTGATTGATTTCCGCGCGCAGCTCCGCGTCGCCAGCGAGCGCGTCGCCGGCCGCAACAAACATGCCGGCGAGATGACGCTGCAGCACCTGCGTCTCGCCGGAAGCGCTCTGCTCGATGAAGACTTTCGCGTTCGACCAGATGTTGCGGGCGAGATCGTTGAGCTCCGGACGCGCCAACAGGTCGCGCTTCAAGCCTTCGATGCGCTCCGCATAGTTCTGGTCGGTCGCGAGCCGGTCGACGAAGGTCAGCACCATGCGGTCGAATTCGCCGCGGAAGGGATGTTTGGGATCGCTGCGGATTTCCTCGAAAAAGGAACCGGCCGAGGCCACGATCTTGTTCATGAGAAACTTGTCGGCGCGATAGAGTTTCAGGAGCGTCGGCAATTCGTCGCGGATCTTGGCGCGGATCATCGCCATGGTATCGGGCGTGGTGATGGTCTCGTTCACGACGCGCAGGAGATCGTCGAGCAGGGCCTGATGCCGCCCCTCCTCGACAAAGGCGCGCAGCGTGCCGGCGGCAAGCGGCGCAAGATCGACGGAGAGTAATTGCGCGGTGATACGGCGCGTGATGAAGGTCATCAGGCCCGAGCTTTCGGTCGCCGCAAACGCTTCCGGCAACAGCCGCAACGCGAAGCGCGAGAGATCATCGCTCTTCTTGCGGTCGCGCAGCCAGTCGGCGACGAAGGAGCCGAAATCGATTTCGCGCAGCTTGGCTTCGACCGGCGCGGCTTCCAGAAAATGCACCTCGATAAACTCGCCGAGCTTGTCGGCAATGCGGCGCTGGTTGCTCTGGATGATCGCGGTGTGCGGGATCGGCAGGCCCAGCGGCCGCTTGAACAGCGCCACAACGGCATACCAGTCGGCCAGCCCGCCGATGGTGGCGGCCTCCGCAAAGGCCGCGACGAAGCCGAACACCGGATGCACGTTCAGGAAAAATTTCGCGACAACAAACAGCGCAAGCGTGCCCGCCAGCACCAGCGTCGCCTGCAACTTGACGCGCTTCAGCTCGGCGGCGCGCGAGGCGTCGCCGGGCGCGTCGAAGGAGAAGGTGCTCGTGGTGGTCATGGCTGCAGACTATCAGCTTGGCTCGCAATGACGGGTGGACCAAAAAATAAGGCCCGCGCGAAGCGGGCCTAGAAAAGATTGATCCGCCGATCGACTTTGGATCAGGCCGTCTTGTTGTAGACCTTGGCGAGGTTGTCCTGGGCGGTCTTCGCACCGTTGGCAACGAGCTTGCCGAGATATTCGGTGGTCGACTTGGCCCGCGAGACGAACACTTCACCGCGCGCACGGGCGAGATCCGACTGGATCTGAACCGCTTCGTTGATCGACTTGGCCGAAGCCAGCTTGTCGATGCCGGCGAAGAACGCCTCGGCGTCCTGGTAGAGCGCCTGCTGGATGTTGCGGCTGATCTTGGCGGCCTCGCTGACGGAGTCAGCAACGGCGGTCTCGATCGCAGCGGTCACCTTCTCCGAACCGGCGTAGGCGTCGGCGGCGCGCTCCTTGGCGGTGTTCGCGGTTTTCTTGACGAACTCGCGAGCAGCCTCGGGGACTTCAACGTTCTGGAAGTTCTTGAACGCCTCGGTGACGGGCGCAAAAGCTTCTTTCACGGTGTCGAACATGGTGTTTTCAGTGGTCATGGGGTCTCTCCATCCTCAGGTTTGAGCTATGGGCTCACCCCGTCCGGATATGGCCCGGGGCGCTGTTGATATGGCATAGTTAATGGTGCGTCGCAACAATGATGTTGCACTGCGATATCACGAATTCGTGATGAGGCGGATTTTTGGGCGGTCTGCCCGCGCCAGAGGCTCAATGCTGGACCGCCTCCGGCAGGCCAAAGGCCTCCAATTGGGCCTGGAACTGCGCGATATTGTGCCCGAGCACGACAATATCGTGCTTCTTGCCGCCGACATCCCGGACATGGTCGCGCAGCAGCGCCTCGGCCTTGAAGCCGAGGCTCTCGAACAGGGCAATCGCCGCCCGCTGATCGACGGTCATCTGCACCGAAAGCTTTTGGAGCCCGCCGCCCAAAGCGAGGGCAAAGGTCTCCTGCGACAGCGCCCGGCCGACCCCCTGCCCGCGCACGTCTGATGAGACCACCATGCGGATTTCCCCGACATGTGGCGACCAGGAATGCGGGTCGCGCACCAGCGTGCCGCAGCCGACGACCTTGCCGTCCTTCACCGCGAGCAGGCTCGTGATGTCGCCGCGCTCGATCTCGTTGATCCAGGCCGACAGCACCTTTGGCTCGCTGATGTTGCGCGGCAGGAACAACAGATCATGCGTCGGTAGCTTCTGGGCGAAGTCGAGCACGGCGGCTTCGTCCGCGCGCGACATCAGGCGGAACTCGATCTCGCCGGCGTCGGTTTTGGTGTGACGCGGATAGGAACGGGCTTCACTCATGTCGATCTTCCACCTAGCCAGGAGTCCAGTTTCGGCCACAGCCGCTTGACCGCGTTGGCGCCCGCGACGAGCGAGACGTGACCGCCCTTCAGCATCACCTCTTCCTTGTCCTGCGACCCCACCTTCGCGATCAGATGTTTCGCCGCCTCATAGGGCACGATGTGGTCGTGCTCGGCGACCGCATGCAGGATCGGCACCTTGATATCAGCGATGTCGGCCTTGTGGCCGCCGACCGTCATGGCGTCGTTGAAGAGCTTGTTGTCCCACATCAGGTCCTTGGTGATGCTCCGGAAATATTCGCCGGCGAGCGGCAGCGTGTCGGTCGCCCAACGGTCGAACATCCGGTAGGATTTCACGAACTCGTCGTTCCAGATGTTTTCCCAGAGCTGGATCTGACTGGCGACGCGCGAGGCGGGCCGCAGCATCTCGAAGGAAGACAGGATCATCTCCGGCGGCACATTGCCGACGCTGTCGACCAGCCGATCGACGTCGAAATAGCGGCGGTCGGAAAAGTTCGAGAACAGTTTCATCTCGCGGAAATCGATCGGCGTGGTGAAGCAGATCAGGTTCTTCATCGGGCCGTCGTTGAAGATCGAGCCGTAGAGCAGCGACAGCACGCCGCCAAAGCAATAGCCGATGACGGAGACATCCTGCTCGCCGGAATCCTGCTGTACGCGGCGGACGCAATCCGGGATGAAGTCGAGGACGTAATCCTCCATCCGCAGCGATTTCTCCTCCGGCCGCGGCGCGGTCCAGTCGAGCATGTAGACGTCATAGCCGCGCTTCAAGAGAAACTCGATGAAGCTCTGGCCCGGCACCATGTCGAGGATATAACCGCGATTGGTGGTCGCCATCACGATCAAAACCGGCACCCGGTACACTTCGTCCGCCATCGGACGATAGTGATAGAGGTTCATGGTGCCGCGGGCATGCAGAATATCCTTCGGCGTTGATCCCAGCGCCGGCCCCGAGGTCGAGAGATATTCGACGCCCTTGATGCTGCGCTGGATCGCGCGCTGGACCTCGGACTGGATCCGCTCCGGGATGTCAGCCAGA
>Ga0210402_10002501_pt1 | contig 17861 bp, 16 predicted proteins | sample IncBWC7MmetaG_FD_161055 | JGI IMG/M metagenome (GOLD analysis project Ga0210402, IMG submission 161055) | Forest soil microbial communities from Barre Woods Harvard Forest LTER site, Petersham, Massachusetts, United States - Inc-BW-C-7-M | ecosystem: Environmental > Terrestrial > Soil >... | reverse complement strand
TCAGGAAGCCCGTCTCGTTTTATTACATCTGGCAATCGGCTCGTGCGAAGCATCGGTTCCCATAGGCTTTCGCTCCTGGGTGGAGCGGCGAAAAATCCCACAACAAATCCGAGATAACTAAGATTCCAGTCTTCGCCTGCCTTGGAGACACCTACAAATAGCGGTTCCCCGCCGGTTCCCCACCCGTAGAGCCACGACCGGCGCGTGATCGGGCATAGTGGCTTCGCTCATCCGTCAATCGCGTGAAAGGCGGTTTCAAGCGTCGAAAATACCCTTTCGGCCATGGAGACAGCTTAGAGAACTTTTGGGGACTCCTCTGAATTGCGGGTAACCGGCGGTTTCCCGCCCAGAGAGCCACGATCGGTGTCCGGTACGTCCCGATGCCCAATCCGCTGACACAGAGCTCGAAATAGCGGCCTAATCTCGAAATTCGCAGATTCATCGTTGCGAGTTGTTCGAAAAATCTGTCAAGGCTTTTTTTAGGGAGTCGAGTAAGGACAAAAAGTTATCTTATAACGCGCGCGCGCGTGCGCACTTTTCCGCCACACCCCCTTTCTCCGAGCTTTACCGGCCCAATACACCTCGTTTTGAAAACCTCGTGTTAAAAACCCTCAGCTCAACTCTCTGCACGCTCAATTCAGTTCAAATGAGCTGCAAGAGATGGTCGGTGAGTCCGTGACGCTAACGGCTGGCTCTGCGGGAGCGCATCCAGCGGCCTCAAGGGTTGCGGACTCACCGTCCTGGGTGCCTCGACGCCTTTGGCGTCCCCGCAACCCTTAGGCGACAAAACTCTCGCACCGTCCCCGCGCGGGGTTTGCGCAGGGGGCGAGGGCGAAAGGGGGCTAGGGATTTTCGGAAAGGCAGTTACTTCACTTGACTGTATTTAAGATTAATTGCAACGGGCGGGGAACGTGAAACGGAAAAAAGCATTCGGTTGTGGGACACATTCGGTCGTCGGGCCGGTCAAAGGCAAGCCGGGGAAATTCGGTCATAAAGCCGTTTTCTGCCAGTCGTACAGGTGCAAGCGGTGCCAAGCCCCAAAACTCAAAAAAGTACGCGCACGCATCGCGCAAATAGCCACGGAGCACAAATTAACGCGCATGGCTACCCTCACGCTTGATCCTAAGCGAATCCCAAAGGGTCAGCGAACGGATCGCTACCTGCGGGAGTGCTGGCGAAAAATGCGCGTGTCCCTTGCGCGTGAGTTCGGGGAGTCCATCAAGTTCGTTGGCGTGCTGGAATTTCAAAAGAACGGCAACGCCCATCTGCATTTGCTCATTGGCCGGTACATCTCGCAGCGGTGGCTTTCCGATGCGTGGGCCTCTATCGGCGGCGGGCGGATCGTGGACATCCGGTATGTGGACGTGCATCGCGTTTCTGCGTATCTCTCCGCGTATCTGGCCGGGGGCAAGGTTTCCGAAACGCTCAAACTCTTGCCAAAGCGGGCGCGAATCTTTACGACGGCGCGGAGTATCGTCCTGTGGGGCCGGAAGAAAAAAACCGGCTGGAAGTTGTTCGCACTAGACGTAACCCAGTTGATGAACATAATCGGCAACCCCTCGGAAGTGCGCTTTACTGCCGTGGAGGATTTGAAGCCGTTCAATCTGGAAATGCTCAGTTATTTCGAATCCCCGCCTTGTCCTATGACCGTCGGTTTTGCGGATGCGTTCGACGTGTTGCGGGAGGCGCTGCCGATTTGGAATCAAAAAGTTTCGCACGGGAGACCGGGCGAAGTTGTGAAGCTAAAACCAAAGGGAGCTGAGACTCTCTAACATGGCCCGCTGTGACTCCATTCACATCGCGGAGGTACGGGAAACCGCTCAGGATCAAAACAGTCCTGTCAGTTCCCTATGCACAAGCACTGTGCTAAATTCCGAGCCAGCGATACCGATTAGGCGGAGAGGCAAGTGCATGAACCGCCGTGTCGGTCAGAATGGTGAAGTGTTCGTAAAACAACTTTGCAAGAAAGGAGGCTGCAAACATCCGAAAGGATACTGTCCGAAGTATGGCCGCTATTGGAAAGATGTTCCCGGTCAACATGAGAGGCAGAGATTATCCGTTTCTTTCGGGAAAGTTTCTTGGACCGTAGCCGAACGCAAGTTGCGGGAGTACATCATAGCAACTGGTGTTGACTCCGTTGAGGTCTTCAACGAAGTCACGGGGCCTTTAACCACCTTTAGAGAACAAGCTGACTGGTGGCTCAAGGAAATCCGTGCGGGCCACATCCTCAGCAAGAAGAGGCGGACTCCAATGAAGTCAGCCACCATCGCGGGATACGAGAGTGCCGTGACCTGGCTCACTAACATCATCGGGGATAAGCCACTGGCCGAGGTAAAAAACGAAGTTGCTCGGGAGCTAGTTACTGCAATGAAAGCTGCAAAACCTCCATTGGCTGACAAAACTATCGTCACCTACTTTCAGGTGATGAAAGCCGTCGTCGCGTCAGCGGTTAACAAAGAGGGCGAGCAATTGCATTCGCGTAACTGGAACCTTCAGCACATCGGGCTTCCAATCGTTAACGAAAGGAAGCAGAACAAACCCGCGTATGTGGCTAGGGAAGTCGAGCAGATCGTTTCATGCGCCAAAGGTCGCTACCGAGTTCTGTTTGCTCTTCTAGCTGGTAGCGGAATTCGGCCAGGAGAGGTCACAGGTCTGAAAGTGGGCGAGCATGTTTCTCCCGACTGTAAGACTCTCTACATCCGACAGAGCGTGTGGAACGGCAAGGAGCAAGCCCCGAAGACGGAGAATGCCGTCAGAGACGTAGACATCTGTTCCGAACTCGCGGCCATGCTCAAGGAATACATAGGAAACCGAACCAACGGTTTTCTATTCCATACCGACTCTGGTAAGCCTCTGTCGCAACGAAACATCTTGCGTAACGGCCTGAACCCAATTCTGGCTAAGCTCAACCTGAAACAGAATGGAAAGGCGTTCCACAGCTTCCGGCGATTCCGCGTTATGCATCTGCGAAAGAACCGTGTGCCGTGGGACCTCGAAAAGTTCTGGATCGGCCACGCAAACAGAGATGTGACGGACAAGTACGCCGCCCAGTTGAAGGAGGATGTGGAGTGGCGCAAAGACGTGGCCGAAAAGACTGGTCTAGGCTTTGCGTTACCAACAAGCAGTGAAGTTTCAATTGGGCAACCTGGGCAACCAGAAGTAGTTAGAAGCGAAGAAGAAAAAGCAGCATAAGTCTAATTGAGGACGGGATTTAAGTTTGGCTCCCCGGGCTAGATTCGAACTAGCAACCCTTCGGTTAACAGCCGAAACGAACGAAAATCTAATTGCCCTATCTGGTGTCGCTTACAAGAAATTCGGAGCCATTCTTCCTTTTCTACTTGCACCCAATCCTGCACCCAAAGCCGATCGCAATGCTCAGGAAGGGAAATTCATGCGGCGAAGCAGGTCCCCGAAGCGCGGGTCAGAGCGCAGGGCATCGAGCCGAGGATCAATCTTCAGAAATACCATTAACGCCTCGCGCCCCCGGTAGCCGATTTCCAGCCAACGAAAGGCTTCGTCTTTGCTGCCCAAGGCTGTGTAAATGCGGGCCACCAGGTACGGCGTTACGTATCCGTGCTTCGAGACCTCTTGCAACTGCCCCAAGACCTTGTGCGCATCATCCGAGTCACCAGCCGCCGCATGCGTCTCTCCGACTAACGCAACGAACGACGAAGCCCCTTGCGAGAATTGAACACTCTTTCGCGCTGCGCCGATGGCCGGCTCGTGCAGCGACTTACAAAGATAAGCAATGCCAAGGAAGCCGTGTGCCATGGCATTCGCGGGTTCAAGGTCGAGTGCCTTTTCGTATTGCTCGATCGCCTGATCGTATCGACGCCCAGACCAATAAAGGACTCCGAAGGCGTAATGTAACGCGCTAGAGTGCGGATCTAAACGAAGGGCCCGCGTGATCTCGGTGTAAGCCTCCTCGTAACGCCCCATCATGGCAAGATAGAACCCGAACCAGCCATGCGCTATTGCGTACCGTGGATTGAGTTCAAGTGATCGCTCAAATTCTCTTTCAGACGCTAAGAAATCGTGGCCATGCCACATGGAGGCCCAGGCCAATGAGGCATGGGCTTCCGCCAGGCTAGGGTCCATTTCAAGTGCTTGCAACGCCAGCCCTTTGGCTTTGCCACAACCGTCATCCGGAGCCACAACACCCCACGCACCGAGTAGGGACAAGCAATCGGCTAGGCCTGCGTAGGCAACGGCATAGGTCGGATCTTTGGCAATCGCTTGCTGAAAGCACTGGACAGCTTTTCCGAATCCCTCGCCGCTGCGCCGGTTCCAGTGATAACGCCCTTTCAGGTAGGCTTCATAGGCTTCAGGGTTTATGGGACGCGCTTCACCAAAGCGTGCGTGATCGAGCGGTGTCAACTTCACCTGGATTTCGTTAGCGATGGCGCGTGCCAGTTCCGACTGAAGCGCTAGTACATCTCGCAGAGCACGGTCGTAGCTCTCTGCCCATACATGTTGGTCCTCTGGAGCGTAGACGAGCTGTACGGAAATCCGTAGGCGCTTCCCGAAGCGCTGAACGGTCCCTTCCACAACGGCATCGACGTTTAACTCTCGCGCAATCTGCGGCAAAGACTTATCTGTCTTTTTGTACTGCATCGCAGAAGTACGTGAAGTCACGCGCAGCGCGCCGATCTTGGCCAGGCTCGTAATCAACGCCTCGGTCATTCCTTCGGCGAAGTAGTCCTGCTCGGGATCGGGTGACAGATTTTCCAACGGCAGGACCGCAATCGATTCGATGTGGCTTGGGCCGGTTGCAAGACTCCCGCAGAAGCGGTAGCCGCGCCGCGGCAGGGTCTCGATGTAGCTTGGCGTTTCGGGCGAATCACCAAGCGCTTCGCGCAGCCGCTTGATTGCGTTGTAAAGACCTTGCTCGAAGTCAACAAACGTGTCGGTGGGCCAGATCCTCTTCTGCAACTCATCCCGTGTGACGACCTCGCCCGGGTGCTCCAGCAACATTTGCAAGATCTGGAAGGGTTGTTCCTGGAGCTTGATTTTGGCGCCCTGCTTACGCAGCTCTCCAGCCTGCCGATTCACTTCGAACGGGCCGAAGCGAACCGTCCCTCGAGACTGTTGGAAGGTTCCCACGGAGGCCAGCACCCTGCTTTGGCAACAGAGTCTATCACTTCTTTGCGATGGGCGCGGGCTGCTCCCCACGTGCTGCCTGCTTAGCCGATTGGTATTCAGAGAGAAAACAGAAACAGGACAGACGCCCGTTATTGACCGGCGTGCGGATTCGCGCGAGCCTGCGCAGCATCGGTCCCACCGAGCAAAACACTGAAGGAGGTCAGACCATGAGTCGCGAATTGAGGAGAGTCAGCATTTTCGTATCGGCAGCTGCCCTGCTGCTGATGGGCTACGCGTTCAGCCCGGAGCTGAATCGAGTTACTCGGGCGCACGCCATCGTGCGCGCCGACGACGTAGGGGCGTGCACGCTAGCCGGAGCTGCCGGCCGCTGGGGGTACATCTATTCCGGAACCATTGTCGGGTTTGGGCCTGTTGCGTCCGTTGGAAGCTTTGTCCAGGACGCGGCGGGAAATGTCAACGGTACACAGACCCGGAGTTTTGTCGGCAACGTCGCGCAAGAAACGATCAAGGGAATCGTCATCGTGCACGCGGATTGCACCACAACCGCCACGATCAACGTTTACCAGAACGGTGTGTTCCAGCGCACGGCAGAGTTGGGCGGGGTTCTCGTCGATCGCGCCAGAGGACTCCGCGCGATCTTCAAGACCGCCGGAACGGTCATCACCATTGAGGGACAGAAGACCAACGGCCTGGAGGACTGATCTCGCCGCATTTGGCGGGGAGCGGTTCTGTTTTTAAGCGTTCACTTCCCCGGTTGGAGATGCAAATACAGAGTGAGTCGAAGGAGGCACGGCCATGCGCGGCATAAATCGAATTCTTCAAATCGTTCCAGTCGTACTCGCCTTGCTCAGCTTTCCAATGACGGGTAGTGCCGTCGAATTTGCGACTGCGAAGAATTACCCCGTGGGCACGAATGAAAAGGCGATCGTCGTGGCTGACTTCAATAACGACGGAAAACTCGACCTCGCCGTGGCCAACTCGGGCAGCAATAACGTCAGCATTCTGCTTGGCAACGGCGACGGTACGTTCCAGGCAGCAAGAAACTTCGACGTCGGCGGCACCGATGGCAGTTCGCTTGCCGCGGCGGACTTCAATGGCGACGGCAAGCTCGACCTCGTTGTAGGTATCCCGGGAGACATCACGACGCGGTGCGGGGGAAGTAGCGTGAACGTTTTGTTGGACAACGGCGACGGAACGTTTCAACCTCCGCGACAAGCGGCCACCGTGAATTCCACCTTCATTGTGGTGACGGCTGGAGACTTGAATGGGGACAACAAACCGGACCTCGCCGTTATGAAAATGAACGCCGATGGCGCCTGCCCTGGTCGTGCCTTCAGCGTGCTTCTCGGAAACGGCGACGGAACTTTCCAGGCCGAGAAGGCTCTCTCCGATCCGCCTGACTTCAATGGAGACGGCATTCCTGATTTCGCGGACGTCAACGATTTCGCGGGGCGCCTGAAGATTTGGTTAGGCAAGGGAAATGGCGCTTTCGACCGGCTCGCACCGGGATCGACTAGCCCGACAGGGGGCCAAGTATTCGCGAATCTCAGCGCGGACCAGAAGCAGGACAAAGTCTTCGTTCAGGCCAGGGCAACTTTCAGTCGCGTCACCAGCTGGGTCGCTACGGCACTCGGGAACGGTGACGGCACTTTCCAGTCTGCGCAGATCTATCCGCCCGGTGGCTATGCCTGCGACCATGGTGCATGCTTCGGGATCAATGAGATTGGTGTCGCCGACTTCAATGGGGACGACAAATTGGATGTGGCGGTCATCAACGCGGGGATGCCGGGATTCAGGATATTCCTCGGAAAAGGAGATGGAACATTGTCGGGCCCGTTTGATTTCGATACTGGTTCGGGGCCGCTTACGTTCGCCATCGCCGACCTCAACGGAGATCACCTGCCGGATTTGGTTCTCTCGAATGTCAACGATGGAACGATTAGCGTGGTGCTGAATACCACTCCGGCGTCGGGGGCCGATTTGTCTGTTCGGCTCAGCGCCACGCCGGAGCCCGTTTCCGTCACGCAAAACCTCACTTACACTCTGCAAGCGATCAATGCGGGGCCGCAAGACGCCACGAACTTCATGCTCAAGGGTACGCTGCCGGCGGGGGTGAATTATGTTTCGGCAACGAGCAATCAGGGAAGTTGCACCCAGGCGAATCTCGTGGTGACGTGTAGCGCGAGCAAGTTGGTGTCCGGCGACAACATAGTGGCGACGCTCGTGGTGGTTCCTACGGCAACGGGATCAGCGAATGTTTCGGCGAACGCCTCGGCGAGTGAGACAGATCCCTCCCTCGGGAACAACAGCGCCAGTCATTCGACGCGTGTGGAACCCATGTTCAAGCTGCAGGTGAAGAAAGCTGGCCGTGGCAGCGGGACGGTGGTCAGCAACGGAAGCAATGCCATCGACTGCGGCGGTACCTGCACGGCAAGCCTGCCGACTGGAACATATCTCGTGCTCATTCCTAATCCGGATGGAGGCTCCGGGTTTGGGGGTTGGAGCGGCGCATGTATCAGTACAACGGGCGGTTGCGGTTTAACCATGAGCGCTGATCAGGCCGCAAGCGCTACTTTCGATCCGTTGCCAAACTTCGTCCTTTCCGCTGACGCCACGGCGCTGACTCTAAAGCGCGGCTCATCGATCACAACCAGCATATCCATCTTTCCGGAAGGGAACTCTTTCGATAGTGCCGTCGCCCTTTCTTGTTCGGTCGTCGGCCCCACGCCAATGCCCACCTGCACATTCGCGCCGTCGTCCCTGACACCTGGCGCGAACTCGGCTTACTCCATCCTCACAATCGCCGCGCCGGCTCAATCGGCCGCTCGGATGCCTTTCGAAGGGGAGCACCCGATGGGAGCGCTGTACGCAGCATGGCTGCCGGTTCCGGCAATCATTCTGATCGGATGGTCCATGGGTGCGCGCAAGCCAAAGCAGCACCGACGAAATCTCTGGCTGCCGTGCGGTTTTCTGCTCGGACTGGCCGTTTTGCAGGCTGGCTGCGGAGGAGGCAGCAGCGCGTCACCGCCGCCGGTCGCGCAAAACTACACGGTCACGGTGACGGCGACGTCGGGTGCGATTCACCACTCCACACCGATCACGGTCACAGTACAGTAGATTCGCAAGAGGGCTTGCTCTCGTACCCATTGCACCCAATAAGCGACTCGCGCTACTGAAACCAGACGCTGCGTAGATCGCTGAATTAGAATTGGATGATCAAGTCCGACGATTGGTCCGGAAAAACAACCCTTCGGCTTGCGACCGAATGTTATTAGGCCGAAATTCGCACTTTATAAAAATTCAAATCATTGAAAAAAGAAAGGTTTGGCTCCCCGGGCTAGATTCGAACTAGCAACCCTTCGGTTAACAGCTGGGGGTTGCAAACTCTAAATGCCTTATTCGGTGTCGCTTACGACCGGGAACACTTAAATCCCGACCCTCAGTTGGGCAACTTTTGGGCAACCATGTGGGTGAAGAAAGTCGGCGGAAGACTGAAATAGCAACTTAATTTAGCGAATCCTGGATCGTCAAAGGCAGACATATGAAAGGGCTGATCGGCAATTGTCCGGTTAGCGCGTTTACCAGGACCTTGCCGACCTTTACAGCGTCCGCTAGACTCCAATTGCAAGCGCGGTCCGTTCAAGGTTGCTATCAAGCGGAGACGCGAAATGCTATCTGCGAAATTGTTCGCAACTCTGGCGATAATGCAAGTTGCTCTCGCTCTACTCGGGAGTAAAACACCCTCTAAATCTTTTGATGTTTATTTTCATGCGACTTATTTTGTGATTGGGCATATTCACTTGATGGGGCTGACGGCCCTTGCCAGTGCGTGTTTTGCGCTAATTTATTTCGCGGCATCTCGATGGGTTTTGCGTCCCTTAAACAATTCCTTAGGTATAGCGCACTTTGTCCTCGCACTGGCAGGGTACATCCTTCTATTAGTGGCTATTTACTCGATAAGGGCCATGACAGCGAGCGGCGAGCCAGTGGGCCGGGTTGTCAATCATTGGCACGTTCTTGCGTTTCCAGTCGGAGTGTTCTGTTTCCTGTTAGGTGGCGTCACGCTCGCGGTGAATTGCGCATGGACTACCATTGCGGCATTTCGCTCTCGATAGAAGCTAAGTCCCGATTAGTCGGCTCACCGGTAAAGTTGCTGCGAGACCCACTTGTCCAATCTAAGTTCGCAGCTCACGTTTGATTCAACTCTTCTAGCACTTTCTGCATTCTCATCCGGCTGGCGGGTAACTCGGGGTCGTTCGGAGACTCTTCCAGTAGGCGCAATAGCTTTTGAATGAGATTGATGGCCTGCTCTTTCGACATCCGCTTCAGTAATTCATCCTTTGACAGCCCGTGGACTTCACATTTCAAAGATACGCGGTCCATGACGATCCTCACTAGAGCAGTTCCTGCTTCAGTAGCAGGCTTGGTTCTATGGATGATTTTATATCACAGGCCCGGTAACTCCTGATTAGTCGGCTAACCGGTAAAGTTGCTCCTAGTATTCGCGAGGTTCCTTATAGCTTTGCAGTTGGACAGCCAAGACTCTTTCGGAATGTTTCTTCTGCCACAGCTATGGATTCAGCCACTGTAATTGTATAGACGCCGCCACAGGCTTTCATCCACTCATCATACCCATCCTGAAATTCGGGAACGTTTCCTTCCCTTACCAACTTGGTCACACTTTTTTCCATCGCTTCACGCGTGAACGGCATATGCTCAAAGTTATTGGGTTCGGGGCCGCCCGTGCAATTTCGGAGTCTAACTTTGTCCACTCTAATGTGAATTATCACTCCCAGTTTCGGTAATGATTCAACCTTGAGGATTGTCAGTGTCGAACCTTTCTCATGCTCACGGGTGTTGTATTGCCACACCTGACCGGGGCGGAATTTGGAATCGCTCGTTGCGGTCGGCTCCGGACACGATGGAGATTTGTCTTGGGCAGCGAGAGATTTACCAGAAAAAGACAGCAAGAATGCCAGAGTTGTCGTGATTGACTTCTTGAATTGGGCCATCCGGGCCTCCAAGGGAATATGTCGGGCATTGTAGCCTAAGTGCCCTAGTAAGTTGGCTAACCAGACAAGTGGGTTATGGTACCTGCGGCAAATCCACGTTGCCGCGATTACCGCGGCTGACTGAACTGGGGTCTCCCTCTATTTGAGCATAATAGTTGCATGACATACGTTCCTTCAGCGACAATGGCGATCAATCAGAATATGTACCACAGAAACTGTGTCGACTAAATCCTCAAAAACGCTGAGCATTTGGTGGCACACGTCCGGCAGACGCTTCGCTTTAGCACAATGGGTACGGCTTGTTACCGGCTCTGCACTAGGGTGCGTAGCAGCAGGATTAGCCCACTTACTTACTGAAGATAGCAGTTTTGTCCCGCGCGTCGAGCAATGGTGGGCGAAGCTCCCCGCCCAGACAATGTTCGATGGCGTCAAAGCGTACAGATTGGAGTTGGTAGCTCTAGGTGTGGTTCTGACTGTTGGCATAGCTCCGTGGCTGATACGAGCATTTCGGCGGTACATCCGGGCATGGTGGGCAGGTATCACAAGCCTTACAACGGTTTTCTCCGCAATTCTCGTCGTAAGCATACTGCGGATTGGCACGGCCCATCCATTGCGAAGTCTTTCGTTCTTTATCCTTTTGATCCTGGTCGTTGCGTGTGAACTGTGGCGTATGGGGGCTTTTAATAGGCGCGCGTATTCTCTTCCAAAACTGGCGATTCCGACTCAGAAGCGACGTTTTTCGGCTCAGGATTCGCGGACGTTAACGAGCAGCGATGATCCTATTCAGGACTGGGACCAAGACATCATCGGGCGCGCGTCAATTGTCGAGATTCTTGCACAGCACATTTTCGTTCAGCGAACACCTATTATCGCATTGGATGGTGAGCGAGGTGATGGAAAGAGTTCTGTTTTGAACTTATTGCGGCGTGCGATTGATGGACACGCAATTATCGTTTCTTTCAGTGCATGGTTGCCTGGTTCCCACGAAACACTGGCGCTCGATCTCTTTAGAGATATAGCGACAGAATGTAGACGAGCGCTGTACATGCCGCAGATAAGAAAAGCCTCGATCGCATACGCTAGGACAATAACCGGATCTGTTTCATTTTTGGCGGGACTGAAAGAAATCCTGCCCTCACAATCACAGAGGGAGGAGATTGAAGAAATCAGAGACGTGCTAGGGAGAGTGCCCGTGCCGATTGCCGTTTTGCTTGACGAAGTAGATCGAATGCAACGAGACGAGCTATTAGTGTTGCTTAAGATTTTACGCGGTGCCTCTTCGATGCCGAATGTTACATTCGTGTGTGCATTCAGCGAGCGCGAGGTCAGGAAAATGCTATCTGAGGGCAGAGATGTAAGTAACGACTACTTTGAGAAATTTTTCCCCGCAAAAGTGAACTTAGCGCCTCCTGATCCGAAAATGCTTGGGATGCTGTTCCAACGCCAGATAATATCGGCGGCCACCAGCGCGAACTGGTTCCTAGGGACAGACGAGAAGAAATTTCGTGAGTTGCTGGAATACATGTGGGAACAGTCGCTTTCACAGATTTGTACGAATCTGCGGAAACTACGTTTGTTGCTCAACGACGTCATGACCGCAGCGTGGCCAATCGCTGGCGAGGTAAATGCCTTCGATTTCGTTGGGATTGAAAGCCTCCAACGGTTTGAACCAGCAATACATCGCCTCATTAGCAAGAACAGTGCGTTTTTGACGAGGAAAGATGATTCATGGAGCAAAGGGGGATTTGCAGACCGGGAAAAAAGCGCTGAAGCACAGGCTTTTTACACGCGTTTGGAAGCCGCCGTATCGGAATCAACAGAGCCTGCGGCGACCCGTGCACTTCTCGACTTGCTGTTTCCGCGATGGTCAAGCCAACAGGGAGAGCGCTCTAGACACAGTTTTGTTCGGTCAGTTCGTTCTGACCAAGATGATGAGGCGGAAAAGAGAATCTGTTCTCCGGACTATTTCTTCATTTATTTTCGGGCAGCGCTTCCCGAGGAGATGTACAGCGAAGCGGAGCTTTCTCGAATCGTGGCACGGCTGAATCAAGCAAAGACGGAAGAGGAACGCATACAGATTTTTTCAGATGAACTGCTTACGCTTCCCAAGGGACATCCGAGGCGGGAGGATTTCTTATGGAAGATAGGTCGTTCAGTCCAAACACGGCTGACCGAGGACGCCGCTGAGGGAATAGCTTGTGCCGCTGCAATTCGCGCATCGGATTACGCCTACGACATCATGAATATCGGTGAAGCTGCCCGAGCTCTCAATATCGTATATGAGGCCGCTCAAAAAACATCCTCAACCTCTAGAGGGCAGTCCATCCTCTTACGGTCTATGAAGCTTGCGGCGGATGACACATTCGCGCTTCGACTCCTAGAGTTCACGGAGCACAAGGATCGAAACAAAATTCTCAATAATTTCAGTCACATTGATCCTCAAGTCGTGAGGACCGCATTTCTTGAGCGAATGAGGGCGCGCTACGGCAAGGCTGTTGATGCGCTACATGTCAATATCTTGCAAGGAGATTGGCGCGCATTCAAATTGTGGGCAGACAATTCTTCCAGCGACAAAGAGGCGGAACAGGACTTCTTGCGCAGATTTATCGGCTCAAGTCGAAAGAGGCTAGGACAAGCTCTGGGTTTCCTGTTCCCGGCGGGTTATACCTGGAGCGACGATCCTCGGCCGCTAATTGACAACCTCTTTCCCTTAGCTGAGGCACAAAAGTTGATCGAGAGCCTAGCGGATGATGGGGTGGACGAATTAGAGTCTAAAAACATTAAGCGGTACAAAGAAATGCTAGGCGGAAAGTGGTTCAACATCGATAACCCGAATTCGTGGCATGGGTAATTTCCTGATCGCCAAAAATGTCTAATAGTGTCATGCCTTTCGCCCGTGCGATTTAGTACCCACTTGTCCGGTTAGCCGACTAATCGGGACTTGGTCGGGGGCTGTCGCGCAGTTTGTAGGCACCAAGCGGCCTTGTTGGTGTGCTTGCCCCGGTTGTTTTTTCTCCTGTCGCTGCGCTTTTGTGCCTTGTGTTTGCCCTTCTTCCAAATGCTCGCAAGTGGCTCAACGTGGCCAAATTGCAAGCCAGTTCACCGCTTCTTGCTGGCTCGAAAACACCTCGGTGATTACGCCTCGATTTTGGCCGACGCGCACGCCGAATCCGTCTATTGTCGGTGGTTTGCCAACAAACGCCAACCTAGGTTCTATCCCGCCCTGCCGAAGGTATGTCGCTAGCTCTGCTCCGAGATTGTACCTCTCAAACGTGGAAAGCTTTCCGTTCAGCCCAAGGCAGTTCACCAAAATTTTGTTTACTTCTTTCTCTTTGGCTGTATCAAACACTTGCTTGAGGAGCCGCAAGGCTGCATCGAAGGCAAGGTTGCCTTTGGCTGTTACCAACAGTAACCCTCCCTGTACTTCGATATCAATTTGCAGTTTCAGGTTTGGTCTCCCAGCGTGCCGTATGATATCAAACCAGGCCAGGGTCAACTCCACAAAACAATACTGCAAACGGTCATCGCAGCAGGGTTAATCACGATAGGTCCTGATAAACGCGGTAACCGTCCATGTGGGTACTAGCCTCCACTTCTCCGGTTAGCCGACTTACCAGGACTTAGCGCTGGTTTCCTTAGCAAAACATCTCACTGCTGGAGGTGTGGCTTTGGATTCGACTCGGGAAAATGCATTTCTTGTGGAGCGTGGTTGATTGTGTAATCCGGTGGAATTTCAAAGAGGGAAGGATTTGGTTCGTTACGCCGGATGTCACTTACCGTGATTGTGTTTTTGTTCTTCCCTTTCAGATTTGTGCGGATTTCCAAGATGGTCACCGAAAGGTCGTCGAACACCCAGTATTCGGTTATGTACGTCGGCCTTCCATTCCACTCACCATCTTGCTCCGTTCCAAGGACCGTTACTCTAAGCCCGTGTGTCCGAATCTCCCCGATGTCCTTAAATCCAAGGTCCGCGAACAAGGCATTGTAAGGTCGCGGCATGAGTGCAAGAGCTTCAAAAAAGGAAACGTTGGAAGGATTTCTTTTTCGCGAACTCGTTGAACCGCCATTCTCCGCGACCCGAGCGAGTTTCAGGTCTGGAAAAATGGTGATACTTTTCCCGTCTAGGCAATCGTAAATCGAAACTGTGCTATAGATTCGGTCCTTCTTTCCGAACCCAGACTGGTCAACATCCCGCGCGGACTGGATTGGATTCGGGAACTCAGAGGACGTACTCCTCAAAGGGTGCGTCTCGCCATACACACGTCCACTGGCGTCGCGTGCGAGCAGACCACCAATTTCGGATACATGTACGGTTCCGTCAGAGAATTCCATTTCAAGGTGCTCGACTCTCTGAGCAGTAAAATGCTTGTCCGGCTCGCAAGCGCAAGGATTCTGCCCATACGCCATTGGGGAAAACACCAAAACGGCTGTGACCAGTGCACCGAAGACGATGAGTCGAGTCGCTGTAGTTTTCATTTCTGGCACGTCATCACAAATCAGATGAGGAGTATAAATCACTGGGCATACCAATTCGAGCGCCAACTCCTGATTAACGCGCTAACCGGAAAAGTGGGTACTAGCCTAAGGCCCGTTGGCGTAATCGCTGGTGTGATGCCCGGCACACTTTGTGATTCGAGCTGTACTGAGGCTCAGAGATAAGAATGGGCGGCATTCCTCGCTTTCTCATAATCCGATTCCAACACGAAAACTTGCCAAGACATTTTCAACTTCCGTGCGAAGGGATTGAAACTGTAAGCCGTGTCAGGATCGGCGGCAGACTTAGCACGATTAGGAATGTTTGCATCGCGCAAGGCTGCAACAATCGCATCGAATTTGGACAGGCGTAGCCCTTCCCATAGAAGGACTGCTCTTACAGCCTCGGCCACTTCCAGACTGTCGACAAGGTCGGCACGGCAATCCGAGCATTGTCTGAACTCTGCGCGATATTCGGCCTTGCAAATCGGGCAATACCGCATTCTTGCCTTCCGTCTCTTGGCGGATTCTAGCACAGGCAAGCTGACGCGAATCCTCCGAAGGTGTCCTTGCTCGAAGACCACCTACCGAACGGTTAAGAGGCGGGGAGATTCTCTAGATATTGAGCGAGGTCCGCTAGACCGGGACTTATGTGGATTGTACTGCCACGTCTTATCTCAAAGGTTTCACCGCGATTACAAGTCTCAACGCTCAAACCTTCTTTTTCAAATCGAACGCATTTAACGGACGCTGCCACATGCTTAAGTCCGTATTCGGTCATCAATATTTCCATTTGATTGAACCACGCGACATGCATTGTCAATTCTCCGTGCGCCTGCCCCGGTGAATATGTGAAGCGTACTGCTCGACTCCCCTGCCCGGCAAGGAAGATCAACCCCCGCACCATGGCCCTGATAAACGCCCTAACCGGACAATTGCCGATCAGCCCTTCCATATGTCTGCCTTTGACGATCCAGGATTCGCTAAATTAAGTTGCTATTTCAGTCTTCCGCCGACTTTATTCACCCACTTGGTTGCCCAAAAGTTGCCCAACTGAGGGTCGGGATTTAAGTGTTCCGGGTCGTAAGCGACACCGAATAAGGCATTTAGAGTTTGCAACCCCCAGCTGTTAACCGAAGGGTTGCTAGTTCGAATCTAGCCCGGGGAGCCAACTTCTCCTTCTTTCTCAATTATTTACAGACTGCGATTTTTTCCTCCTCCTCGTTTTGGGGCAAACTGTCACGGAAATGTAACGGTGCCCGCTTTCCGTACGGGAATCTTTCCGTTTACGAGAGCGAGGCTGTGCCTCGCCGCGATTCGTTCACGAGCTTCGTCGGTTTGCAGTCCGGGAGAAAGAGTTGCGAGCTCGCGGTTCACATCGCGTTTCAGCTCATAGTCCAGAATGACTCGGGTCAGCCGGCCGCCCGCTTGCTCAATTTTTTCTGCATGCGCGTGATACAGGCGGTACAAGTCCGCGTCGTGCTTTGCTTCACGGGGCTTCACGAATCCGTGATAGATCGCTTGTCCTTCGGGAACGACGCCTTCTTTCGCCACTTGCACCTCACATCAAGTATTGGAGTACGCCGGAGCTGACGGCGCCTGTGATCACCAATGTGCTGCTCAACAAGGAGGGCGAGACTGGCATCTACTACGACAAGAAGGGACATCCGATGCAGGCTTCCGCGCTTGTTCGCGATCCGCAGTTCAGAGCCCGCGTGGTCGCAGAGACGCGAGCGCTTGTTGCTGAGAACTCGAAATAGGAAATTAGAGAAATTGAAGGTGGAATATTCGGCAATCGACCTTACGCAACCGAACGAGAATGGATGGGTGCCAACGGGGTCGAGATATGAAGATGGGAGTCTCGATATGAAGATAGCGGTTGTTGGAGCGACGGGTGCGACGGGACGCAGAGTGGTAAAGCATGCACTTACACAAGGACACTTCGTTACGGCCGTTGCTCGCCATCCGGAGCGACTGTCATCTGCCGACCGGTTGTCCTTCGTCCGAGGAGATGTCCTTTCCCCAGGGGGCCTGACAGGTGCTCTTGACGGCGTGGAGGTCGTCATTAGTTGCATCGGACCAGAAAAGAACCTATCCCCAGGAACGCTCATGTCAGTCGGTGTCGCCAGCATTCTCACCGAATGCAAACGTGCGAACGTCCGACGATTCATAATGCAAAGTGGTATCGGCTTGAGCGATGGACGCGAGCTCTCCTGTCCCAACCGCTTTGTCGTCCGCGTTTCGGGCCGGATATTCACTGCTGCAATTACTGACAAGGCGGTCGCCGAGCGAATGACGCAGAAAATAGACATGGAGTGGGTCATCGTTCGCCCGGTCGTATTGATAGATAAGCCGGCGAAGGGACGCTATACGGCAGGTCCGTCAGCACGAGTCGCGCCACTGGTCCCGCTTTCCTTTGACGATTGCGCCGACTGCCTGCTTCGTGCAGCGACAGATGAATCAAACTGGATCGGAAAAATTGTGAACGTGGGTTCCTGACACCGGAATGAGTCTCATTATTCCAGGACAACACCTTTCCGTCCGATGGGCAGTTATTTATGATGCTGTATTTAGCAGTGACCGACCGATTGCTGACGAGAAGCCGTCTCGTTACCTATCGCATGTCCCGATCTGGATTACTTCCGATTTGCCGACAACTCAGTGCTCTTTGTTGGCGCTACTAATTTGATTCTGCCCGTTAGTACATCCTCGCTCGCCGCCGGCAGGCACAATCGCAAAAATCTGCTAGACCGTTGATGCATCTGCAACAAGCGATCAAGGCTCCCCAGCCCTCCACCCGCGGGTGAAAACGCCAGTCTGCTAAGTGCCGGCAGAGCCTTGCAGAGTTCTCTCTCACTGTTTCAAGTAACGAAGCGCAACACATCCTGATTTAGATGGCTTTGACTCAATCAGTTTCAATTGCAATTTCTCGGGCAGGCTGACGCCCTCCATCAATCGTCTGCCTTCTCCAACAATGGTTGGCATAACGACAAAACGATATTCGTCAATCAGGCCAAGCTCCATTAGTTGTGAAGGAACATCTACACCGCCGACCAAAATATTTTTGCCCTGTTCTTGCTTCAGTTTAAGTATTTCGTCGCGAAGGTTCGTACGAACAATTCTCGTATTTTCATCTTCAGCGCTGGCCAACGATCGTGAAAAAACAATCTTCTTCTTGGAGACAAAGGTTTGAGCAAATTCGATATCCGCTTTTGTCTCGGACTGGCTTTTTGCGATATCAGGCCAATAAGGAACCATCAATTGATAGGTTTT
>Ga0210402_10002499_pt1 | contig 17868 bp, 25 predicted proteins | sample IncBWC7MmetaG_FD_161055 | JGI IMG/M metagenome (GOLD analysis project Ga0210402, IMG submission 161055) | Forest soil microbial communities from Barre Woods Harvard Forest LTER site, Petersham, Massachusetts, United States - Inc-BW-C-7-M | ecosystem: Environmental > Terrestrial > Soil >... | reverse complement strand
TGGGCTTTCCTCGTTTGCTTTCAAAGTGCGCAGTCAGCTTCCTTGCGCTCTCGTTGCCGTGGCCGGGCACTACCATCACGAATGCATCGCCGCCGCCGTAGATATCGCCGCTGCCTCGCCCATTGAAGGGATCGGTTGGATCGTACATAGTGCGGTCATCTGGCGGCTTCTTGATGTGATGCGAGATCATCACGGCGCAATTGAGCTGCTTGTGAATCTTGTCAATCGTCTCCCACAACTTGACGATCACGGCGCTATCGTTCTCATCGCCGTGGTGCATACGTCGGAAGGGATCGAACATCACCAAGTCAATCTCGCCCGCGACATTGCGCACCTCAGTCAACTCCTGTGCAATGATAGCCTTGCCAGCGTTGGTGTCGAGCGCTATGTTCATATTCTTAGGCACGATCCACAGGCGGTCGTTCGGCTCGCGTCCCCCGCCCAAATGAGCCAACACGCGGTCGTGAATGTCGTCTTCAGTATCTTCTTGTGTGAAGTAAACGGTTCGCATGGGCCGTGGAGGCTTGAGTGCGGTTCCCCAAACCGGCTCGCCTTCGCTGAGCGCCCATGCCATATCGAGCAGCAGCCAGCTCTTGCACGCCTTCTTTGGCTGACCCATAATGAAGCCGGTGTTTTGCCGCTTCAGCAACCCCTCGACAATCCAATCCGCTTGAGGGCGTTGCCGATCCCTGAGTTCAATTGCGCTTTTAGCCACTAGGCCGTGTCTCGTTTCTAGGGGTCTGGGTGCAAGCTCTACGTGTATGTTTGAGTACTCTCTCATTATCACATGCTCTCACGCCTTCGTCAACATTGGCGCAAATCATCGTAATCTATCGCAAAATATAGCTATGGGGGCTTGACAAGTGAGAGCGTGAGCTGTATGATAGAAACATGAGCAACACAGTAGTTCGATCACTTACTCTCTACTACAAGGACTCGCGCAGCGACAAAGAGTATCACCTCTCGCTGGAGCGGGTCTCAAACACATTCAATAGTTATGTTGTGATCGCCAAGTTTGGCCCTCGCGGCGGCACACTCACCCACGTTGACAAAACTCGCGGCACCCCCATCACGTACACCGAAGCGTGCATCATGTACGACAAGACCGAGAAGGAAAAGCGTGCAAAGGGTTATCGCGAGGCCGATAACACGCTCGCCAAGATGGTTGCTCGTCTTAAAAAAGACACCGGCATTGTCTCTTACACGCTAAGCGACAAGGGCTGGGAAGCAGTTGCCAAGGTTGTGTTGGGCTACATCGAGGAGGCAGTCTAAATGGCTAGCCCGCAATCACGTTGGGCCGCAAAGCAGGTTCGCATGGGCCGTTGCCGTGTGTGCGGAGCCGAGCGCAACAAGCACCGCTTCCTCTGCGACGTGCATGGCAAGGAGTTCGCGGCCTACATGCGTGAGTGGCGCAAGCGAAAGCGAACGGAGGCTAAAGATGCCGCTAAGTGACATCAGATGGAATGAGTTCAATGGCTCTTGGTGGCGTATGCTCAAGCAGCACGTTCGCTTCTACTCCAACGACGGCGATTACAAAATCGTAGTGATGGTGTTTAAGCGTGATTACGCTAAGCAGTGCGATGCCGAGCTTGCTGGGCCAGATCAGAGTGCTTGGAATGATGAAATTATCATGCGCTCGCTAACACCGGAAGCTGTAGCCAAGGCGTCAGGCACGGTTCAGCCGGTGCTCAAGTAGAGGCAGTCAAGGGAGGGTTTAAGTAATGCATCCGCAAGCTGAACAACTCGCCAACGCAATGATCCGCGACTTTTGGGGCGCAGACCATGAGATCGAGTGGACTGCTGTCGAGCGCGAGGTCGAGATGTGGCTCGATGACCGCACCGTGCTCGTGGGTCGCATCGACGGCGAGGGTCTCACCGAGGGCGATCCTTTCTTTGGTGAGTGGAAAACAATCGGCACTAACGGCGCTCGCGACATGGAGTTCGTCAAGCAAACATGGCGCATGTCTCCGCAGTCGCTTACCTATGGCGTGCTCAAGCCCGACACTCGTCGCTTCACAGTGCGATGGGCCGTCAAGTCAACCGTGCCAGCTACTCACTTCGAGTGGTACACCTTCACGCAAGCTGAAGTCGATTGGTGGCGCACGGAGCTGCTTAACATAGCGGCTATGATTCGACATAACCGCTTATTTAGCGTGCAACCGAATTGGCCGACCAACTTTGATGGGTGCTATAAGTATGGCAAGAACTATCCCTGCGCTTTCGTGAATCAGTGCCGCGCCCTCAAGTTCGCTGAGGTGCCCGAGGGAATGAGCGAGCGCATCCCTCACCTAGCGGTGGAGCGAAAATTGTTGGCAACCGAGGTAAAAGACCTTGACGGCATCACAACTTTGGGCGATGATAGAGAAGTGGTCATCCTCGATGCCAGCCGCGTGGAAACGTGGCTCCAGTGCAATGAGAAGTACCGCCGCCTGTACGAACACTTTCGCGAGGGAGAGGGCTTGCACGAGGAAGGCGAGGCGCTGGTGATCGGCACCGACTTTCACACCCTATACGGCGATCACATACGATCACTCATAACAACGAAGGAGTAGCATGGCTGAGCAAGGTAACACAACGGCGCTCGTCCCGATTGAAGGCGAGTATGTAATGACGGTGAACGAGTTCGATCAGGCGGGCAAGAAGACAGAGTTGAAGGCAGTTATGCCAACATCACCTGATTTCAAGCAGTGGTCGATCATGCAGCAAGTGGTAATGCTGAAGAAGGGGCCGTGGAAACTAGCACCTGTGCAGGAGATCGTATTCGCGATAGCTTACGCTAACTCGCTTGGTCTTGACATCATGACTGGAGATGTCTTCAGCACTGGCGATGGTCGCATCGGCACCAGCAATAAGGCTAAGATTAAGCTGGCGCTGGCGACTGGCAACATAGTAGGCATCGAGACTGAGATTCGCGATACCGGCGAACAGCTTAACTTAGCTGGATGCGTGCAGAAGACCGATCTTGAGTGCACCGCCACGATTCATATTAAGGGCTGGACGAAGCCAATAGTTCGCAAGTCCCGCCTGTCGCGCTGGTACAAGCCAAAGAACCCAAACTGGGTGGGTAATCCCGAGCACATGCTTCAGCTAAACACCGTAGCACACGCAATGGAATACGTGAACCCAACCGCAACTGAATCGGATGAGGCCCCGCCAGTCGGAACCACCTACGATTCCACAACTATCCCACAGAGGACAACCTAACCAATGAGCGACAACACAGTAGTTTTGATCGATGAGGGCCTTGAGGCCGAAAGCATTGTAAACCTTGACGATATGGCAGAAGAGTCTGGGGGCGCGTGGCCAATCGGATGGTACGCTGCCGATGTGATCGAAGGCTATGCCACCAACAAGGGCAAGCAGTTCCAGACAGCAGACACCGTGTCGCAAGACGGCGAATCGCGCAACGTGCGGCTCTGCTTCCGCGTGAAGCGTGGCGATCAGGAACGGACCATGCAACAGGTTCTCAACTATCGCACCAGCGATTTCACGTCAGAACGCATCGCACACATCAAGGTTCTGCGCGATGAGAACCGCAACACGAAGGGCAAGTGGGCGGATGGCAATGCACAGCGTAGCTCGCTGGCAATGGCCAAGATGGGCGGCTTCACCAAAGCGCTCGGCCAGTCGCTTAAGCTGGCTGCGAATGGCGCGGTAATCGTCACGCCGTTCCTCAACCAGTCGGTAGATGTTTACCTCGCGGTCGATGATAAGGGCTATAACGAGGTGAAGCACTTTGAAAAGGCAGGAACCAAAGTCAAGCGGTAGCTGTAGCAAGTGTGGGCACTCCCGCGTGGCGCATCGGACCAGCGGGAGTTGCTTGATCGCTAACTGTAAGTGCAAGCGCTATCAACCAGTAGCGCGAAAGGAACGCGATGCCGGAGAACCTGCCGACGCCGCCCTACACCAAGCGTGTAGTAATTGATGGAGTCGAGCACGAGGTCAAGGTGCTCGCTCCCACACCCATCCAGACTGATGAGCGTTGCTGGCCAGTGCTCAAGAGCCGACAACGTGGGCAATTCGCCATCGTGTATGATGGTCCCTCCAGCTTTGTCGATTACATCAACACCAATGAGGACAAGCGCACATGATTCTTACAAACAACCCTGAGCTAAAATTCAGCGACATCAGCGATGAGGAGTTTCGCGAGTACTTGTACATCATTGATGATGAACCTATCGCTTTGCAAATCTCCAATCCGGCTGCATTGCACGTTAGCGCAAGCGGCGGTCACCGCGTAGTAGATGCAGATGGTCACTCTTATTACGTCGCGCCGGGATGGATAGCGATTCACTTCAAAGTTAAAGAAGGCAAACCAGCCTTCGCATTCTAAGGAGCTAAACAATGGCACGCAAACGCCAATCCTTCGAGAGCCAAGTCATCGAATACTTCGACAAGACCCCTCTCGCAACCGCCAACGTAGTGTTCGACATCGTGAAGGGCCGCTTGAAAGCGCGGCTGATCGTTGAGCAGCCTGAGACCGCAACCACAAAGCGCAAGGTTCCACGTAAACCAAAGCCAAATGGCTCACTGCGCGAAAGCCCGGCGCTGTTCCGAACCACCACAACCGCAATAACCAGCGAGGCGTAACCGAGTGGATTGTCCTATTCCAAATGCGCGTGGTGTGCTGCGACCTGAAGGTACTGGAGCTAACGGGGTGCTAATTCTGGGCGAGGCAATGGGCGAGGACGAAGCGTATGATGGGCTTCCGTTTCGTCCCCACGCTCAAAGCGGTAGCGTGCTAGAACGCGCCATCCGCAAGATCGGCACCAACCGCGAACAGTACGTGATTTGGAATGTGGTGCCAACCCACCCGCCTAACAACTATCTTGAGGGCGCACCCTACTGCTCCGCCGCTATCGAATGGGGTCGCCCTCAACTTGAAGACATGATCGCTCGCTACCGGCCTCGCTGTATCCTCGCGCTTGGCAACATAGCGACCCGAACCCTTACAGGTCTGGCCGGTCCCAAGATGGGCGTCACTCACATTACCGGCTACGTACTGCCCTCGCGTTATGGCGGCCCGGTCGTAGCCTGCCTTCACCCTGCTTTCTTGCGCCGAGGTAAGATGTCCCACTTCGGTGTACTGTTAAGGTGTCTGCGCTTGGCCATACAGATAGCAAGAGAGCAACGCCAAGCGCTCGTTCCCCCAGTAGATGATCCCCCGCTCGGCTATATCCTCCGCCCCACGCGCGACGATGCATATGAGTTTGAGTGTGCAGTGCGTGAGCTTAACCCAACGACTAGCTGGCTAAGTTATGATATTGAGACGATGTACTCAACCGATGAAGAAGACGCTGAGGAGAATCCCGATGCAATCCGCTCCATCCAGTTCTCTATCGCTCCAGGCAGCGGCATATACCTGCCTTGGCGAGAGCCGTTTATGTCCATTGCAAAGCGAATCCTTGCGCTACGCAACCGCAAGTGCGGATGGAATAATTGGCGCTTTGACGACCCTCTTCTTCGCGCTAACGGCTGCACCATCGGCGGAGAGAACCACGACCTGATGTGGGCTTGGCATCACTCCCAGCCAGACTTGAGCAAGCCGGGTCGAGGGCTTCAGTTCGCTGCTGCGATGCAAGGTCCCTCGATCACGCAACCCTCACACTCATGGCCTTGGCCGTGGAAGCATCTTGATTCCCAATCGCCAGAGTTTTATGGCATAGTAGACGTGGACGTGTTGCAATGGATGGTCTCTTACAAGTTCTAAGCCGCAACGGAATCTATCGCGGCTATCAGCGCCACATCCTCTCGCTCGAACCAATCCTCGACCGCATGAGCGAGCGCGGCTTCCCTGTCAGCCCCGAAGCCTTTGCCGAGGCGGAAGCGCTCATTCTCAATGATATGGACCGCGCTCACGCCGCTATGCAAGAGCTGGTGCCGCTCTCCTGCAAGGCTATCAAGCTACTCAAGCGTGAGCCGAAAAACAAAGCGCCCAACGGCGCTGGCACCTGTATCAGGCTCGAGCCTAGCCCTATGCGCCCTGAGGGTCCATGGGCGCGTGTGAAGGAATGGACGCCATCGAACAAGGGCCTAGTCGCTTATATGAAGCATCGTAAGCATCCGGTGCCTAAGAACTTCAAGACCGATAAGGACACCACCAACAAGCTGGAGATAGCTCGCCTCTTTCGCGCCACAAAGGACCCGCTCTATGAACAAGTGCTCTACTACCGCAAGGCTCAAACTGTTCTTAAGAATCACATTAAGAACTGGGCACCGGGGCCAGATGGCTTAGTCCACTCCACGTTTTATTACGATCCTGCAACCGGACAGCTCAGTTCTCGTCGTCCAAACGTACAGAACGCCCCCAAGCGGGATGACCCTGAGTTTGGAGGTTACGCTAAAGTCTTCCGAAGCATGATTAAGGCCCGCAGCGGCCACATGCTGCTTGAGTTCGATTACAAGAGCTTCCATGCCCAGACACTCGCCTTCGAGGCGCAAGACCCAGCCTATCTGCGCTTGGCCAAGCTCGATATCCACAGCTACCTCGCTGCCTTCCTCATTCGGGAGCCGCGTGCCTCGCAAGCGCTAGGCTGGCCCGATGACGAACTGCGAGAGTATCTGAAGTGGATTAAGAAGAACCACCAGTACGTTCGTGATGGCAAGGCCAAGCCTGCTATTCTCGGTTACGGCTTTGGTATGGGCGCGGGCAAGCTATACGATCAGAACAAGGAATCGTTCAATAGCCGCTCTGAAGCCAAGCGCGTGCTCGATACACTAGATTCGGCGTTTCCGGTCACTAAGCGCTTCCGCGATAACATACGGCAGAAGGCGCACGATCAAGGCTACCTCATCTCGCGGCATGGCTATTTGCGCTACTTCCGTGAGGTCTACAATGTCAAGTGGGTAAACGGCCAGATGGTGTCGCGCCCCGGTGACGACAGCGAAGCCGCAATCGCCTTCCTCCCCGCGAATGATGCCTTTGGTGAGATCAAAGACTGCATCCTTCGCCTCGAAGTGCTGAATGTCCTCGAACGCTACCGCTTCGTTAACACCGTGCACGACTCGCTTGTCTTCGAGTGTCCCCTCAATCTAGTTGACGAGTGTGTGCCGATAGTGCAGAATAGTATGCAGAGACCGAGTGAAATTCTGATCGACCCGATAGTTGCCCCCAACGGTCTCTCAGTCGAAGTAGACGTAAGCGCCGGTTTGGATTGGGCGCATCTGAAAGGAATCTAAGCGTGAAGGAAACCAAACGCAAATGCCCAGCTTGCGGTAACGTTAAGCTGTTCCGTGCCGACCAGAAAACCTGCGGCTGCAAAGCCACCAAAGTTGAGATGCCCGCAAGCGACCGCGAGAGCTACCTGCGTAAGCACAACGCCGCTCTCGCCGCCGAGAACGCCAAGCTGCACAACGCCTTGGGCAGCCGTGAGGAACTGCTCGACACCCTCGTAGCGGCCACCAGCAGCCTTGAGCCGCTGCCAGCCGTCGAGTGGGCGGGCGAGCGCCGCCACGAGAACGAGATGAGCGCTGTGTTCAAGCTGAGCGATTGGCACGTTGGTGCAGTCACCAAAGTTGCCGAGACTGAGGGCTTCGGAGAATTCAACTGGGCGCTGGCTCAATCCCGCGTTGCCTATATCGCAGACAAGTTCCTCGGCTGGATAGCCACGCACCGCCGCAGCTTCCACATCCCAACCCTCAACATATTCAGCGAGGGCGACATGGTAAGCGGCGATATCCACTACGAGCTGCAAGTTACCAACGAGTTCCCCGCGCCAGTACAGGCGGTCAAGGCAGGCGGCTTGCTCGCCCAAATGATCGCCACGCTAGCGCCTCACTTTGAGCGTGTCATAGTGACCGAGATCAACATCGACAACCATTCGCGCCTCACCAAGAAGTTGCAGTTCGCTCAAGGCGGCGAAAACAGTTGGGGCTACGTCGTCCATGCAGTCGCTAATGCCCGCCTCGCAGCCCACGAGAACGTGACCATCAACCAAGCGCCGGGCATCCGCCAGCTTGTCGATGTAGTGGGCGTCAAGTTCCTAGTCGAGCACGGTCACTGCGTCAAGGCATGGAATGGTGTGCCCTTCTACGGCATGGAGCGCCATCAGGGTAAAGAGGCTACCAAGCGTATGCAAGCGATGCTAGATGCCGAGCGCAAGTCCGTCGATGAGATCGCCCACGATATTGGGTTCGATTATCTCAGCATCGGCCACTGGCATGTGCCCTCAATCATCAGCAATCGCATTCTCGTCAACGGCTGCCTGCCGGGCACAACCGAGTACGACCACGCCTTTGGTCGCTCCGCGCCGCCCGCTCAGGTCAGCTTTCTTGTCCATCCAAAATACAAGGTGTTCGATTGGACGCCTTGGGGAGTAAAACAATAACATGAACGGAAACAACCGAGCAGTAATTCTACCCTTCGACGGAGCCAAGCGCAAGGAGTGCCCAGTCGCCACCGGCGTGCTGGACTACTTCCCTGACGCCATCGTAGCAGTCAGTGAAGTCAGCTTTATCGGGAACCAGCAGCATAATCCCGGTCAGCCGCTCCATTGGGACCGCTCTAAGAGCACCGACGAGGCCGACACTATGATTAGGCACTTTCTACAGCGGGGTGGTTTAGACACCGATGGTGTGCGCCACAGCGCTAAGATGGCTTGGCGTGCCCTCGCTCTCCTTCAAAAAGAGATCGAAGCCGCTGTCGAAGAATCTGTTTTGAGGAACTGTCAACCGGGCGTGTACATCGACAGCAACATAACTCAAGACGACATTGCCAAAGCGAGGGTGACCTAATGGCTAGCATAGCAATTGATTGCGATGGCGTGCTCGCGAAGTTTGAGTCAGGGGTGGTTAGCGCTGCTAACCATCTCTGGCCCGGTCGCCTGCCCGCCGATTGGTACATGAAAACGTGGGATATGGAAGACACCTTCACCCCCGCTGAGTTCAAGCAAGTGTGGGCGGAGATCAAGCGCACCCAGAACTTCTGGTTGAGCCTAGCCGCCTACAGCGATAGCGTCTGCGCCTTCGAGCGCTTCCTCATCGCCTCGCACGACCATGACGTGTGGATCGTGACCAGCCGCGCTGAAACCGCTGGCATGACCGTCGCCAAGCAAACCGACCTGTGGCTGCGCTGCTGCGGCATCCGCCAGCACCACAACTACCTCGCGGTCGTGCCCGTAGCGGATAGTAAGAAAAAGGTTGACATCTACGCGGCAGTTGGGATAGAGTGGTCAGTAGATGACAAACCCTCAACAGTACTCGCCTGCGACGCGCTCCCCGGACACCGAGCCTACCTGCTATCACGTCCTTGGAATGCCGAGGCCCAGCCAAAGCGTCGCATCGCGAGTCTCTCTAGGTTCTTTGATGACATCACGATTGCTACTCGTCGTGATGCTCGCGGGGTGCACGGCTCATAAGCCGCCTGCGCGTCGCATCAACTGGACAGTGCCACCCGACTGTATCACCGCTCCGATCAAGATGACCGACTGCGATGGTGAGATGGCGCATTGCAAAAAGGTCGAGATCAAGGTTCGCAAAAGCTGTGCGGCCACCCTCGACATTCAGCCGAACTAACAAGGGGACCTTATATGACTGACCCCATTCGTTGTGCGCGGTGCCGGGCCGGTAACCAGCTTCTGCTGCGCGGTTCGATCATGGGGGTGCTGTGCACGTACTGTCTGCCCAAGTGGACCTCCCTAGCAGCGCACCTCGGGATCGCCAACCACGCGCCCATCACCATTGAGCAGCGCTCGTGGGCTTGGCGCTGGTTCCTCAAGACCGATTACTTTAGCCGACACCGCCGCATGTCGCGCGGTCGTGCTCGCAAACTACTGGAGGCAATGGGGTAATATGTACTCTCAACCAAAGTTTCATATAGGACAGCGGGTCATTTACAATGTGACCGCTACTGTGGCAGGCATTCAGCTATCCAAGAAGTCTGAGTTCACAATCGTGGCCGTGTACATGAGCAGCAGCACGACAGACCGCACCTACACTTACGATCTGTCTAACGATCCGCCCGGCCCCTATCACTGCGGAGGCACAACGTTTAAGCAAACTAATGAGCGCGATTTGGAGGCAATGCCATGACCCGCGCTGAGATCATCCACGCTATCCGCCACAAGTACGTTGACTGGGGCGATAGCTTTCGTGGAGTAATTGATGAAACAGAGCTTGACAGCCTGCTGGGTGAATATGATAGGCTGGTAGTAGAGAGTTTTGGGGCGGATGTGCCGCCCGTCGATATCGGGAGCAGGGAGTAAAATCCAGCCAACGCATCAACAGGGGACCGTGCGATCTGGTGACTGACCTTGCTCCCGAAACACTAGCGGAGAAACGGTGGTTCGACTCCACCCGCCTGTTAAAAAGGCGTCGTCTAGCGGATAGGACACTCTGCGTAAAATCCCCACCCGGATGTGTTGAGCCTAGCCTTCGCGGCTACCAGTCGTGGCTGTAGACATTGGGTGGGGTATATCATTTTGCGGGGGAGTGGAACGGATTCCATAGGGGTCTCATAAACCACTGATAACGGGTTCGACTCCCGTACCCGCAACCAGATTGTGCTGTGGTGAATTGTTAGGGTTACTTCTTCTGGAGAACGGGGTCGTGGGTTCGAGTCCCACCACTAGCAATGGCTAGTGTAGCTCAGTTGGTAGAGCACGCAAACACCTTAGCTAAATGTTCCCAGCACAACTTTTATCACTACTACCCGCTAGCCGTTAAGGGGATCAGTCTACATTAGGTCCCCTTCTTTTTCAAGGACAATCATGGCGATAACCAAACGATCAGAACTAGAAGTGTTTCAAGACAACGTACATGGGTGGGCGATGGAAGCCCTCGCTGGGTTGGAGTGGGTTGACACGCACGTCCGCGCCCGCCGCTCTTGCGATGACGAGGCGCTGATGTTCAGGCTGGTTGATTTGAGGCGAGCACTTGAGCACATGGCCGAGGTCGCTACTCCAGAGGAGGCGGCGGAGGCTCCGAATACTCAATCCCTAGCTTCTCGCAAATCAGGCGAAGTGCATGATCCACGTGAGGCATGTGGTTCGAGTACAAGTGAAGCACCAGACGCCGAGTAGTCTTCTGGGTTTGGACGCTTTCCCAGAGCCATGCTACGATTGCCCATGCGAACGTGAGGATGCCTAGCGCTGCGGCTACCCCTTCTACTGTCCAAAAGTGGTTCATTGTAGTAACTCCACACTCCAAAATTGCCCAGCTTCTTTGTCCGTAGCGGCCACGTTAAACGTGAACGAAATGGTCTGGGCCTGAGTAAAATCAATCGCTGCCGTGAGCGGTGCGATCAGCATGTTTATAGTGCCGCTAGCTGGGGCAGAAGCGTTGTAAATCCAATAGGCGTTGTAGCCGTTCTGAGTGTTCTGCACACCAGCGTTGTTGTAGATGTAGTAGGTCAGAACCTCATTCTGGCTGTTCGCGGCCTGCACTGTGAAGGTATCGCTACGCCATGTGGTAGCGCCAATCTTTAGCTTGTAGGTCGTCGCTGCGGTGCCCTGTGTGTGCAACTTAACGACTACGATCTTCAAGCCGTGCCCGGCAGACACAACATTGGCAGGCAAAGCGAAGGTATAAAGCGTTGCGTCCGCTCCTGTGCCGGTGATCGCTGCTACTGTGGCTTGCTGGTTCAGAAGAGCAACTGAGTTGTTGCCACCCGCGCCATTCAAGATCGCATTCGAAATGGTGTTGCCATTCAGATTGAGGGGGCCAACAATGTTCGTGAGAGAACTGTTGGGGCACACGATTGGGTAGCTAAGAGAGGGTGAGTTGTTAAACGCCGCCGCTACCTGAACGATCAGAGTGCTACCGCTGGTGCAACCGAAAGCGAAGCGCCCAGTGATGTCAGTTGAGAGCTGCCCAAAGCTGCCACCAATGCTGTTCGAGATAGCGTTACCATTCACATCGAAGATGTTGGCAAGCGGCGTACAATTAGCAAAGGTGATCGGCTGGCTATAGGGACACACTCGCACCTGCGCGTTGGGCAGCGCCAGCAGCAGGTTGTTCACGCCTTGGATTGCGAATGGGTTGGGCGCTACTGCGCGGTCGGTATAGAACGAAACCGTTTGAGCGGACGCCATGCCCAGCATCATTGCGAGAGCTAGTATTACCTTTTTCACTGATAAACTCCAATTCGTAGTTGAGCGCTCAAACGTTCGGCCCGAACGCCTACCTGGGTGGCCCACTTCGAGCGCATCAACTCTTCCGCCGCCAGCGAGTACTCACCCGCCTGTATGAGCGCTAGGGTCTTCTTGAACTCAAGCAGGCCCGGCACGCCAACGTTGAACGCGATGTTGACGAGCGCATCATGGCGGGCTTGATCGAGCGTGGTCACCCACGGCAGGGCTTTCTCAAGGGCTTGGGTGTGGGCGATCAGGTCGTTGTGAAGCATGTACTCCGCTTCGTCAGCGCTGATACCCTCAGCGTCGAGGTTGCGCCCATAGCCAATCGTCAGCTTGCCAACGCTGTCGCGATAAGGAGTCAACCGTAACCCCTCATCTCGTTTGAGTTGATCTAAGAGTGTCATTTCAGTACTACCTCCGCGCTGGGCAGTGGTTTGTCACTAAACTTGTCTCCGGCCGCTTGGGCCTTCTCAATATCCGCCAGCAAGTCTGCGAATTCCTTCAAATTGGCCTCGATTGGCTCATCCTTGACCGCTTCCAAGTGCGCTTGAACGGCCCCAATGGCCTTCTCAACCGAGTTGCCATAGCCGGTCACAACCCCCACTTCGTCGTTGCGGCCCGGTGGAAAGTGGTAGGTCTCGCCCACACGGCAGTGGTTTGCCAGCTTGAACCAGCGCTGGATACCCTGCGGAATCGTGAGCGCCTTCCAGTTTTCGCCCAGCACTTCTTTGTAGTGAAGCGTGGCGCTCGCTGCGAACTTGGCCGCAAACTCAGGCTCGATCAGCTCGCCATTCGCACCCGCCCAAATGATATCAGCCAGATTGGTGCAGGTCTCAAGGAGGTGCTCCTGTGATTGGCCTGCCATGCGAGGGGTCGGATCGATGAAATACTCATCGCGGATTTCGGTAGCGAAGAAGTTGCGGTAGCGCTGGGCCTTAAGAAAGGGTGCCATCGCCGCGTTGACCATCTGTACCGCCTTGGGATGCTCACGTGCGGGCAGCGCTGAGCCTAGATACAGCTCATTCTTTTTCTCGTACCCCTGAAACGACACGCGAGGGAAGCGACCGTCAATACAGAAGCCATCATAGCCGCACTCTTGAGCGTTGGGGATAGGGTCTTGCACAACGAAGGTGATGCTTTCGCTTGCGCCCCCAAATGTGCTGGCGAGGTGACGCAGCATCGGCAACGAGTGCTCATAGTCGATGTGGTGCCACGTTTCCATGTTCTCGCGGTAGCAATCGACCTTCACCCACTTGTCATGCGCCTTTTTGAGCAGCGTAGTGAGCGAGCCAAGACCATTAACCACAGTGCTGGGCGCGACAGGCAGGCCAACTTCTTTGAGCACCTTGAGGAAGGTTGAACGCTCAAGCTCGATATTGGTGACATCGCGGCTGCCCCAAACAGCGGCACCCTGCGCAACAAGGTGGCGTTGCAGGCCGGTAAAGCCGATGTCAGGGAACACCCAGAGATCGACCTTACCAATCAGGTCGAGCGGCTCGTTACAACGTTCAATTGTAGGGATACCCTCACCGAGGACACAGCGAGCTACCTCGCGGTACTCAGTCTCGTGAGGGCTGTAGTAATAGACTTTGCGGTATGTTTCGCCCAGCTTCTCCGCAAGACACAGGAAGTTCCCGTAGTCCACGACACAGGCTGTGACGTTCTCGGGGGCCTTCACGCTGCCTCACTTAGTTGCCGTGGCGTTTGTGATAGTCAGCTTGCCGCAAGGCGCGGTTGGCTGTGATCGGACAAATCATCCGAATCGGATTGTGCACGCTCGCAGGAGGGTTGGGATGAACATTGCCCACCCCAACCTTGTGCCCGGCTTGGAGCGCACCCTTCGAATGTGCTGGAACTCGATCTCGCCTGTGCATTAGCTACCCGATGCGGCGTACTTCCGCGTGAGAGTGTCAGTGCGGGTCTTCGGCGTCTTAATGCCAGCCCGCAGACGGCCAACATGCTGAGTCTCGCCGCTAGGCTTGGCGTGCATTGCAGCCCCGCCCGGTGTATCAACGCCAGCATGAATAGGCGAGCTAGCGCCCCCTTTGCTGTGACCAATGTCGTTGCTCAGCTCGATATCGTGGATAGCCGCCTTGGCGTCTTCCTTCAAACCGTAAAAACTCATGGTATTTCTCCTATTGTCATTCTAACATTATTGCCCAAGCGGATTAAGCGAATCAATCTGTTGCAACCGCCTGCTACCAGTCCGCCCAGTCCGCAAGCCACTGAACCGCTTGATCTCTGGATGATCGCGCTTGATCTGGCGCATCAGTTCCTTAACGCCCTCACTACCAAGCCCAAGGTTTCCACCAGCCCCACGCTTGTCAGGCCCAAGCCATCCTACATCTGCGGTGCCGTCAGGCTTGATTGCCACCCTCGCATGACCCACACGTGAGCCGCCCTTGTTGATTGGATACTCCATAACATCTGGCGCACCCTGAACAGGCGTCGGTTGCCCAAGCGAAAACGTCTGCTTGGCTTCTGGTTGTCCAGTCACCCGCCCCATCTGCCGATCAAACGCGGCACCCTCACGAGCACTACGCGCCTGTGTCGGCGTCATCCCCTGCGGCGTTTCCATAGGTGGCGCTTGGCCCGCCTCAGTTTTGCCCTCCCAAACTGGCGTGCGAGGTTTCACTGGCGGTTGCTGAGGCGGCGGCACCGCCTGAGGCTGTGCTGCCGCTTGCGGTTGATACTTGCTAAACACCCGCGCCACGCGAGCATCCGCACCACTGCGAGGGCTAAGCTGAATGTTCTTAACCTTAGGATAGATCGTGCCAACCTTGATCGGTTGATTCTTAATTTTGTTTGAGCCACGCGCCATCTCATCAATCGAGAACTGAGCGTCCCAAGCGATCTCTTTAAGCTGCCCGTAGTTCGCACGAGCGTTGTAAACGAAATCGGGTGCAATGCCCATCTTCTGCCCAATCACCTTCGAGAGCGTCAACCGAATGTCGGTCGCTTCCTTCGCTAGCGCTTGTGCCTGCTCAGCTCCAACCTTGGAGGTCGCACTAGGCGAACCACTCCCGCCAGACTCATAACGTGGTCGAAGGGTCTTGTTGATAGTACTTAGTCGCTCATCAAGTTGTGCAACCGAAGCGTAAGGATCGCCGGTGCCGCCCATCGTATCGCCTTTATAGCCCTTGATCGAATTCTCTTTCAAGTTGACCTCAACCGCGCGGTTAGGCTCGATAAAGGTCTTGCGGTAGGGGTCGTTCTCGGCTGCACGCTCAGCCACGTCCACAAAATCTTTCATGGTACGAATTGGCTTGCCGCTCTCCTTTGCCGTGCGGGCTAGGGTGTCCATCTGCCCCTCAAGCGTCTCACGCAGGCCGGGCATGTCCTTTGGCAACGGATTGATTGCATTCGAGACGTGCTCAACAGCGGTGTTCTTCTCAAGCAGAGCAGTCGCAGGCCGAGCACCCATCGTTGCAGCGCCACCCACAACGCCCGCAGCGCCTTGAAGACCACTCTCTAAACGATCTGCCATGGGCGCGTTCTTGTCTTTGCCAAGCGTGGCATCATACATTTGCTTGCCGCCCATACCAGCCATAGCTGCGCCAACCGGAATTTGAAGACCCGGCACCATACCCGCAGTTGCCAGCGCGGCGTTCTTAGGCTGAACCGCACCATGCCCCATCTTGCCAATAGATTCAAGCGAGCCAGCCGCAAATGTCCCCACGCCAGTCATGGCAGGGCTAAGCTGCCCCTTATCTCCAGCACCTTGAATCGTCTCTCTACCACGGCTTGCCCACTGTTGCAGAACCTCAAACGGATCGCGATGATGCCGATGATCCATCGACTTATACCACGGCAACTGCCCCTGCGGTGTTGCAGCAGGTTGCGCTTGTGGCGTGGCCGTGGAGGTTGCGGCTGCACCTACAATCGCATCGGCAGGGAGCTCTTCACCTACTACAGCATCACTTGGTAGTGCTTCGAGTTGTGGCGGATTCTTTGGCATTAGAGTTTCTTTGAGAAGTGTTTTCCATCCATCGTGTAACCCAACAGCTTGCCTGCTTTATCACGCACAGGCTTCTCACCAGACTTAGGTGTGTAGCTCGCACCACCCCCGCTAGGTTGAGCGTCAGACTTGCCGATGTGGGGCGTGCTCTTGCTCAGCGCGTTGACCTCGCCCTCGAACAACTGAAGCTGCCGATTAGCGTAAGACTTGCTGGGCGTACCTGCACCCGGCAGCATCTTGAAGATAGCATTACGAAGCTGATCGCTACCTCCACCCATGCCACCAAGCGAGCGAAGCGACATAGCCGACTCGTTCAGTGCGATCAAAGCGGTCACATAGTTTTGCTTCTCATCGCCTAACGTCTCCGCAGCGCTTGATCCAAGAAACTTCTGCCACGCACTACGCGGGTCTTCATCACGCAGGACCGCTGCAATCTGCGCACGCGAGGTAGCATCGAATGCGTCATCAGGCAGCGCAGCAATTGACTCCTTGAGCATGTTCTTGGTGTAGTCGATCTCCTGAAAAATCTGTGCCCGGTTCTTAGCCTGCACGCCCTGCGATGCCGGAGCATAGTCACCAGACTTCAACTCCGCAGGCGTAGCGTAGACCAAATCCCCGTTCTTGCTGATCGCAGCATACTCGCGAGTGTTCATGAACGACATCACTCGCGAATCGGCAGCCAGCTTGATGCGATGGTCCTTGCCAGCCTCACTTGTAGCATAGGCCGCTTTGTAAGTCTCAAGTTCCTTTGCCATCTGTGCGGTCCAGCCCGGCGTGTTCGGCGTGTAGGGCTTGCCGTTCCAATACATTCCAACCGGAACGCTATCGACAAGCATAGGCCCATTCTTACCCTTAGCCGCGCCCGTTACCGTGCGCCCATCCTTGTCCGTAACTCGCACCACCTTGTTGGGATCAGTCTTATCAATCGCAACAATCTCACCATTCGCGTCTGGACGAATGTCATACTTCTCGCGAGTAGCTGCCTCGCCCGCATCGACTGCGTGCTTGGCCTCAGCCAGCGCCTTCACACCATTTGGATCAGGCGCAGTCATCTGACGCGGCAACTGCTGCGCCATCTGCCCTACATTCTGACCGGCCTGCTGTGGCTGTCCACCACCCGGTTGCCCACCCTGAGGTTGCCCGCCGCCTTGCGCTTGTTGCTCCTTGTGGCCCTTAATCATGCCTGACATTTTCTTAACTAGCTCAGACGCGGGCTTCAGCTTCATGAAGCGCTGCAAGCCTTGATGATAGACGGAATCTTTCCCCTTATCAGGGTTCATCCAGTCCATGCTAAAAACCTTGGCAATGTTCTTCTGCTTCTTGGGATCGCCCAAGATAGCCTTGACTCGCGGAGAGTCTTGGAAGATTTGCTCGCGCTTCTTGTCATCACCCTGCGCCATCAGATCGGCCATCTCCAGCTCATCATTGAGCACGGAGTAATCGTTAACCGCTGCGTTGACTTGAGTTTCCTTATGCTGCTTGACCGACTTAATCAGTGCGCCCCCAAGTGCAGGCACAAACATACCCAACAGCCCACCAGCAGCCATCGTTCCGAAGCCCGGCTTCCCAGCGCTAGGATCAGGCCGTACAGGCGCGAGACCCTGCTTCGTGCGCATCTGTTGCGCCATCATCTTCTTGAGCATCTCAGGGTCCATAGCTCCACCCCCGCCCCCCGGCTGAGGAGCAGGCGCAGGCTGCCCACCGCCTGCCAGTGGTCCTGAGTTGCCTTGCATTGCTTGTGCGAGTTCGTCTCCCATTATACCCCCATCGTCGCTGCCGCTTGCATGTCACCTGAGGCCGCGTTCATGTAGCCGAGGATGTTATCGAACAATCCCTTCG
>Ga0210402_10002496_pt1 | contig 17886 bp, 12 predicted proteins | sample IncBWC7MmetaG_FD_161055 | JGI IMG/M metagenome (GOLD analysis project Ga0210402, IMG submission 161055) | Forest soil microbial communities from Barre Woods Harvard Forest LTER site, Petersham, Massachusetts, United States - Inc-BW-C-7-M | ecosystem: Environmental > Terrestrial > Soil >... | reverse complement strand
TGCGGCCCTCAAGGCCGGTAAAGCGGCAATTGTGCTCGCTACAAAGTCACACCTGGATAGTCTTCTCCAGAGATTGAAAGCCGAGAGTGTGGATACGGACGGCGCACTTCGACAAGGGACATATATTCCAATGGAAGTTGCCGAAACGCTCTCCACATTCATGGTCAATGATATGCCTGACGCGGCTCGATTCTTCGAGGTTGCGAGTGCTCTCATTGAGACAGCCGCCAAAGCGGCGAAGTATTCTCGCGTCGTGGCTTGTGGAGAGTGTGCACCTGGCTTATGGGCAGAAGGTAAGGCGGACGCCGCGATTCGCCTTGAACACCTCTGGGACGAGGTAGTTACAACCTTCGATATGGACACCCTGTGCGGGTATGCGTTGAGCAGCTTTCATGGTGAGGAAAACAAGCACGTTTTCCAAAGCATCTGTGCGGAACACTCAGCCGTTTATTCTCAGTGAGTTAGTAAGGCTTAGTCCTAGGTTACCCTTCCGCAGTGGCATCGCCTGTCGCAAGTCGGCGCAGTTCAGCTTCCGGCACAGCGAACTCCGCGGTGCCACAATCCAAACAGACAATAAGCTCCGGAAATACCCACACGACGGGCTTATCAATGTTTTTCAGGCCGGGAAAATGGATGCCGATCTCCGCGGTGAACTTGCTCTGGTTGACGGATCCGCACGACTTGCAGGGCAAACCCCGCCTCCATTGGGGACTAGGGACATCTAGTGGGAGCCAAGCTGCCCGTATGACGTATCCAATTTTATTGGAAGGGTACGACATTTTTCAATGGATTTTGGGGAGAGTGCTAGGGTGCGCTCTAGGACTATGAATTTGGGCACAACGAGATCGAGATTGGGCTCCTCTGTCCGAGCGGGGCCAGCAATCTATTGCAACTTTCTATGGTGCCATCCGCGACAACCACCACTTCTCAACGCATTCAGACCGCTGGCAGCACCTGCCGCCTTTCGGCACGTCGCTTCCGCACCATTCGCACTGTGGACGGCTAAATTCTTTCCACCAGGCGACAAAACGCTTGATCATGGTACTAATTCTAGCACTTTCGCCACAGGCTGGGCCAAAACGCGTGCTCGGCAAAGTGGCTTGGCAACTCTCAGCCCGCACGCAAACCGCGACACTAGGTCCGGATTGAATTCGTTCGCGGAGGTCATAGCCGAATGGGTGAGTACATAGTGAGCGCAACGATTTTTCAATGAATTGCTTCGTTGCTCTAGCACCCAAGGTGCACTACCACTAGAAGGATTGGATTGCTAAGATGACAATTGAGATGCTGACACAAAGCGACCAACGAGAGGGCAACAGCCGAGAGGAAGACGACTTGATCCAGCGGGCAAAATTCACCGGACCCGCTACAGTTCCCGCTACAGCCGTGAAAACGAGCACTCTAGTGTTTCGGGTAACTGATTGAAAGATTTGGCTCCCCGGGCTAGATTCGAACTAGCAACCCTTCGGTTAACAGTTGCGGCGCTCATCTTTCGTACCAAGTGCGATGACTTGCTATCGTGTTGATTTCTCTTACCAGTAAAGGCGACAAGCTTCCCTGCCACCTACTACTGTTTGCTATGGTTTTTGATCGAGGGTGGGCACAAAATAGGGCACAACGTTTCTGGCAGTTACCACACGACAAGATTCGTGGGTACCCGACTGCCGGCCCCCAAAGGCCGGCGAGTGACGGTCCTGCTCGGTCATAAAGGGCTGTCCAAACAGACTTCCCGGGCCCACGCACGTCATGGTGGGATGCATTCGAGTGGGGTTTGTCCTTAAGTCAGTGAATTTACAAAAGCTTCCGCCGTTCCATATAACGCACATCTCAACCAGGCGGCACTCCGATCGACTGTTTAATCTTAAGCCACTGGTAAAATTGACAGGTTTAAATGAACAAAGAAACGTGAGACTTCAGAGTCGGAATCAATACTGCCTGTTCGTGAATCATCCTGCTCGTTTCTACCTTGGAGAAGACGTCAAATGAAAAACTCGGAACCTTTGATCTGGGTTCCGGTAGCAAGTGAACAGTGGGCGGAATTTTGTGTAAATTCTTGGTTTGACAAATTTGACGAAAGGATAATCGACATGAAGCTATCGATTCGCATGTTTCTGGCGACTCTCTTTGTTCTTGTACTTGTGTCGCCACCATCTGGCCACGCGCAAACAACGACCCAAAAGACGACCAGCAAAGCTGCAACCCCTTCCGAAGCCGACGCACAAAAGGAAAACCTGCAGTCTTACATCGACCTCCTGCGCGAGGATGTTCGCCAGCAGAAGGATGAAATCATGGGCTCGATGATGCTGCTCAGCGCTGCCGACGCCGCCAAATTCTGGCCCATCTACAGTGACTACGGTGTGGCTCTCGCCAAGCTGAACGACCAGCGGATCGAAAACATCAAGCAATATGCCCACGACTACAACGATTTGACCGACGAAGAAGCGGACCGCCTGATTCAGAAATCCGTGGCTTTCCAGAAAGAACGTGCAGAACTCCTGGCTGCTACCTACGAGAAGGTTAAGCAGGCACTCGGCGGAGTCACCGCGGCACGCTTCGCCCAGATCGAACACCAGTTGCTCTTGATCATTGATCTCCAAATCGATTCGTCTCTGCCCATCGCAGGGCAGAGTTCCTGAGTCTGGGCTGGAGGACATCCACATGCGAAAGGCACTTTTGGGGGCATTAGCTTTATTCGTTTCAATCCTGGCTTTCAATCCAAATTCGATGGGCGGGGCGGCACAAAACAAAAAGCGCATCACCGTTCCCGCGGGAACTCGCATTTTGATCCGTACCGTCGACGCGATAGACTCCTCCAAACAAAAAACCGGCTTTCGTTTCACCACCACCCTCGAAACCAATCTTCAAGCCGAGAACACAGTGGTCGCACCACGGGGCACCACCGTTTACGGACGTCTCGCCCAAGCCTCCTCTGCCGGCCGAACGTCTGGCAGTTCCGAGCTCAGCCTCGAACTGACCGACATCGTCATCAACGGCACTGCCTATCCTCTTCTCACCAGCACCTATGCGGTGAAGGGCAAAGGCGAAGGTGGCAGCACCGCAAAGAAAGTGGTCGGCGGCGCGGGCTTGGGCGCGCTGATCGGTGGTATTGCTGGAGGTGGAAAAGGTGCCGGAATCGGTGCTGCGGCGGGTGCTGCCGGTGGAACGGCGATTGCCGCGTCCAAGAAAGGACAGCAACTCCAGATTCCGAGCGAATCTTTGCTGGAATTTCGTCTCGAGCAACCCGTAGCCCTGCCAGTCGCAAATCTTGAATAATCGCGACATCACTTGCTCGTCAGGAGAAATCAACATGAGAAACAGCAAGATGCTCCGGGCCCTTCTCGGTACAGTATGTGTCTTTGCATTTAACGGACAAATTCTGAGTGCACAACAAAAGGCTCCTTCGAGCCCCGCCCAAGTCCACGTGGTCATCACGGACATGGCCCTTCGAACGGATAGCGAACTCCCGCGCCTGCGGCAGGATGAGGTAAAGGTGAAAGAAGGTAAAACGTTCCTCCAGGTTGCGCAGTTGATTCCCGCACAGGGAGACAACGCCCCGCTTCAATTGATGATTTTGATTGACGACACGCTTGATCCCGTCATCGGGGGCAATCTCAACGACATAAAGGAGTTCATCAAAGCCCAACCACCTTCGACAGTGATCGGCATTGGTTACATGTCGAACGCGGGTGTCAATATTGTCCAGAATTTCACGGCGGATCATGAGCTCGCCGTCAAAGCCGTGCGCCTTCCGCGGGGCGGCTTTTCAGCGATGGATAGTCCGTATCTATCCCTCATCAGCCTGGCCAAGGGTTGGCCGCAGCAGAATGTGCGGAGGGAGGTTTTGATGCTTTCCGACGGAATTGACCGGCTCCGTGGCGAAACGCCCGCGCCCTCTCGCCTTGGACCTAACTACGGCTCGGTCTATCACAGCGTGCCCACCATCAGCGTCGATTCGAACTCTGCGAGCGAAATCAGCCAGCGATACAACGTAATTGTTCACTCCTTGTACGCGGTCGGTGTGGGACGTGCCGGCAGAAGCTCTTGGGACTTGCAACAAGGACTCAGCGGACTTTCAAAAATCGCCGATGAAACGGGTGGTGAATGCTACTCGCTTAGCACTTCTAATCTCGTTAGCTTTAAACCGTACTTGGAACGGTTTCAACGGACTCTTGACAATCAGTACTACCTCGTGTTTCTCGCCACTCCGAAGAAGAATGCCGGTCTGCAGCGTGTGAGGATTCAAACGGAGGTCTCGAACTCCGAGATCGCAGCTCCTGACAATGTTTGGGTGCCTGCGGCAAAGTGAGTTCTCGTTAGAAACCTAGTAAGTGATTATCGCCAGAACTGACGCATTCCCGGCGCTGGGAGACTCACTTACTCTTGCTGGCGACCTTAATGGACATCGAGATGCCAACAATTTCGTTGGTTTCCCAACCCTTAGGCAGATTCACTGACTGCAATAAGTAATAAGGCCGAATAGAAAAGGAATCTGTGATTGGCAGCCGGACTCCCACTTGAAAGCGGTTCTGCGTAAAACTCCCACCAGCGGCAAAGCTATTGGTTCCAGGAACAATGAAGAACTCATTGCTCACGACCAGCACGGGGCGCCGCGCCATCCGCACTGGCAATGTATAGTCGACGCCCGGGCGAAATCGAAGGCGTGCCGAGGCCGTGCGGTTATCCGGAAAGCGGCCCTCAATCAGTGTGCGCAGGTTTGGCCGCCACGCGCCCCGCGATGTACTCAGCGTGATATTGAGCTGTAGTCGATTTTCGTACGCGACCGTGGCGTTTCCAGGAAAGCGCTGATAACGATAAATCGGTATCACGGTAACCCACGGCCGCAAGCGGAATGCAACACCGCCCTGAACGAAGTACTCGTACAGATTGGAAGCTTTTTCATCGAACCGTTCATGAAATTCAACTTCAAGAGATTTGTTAGTCGAAAGACCGGCGGAAATTCCCTGATCGAGCCAGAGCCCGATCTGCTTCTCATCTTCCGGATCCTCGGGAGGTTGTTGTTGCTGTGCTCTGGCCGGGACAACCGTCACACAACAGAACACTATTGCAAGCAGAACCCCCCAATGCGGGTTTCGCAACGCATACCAGCAGAATCCAGGTAGAAACCACTGGTGTGGAACCCTATCGAAAATGGAGGTCGGAACACGCACCAAGTTGTTCGGTTCCTTACTGAATCGGTACCCGGTCCTCAGCTTAAACTAATTTTGCCGGCGATGGACAGCCCTTATCTCTCACTCATGAGCGTCGTAAATGGTTGGCCGCAACAAAACGTGCGTCGCGAAGTCTTAATGGTGAGTGATGGAATCGATCGGCTTCGTGGTGAGAAACCTACAGCCGCGCAGCTTGGGCCTGGGTTCGGGACCGAACCCATCAAGTCAAATCGAATTTCAGGCTCGCTTCAGGCCAAAGTTTATCCCGGTGTGCTAGCGTCCAGCACCGCTATCTCCAGATCGCTAGCAGTCCAACCAACACCAAAGCGAAAAAGCGTGTCATGGTCTTTCTCCTACCGATGACTCTGATCGTTGCAAAATCTCTCGCGCGTCGCGCACAAAGGGCAGTCTGACCCGGCTAGCCGGCGACAGGCAGCGACACGGGTTGCTGAAGTCGGAATTCGAGCAAAGTTTCGCTGGGGATCTGCAATTGCTGCCCCTTCTTGGCACCCGCGACCGCTGTTCCGGTTGCAGCACCGGCGTCCGGTCCTTGCCGACTTCCCTTTTGAATGGGCAGAAAGAATATCAATGCCCCGACTGCAATCGCGGATCCGGAAGCAATTCAAATCGCGATGCATCAATCGGTTGAAAAAACACAGCGTTTTCGCAGAAACATTGAGGTTTTGCGCCGTTTTTGTCGGTCCGCTTCTGGAAAATCCCAGGACAGATACTACGTTTTTACTACGGACAGACGGCACAGCGAGAGGCCGTCAACGCGCCAAAAAGGAGCAGATTTTGAGGGTGATGGGGCACAAAATTGGGCACACTCTCAGAAGCCACGTATGCGACAACTCTCTAACTGACTGAAAGATTTGGCTCCCCGGGCTAGATTCGAACTAGCAACCCTTCGGTTAACAGCCGAGCGGGACAAAAATCTAAGTGCCGCGTCTGGTGTCGCTTACATAAGACTCGGAGCCATTCTTACTTTTCTAGCTGCACCCAATCTTGCACCCAAAAGTATTCGTAATCAGCACACGACAGCCGACGCCCTATGTCCCACAACCCCGTTTCTGGCCAACTTCGGGTATGCCGACGATTCGGGAGTCACTGACGATAAGCGCGTTTGTCGGTACTAATCCGACGGACGAGCTCATAACTTCGGGGTGCTCGTGATCCGGGAGGAATCCATCGCACCTGCGCTGTGCTTGCCCAAGGTCCGAAAGTGCCACAGGGTTGGCCGCTCATCGTTTCAGATTTGTCCTAGCTATAGAGACAGGCACGTCCATTCTGCCGGCGTTGTGGATTCATGGAATCGGTATGCGGTACAGGTTCCGCTGGATCGTGCCGCGATAGAAAGCATAGACGTCTGGAGAAGGACCAAGCACTACCCCAGCGGCTTCGATCCGGCGCGCTCCCGGCAACTGGGCTATTTCCTCCTGGGAGTGAAATCCTCCTGCTGGAATTGAGGGTAGGGACTCGCCGGGGGCAAGTGGGACACGATAACCACCAATGAGGGCAGAGCGCCCATCTAGCGACCAGCTGAAAAAAGTAAAGGAGCCACCAATTGGAATGGCAGGTCCGCCATCCAGCGGAAAGGCCTGCATCGCCGGTGGTCCGTTGTCGGGAAGCGGAGCCCAGCCAACGATCCACTTGCCATCTGGTGACATATTCCACAGAAGGTACACAGGTTCCGTGAAAGCCTTTCGCAGTCGCGTGCCGTCCGGTTGGACGCGGTACACGACTTCCCCTCGGCGAAAAAGGATATCGCGGTCCGGGCCAAATCGAGGTTGCGCGCCCTCAACATTCGGGATCTGCACCGGCGGCGACCGGCGGTCAAACGGCGCCAGCCAGAGCCGCGACTTTCCTTCCCTGTCCGTGGACCACATCACGACTTGCCGGCCATCGTCGGAGACGTCGTAGTCGAGCACCTCAAGGCCGCGCATCACGGGCTCGGAGCGGCCCGACTCTAGGTCCGCAATTTGCAGTTCTCCTATATTTCTATACCATGCGAATTTATTTGCAGCCTCTTTTGCGATCAGGTAGCACAGCTTTTTACCATCCGGTGTGAATTTAGGATTAGTGCCGTTGCCTTCCAGAGAAATCTGCCGTTCGCCCTTACTGTCGTGAATCCAAAGGGAGCTGTTCTGAACCGCCACGGCAGTGACGAGGGAGCGGCCGTCCGGCGCCATGGAGATGCCCTCCTCCTCGGTCGGGCCGGAGGTGAACTGCTCCAGTTGGCCGTCGGGAAACCGTTGCCGCCAGATATGATGTACTCCACCGGGATTGGCGGTGAAATACATCCATTTGCCATCGTGCGACCACGCCGCGAACGTGCAGCCGCCGCCGAGTGGGCCGACGTGCCGGCCAAGTGTGCTACCGTCCATCGGAACTAGGCGGCAGGGAAGCCAGAGGTGGTCCTCGTCCATTTCTACCAACAGCACCCATTTCCCATCGGGCGATGGATAGGAGCGGTGTGCCATAGCCGGCTCGTTCGTCGGGAGATAAACGTCATGCGCTCCGAGCCGACTCTCATCAGCCGTCACAACTCCCATGTGGACCCCTGCTTTGATCTCCGAGAACAGCACCCGCCGGGGACCGATCCAGACCAGGCCAGAAGCGTTTCGCAGCAGCGGCTGCGGCTCGCCGCCGAGGGTGGGTACCACCCAAGTGTCCCAGTCAAACTGCTGCGGATCGAAGGTGGTATAAGCGACGCGCGAGCCATCCGGTGAAAACGTCGGGTCTGTTTTGAATAGGTTGTCGTGTGCCAGCTGAACCGGCTCGCCGTCAGGAAGAATTTTGATGTAAACCTGGCCGAACCCATAACCCCGGATAAATGCCAGCATGTGGCCATCCGGGGAAAGCGCCGGCTCCGATACTGAATCAGGAAACTTTGTGAGCTGCACCCATTGTGAGCGGTCCGGCAAGCGGGGGGAGCTGCGCAACCACAGAGCAGCCCCAATCGCAAGGATCGCTAATGCCGTTGCTGCGACCGCCGCGAGCCTGCGCCTCGACCGGGTGGCATTCGAAGGATCCACGCTGGCCACAGCCGGCGAACGGCGATCCGTGGACAAGTCGTTCGCAAACCCGCGCCGCTCGCCCAGCACCTTTTCCGCACGCGGCAACTGGCGCACGGCTCCGACGAAGCGATAACCGCGCTTTGGAACCGTCTCGATGTATTCGGAATCGTCGCCCAAGGCCTTCCGCAGGACGAAGATGTTGTTGGACAGGCTGCCCTCCTCGACGAAAGAATCGGGCCAGAGCATCCTGAGTAACTCATCCTTCTCGAGCAGGCGTCCGCTATTGCGGACCAAAAGCACTAGGGTTTCGAACGCTTTCGGGGTGAGTACCACAACTTCGCTGCCGCGCAGTAGCTTCCGCTCGGCAGGTTCCAGGCGAAAAGGGCCAAACTCGTAACGTTCTCGCCTATCTCTGTCCGTCGTATCTTTAGCAACAAAGAGAGAATCGCGGCTCCTTATGGAGCCACCTGGCCGACCACCTTCGTCACTCATGGCCCTCTCCCAATCCTCTGTGAGAACTTTTAGAGAATTCTGTGAGCGCGCCGAGAGGACTTCCACGACCGTGCGCAGGCTAAGCTGCGACGACAGAACAGTCGGAAAACCCGTGTGACGCGGATTCTAGCACCGGATTTCGGTTGTTTCAAAGTCTCTCTACGTGAGAACTCTATAGCCCGACATGGAAAGGACACCCTCTATGATTACCAACCAAGTCTTAACCAACCGAACTAACTCCGGAAACGCGCAAGAACCGACCAACATACCAAGAAGAACTTTGATCGGCGGGTCGTTGGCGGTTCTGCTTTCGTCCTCTGTACGGGTGATGGCGCAAGAAAGCGATGCACGGCCCAACGACCCTTTCATCCTTCTGCTAAAGGGGTTCTATCAGCCCGTGCCCGTGGGTGACGGGCCCGCCAACAACCTCGGCCTGTCCGCGGTAAACTTGAGTGATGGTTCGTACTCCAAAACGCGGATCTACCCCGTTTGGATCGGAATCCCGGACAGCCAGAATCAGGAGAAGGCTATCGGCACCTTTTACGTTTCGGGAGCAGCGGGTTTGTGTGCCTACGACCTCCCCGGAGGCGCGCTCGCCATGCAATTCATAGCCGGTGGCAACTTCCCTGTCGTTGTCCCTGACGGGAGGGGCGGGCAGTACGATGAAGGAACCATTCCACTAACGATACTGGAGGCGACCGGAATATATCGAGCTTTTGCAGGCGGTCATAACAACATGGTAGACAAACTGCATCAACTGGTAGCCGGCGCTCCCTTCGCTGGATTTCCCGGTTCCGGCTACGACGAATTCTGCTTCTGTATTATTAGCCAGTATCAGTTCCCATAAAAGGAACTGGATCGGAAACAGTACCTCTGCTATGAGGAGCGTCGATGGGGGCGGAACTACAACCGCCCCACTACTAGTCATGGCGTTTTATCCAGTGTAGGGAGAGCTTGAATTACCATGCGACACCAGCACTGTGTATCGCCCGATGATTCTGGCCGGTAATGTCCGGAAGCCGGAAGTAATCCGGATTGCGACATGAGGATCGGTACCGACAAGTCGACTAGTGTTTACCGATGGAGAGAGGTTGCGATTGCTGCTTCTGCCTGAGTCACGGCGCAACGGATGCGACAAGTGATCGCGGACTTTTGACGCTGGCCCGAAGTCCGGTTCCGGGAAATGCGCTACTGCTGAGTGTTTCTTACTCCAATCTCCTCGAATCCGATTTCGCAAGTCCCGTTGCCCTTACGTGACAATCGGCGCATGTGCAACCCCGGCGAGGCCAAATATCTGCTGGTAGCGCTGAATCTCTTCGCGGGGGCCCAGCGCTTTTTGAAAGTTGTCGGAAAGTTTCACTGCTGGCTTATCATTTGCATCGTTGAGCTTGCACACAAGATTTACGGGATCGAAGTCGCCGCCGTTCTGAGGATTGCAGTTGCGAAAATCGTTGGTCAGCAATGTGCCCCAACCCGCGCTGAAACGGATGCGGCGCTCGGGAATCCATTTTCCCTCATCGCAGAAGTCACTCGCTTGCCTAAAATCGGCAGGAGAAGCGCCGTTGCGAATCGTCCCGGAGAAATAGGCATGCAATCTCAGAATCGTGTCCTCATCGAGAGAGTCAGAAGCAATGAATAGTTTTTGCCGCGGATCACGATTTCGCTGATTAAGCCACGAAATGTATTCGTCTCCCGCAAGGAAAGGATCTTTGCTGTCAGCGCGCTGCCCCGTCCAGTCCGCCGCCCAATCCGGAGCATTGCGGAGAAACTGAGTCGTGCCAAAAGTGTCTGGAAGCAGGATGAGCAACTCGCCTTGATAGGTCTGCTGCCAAAGCTCCAGTAAGCGGTATTGTGCGGTCTTCAGTTCTGCGTCGTCCTTGGCCATCGCCGCTAATGCCATGGACAACTCATGCGCATTTGTACCGATCGCTTCCAAATCGTGTTTATACGCGAGATATGTATTCGAGGTTCCTGTGAAGTTGCTGCCGAGCACATCGCTCATGGCCTTTACGACGTACTCCTGCCACAAGAAGCTGTGCCGCCTTCGCGTTCCGAAGTCGCTCACTCTCAATCCGGGCACGCCGCGTAGCCGCTCCATTTTTTCCCAGAGTTTAGTCTTGGCCCGGGAGTAGAGAATATCGAGCTCGAATTCGCTGAGACGCTTGAGGCTGGCGCGCGTCTTCAGTTCGCTCATGGACGAAAGTGCGTAAATCTCCCACATCGTTGTTTCTGTCCAAAGGCCTCGAAATGACAGGGAGAACTGCCCGTCTCGAATAGACAACTCATAGTCTGAAAGGCGAAAGTCGCGTTCGAGCCACTCGAGGAAAGCTGGTTCAAAAATGCCGCGGCGTCCATAAAACGTGTTGCCCGCGAGCCAAATCAGCTCGGACTTGTGAAAACGCAATTTTTTGGTCTGTTCCAACTGGGCGCGAAGCTCCTCGACTTCGATCACATCGGCGAGGCGTAAGCCCGGGGAGCGGTTGATAAGCGAAAACGAAGCGATGGTTTTGGGGAATTGCTTCCAGATGAACTGGAGCATGAGTAGCTTGTAAAAATCGGTGTCGAGTAGAGACCGAGTAATCGGGTCCAGTTCCCAGTTATGGTCGTGGGCACGCCGCGCGAGGTTAATGATCACGATGTCTCCACTTTACCTCACCCGGAACGCTCTTCAGCAATACTGCCCGGTTGAACTGATCAGCTGCGTCGGAGAAACGGGGTGTTACGGAGCGCTGCTCGCGTTCCCAACTCCTCGAACCCCGTTTCCGGGTAGTTTCCGGTTTGCCGACCAACCGGCCGGAATGCGGGTCATCGCTTCCCACAAGGGCGTTTATCAGGCTTCTGGCCCTTGTTGCCGGATCTCTGTCTACTCGAGAAAGGGGTTCCTCAAAGGTGGAATCTCTCCAGGTGGTTGGTGGGTGATTCGTTCAATCTGCATTTCAATTGGCTGGCGGATCAGCGCGTCCTCCGGCGCATACTTCAGCGCATCCGAATACGCTCGCAAGGCCGGTTCTCTCGCGCCGCGCTTCAGCAGCAAGTTGCCGAGCTCGATGTGGACAAAAAACGCAGAGGGATCCATTTCCGCAGATTGCTGAAACGCCATTTCCGCGGCAGCATCGTCCGGGTTGTCCGCATAGTGTTTTTCGATTCCATGGAAATAAAGAGCGGCAGCCGCATCCGCAGGCGAGAGAAACGTTCCCTGGTAAACGAAGAGATTCCCGAAGCGCGCCGCCGGGGTAGCCTCCCGAAACGCGCGCCTATCCCAGAAGGTGTTCGGACACAAGAATGGAGATCTAATGAAAATTGTACCGGACCTCTCGGGCTGACTGAGTCTCTTCAGGTCGCGCTGCATATCGCGGCCCAAATACTCCACATCCCGCCCCTTTAGTTCTTCATCGGAGGTTTCGTAGATGATGGTGGGCGTTTCGCCCGCAGGCTTCAGAAACTTGCGGTAATAATCGATGATTTCTTTGGTGCGCTGGCCGAGGTCCACCCCTTCGTCGCTGAAATACTTGTAGCCATTCTTCGTCCCGCCCACGAATTCATTGAAGTACTCCCAAGGCCGCAACACAGGAACCGCTGAGACACAGGCCAGAACATAGGCCAACACCGCCACTGCTTTCAGGCTCCGTGAAGACGAAGCCAGTGCTCTCTCCACGAAAATGCCAGCGAAGATCGATAGCAGAGCAACTACCGGCAACGCATGTCGGATTCCTGCATACGTCGCTCCCATTGCCAGAACGAGCAAAAACAAAATTGCTGCAGCAAGAATGACGCCCACCGGAAAATTCCACTCCGCCGGCAATTTCCGCGCAAAAAACAAAATTAGGCCGAGCAGGCTCAAGACACTCAATCCAATCGGCAATTTCACAGCTATCATCGCTGGGAAAAAATACTTCGGACCCTTTCCCATATACGGTCGCCCAAAGATCAGTTGGGGATCCGGCCGCCCTTCCATCCCGGCGTGGACCGTGTCCGCAAAACCCCAAAGATAGGCCCGTGGCACGATATGGCTTGCGGCCATGCCCGCAAGCACAGAATGGTAGAAAGGAGTATTCACGTCCCTGATCTTGTCCGCGAGCGGGCGATTGAACGCTTCTTGCCCCCCACGTGTCTCCGCATATCGGAAGAAGTAAAATCCCCATAGAATTGCCATCGCTCCCGCCAAGAACGCTCCCAACTTCAACAGTCTTCGGCCTCTCGAGCCGCCGGCTTGCTGGACAGGCCGCCAGAACGTCAGCCACATTCCGATCAATACAACGCTGAGAAGCACTACGGGTGCGGAATGCTTGGCCGCCAGGTCCAGTCCAAGAAACGCCGAACAAGTAGCAAGATCCTTCCAGATCCAATCGCGAAAAGCCCGTATCGCAAGAGCGATTGACGTTGCCGATAGCAGCGCCACGGGCAGGTCCGTCATGACCACCGGCCAATGCGCCGCCACTGTAGGGTCAATCACGAGAAACAGCAATGCGCCCAGCGCAACTCGCGCGTCAAAAACTCGCTCCAGTGCAAAGGCCAGCGCAAGAAGCAGCAGTCCGTTGAGCGCGAACATCGCCGTGCGTGCCCGCCTCTGCACTGAATCGGGATCATTTTTCTGGAAAACTGCGCTCTGCGTAAAGGTCCGCTCATCAGGTTTGTCGCTAAATTGACGCAGCGATTCCAGCTCAAAGCCCGTCGTCGCAATCACGCTCCCCACCCAAAGCTTGATCAGTGGTGGATGCTCGGGATTAATCCGGAAATCTCCATATTTCACATAGGAAACGCCTGCGGCAATGTGGTACGCCTCGTCGAGCGTGAATCCATCCAGTCGTGTTGCTATCGCCGATCTCAAAATCCCCAGCCCCACCAGCAGCAGCATCAGGCACACAAACGTACCAAACGCGATTTTGCTTCGGCTCTTAGGATTTGCGGACGATGTTGTGGGTAAGGATATTCCGGAGAGGTCGCGCATGAGTGTTCGTCTCCTGTGCGCGGCATCATAGCAATCACAGGACGTACAAGTCCCGAGTCGGCTTCTCCGTAGTGACCCGCGCGGTCAGTCGACGGGTTCCTCCCGAGTGGTCGCGTTGCAGTTCGAATCGAAATGCCGAGCGCGTCCACTTCTGCGGATAGGGTTTTGCACAGACAAGTTGGCGCAGGACCCGCCGTTGGGATCTGTCAACACAACGCGACTTTTGGCGGGTGATTTGCGATCTGTCCTCTGCACGCACGGCTTAGGAAATCCGACTATTATTGTCAGTACCGACCGGTAGGGTTTTCCTCCAATATGTTCGGATACATGTGACTCACCAAGACCGTTGAATCAAAAAAGGGCCATGCCACAGGTAAAGACATCCGGTCGTTCGGTCGCGATTCGACGTGGAAGCGAGGAAGGCTTGGAAGACCATCGGACTGATCGATCAAAGTGAGTTGAGGACTCTCCGAGGCGTTTAAGGTGAGATCCAGCTCAATCCCCCCAGCGGGCATCGCCACGTACACAATTCCCCAAACTTTGTTCCTCTTATCCACCTCGTTGAGCTGGACCTTTCGGCCTTCGAGGGTAGCCGCAAGAACAGTGGCTTTCTCTACCTGAAGCCATATGATACGGGCCTGCCGCGGTGAAACGAGGCGCAAACGAAGATTGCGCTCGCCACCGGTGGTGGAATCCTCCAGCGTTTCGATATTGGGCGGATAGAGATGGACGAGCGGAGCTTCCGCTTTGAGGATAGCGTCACCATCGACAGGGTTGAAGAGGCGCAACGTGCTGGCCTCAACGTGCCCGTTCAGAAACTGCGAAGTCCAGTTGTCCGGTTTCTCGTCGAAGCTGATCCACGACGCTTTTCCCGTGTCCGAATCCAGCCAATAAGAAATCGTGTCGGGTTTTGGATGCTTAGGGTCGTAACCGCTCCTCAGCGCGCCGTACAGGATGAAACCGAACGCCAAAAGTGCACACGCTCCCGGAACTAACATTCTGCTATGCGCAGTCAAGACATCGAGCTGCGGTGCCAGCAGGGCGAGCAGGACGATCATGAGAATCACCAAAATGATCATGTCTCCCATTTTCCCGTCCAGAGTGGTCACCGAGTACCCGATGAACAGTGGAAATAGAAAGAGCGCGGGGACCGCACAGAGCAGTCGCACGAACTTCAGCAACCACGAATCGGATCGTTTAAGAGCGAGTCCAAGCCCCATCGGGAGCAAAGCCGCCGCGAGGGGCCAAGTGAATTGAAAGCTGGCGTTTGGCGCAGAGAAACAAGTGAGAATCATCGGTACGATGCACAGTAGAAAAGCAGCAGCGGCGAGATTCGCCGCATCGAACTTCTGACGGAACCAGACGAAAAGTCCGGAGGCAATGGCAGTTGTGAGCGCCACAAATCCTACTCCGTAGGGTGTGGCGTTGTAGGCGGACAGAAAAGACTTGTTCACTAGGTGCAGCGCTTGGAGAGCCCACCAGATAAGAGCTACGAGTCCACCGCTAACCAACAAGGCAGCGAGCCACAGCAGAAAGCTGAAGCTCAGGCCCCGCATGGTGAATTGTCGACGACGGAATCCAAGGAACAGGATACCGGCAAGAACTGCAAGGATGAGCAGAGTCAGCGGCAGAACCCAGGTTACAGGGTAGAAAAAGAGCCGATCAAAAAAAGTAAAATAAACCACTTTGCCTTCCGACGGGTGTTTCAAGTCCAGGCTGCCTAAGTGATGCGCCAGAGTGAGAGAGGAATTGCCCAAATCTTGAACACTACGAGCATCAAGATTCTCCAAGTCGTCCTTCGTCGTGTGATACGTGGTCGGGCAGCTGTTGATGCCAGAGGTGATCGCCTCAATTCCCTTGGGGTACAGGTTCAAATCATCGCCATAGCTCATGGCGCCTCGAAAATCATCGGAGATGGATGCGGCGAAGGGACGTCGCAGTGCTTCGGCCATTTCTCGAACGAGCCAGCTGTTCTGCTGATGCTGATTCTCCACAACGAGTGGCCCCCGTCCGCAGCTACCGCCTGAATCGATGACCAAAGCCACTGACACGAGCTTTGCGAGCGAATGCTCATCTACAAAGGCTTGCGACCCAAGCCCCCCATCTTCTTCCCCATCAGTGAATGCAAAAATCACATCGTTTCTGAGTGAAGGCCCGACGCGGAGGGCGCGAAGAGTTTCGAGGAGTGTTACAACGCCGGAGCCGTTATCGCTGGCGCCGGGCCCGGTCGCCACCGAGTCGTAGTGCGCCATAAGAAGAAGCGCACCCGTGGTGTTTGTTCCGGGTAATCTCGCAATGACATTTTCTACGGTTCCTGCGCTGTAAGGCGCTCCTCCGATGTCCCATGGAGTCGTGCTGACAGATTTCTGCACCTCTGGTTTGAGGCCCAAGAACCTGAGCTGCTCTACGATGTAGTCGCGTGTGCGCATGTTTGCAATCGAGCCGGTCGGATGGGGCTCACGAGCGATGACTTTCAGGTTCTCCATAGCGCGTTCGGCAGAGAACTCTGTCGCTGGAGCAGACGCCGGAACTACGGCCGGAGGTATGAGATAGCTGAGGGCGACAATGGCGATGAACAAAATAAAAAGGAATGTCAGCAAGGCTTCCTTGAAGGAGGCCGACGAAGCCGACGGACTCATTGGCAAGCCAAATCTTCCTCTCCCGACGAGCCATGGGGACATCGCCTGCGCACCCTTTAATCGGGCAGTTGCCCGCCTTCAGGCTCACGTAGCCAGATGCTCCCGATCAAGGACATCGTATAGGCAAGGACGGCGACACTGCCAGCCGAATAAGCAAGGTGAGCAGCTGCACTGGGACCGGGCATGACATTTGCGAGTTGCGTGGTAAGGAGTACGCTGGATGCGCCGATCACTCTGGCTCCGATGTTGATCGCGAAACCCTCACCAGTACCACGCAGGTGAGTCGGATAGACCCGCGGCAGGTAATTCCCCCAAAGACTAAACGGCCCATTCAGCAAGAGACCAGCGAGAAAAATCCCGGATATTAGCAGCACTAGACTGTGCGTTGCAGCGAAAAAATAGACCCAGGAAAAGACAAGCAAGCCCGGAAGGAGAAAGATACGTAACAGACGGCGCTGGGACGCGATTCGAACGACCAGAAAGGCAAACAGCAAGCGTCCGGCAATCGTACCTAACTCTTGAAACAGTTGAACGCGGCTCACCGTTTGTTCCACCAGGCGGGGCGCCAGTCCGCGCAACTCGGGGAGTCCCGGCACCATGCGAGGTGTCTGTAGGATGACCCCGGAAGCCAAAGCATAACTACACGCCACCAACAGCGTTGAGACTAGCGTGGTCCTTCGCAACGCCGGTCGGAAAAGTTCCACGAAGCCCGGTCGCTTCAATGTGCCTTTTGACTTTTTCTCCAGCCAGATCGGTGACTCGGGCAAAAAAGGGCGGACGAGGACGAGCGGAATGGCGGGGATCAGTCCGGAGAGCAAGGTATAGCGCCAGGCTTCGTGCCCCATCTGGATGGCTGGAAAGTGTTCCCCGTAACTGACGGCAACGAAGTAGGCCCCCGTTGCCATCAACCCTCCTAGGCCAAATGCAGCTTGCGTGTAGCCCAGGGCGGATTCACGTTGCTTGGGATTGGAGAAGAGTTCCGCCACCCAGGCAACTCCAGCGACGAATTCGACACACACGCCTATTACGGTTGTACAGCGGGAAATCAAAAACTGCGGAAGTGTTGCGGCATAGGCAGTGGCGCATGCCGAAAAGGCGTACAACAGAATGCTCCAAACGAGAACTCGCCGGCGGCCAAGAATATCTGTTAGGTAGCCACCAAGGAACCCAAACACGCCGCCACAGGCTAATGGGATGTAAAACACGATGCCCACCCATAGATTGAACTCAGGACTGCCCGGCTTGAGGTTCCCGAGCGAGATAAGCGCAGGCCGCACAATGAGCGGCAAGACAGTGATCTCGTAAAGGTCGAAGGCGAAGCCGAGAGCGGCGACACCGCAGATGAGCCATTGGAGTGGCGTCAAGCGTGCGATGGCGGGAGCCAATTCCGAAAACTTGACCTCACCAATAAGCTCGCGCTGTTTTCCGGTTAACTCTCGCAAGCACTTTCCTCCATCGTCCGGGGGTGCAGGCCCGCTGGACCTGCTGCGGTGTATTTCAATTCAGGCCATCTTGTGATACAAGTTCAAATAATTTAAGAATCGTTGAGTGATAGTCATCAATGGATTTTACGTCCAGACAATTCCGGGCGTTTCTGCTGGTTGCACAGCATCGAAGCTTCT